>ERZ1066123.1544-NODE-1544-length-13494-cov-6.410670_pt1 | contig 13494 bp, 11 predicted proteins | sample MGYA00382770_ERZ1066123 | MGnify/ENA primary metagenome ERZ1066123 (study PRJEB33369, sample SAMEA5778353) | biofilm metagenome | biome: Industrial cooling water; feature: Water cooling tower basin; material: Biofilm | place: United Arab Emirates | collected...
CCGTCACACTCGGCCTGCAGCAGCAGACCGGCGGCAGCCTTGCCGAGACGCTCGACAACCTGGCCGACACGGTGCGCAAGCGCGTGGCCCTGGCCAAGCGGGCCAAGGCGCTGGCCGCGGAGGCGCGGATGCAGGCCGGCATCCTGGCGGTGCTGCCCTTCCTTGCGGCGCTGGCGATGTCGGCGATCCAGCCCTTCTACATGGAAACCTTCACGGACAACCCGACGGGGCGGAAGCTCGCGGTGGTGGGCTTCGTCTTCCTTGTCCTCGGCCTTCTGACCATCCGCTGGATGATCAAGCGGGCTGGCACGGACTGACGCGCGATGGAGCCCACGGCCGCGACCTTCGTGATGGTGGCACTGGCCGGCGCCGGCGCCATCCTGCTGGCGACGCTGGCCGCCTGGGTGCTCGGCCGCGGCGCCGAGGAGCGCGACATCGTCAAGCGCGTGCGGACGGTGGTGGACCCATCCGGGCGCATCGCCGACGGCCAGGGGCAGGGCAGCGGCATGGCGTCGCTGGCACGACCCTTCCTGCGGCTCGGCGAGCTGCTTCGCGGGGCCGCCATCGTGTCCGAGAAGGATATCGCCGACTTCCAGCGCCAGATCGTCGCCGCGGGCTTCAGCGCGCGCATGGCGGTACCGACCTTCATTGGCATCAAGGCCGTTCTGATGGTCGCGATGCCGTTGCTCGGATTCCTCTGCGCGACCGTCCGCGGCTTCGAGATCCAGGGCATTGCGATGGCCGTCTTCGCCGGCATCGCAATTGGCGTCCTCGGGCCGAACATCGCGCTTGGCGTGCTGCGCCGGCCGTTCGAGAAGAAGCTGCGCAAGGGCCTGCCGGACGCGCTGGACCTGCTGGTGGTGACCGCCGAGGCAGGGCTCGGGCTGGAATCGGCGCTCGACCGCGTGGTGAAGGAGATGCGCGCCTCCAACCCCGCCGTGACGCTCGAATTCACCATCCTCGTGCAGGAGCTGCGCCTGTTGCCGGACCGGCGCGAGGCGTTGGAGCGCTTCGCCGAACGCTCCGGCATCGAAGGATTCAAGCGCCTCGCCGGAACCCTGTCGCAGACGCTGCGCTACGGTACGCCGTTGAGCCAGGCGCTGCGGACGCTTGCTGCCGAGATGCGCACCGAGCGGATGCTCGCCATCGAGGAGAAGGCGATCCGCCTGCCGGCGCTGCTGGTCATTCCGCTGATCGTCTTCATCATGCCCTGCGTGTTCATCGCGCTCGTCGGGCCGTCCGTGCTGGAGCTGTCTCGCAACATGGGAGCCATCGGGCAATGACGGTCAAGCAGTGCGCGACGCACCATCTGGCAGCGCTGCTTGCGGCCCTAGCGGTCCTGGGCGCCTGCTCGCGCGGCGAGAGCGTGCAGCGCTTCACGCCGCAGCGCGAGCCGGTGACGCTGCGCACGCCGGATACCGGGTCGCGCCTGCGCGTCGCCCAGGCGGCGGAGAGCTCCGGCCAGACCGATGTCGCGCTGTCCATGTACGGCGCCGCCGCAGCGGCCGAGCCGGGCCGGCCAGAGCTGCAGGCGGCTTTCGCAGGCGCTTTGGCCCGCGCCGGCAATGTCGCCGAGGCGGAGGAGGTGCTGCAGCGCGCCCTGGCCCGCTCGCCGGGTGATCCGGTGCTGATGCTCACCATAGGCCGGCTCCGCCTGCGCACCGGCGCGGCGGAGGAGGCGCTGGCGCAGTTCGATCATGTCCTGGCCCGCTCGCCCCGCCTTGCGCCGGCGCTCGATGGCCGCGGTGTCGCGCTCGACCTTCTTGGCCGCCACGCGGAGGCGCAGGCGAGCTATCGCGCCGCATTGGTGGAATCGCCCGGCAGCGTGAACCTCGCCAACAACCTGGCGATCTCGCTGCTGCTGGACGGCAGGGCCGAGGAAGCCCGGGCGATGCTGGAGCCGCTGGCACGGCGCGGCACGGTGCCCGCTCGGGTGCGGACGAACCTCGCCGTAGCGCGGGCGGCGACCGGGGATGAGGCCGGCGCGCGCACCCTGCTGGGCGAACAGGCGAACGGCCTGGACCTCCGCGCGATCGGCGCCGGTTTCGTCGGTGCCGCGCCGATGGCGGCCGCGTCCCGCTGATCATCGGGTCGGGCGGCCGGGCCATCTGGCCCGCCGCTGGCGTGGCGGACGGAGCAGGGCGGCGGCGCAGGGTGCGATCTGCGCCATCCGTCGCTGCTGCCCGTCGCAGTCCGGCCGTCACGCCGCGGCGGCGCGCCGCTGCCCCGTCTCGCAATAGCCCTCGATCCAGCGCGTGCGATGGCCGCTGGCGGACCACAGCACCGGGAAGAAGCTCTCATCCATCACCGGGTCGCCGGTGCGTTGGTAGCGCCGGTAGATGTAGCCGCCCGGCCGGTCGCTGAAGCGCGCCGACTCCGGCACCAGGTGCACGCCGATGGAACGGCGCATGCGGTCGGCGGTGACGTTCGGACCGGAGCCGTGCCAGGTCTCGCCGGCGTGGAACACGCAGGAGCCCGCCGGCACCTCGATCATCACCGGCTCCGGCGGCGTGACGCCAGCGGCCGCGGCGGCGGCGCGCATATGGGCGCGATAGTCGTGCTGGCCGTGGAACTCCTGCGGGATCGGCGTGAGCGGCCAGAGGTGCGAGCCGGGCGCATATTCCAGCGTGCCGGCGTCGCGGTGGGTGTCGTCCAGCGTGACCCAGCACGTCACCGTCGCCTGGGGATCCAGCACATCGAGGAAGGAGGTGTCCTGGTGATGCGCGATCGGCTTGGTCAGCGGCGCCTTCCACCAGATCGTGTCCTGGCCCAGCCGCGTGCCGGACCAGCCCGCCAGCAGCGCCGCGGCGCGCCCGATATCGGCCGAAAGCGCGAGCCGCGCCACGGTGAGATCGGCCTTCCAGGCATTGGCCATGTGGCGCGTCACGTCGGGCAGGCTCATGCCCTCGCGCCAGTACCATTCGTCCGGGTAGATGCCGGTGTCGAACTTGCCGGCGAACAGCAGGGGGAAGCGCGCGCGCAAGGCCTCGATGCGGTCGGGGGCGAGGATGCGCTCCACCACGAGGAAGCCATCGCGGCGGAAGCAGGCGATATCGGCCTCGTCAATGCCGGCGAGGCGCGGCAGGTCATGGGCGGGCATCAGCACCACCATGCGGGACGGGGACCGCGCGGAGCATAGGCGCCGCCCGCCCTCCCTCGCCACTGCTTTCGTCAGGGCGCGATCATTCCAGGCTCATCCACTCCGCGGCATGGAAGCGGAAGCCCTCGCCCCAGCGGCTGACATAGCCGTTCGAGGGGAAGTTGAAGTGATAGGCGGTGAAGCGCGCGCGATCGTCGGCGATGCGGCCGAACAGTCGGCGGCGCGTCTCCGTCGCCATCGCCCCGTCGACGTCGAAGACGCTCTGCCAGTGCGGGTTGCGCAGGAAGAGGTCGGGGCGGGAGGAGGTATCCGCCATGACGAAGAGCTGCTCCGCGCCGCTCGTCACGTGGAAGACGCTGTGGCCCGGGGTGTGGCCGTAGGCGGCCATGGCGCGCACCCCGGCTGCGATCTCCTGCCCGTCCTGGAACTGGCGCATGCGCGCCTGGTAGGGGGTGAGGCGGCGGCGGGTATTGGCGAAGGTGCCGCGCTGGGCTTCGGGGGCGCGGCCGCTGTTGCTCTCGTCCGACCAGAAGGCCCATTCGGCGGCCGGCACCCAGACCTCGGCATTCGGGAAGACCACCGCGTTCTCCGCGGTGGTCAGGCCGGTGATGTGGTCGGCGTGGAAATGGCTGACCGCGACCATGGTGACGGCCGCGGGGTCGATACCGGCGGCGCGCAGGTTGGCGGGCAGCGTGCCGGTGCGGCCGCCGAGCTGGCCGCCGCCGGTGCCCGCATCGAAGGCGATGATGCCCCGGCCGGTGTCGATGAAGGTGACCGTAAAGGGGTTGGGCAGGTTCTGCGTCGGCAGCATGGCCTCCCGCAGCGCCTGTTCCACGTCCGCCGGCGTGGCGTTGCGGATGAAGCCCTCCAGCGGGTTCGGGCGCGGCGAGAAGCCGTCATGCACCATCGTGACGGTGAAGTCGCCGAGCTTGAAGCGGAAGAATCCGGGCGCTTGTGCAGGCCCGGGGGGTGCCGCGGGTGCGGCAGGCTGCGCCGCGGCGGAGCGGATCAGCATCGGCAGGCCGAGCCCGAGTGCAGCGGCGGCCGACAGACCGGCGAAAGCGGAGCGGCGCCCAAATACGGCGTGCATTCTGGAGATCCTCCCTTCCGATGGTGCAACGCCATGCGGGCGCCACCCATACTGATCAAGGGGCCCGATAAGGGTCGGGATCGAGCGGGCACCGAGCCGAAGGTCGGGTTCATGCCGGCGCCGACCATCGAAGGCGGCGTGCGGACGGATGCGGCGCCGGAGGGTTCCGGCATCGCGCGCGCAGAAGGCTCCAGGCATGGCGGGCTCGACGGCCAGATTGCGCGCCAGCCCTGCCAGGGGTGGGCGAGGACGCCGTCATGAAGGACGCCCCCTTCAAAGCGTCCGACGAACAGCGCGGCGGCGGATCAGGGCGACGCCGTGCCGCCGCGCGGAAGCGAAAAGCTGACGACCGCTTCCAGGTGCGGCGACCACAGGAACTGGTCCACCGGTACCGCGGCGACCACCCCGTATCCGGCAGCGGCCAGCGGCGCGGCGTCGCGCGCCAGCGCCGCCAGGCTGCAGGAAACGAGGATCACCCGCGGCACCCGGGCGCGGGCGATCAGCGCCAGCTGCTCCGGCGCCCCCGCGAAGGGCGGATCGAGGACCACGGCGGCATAGGCCGCCAGCTCCTTCACCCCGAGCGGCTGGCGCGCCAGGTCGCGGCGCGTGGCGACGATGCGGGAGAGCCCCGCCTTGCCGGCGGCCGTGGCCAGCGCCGCCACCGATTCCGCCGCGCCCTCGAAGGCGGCGACGCGGACATGCTCGGCCAGGGCGAAGGTGATGGTGCCGATGCCGGCATAGAGTTCCGCCACCACGGCACGTGCGGCGAGGCGAGTGGGCAGCCCGGCCAGGACGGCGTCCCGGATCGCCGCCTCGCCGGCCGGGCTCGGCTGCAGGAAGGCGCCGGGTGGCGGGGCGACGGTGGCCGCGCCGATGCGCAGCGCCGCCGGGCCGCGCTGGGCCGCGGTCTCCGGCAGGCCGTCGTCGCGTGCCCAGGCGATGCGCGGAATCGCATGGGCTTCGGCAAAGCCGGCCAGCGTGGCCCGGGCCGCCGCATCGAGCGGTCCGTCGGTGCGCAGCAGCAGGTCGGGGCCGGTGTCCAGCAGGTTCAGCACCGCCGAGCCCTCCCGCCGCAGCGTCGTGCCGAGGCGCTTCAGCATCGCGCGCAGCGGATCGAACAGTGCGACAAGATGGGCATCGAGCACCGCGCAGGCGGAAAGGTCCATTATGGCAGCCGGATCCCCGGCGGCATGGAAGCCAAGGCGGATTGTGCCATCCGAGCCACGGCGCAGCGCGAGGTCGGCGCGACGGCGCGTGCCGGGCGGGATCAGGATTGTCTCCGCCACGGGCGGCGCCGGGAAGCCGGCGCGAACCAGCGCCGCCGCCAGCTTCGCGCGCTTCCAGGCGGCGTAGGGTGCGCTCTCCCAGTGCTGTAGCGCGCATCCGCCGCAGAGGCCGAAGTGCCGGCAGGCCGGATCGGTGCGCTCCGGGCTGGCGGGGCCGACCCAGGCTTCGGGGACGGCGCGGCCACCCTTGATGCGGGCCCGTACCCGCTCGCCCGGCAGTGTCCAGGGAATGAAGAGCGTACCGCCGTCCGGTCCACGGGCAATGCCGTCGCCCGCGGCGCCGAGGGCAGTGACGTCGAACTCGGCGTCGCTCAACCGCCGAAGGCGTTCAGCCCGGTGATGGCGCGGCCGAGGATCAGCGCGTGCACGTCATGCGTGCCCTCGTAGGTGTTCACCGTCTCGAGGTTCATGACGTGGCGGATGACGTGGTACTCGTCCACGATGCCGTTGCCGCCGTGCATGTCGCGCGCGACGCGGGCGATATCCAGCGCCTTGCCGCAGTTGTTGCGCTTGACCAGGGAGATCATCTCGGGCGCCACACGGTGCTCGTCGAACAGCCGGCCGACGCGCAGCACCGCCTGCAGACCGAGCGCGATCTCGGTCTCCATGTTGGCGAGCTTGAGCTGGATGAGCTGGGTGTTGGCCAGTGGGCGGCCGAACATCTTGCGGTTCAGCGTGTATTCGCGAGCTGCATGCATGCAGAACTCGGCCGCGCCCATGGCGCCCCAGGCGATGCCGTAGCGGGCACGGTTGAGGCAGGAGAAGGGGCCGGCCAGCGACTTCACGCCGGGCAGCCGGTTTTCCTCGGGGACGAAGACGTCCTCCATCATGATCATGCCGGTGATGGAGGCGCGCAGCGAGAACTTGCCCTCGATCTTCGGGAAGGTGAGCCCCTTCATGCCGCGTTCCAGCACGAATCCGCGCAGCACGCCTTCGTCGTCCTTTCCCCAGACCACCGCGACATCGGCGATCGGCGCGTTGGTGATCCAGGTCTTGGAGCCGTTGAGGATGTAGCCGCCATCGACCTTCCGCGCGCGGGTGCGCATGGAGGAGGGGTCGGAGCCGGCATCGGGCTCGGTCAGGCCGAAGCAGCCGACCCACTCACCGGTGCGCAGCTTCGGCAGGAATTTCTGCTTCTGCTCCTCGGACCCGAAGGCATGGATCGGGAACATGACGAGGGAGGACTGCACGCTGAACGCGCTACGATAGCCGCTGTCGACGCGTTCCACCTCGCGCGCCATCAGGCCGTAGGCGACGTAGGAGACGCCGGCGCAGCCATAGCCTTCGAGCGTGGCGCCGAGGAAGCCCATCTCGCCGAACTCGTTCATGATATCCCGGTCGAAATGCTCGTTGCGGAAGCCCATGAGAACGCGGGGGAGCAGCTTTTCCTGGCAGAACTGCCGAGCGGAATCGCGGATCAGGCGCTCGTCCTCGGTGAGCTGGTCCTCCAGCAACAGCGGGTCTTCCCAGACGAAGGCGGCGGGGCGGCCCGCCGCGGCAGGCGGGGAGGGCGGGGTCACGACGTTCATGGCGTCTTTTCACTCCTCGGCACGCGGCCGGCAACACCCCGGATGCGTCGACCCGGCTGATCGGCTCCCGGATGTGGTGCTGCCGGGCGAGGGGGGCAACGGCCCGCAGGCATCTCGCGGCCGCGTGATGGGGCATGGCAGCGCCTGGCCGCCGCCTCAGGGCTTGCGCAGGACGGAGAGGAAGTAGCCATTGTGCCAGTCGCTCGCCTTGCCGGCAGGCTCCCCGTGCGAATCGTCGAGCGAGGTGCGGATCTCCGCGCCGAACCGGATGTCGAGCCCGGCATCCACGATGGCGCGGCGGGTCCCGCGGCGCACCGGCTGCCAGTTCCAGTCGTCGCAGATGAAGACGAACTCCCGGGCCAGCGCGGGCAGGGCGGCGAGCAGCCCGTCATACTGGTCCGCCTCCTCGTGCGGGCCGTCGAACAGGTAGATGTTGAAGGGCGGCATGGCGGCGGCGAGACCGGCGAAGGACACCATGCGGAAGTCGCCCTCGATGAAGCGGACATCCGCCGTGGGCGGGCAGAAGCGCGCGACGTTCGCGAGGAAGGCGTCCTTCGGTCCGCCGAATTGGCTCCAATTGTCGATGGCCAGTGCCCGCACCGCGTTGCCCTCGATCGCGGAGCAAAGCGTGGAGCCCATCCAACTGCCGACCTCAAGATAGGACGGGTCGGCGAGGCGGCGGACCAGGGCGTTGATGAACCGGCGGTAGCGTGCGCCCGACATGCCATCGATCGTGTAGATGCCCCGGCTGCGATCGATGTCGCGGAACGCCGCCTCGACCAGCGCCGATTTCACGTGACCGGAAAGGGCGCTCGCCGTGTCGAAGTCGATCGTCGTGATGATTTCCATGGCCTGGCCTCCTGCAGCGGACGCGTGGCGATGGCGCATCGACACTTGGACGGCGCATGATCCCCCGGTCCCGCGCCGTTGTCCGGCTGCTTAGGCTGATGCCCGGCAAAGATTGAGGTGGCGTGAAGACGCGCACCGCCTGGCGACCCGGTGCACCCCGCCGGTCAGGCGGCCTCGGCTTCCGGCGCCGTGGCCGCGGCGTCGCGGCGCGGGCGGGGAATGGGGATCAGCATGAAGGCCGGAACGGCGTCGCCGAAGCCGCGCACCGACGGCCCGAGGTCGTCGGTGCGGCCATAACGGCGCGGGCCGGTGTCGACGCCGCGCGAACGCGTGGCGTCCTCCTGGGAGCGGGCGCGCGGCGCCTCCTCCCTCGGCGCGCCCTGGTCCCGGGTGGCGGGGCGCTCGCCACGGGGCGGTGCGCGGCCGGCCTCGCGCGAGGGCGCGCGACCCTCGTCGCGGGGTGGTGCGGGGCCGCGGTCCCGCACCGGTGCGGAAGCACGGCTGCGCGGCTGCGCGGCGCTGCGTTCCCGTGGAGGACGTGCGGCATCCGGTGGCGCCGCGCCGCCGTCTCGCGGCGCGCGGCCGGGCCGGCTGCGGTCGGTGACTGTAGCGGTGGGGCGGTCGCGGCCACCGCTGCTGCGTCCGCCACGCGAGGCGCCGGAGGGGGCGCTGCTGCGCCCGAAACGGCCACGCGGCCGGGTTGCGGCTTCGGCGATCTCCTCGAGGCTCACCTTGTCGAGCCCATCGATCTCGATGCGCGGGATCGGCATGCCGGTCAGCGTCTCGATGGCGGCGACGAGGCGCGCATCGGACGCGACGGCAATGGTGAAGGCATGGCCCTCCCGTCCCGCGCGGCCGGTGCGGCCGATGCGATGGACATAATCCTCGTCGCGGAAAGGCACGTCGAAGTTGAACACGTGGCTGAGCCCGCCGATGTCGAGGCCGCGCGCCGCGACGTCCGAGCAGACCAGCAGCTGCAACTCGTTCGCCTTGAAGCGGTTCAGCGTGGCGAAGCGCGTCGGCTGGTCCATGTCGCCGTGCAGCGCGCCGACCGAGAAGCCGTGCCGCTTCAGCGACTTGTAGAGGATATCGACATCGACCTTGCGATTGCAGAAGATCAGCGCGTTCTGCACCTGCTCCCGCCTGACGAGGCGGCGTAGCGCCTCGCGCTTGTCGTGCTCGCGCACCCAGACCAGGCCGGCGACGATGGTGGTGGCGACGCTGGCCGGGGCGGAGACCGCGATCTCCTTCGGGTTGGACAGGAAGGCGTCGGCCAGCCGGCGGATCTCGGGCGCCATGGTGGCGGAGAAGAACAGCGTCTGGCGCATCTTCGGCAGGAAGGACACGATGCGCTCGACATCGGGGATGAACCCCATGTCCAGCATGCGATCGGCCTCGTCGATCACCAGCAGCTTGCAATCGGCCAGCAGGATGCGGCCGCGCTCGAACAGATCGAGCAGGCGGCCCGGCGTCGCGATCAGGACATCGACGCCCTTCTCCAGCACGTCGCGCTGCTCGTTCATCGACTCGCCGCCGATCAGCAGCGCGTGGTTCAGCTTCAGGTGCCTGCCGTATTTCTCGAACTGCTCGGCGACCTGAAGGGCGAGCTCGCGGGTCGGCTCCAGGATCAGGGACCGCGGCATCCGTGCCTTGGCCCGGCCGGACGACAGGATGTCGAGCATCGGAAGGGTGAAGCCGGCGGTCTTGCCGGTGCCGGTCTGCGCCGTGCCCATCACGTCGCGGCCCATCAGCACGATGGGGATCGCCTGCTCCTGGATCGGCGTCGGCGTCACGTATCCGGCCTCGGTGACGGCGCGGATGATCTGCTCGGACAGGCCGAGGTCGGCGAAAGTGACGCGCGGGGCCGCGGCGTCGGCGGCGGCCGCCAGCGCATCCTCCTCGTCCACTTCATCGTCGTCTTCGTCGCCGTCGCCCTCGTCGTCGCCGTCTTCGTCGTCGCCCGACTCGTCCTCAGACGCTTCGACGTCGTCCTCGTCATCCCCGTCTTCGTCCACGTCGTCGGCCATCCCCGCCGTGACGGGCGCCGGCCCGGGATCGATCGGGGCGACGGCCGTGGACTCCGCTGCGGCGCGCGGGCTGTCGGCAATGGTCGGGGAGGGCGGGGCACCTGGCAGGACGCCGTGCTCGGAAACTGGCTCCGCCGGAGCCATCGCGGGCCGGTCGCTGGGGTCGGTCAAGGGACGGATAATCCTCGCGAGAAATGTCGCCGGCCTGACGGGCAGAACAGCTCGCGGGCGGATCAACGCACGGGCGGAACACCACGTCCCGGCGGCCGGCACGACAGGCGTGCGCGGCATTTACGGGCGCCCACGGCATATGCGCCTTGGCGGCCAGCAAATCAAGCAGTTCCAGCGCTACGCAGGGCAGCCGCCTGAACGCCCCTGGGACTCGAACGGGGGCCGAGGGCTTCGTGAAGGTCCGCCTCGGGGCGCAACGCGGCGGTCTGGGAGCCGCGACGACCTCCGCAACCTCATCACCATGCCCGCACCGTGAGCTTCACGGCGGTCCGCTGCCGGACGACGCACCCCGCATTGCAGCGAAACACCGGCGCCGGTATCAGGGCAGCCCGTCCGGTCGCGACAGCCAGTCCCGAACCCGGCCATGAAATGGTTCATTTCCGGCCCGCCATGACCCGCATCGTGATGAAGTTCGGCGGCACCTCCGTCGCCGACCTGGACCGCATTCGAAACGTTGCCGCCCGCGTGAAGCGTGAGGTCGAGGCAGGCAACGAGGTCGCCGTGGTCGTCTCCGCCATGGCCGGCGCGACCAACCAGCTGGTGAAGTGGTGCCAGGAGCTCTCGCCCCTGCATGACGCGCGCGAATACGACACGGTGGTGGCGACCGGCGAGCAGGTGACCATCGGCCTGCTGGCCATCGCGCTGCAGGCGGCGGGGATCGACGCGCGCTCCTGGCAGGGCTGGCAGATCCCGATCCGCACCGACGACGCGCATGGCAAGGCGCGGGTCGAAGCCATCGAGGGCGCCGAGCTGATCCGGCGGATGCAGTCCGGGCAGGTGCCGGTGGTGGCCGGATTCCAGGGCATAGGGCCGGACAACCGCGTCACCACGCTCGGCCGCGGCGGGTCGGACCTCTCGGCGGTGGCGCTGGCGGCCGCGGTCAGGGCGGAGCGCTGCGACATCTACACGGACGTTGATGGGGTCTATACCACCGACCCGCGCATCGTGCCGCGGGCGCGCAAGCTGGAGCGCATCTCCTATGAGGAGATGCTGGAATTGGCCTCGGTGGGGGCCAAGGTGCTGCAGACGCGCTCGGTGGAGCTGGCGATGAAGCAGCGGGTGCGGGTGCAGGTGTTGTCGTCGTTCGAGGACAAGCCCGGCTCCCTGGTGGTCGATGAGGACGAGATCGTGGAACAGCCCCTGGTCAGCGGCATCGCCTATTCCCGGGACGAGGCGAAGGTCACGCTAAGGCGCGTGCCGGACCGGCCCGGCGTGGCCGCGAACGTCTTCGGCGCGCTGTCGAAGGCGCATGTGAACGTGGACATGATCGTGCAGAACGTCGGTGCGGATGGCCTGACCGACATGACCTTTACCGTTGGCAAGGCGGACCTCGCCCGCGTCCGCGAGGTGCTGGAGAGCGCGCGCCCCGAGGTCGGGTTCGAGGCGCTGCTGGCCGACCCGGAGGTCGCCAAGATCAGCGTCGTCGGTATCGGCATGCGCACCCATGCCGGCGTCGCCAGCACGATGTTCCGCGCGCTGTCGGAGAAGGGGATCAACATCCAGGTGATCTCCACCAGCGAGATCAAGGTCAGCGTTCTGGTGGCGGCCGACTACACGGAGCTTGCCGTGCGCGCGCTGCACACCGCGTACGGGCTGGACGGGCCGGCGGAATGACCGACGTCGCCGCCGCCATCGCCCCCGCTGTCCCGCAGGCCGCCCACGGGGCCATCGACCGGTTGATGGCCCGCGGCGCCGCCTTCCTCGGGACGCGCTACGCCATCATGGGCGGGGCGATGAGCTGGGTCAGCGAGCGCAACCTGGTCGCCGCGCTCTCCAACGCCGGCGCCTTCGGAGTGATCGCCTGCGGTGCCATGGAGCCGCCGCGCCTCGCCGAGGAGATCGCCGCGACCCAGGGGCTGACGACGCAGCCCTTCGGGGTCAACCTGATCACCATGCATCCCCGCCTGGAGGGGCTCGTGCAGGTCTGCCTGGAGGCCCGGGTCGGGCACATCGTCTTCGCCGGCGGCATCCCGCCGGGGGCGGCGATCAAGGCGGCCAAGGAGGGCGGGGCAAAGGTGGTCTGCTTCGCCCCTGCGCTGGCCCTGGCGAAGAAGCTGGTGCGCAGCGGCGCCGACGCGCTGGTCATCGAGGGCTCGGAGGCCGGCGGCCATATCGGCCCGGTCAGCCTCAACGTGCTGGCGCAGGAGATCCTGCCGCATGTCCGCGACGTGCCGGTCTTCGTCGCCGGCGGCATCGGGCGCGGCGAGGCGATCCTCTCCTACCTCGAGATGGGCGCCGCCGGCGCGCAGATCGGCACCCGCTTCGTCTGTGCCACCGAGAGCATCGCACACCCGAATTTCAAGCGTGCGTTCATCCGCGGCGCGGCGCGCGACGCACTGCCCACCATCCAGCTCGACGAGCGCTTTCCGGTGATTCCGGTGCGCGCGCTGCAGAACGCCGGCACCAAGCGGTTCCTGGACCACCAGGCCGCGGTCCTGGCGCGCTTCCGGGCGGGCGAGGTGACGAAGGAGGCCGGCCAGCTCGACATCGAGCATTTCTGGGCCGGCGCACTGCGGCGTGCCGTGATCGACGGCGATGTCGAGCAGGGCAGCCTGATGGCCGGCCAAAGCGTCGGCATGGTGACGCGTGAGCAGCCGGTGGCGGAGATCATCGCGGAGTTGATCGACCAGGCGTCGGCCGCGCTGGCCGCCCGCTCCGTGCCGGTCGCCTTCGGTTGAACTGCCCGCGTCGGCCGTGACCCGGACCCCGCGCGCGCCCGATGTCGATCCCGTGACAGGCGGCGGTCCAGGCCGGTTTCGGTTTGCCGCGCCGTGGCCGCCGGGCTACATCGCACCGGCGTGCCCTACGACATGAAGCGCCTGTCCCGAACCGAGCCCGTCGCCGCCGTGGAGGTCGCCCGCCTGGGCGAGGAACTGCGCGACGCCCGCGTGGCCATGGGCCTCTCCCTGGACGACGTGGCCGCCGCGCTGCGCATCCGCCGTGTCTACTTGGTGGCGCTGGAGGAGGGCCGCGCGCGCGATCTACCGGCACCGGCCTACGCCATCGGCTTCGTGCGCAGCTACGCCCGCGCGCTCGGCCTCGACGACAACGAGATGGTGCGCCGCTTCCGCGAAAGCGGCAGCACGGTGGCGCCGCGCAAGACCGATCTGGTCTTCCCCGAACCGGTGCCGGAGCGCGGCGTGCCCGCCGGCGCGCTGGTGCTGGCCGGCGCGGTGGTGGTGATCGGCGCCTACGTCGGCTGGTGGCACTGGTCGGGCAGCGGAGAACGCAGTGTGGATGCGGTGCCGCCGCCGCCGCCGCGCATCGAGGACCTCGCCACCCTGCGCGAGCCGCCGCCACCCGAGCCCGCAGCCACGCCGTCCGCGCCGGCCGCAGCCGCGGTCTTGCCGGCCGCCCGCCCAGGCCTGGCGCCCGGCGGCAC
>ERZ1066123.1545-NODE-1545-length-13493-cov-11.050454_pt1 | contig 13493 bp, 10 predicted proteins | sample MGYA00382770_ERZ1066123 | MGnify/ENA primary metagenome ERZ1066123 (study PRJEB33369, sample SAMEA5778353) | biofilm metagenome | biome: Industrial cooling water; feature: Water cooling tower basin; material: Biofilm | place: United Arab Emirates | collected...
CCGTCATCGGAAGGCAGCTTTCGCATGACGTGCGAGCTCTCGCACATGGCGTTCGTCGATCCGATCGTGTATCCGGGCGCGGCGAATCAGTCGCACCTGCACATGTTCTTTGGCAACACCGGCATCACTTCCAACTCCACCGCCGCCTCGGCGCGAACGACCGGCAACGGCACGTGCGCCGGTGGTACGATCAATCGCACCGGCTACTGGGTCCCCGCACTGTTCGATGTTCGCACGAGCGACCTGATCGCGCCGGCGGCTGCCACGATCTACTACAAGACCGGCTTCAACGTTGAACCGGCGACCGTGCGCACCATTCCGGAGGGATTGGTCATGATTGCCGGCAATCCGAGCAACGTCGGACAGCCACAGGTGATCAATCAGCTGCCGGTCGTGACGTGGGAATGCGAACGCACCGCGACGACGAACACCGGAGCAATTCCTTCCTGTCCCGTCGGGGACATCGTGCGGCTCGTCATCAACTTCCCGCAGTGCTGGGATGGCATTCGTCTCGATTCGCCCGACCACAAGCAGCACATGGCGTATCCCGAGTATCGCAGTGACGCGCGCAGCCGCTGTCCTGCGTCGCACCCGGTGATGCTGCCCATCATCACGGAGATCTTTCGCTGGCCAGTGCAGGCCGGCGCAAACCCGGCCTTCTGGCGACTCACCTCCGACATGTATCCCATCACCATGCGCGGTGGCTATTCGGCGCACGCCGACTGGATGAACGGATGGTCAGCGGCCGAGCTCGAGACGATCGTGGTGCGCTGCTTGCAGGCGAGCAAGGACTGCGGCGTGAATGCGCTCGGCGACGGCCGAGCGCTCTTCTGAGCGCACAGACACCATTACTGCATCGACATTGCCGTGCGCGGCACGCCGACGCGAAAGAGATAGCTGAACTTCACGAACGCGCCATCGCTGGTTCGTTCGGTGTCGATGGGTCGCATGCTGAGACTGGCGTCGAGCGCCGATCCGTACCCCACGAAGAGCACCGTGCCGGGATTCGGCAGGTACGAAATGAGCCAATCGGCGCGTCCCAGCAGGGAGCGTTGCGCACCGAGCGCCGTGAGCGCACCCGACGATGAGCGCCGGTACAGTGGCTGCTCCGTCCGGGGATCACGCAGCGCATCGCGCTCACGCGACTCCACCTGCACGATCAGTCGCGCGAACAGCGCGCGAGAGAACTGATAGTCCGCCCGGAATCGCGGCACGATCTGCGTGCTGAACACCGTGCCATCACGCTCGCGCAGGAACTGCTGATAGCGGAAGAGCGTCGAGAGTCGCCACTGTGGCGTTGGGCGCATGTCGGCTGAAAACTCGATATCGCGTCGCTGTGCGGTCGCGGTTTCGAAGAACTCCGGCTCGGTGGCATAGCGTCCTTCGACCGACGCACCAAGCCGCCGCCACTGCGGCGTGTTCAGCGAGAAGCGAACACCACGCGTGTGCTGCCGCCCCAGCGGCGTGAAGGTCGCCGTATCGGCACCACCGCCCGCGGCGGGCGTGATGGTCGCGATATTCGCGTAGCGCCTCGCATCGAAGGCGATCGCGTTGTATTCGGGGGTGATGCTCGCGCGCCACCCGCCGCGTAGTGTCCACGAGTTGTCCACCGCGAGCGTGACCTCGAGCGGCGCCTCACGCGCCGCGAATCCGGCGTCGCTCCACAGCACGGTCGAGCGGAAGAACTGCTGCTGCTGGTCCCACCAGCCACCGCTCTTGCCAAAGCGCGTCCACCGCTGGAAAAGCTGTGCGCGCACAAAGTCGGTGCGGTTCACGAAGCCACTCTGTGTCTCGAACTCCGGTGAGAAGGCGGAGAGCGAGCCGCGGTATCCCCACGCCCGACCGGTGCGACCCGTGTTGAGTTCGAGCAGCCGCCCGTTTCGCAATCCGTCGTCATCACCGGTCAGACTGGTAGCCGCGCGTGCTTCCACGCTGTACACGCTTGCGAAGTTGAGGCGCGTATCGAAGCCGCCGACCCGATTGAAGCGCCGTCCCTCGCTACGATCGGTGAACAGCAGACCGGCGACGCTCTGCTCGCCGAGATCGCGGCGAATGCGCACGATCGTGTAACGCGGGTTGTCGCGTCCATTCGCGCTGGTGCGCGACGCATCGAGCGCACTCAGCACGCCGATGTCGGTGCGCGGCACCTTGCCGGTGATCTTCAGCGCGCCAAGCGGCTGCTGGATGCGACGCGTGTACACCAGCTGATTGGGGGCGTCGAACTGTTCGCTCCCCTCCACGAAGAAGGGACGCAGCTCGGGAAAGAACAGCGCAAAGCGTACGTCGCCCGGAATCTGGCCGACATCGGTCTCCACCTGACTGAAGTCGGGATTGACCGTGGCGTTGACGGTGAAGTTCGCCGTCGCGCCCCAGCGCACGTCGCCGCCGAACTGTCCACGCGTGCCATACTGCCAGGCGTCATTCGCATCGGGACGCCCGTTCGCGAACGCCGTCGTGGTCGGCGTGACGTCCAGGACGAGCCCACGCTGCATGCCACCAAGTCCGCGCAGGTAGCCAGCCTGCGCCGAGAAGCTCTGCTGCGAGCGCGAGGTGGGAGCCCACGTATCCTGGTAGCCTGTGCGCTGCGTCTGACGCACCACCTGCAGCCCCCAATCCTGCGACCGTCCCATTTGGAAACGGATCGACTTGAAGGGGATGCGCATCTCGATCGCAAAGCCATCGTCGAGACGACGTCCCGCCGACTGCCACAGGAAGTCCTGCGAGAGATCGGCGGCCTGTAGCGACGCGCGCGACACGCCGGGTCCGGCACTCTGTTCGCTGCGCATGCCGTCCGCCTGCACGCCGAGTGGGTTCACGGCGAAAACGAACGCGCGGCGCCGATCATTGAAGGTGTCGAGATGAATCGCCACCCAATCGTCGCTGCTGATGCGATCACGCTCGGCGAGCGTTGCGCGCACCGTCCCCGGCGGCGCCCAGGCGCGCACACTCACGTACAGCGCGTCGGGCGTGTAGAACAGCCGCACTTCCGTTGAATCCTCCGCGGCGCGACCGTCCACAGGGTTGTACGAGGTGAACTGCGTGAGGACCGACGCGCCCTGCCAGACCGGCTCATTGGCGTCGCCATCGAGCACGATCTCTTCATTGCTGACACGAGGTGTCCGCACATCGAGCTGCATCGCGCGCCCGGCGAAGACCGCCGAGGCCGGGGTCGCCGCTGGGGTGCTGGACGGTGGGGGAGAGAGCGGCGCGGGCTGCGCGAGAGCGGCGAGAAGCAGGAACATGGCGAGGCGGGAGAGGACAAGCCGCGAAAGCTCGGGACTTCGGGCAGCTGGGGCAACGGCTGGCCGCCAGCGGGCCGTGCGCGCCACGGCGTTAACGCGACGGCGCCCCGCGCGTCATCAGGCCATGCGCCTGCACCTCGCTCTCGTCGGCTCCCTGATTGGCGGCAGCCTGTTGTCCGGTTGTTCGTCGACAACGGCCGGTCCCGAGACCATCGACCCGCCGTTGACGGACGCCGTCCGCTGGTACTTCCCGCCCACCGCGGGCAACGAGTGGGAAACCGTCCGCCCCCGAGCTGCTGGATTCGACTCGGTCGCCCTCGCCGCCGCACTCGACTGGGCCGGCACGCAACAGTCCACCGCCGTCGTCGTGCTCTGGCGCGGTCGTCTGGTCGCCGAACGGTATTGGAGTGGCTGGACCGCAAACACGGCCGGCCCGTGGTTTTCCGCCGGCAAGACGGTCACGTCGGCCCTGGTGACGCACCTTGCGGCGCAGGGTCGTCTCTCGCTCGACGCACCCGCTCGCAACCAGTTGGGTACGGGCTGGTCACGCGCGCCCCTCGCCGAGCCGTCCATCACGATCCGGCATCTCCTCTCGATGGCGTCCGGACTCGACGACTCGCTGACGTTCGTGACGCCCCCCGGCACTCGGTTCTACTACAACAACCCGGGGTACTACCAGCTCTTCGGCGTGTTGGAGCGCGCGAGCGGCCAAACGGTGCCCCAGCTCGCCGAGTCGGCGCTCTTCTCCCGCATCGGGATGAGTCGGACGACTGCCATCCCGAGCACCGACACTGGAGAACCGGGCTTCATCTTTCGTGGGAGCGCGCGAGACTTCGCACGATTTGGTCTGCTGATGCTGCAAAACGGTCGCTGGAATGGCGCGGTAGTGCTGCAAGATAGTGCGTCGCTCGCCCAAGCGCGCCGTTGGTCGGGGACCGATAATCAGTCGTACGGCTGGCTCTGGTGGCTCAACGGCGGCGCCTCGCATCGGCTGCCCGGGCCCTACGTCTTGCCCACCGGCACCGGCCCGCTCTTCCCCGCCGCGCCGGCTGATCTGGTGGCCGCACTCGGCAAGGACGACAAGAAGCTCTATCTCGTGCCGTCGCGCGATCTGGTCGTCGTGCGGCTCGGTGATCGCGCGCCGGTCTCCGGCGGTCTGAGTCCGGCGGCTGTCTCGAGCTTCGACAACGCGTGGTGGACGCGCCTGACGGCGGCCATGCAGTAGCGCGCGCGATGCGTTACGGTTGGGGGTGGGCCAGCAGGGTGCGCAGTTCCTCAAGTAGGGCGGCCACCGTGAGCGTGCCCGCGTCCTGACGCGCGAGCAGCCCCCGCAGCCAGTCCCGCTGCGCCAGCGCGGCCCGTACGCCGTTGACGATCGTGACGAGCGGCCCCACCTGCGTCGCCTCGTCCAGCGACGCCTCCTCGGCCTCGATGGCCGCCACGATGCCGCGAAACCCCTCGAGTTCGGCCTCGGTCGCGGCCAGCTCGGCGCGAAGGAGCTCGCGCAGCGCCTCCGGCGCGAGACGTCCGGCAAAGAAGAGCTGGACGAGCAGCGGCTCACGCCGTGGGTTCGATGGAGCGGGCGTCGCCAACCACGCGTCGAGCGCGGCTCGGCCTGCGTCCGTGAGATGGAACACCTTGCGGTCGGGCCGGCTCGACTGCGCGATCCGCTCGTGGCGCACGAGCGCCTCCGCCTCGAGCTCGCCGAGCGCGCGGTAGATCGCCGCCTGATCCGCGGTCCAGAAGTGGCGGACCGACGCGTCGAAGTAGCGCTTGAGGTCGTAGCCGCTCAGCGGGCGAATGGACAGAAATCCCAGCAAGGCGTGGCGAAGCGACATGGCACGGCGAGCGGTCCGAGAGGTACAGCGGCGTCGAAACTGGAATATACACAATCTCGCATATATGTTTACTCATATATGCGATATATCATCTATTCCTTGCCTCTCGTCCTCGCCGCGTGCGGTGCACCACCTGCGGTGGTCAGTCGCCCCGCAATTCCGGTGGACAGCGCCGTGCGACTCGCGGCCGACGTGATCCTCCCCACCGAGCGACCCGCGGCGGGCGTCCCCACGATCCTGCTGCAGACGCGCTACTGGCGGTCGTTCCGCATGCGTGGCGGCGGTGGTCCGGCACTCCCGCAGGGCCCGCGCGAGCCGATCGTCGCCCGCCTGATCGAGGCCGGCTTTGGCGTGGTGATCACCGACGTGCGCGGCACGGGCGCGTCCGACGGCCGTTGGGAGCGGCCGTGGTCTCCCGCGGAAGTGCGTGACATGCGCGCCGTGCTCGATTGGATCGTCGCGCAACCCTGGTCGAATGGCACCGTCGGCGCGACCGGGGTCTCGTACGAGGGTACGACGGCGCTGCTCGCCGCCGCCTCGCATCATCCGGCGCTCAAGTCGGTGCTCGCGCGCCAGATCGAATGGCAACTTGCCGACGAGACGCTCGCGCCCGGCGGCGTGCGCAACGCGCTCTTCCCCGAGGTGTGGGGACGCACGGTGGACGCGCTCGATCACGGTCGCTATCCCGACATGTTCCCACGGCTCGGCAAGCTGCTCATCAGCGGCGTGGCGCGGCGCGACGATGATCCCGACGGCAAGCAGCAGTCGGCGCGCGAGGCCGCGCGTACCACATCGGGAATCGCCGCGCGTGCGCGCACCGTGTACTCCGGCGCCGACGCGTTTGGCCGCGACGGTCCACCCGTGGATTCCATCGGCCCTGTCGCCTACGCGGACGCGCTTCGCACCTCGCCCACGATCCTGGCACTGTGGGGAAGTTGGTGGGACGGTGGCACCGCCGACGCGGTGCTGCGCGCCGACTCCTCGATCGTGCTCGCCCACGCGGTGATCGGCGGGTGGACACACGAGGGCGACGCCAGCGCGACGCCGTTGCCGCGTCGCACGCGCGATGCCTCGATCGTCCACCTCGATTCGGTCGTGCAGTTCTTCCGTCGTACGGTGCGCGACGTTCCGCAGCGACCGGAGGCGGCGTCACGCGTGCGCTGGTACGAGGCAGGCAGTGATACATGGCGGTTTGCGGTGTCATGGCCGCGCACGACATCCCGCGTGTGGACCCTGCAACAGACACCTCAGGCGGCATCGCACGACACGGTGCACACGTTCATTGCACGTGGTCAGGCGACGACGGGTCGCAACACGCGCTGGACCACCGGACTCGCCCGCCCGGTTGACATCACCGAGCGCGCATCCGCGCGCGACCTGCGCAGCTACACCCTCTCACCACTCGCCGACACACTGCATGTCTTCGGCGCCGGCACGTTCACGTGCGCCATGACGGCGAGTGTTCCCGACGCCACGCTGCATGTGTATGTCGAGTCGATCAGCGCGCACGGCCGCGTGCGGCTGCTCTCCGAAGGGATGACGCGCGTGCGGCGTGAGACCGCGCGGCACGACACCAACGACGCGGTGACGGTGCGCATTCGCCCGGTGGCGTTTGCCCTTCCCACCGGCTGGCGTCTGCGCGTGTCTCTCGCCAGCGAGGATCGCCCAACCTTCGAACGGATCCCCGCGACGGGCGACGTGACGTGGCGCCTGCATCCGACGCGCTGCACACTCACGTTGCCGGTGTACACACCCACCTGACCCAGCCTCTCATGCCTCGCTCTCACGTCCTCGTCTCCCGATGGATGTCCCGTCTTGTCGCTCCAGCGCTGCTCTTCGCGACGCGCACGGCGGCGCAGACGTCGACCGACACCGCACGCCTCACCTTCGAACCGTTCACGCTCACCACACGCGCCCACGGCGCGATCGAGGCGGAGTTGGGGTCGCTCCGCGTACCACGCCATCACGCGCAACCCGACGCCGCCACGCTGACGCTGCGCTTCGTGCGACTGAGGGCGCGGCAGGCATCAACGATGCCTCCCGTCATCTATCTCGCGGGCGGACCGGGTGGCTCAGGGATCGATGCGGCGCTCGGCGTGCGTTGGCCGGTCTTCGATGCGGTGCGGCAACACGCCGATCTCATTCTGCTCGATCAGCGGGGCACAGGACGCTCCGAGCCACCGCCCGCGTGTCCGCGCGCCGCATCGCCCGTCTGGCCGACCGATGTGGTGCTGACGGCGGAGATGGCATCGCGTGCGATGCAGCAGGAAATCATGCGCTGTCTTGCCGCGTGGCGTGCCAACGGGATCGATCTCGACGCGTTCACGACAATCGAGAGCGCACACGACGTGAACGCGTTGCGTGAGGCACTCGGCGTCGAGCAGGTGAGCCTGTGGGGCATGAGCTACGGGACCCATCTTGCGCTGGCGGTCATGCGAGCGCATCCGGCGCGCGTGGCGCGCGTGGTGCTGATGGGAACGGAGGGTCCGGATCACACCTTCAAGGCACCGCTCGAGGCAGACGCACTGCTCGATCGCCTGCACCGCTGGGCGGCGCGTGATCGGGAAGCCGGCGTGTTCACTCGGGATCTCCGCGGTGATCTCGCGCGGGCGATGACACGCCTCGACAGCGCGCCAATCGAGGTGACGTTGCCGGGAATGCCCACGTCCGCCCCGTTGCGACTTGGTGTATTCGACCTGCAACTCACCGTCGCCGGACTGCTTGGACGTACACAGACCAGTGGGCTGCTTCCCGTGATGCTCCACGGTCTGCTGCGCAGCGATGCAACACTGTTCGGTCAGCTGGCGATGCAGGTGCGCCAGCAGATCACGCGCGTTTCGGCAATGTCACTCGTGATGGACGTGGCGTCGGGGGCATCACCGGCGCGCCGTGCACTCGTCGCCGCGCAGGAGCGCGAGAGCGTGCTCGGTCGTGCGCTCAACTTCCCGTGGCCGGATTTGCGCGCCGACGCGCTCGGCTTGCCGGACGTGGGCGATGCGTTTCGAGCCCCACTCATCACGGCAACACCCACGCTGTTCGTGAGTGGCACCATGGACGGACGTACGCCGGTGAGCAATGCGAGCGAGGTGCGGCGTGGCTTTCGTGACGCCACGCATCTCATCCTCGATGAGGCCGGTCACGATGACGACTTGTGGACGGCCTCAGCGACCGTGACCGAACGCGTCGCGGCGTTCCTTGCGGGCGAGTCGGTGCGTGGTGGAACGCTGCGCACGAAGCTGCTTCGGGTGCCGCGGCAGCCGCCGCGCTGAGAGGCCACCGACTCGGCTTACCGAGTGATCGCCAACCGTTCCGACCCGCACGACGTGGGGGACAGCCGCACTGGCACGATGTGCGTGACGCCTTGCGCATGTGGCGACTGCAGTTCGGCCTGCCCGTGCCATTCACCGGTTGGTTGTTGCGCCAGAAACGCCATGAACTGGCGGCCGAACGCGTTCGCGTTGCCAAACACCAGCCCAATCGAATCCGACGGCAGCTGCCGAAGCGGCTTCGATTGCGCGACCGGCACACCCTCGATGAGCATGACGGGCGGTCGACTCAACACCACCTGCGCGTAGCGCTGACGATACGGTCCCGACTCGAACCACTCGGCGGGCACCTGCACCTGACCACCCTGCGCGGTGTCGAGCCGCACGAAGGCGGGTGGTGATGGGATCATGTCCCGCTGATACACGGCGGGGATGGTGTCGGCCTCGAGGCGGTAGCACCCGATCGCCGTTGGTGCGAGCTGCGGCTCCAGGGTGCACGCCGAGGCGATGACGACCGACGTGACGATGACAAGACGGCGCATGATCCTTCCTCCAGCAGTGCGACACGCAGTGACCCGATCTCACGATATCGCGCTGTTCGCCTCGCGATCAAGAGTGTCGAGGATGTCGCGCGACATTTTCACACCGCCGGGGTCGAAGCTCCGCTCGAGGAGTCGACGCGCTTCGGCGAGCAGCTCGCGCGCGCCCACGAGATCCCCTTCACGGATCGCGATCGCCGCGCGCGCCATCGGCGGCAAGTGCTCCGCCGCGAACGCAGGAGCGTTCCTGGCGGCGGCCAGTTGCTCGCGGGCACGCTCAAGGTCGCCCCACCGCGCGAGGAGCAGCGCGGCGTCGTAGCGCTGCGTGGCCACGGTGAGGGGCGGGACACGATCGAGTGCGCCAAGGATGCGCTCGAGCAAGCCGCGCGCCACGTCATCTTCGCCCGCATCCACGGCAGCCGCCAGCGACAGTTGCCACGCCGCCAGCTCCTCTCCCGAACCGTCTTCGGGAAGCCTCGCGGTCGCAAGCAGATCGCGCGCGTAATCACGGGGCCGCACACCCGACAGACTCTGCCCAACGAGCGCACCGAGCGCAGCCGCACGGTCCCCTTCAGTGCCACCACGCAGAAACGTGAGCAGCTGGGCGCCATCGGTGCGAAAGCCAGCGGTGCGTCCCGGGACGAGGGTGAGCAGGCCGATGCCCACCGAGCCGAATCCGTACGCGGTCAGGGCGGCGGCCCACAACACGCGCGCGAACGGCGTGGCAATGTCGAACTCGAGCGGTCGCAGCGAGGCGCACCACGCAAGCGCGATCACGCCGGTGATCACGCTCGCGATCGGACCACCGGCAATGACCACGGCCATGCGCTGGCGTACCCGATGCGTGTCCGTCGGCGCGGTGCCGGCAAGGCCGCCGGCCAACGCGATGCTGCGATTCATGGCCATGCGCCAGCCGGACGAACTGCGTTCGAATCGCAAGGGGCCCACGATGAGCAGAAACGCACGAAAGCCCACGAGTGCCCCGCCGAGCAGATGCCCGAGCTCGTGGACGACAATTGTGTTGATCAGGGCGACACAGGCGACCATCAGCAACAGCACCGTCTGACCGGACGAGAAGTCGAGCGACGGAACACTCACCCCGACGTACTCACCGACACTCACGCCGAGCGCGCCGATGAGGCCGCCACCGATGGCGAAGGGGAGGACCTCGAGCAGCGGGCGCCACCACGGGCGCGTGGGCGATGTTGTACTGGGGGTCGATGCGCTCATGCCGAACAATACGGCATGTCACGATTCCGGTTCCGGAGAATCCTCAACGAGGCGGCGCGCGTAGTGCTGAGGAGTGGAGCTCGTGCTCGTTGTCGTCTATTCGTCTGGTGTCGCGTCCATGTCATCGTTCGTTCGTCTCGTCCTCGTTGCCGCGCTGTTCGTCACCACGACGGCCTGTTCCGACTCGTCCGCCCCCGCGGCCCCCGCCCCGTTGCCACCGCTCGGCGATCAGGCGTGGTATGTACATACCTCCGATGGGCAGCCGCTCCCCGCACTCCTCGGGCATCGGCTGGTGAACGGAGCGCTCGAGCAGGATTTCCTCGACTCGACCCGTCTCGACGTCTACGCCGATGGCCGATGGGAGCAGCGCGCCTGGTATCAGCGCTTTCGCAGCGGCACGTTCATCGAGGCGCGCACCGCGCTCGATGCCGGTCGTTGGGTGGCGACGTCGTCCTCGTACGAACTGCGAGCGGCCGATGGCGCACTGCGCTACACGCTGGGCGCGACGCTGGGCGCGGAGCTGACACTCAACCTGCAGTACGCGCAGCAGGCGGGCGTTGCCGTGTCGACGTTACGTCGGACACCAGCACCGCTCTCGATCGTGGGGCGCTGGCGCGCCACCATGATGAACGGGCGCGCGTTGCCGGCCATCTATACCTCCGACTCCAGCATCGACGCCGGTGCCGGCCTGGTCAGTCGGCACATTCTCATCGATTCGGCCATGATCACGCTGCAGGCCAACAATCGGTACACGCAGGAAGTCTACTACTCGGAGTGGGAGGGGCCGGTGAACGGCCCACCGCTCGCTCGTGTGTACCGCGAGAACGCGGTGGATTTCGGCACGTGGAACCGTAACGGGCTCGGCAATCTGCTGCTCGAGAGTAGCTGGCTGCAGAACAAGCGCATCACCGGTGAGGCGCGTGAGCAGGAGGTCACGCCACTGCGTCTCTTCCACGGCATCACGCACGGAGACCCGCCGGCGGAGTTTGTGTACCAGCGGCGGTAAGCCATCGCCAAGTGTACGGTCAACGCGTTGGACGCCGACCGAACCCGTACACGAAGTTCACCAACGGAAGACAGCAGCCGGCGCCGCCTTCACCGACGGCACCGATCATGCCGAGGTCGGCCGAGAGCCGGTCGCCGATGAAGCGAACGCCACCGGAGATCGCACCGCCGCTGCCACCGCCGAAGAGCAGCCAGTTCTCCGTCACCAGCTTGACACGACGCGACACGCGGGACTCACCGCCAATGACGATGACGGGATCATTGCTGAGTCCACCGGTGCGGCCGTTGGTCGCGTAGCCCCATCCCGTGCCGATCGTGAGCGCGGCTTCGCGCGTGCCGAACGTACCGACGCCGTAGAGGATACCCACCGACCCCTCAGCGTCCCCGGACGCATCGAGGAAGCCGAGTCCTCCGATGGCGAACGCTGCGCGCTCGCGGTCGACAAGCGTCAGCTTGGGGGCGAGGTAGAAGATGCGACCGATTGCCTCGGGAAGGATCGGTGTGCCTCCGGCGAGCGTGAGCCGATCCGTCACGCCGTACGCGGCGAAGGGCAGGAACAGAAAGTAGCTCGCGATGTACCCCTCACCGCGAGCCAGCGGTCGTGCCGTGCTGGTAAAAAACAGGCGCGTCGGATTCGGATCGGCCGTCCAGTACTCGCCGCTCTGGCTCTGACCGACCACGTCGCGGATGGACACGATCTGATCACGCGCGATCTCGACACGACTGCCAGCATTGGTCAGCACCACGATGGCGCTGTCGCGCTCCTCGGTGATCGGCCGTAGAGTACCGAGCCATCGCGGAGTCGCACTTCGACCGTGCCTTGCGCGGTCGCCGGAGGAGGTGAGGGGTCCTGCGCGGCGAGGTGATCGGGACCGAACATGCAGGCCAGCAGCAGCAGCAGACACTATCGCGTCATGCGTTCCTCGTGTCTCGAAGGTAAGACATCGTCCTCCGTCGTCCCGAAGCTGCCGAGCAGCGAGGAAACCGTCAAGCTGTGACGCGCGCGAGATGTATCGCATCCGCTAGAACGCGACACCGATGCCGAACGTGGGGCCGTGGTTGAACTGCGCGAGATTGCCGCGCGCGTACCCCACACTGATGTTGACATTGCCTTTCAGAAAGGTGACGCCACCGCTCGCGTAGCCGAAGAGCGTCTTGCCCGTGACCCAGTTGACGGACAGCTGCGCCGCGTCCATGCCGAGCGCGTGAGCGAATGGGTACGGGAGCCCCTGATCGACGCCGATCAGGGCACCGGCGCGGTCGCTGAAGGGGCCCGGGCGTGGCGTGTCGACGCCGTACGCGGCCACGGTGAGGACGGGACTCGCCTCGCCGAGGGACGGCAGGACCGGCGTGGTGAGTGCGAGGTAGGGGAGCGTCATGGGGCGCAGCGCGGCGCCGCCGGGGTCACGTTGCGTCGGGAGAAACGTCATCGCGCCGACGGCCACCTGCACCGGCGACGTGGTGTAGGCGAGTGGCGCCCACTTGGCGGCGAGGGTGAGATCGGTCGAGGTGCGCGGGTTGGTGGCGGAGAGGCCGACGCCCAGCTCGACGCCGTGCGGCAGGCCGACGGCGATACCCGGGAGTCCCCAGACCCATCCGCCGCGGTCGGTGGGGGCCAGATGCGACTGCAGGTCGAGTCGGAGTTGTGCCGCGCCGACCGGGAGGACGCGTCCCGAGAACGGTGGCTGGGCGGTGAGGTCGGTCGGGGCAAGCACGAGCAGCAGCAGGGCGAGGAGGCGGCGCGTGCGTCGCGACGAATCGTGAGGGAGCATGAAACAAACCGTCCGGACGGTATGCTATCTTGTCTAAGAAAAGACCACGAAGGTGGCCAGTGAGCTGGGAGTGACTTGTTACTGCTCTGATGCTGTATCGTTAAATCATGCGTCGCTACGTGCGCCGCGTTAGGCCCTCCAGCAGGCGTTGCGCATCGCGCATCGCATCGGCGGGCGGCAGCGGCAGCCCAAGCAGCTCGGTGAACCACGCCCCATCGGACGCCAACATTATCACGGCGACGTGCGCGGGCGGGATGCCGTCCTCCGCGAGGCGCTCGTGACACCACGCCCAGTGCTCACGCATGGCCGTCGCGCGGGCCGGCTCGTCGAGCAGCGCCGAGATCAGCCCGCGTTCCGTCTGGCGATCGCTGGGCGTAGCCACCTCCAGCATCGCCCGCGCGTACGCGCCAATGGGGTTGGGGTCCTGCGCCCGGGCGGCTTCGACAGCGTCACGATGGATCGCCACGAGGGCGCGCACCATGGCATCGATCAGGTCGCCCTTGGTCGGGAAGTGATGCAGCACGGCGCCCTTGGACGCCCCGATGGCCGCCGCGACGGCGTCGAACGTGACGTGCCGCACGCCAGCGGCGCCGGCGAGTTG
>ERZ1066123.1546-NODE-1546-length-13489-cov-6.986303_pt1 | contig 13489 bp, 15 predicted proteins | sample MGYA00382770_ERZ1066123 | MGnify/ENA primary metagenome ERZ1066123 (study PRJEB33369, sample SAMEA5778353) | biofilm metagenome | biome: Industrial cooling water; feature: Water cooling tower basin; material: Biofilm | place: United Arab Emirates | collected...
CATGGCGTTCGGCTTGCGGTCGTCGGCCATCACGTCCTCCTGGCAGCGGAATGCCCCAGCCATGACGCCGCACCGCGTCGCCGGTTCGATCCGCCCGCCCGCACCGTTGCGGCACCGGCCGCCGCCGCGGTCGCCCGCAGTTCCAGGCGTGCGTCGGAGGCCCGGATCACCTCCGGCCCGTGTTCCAAGTCCTCGCGCAGCCAGACGAGCCGATGGCGCAGTTCGGCAACGTCGATTTCAAGGACCTGCCCTGACGCCGGCGGACACGGCGCCGCCCGCCCGCTTGGCGAACGCCGATCCCGCCGGCCCCCTTGCGCAGCCGTGGTTGCCACCCGACTCTCCGCCGATGCGCGTGTGCCGCCTGGTCCTGCTCGCCGCCACCTTTGCCCCGCTGCTGCCGCCCGCTGCGCCAGGCCGCGGCCAGCCGCTGCCCGGCGCCGGCCCGCGCGGCGCGGAGGCCCGGCGCGTTGAGCTGGACCGCGCCTTCGAGGCACTGAAGTCCGCGCCCGACTCCGCCGCCGCCGCCCTGGTGGAGCACCGCATCCGCCAGCTCTGGAACGGGGCCGCCAGCCCGGCCGCCGCCCTGCTGCTGCGCCGCGGGCTGCGCAACATCGAGGCGCAGCTGCCGGAGGAGGCGCTCGAGGATTTCGACGCCGCGCTCGTGCTCGATCCAGGCTTTGCCGAGGCGTGGCACCTTCGGGCACAGGCGCATGCGCGGGCCGGCGATGCCGCCGGCGCGGCCCGCGACCTGCAGGAGGCGCTGCGCCTGGAGCCGCGGCACTGGCCCTCGCTGATGACGCTCAGCACCCTGCAGGAGGAGGGCGGCAACGCCGCCGCGGCGCTCCGCAGCCTGGAGGCGGCGCTGGCGATCAATCCCAAGCTCGCCGGCGGCCAGGAACGCCTGCGCGAGCTGCGCCGCAAGGCCGAGGGCGACGCCACCTGATCCGCCGCGCCGGGACGCGCGGGCATGCGCCGGGCGGATGACCGGGATCGCGATCGGCCATTGGCCCGCGCGCCGCGGAGCGCGCAGTTGGGATGCAGGCGCGCCGCGAGGCGCTCCATCACCGACAGGATGCATGGCCATGACCGAGATCATCACCGTTCTGCCCTGGGCACTCGGCCTGATTGCCGCCGCCGCGGCGGTGAAGCTGGGCTCGCCCGGCGGCTGATCCGGGCGGCCGATCCGGGCGCGGGTGCGCCGTCGCAATGCGCGGATGGCGGTTGGGGCAGGGCTTCCGCAGGATGCCGCCATGACGCACATCCCCCGCATGCCTCCCGCCCCTTCGGCCCCGCTCCAGGCGAGCGCCGACCCCCTCGATGAGGCCCGCTGGCAGGCCGTGCTGGGCCGCGACCCGGCACCCGGTTGCGGCGGCTTCCTCTATGCCGTCACGACGCAGGGCGTGTTCTGCCGCCCCGGCTGCCCCTCGCGCCCGCCGCTGCGGCGAAACACGCGCTTCTTCGCCGACGTGCAGCTGGCCGAGGCGGCGGGCTTCCGCGCCTGCAAGCGTTGCGATCCGAAGGGCGAGCGCGCGGCCATCCACGCCGCCGCCATCCGCGCCGCCTGCGCCCTGATCGAGGCGAGCGAGACCATCCCCTCGCTGGCCACCCTGGCCGACCGCGCCGGCTATGCCCGCCACCACTTCCTGCGCCTGTTCAAGGAGATCACCGGGGTCACACCGCGCAGCTATGCCGACGGCGTGCGCGCGCGCCGCCTTTCGGCCTCGCTGGCCGCCGGGGAGCGGGTGGCGGAGGCGGTGGTCGGCGCCGGCTACGGCAGCGAGAGCCGGGTCTATGGCGCGCCCGGCCGCGTGCTGGGCATGACCCCGGGCGCGGCCCGGCGCGGCGGGGAGGGCGAGGTGATCCGCACCGCCCGTGCCGAGAGCGCCATGGGCCCGCTGCTGGTGGGTGCCACGGCGACGGGCGTCTGCTTCATCGGCTTCGCCGAGCCCTTCGCGGCGCTGGAGGGCGATCTCCGCCGGCGCTTCCCGAAGGCGCGGGTGGAAGCGGCGCCGGCCGCCCTGGCGGACACGGTGCGCGCGGTGGCCGCCTTCCTCGAGGAGCCCGAGGCGGCGCTCGCCCTGCCGCTCGATCTGCGCGGCACGGCGTTCCAGCGCCGGGTGTGGGAGGCGCTGACCGCGATCCCGTTCGGGGAAACCCGCACCTATGCGCAGATGGCCCAGGCGATCGGCGCGCCGCGGGCCGTGCGCGCGGTGGCGCGGGCCTGCGCGCAGAACCATGTCTCGCTGGCGGTGCCCTGCCACCGGGTGATCGGCAGCAATGGCGACCTCACCGGCTACCGCTGGGGCGTGCCGCGCAAGCGGGCGCTGCTGGCGAAGGAGAAGGCGGCGGCGGGGTAGGGGCTGTGGTAGGATCGCGGGCATGCCGACCCTGGACCGCACCGCCCTGCCGCCCGGGGCGCTGGCACAGCTTCCCGCGCTGTGCCGGCGCTTCGGCGTGGCGCGGCTGGATATCTTCGGCTCCGCGGTGACGGGGCACTTCGATCCGGCGCGGAGCGATCTGGATTTTCTGGTGACCTTCGATCCGGCCAGCGAGGCTGGTGGGCTGCGCGATTACTTCGCGTTCTCCGATGCGCTTGAGGCCCTGTTCGGACGGCGCGTGGACCTGCTGTCGGAGCGATCGCTGGAGAATCCCTATCTGCGCCGGCGGGTCATGGCCGAGCGCCTGCCGCTCTACCCGACCCATGAGTGATCGGTCTGACAAGCTGCTCTGGGACGCGCGCCGCGCCGCCATGCGGGCCATCGAGTTTCTCGGTGGGCGCGACCGCAGCGCATATTTGGCCAACGACCTGGTGCGTTCTGCCGTCGAGCGCCAGATTGAGATCATTGGGGAGGCGCTGGCCACCGTGCGGCGCCTGGACCCGGGCCTTGCAGAGAGGGTTCCGGACCTTCCGCGCATTGTCGGGACGCGAAACATCCTCATTCACCGCTATGCCACGGTGGATGATGAGAAAGTCTGGATGATCGTCACCGGCGAGTTGCCATCCCTGATCGAGGCGCTGACTGCGCTCCTGGAGCCCTCTTCCCTCACCTGATGTGCCCGGTTTGCCCAACCCCGGCGTCCGCAGCACACTGCGCCGCCATCCACGCAAGGGAAGCACCGCATGGGCCGCGTGCAGGACCGCCTGGCCATCGTCACCGGGGCCGCGCACGGCCTCGGCGCCGCCATCGCGCGACGGCTGGGGGAGGAGGGCGGGCGCCTCGCCCTGCTCGACATCGACGCCGAGGCGCTGGAACGTCACGCGGCCGACCTGCGCAGCGGGGGCATCCGCGTCCACGCCGGGGCCGGCGACGTCACCGACGAAGCCTTCGTGCAAACGGCCTTCGCCCGCATCGCCGCCGATCTCGGCGAGGCCGACATCCTGGTGAACAACGTCGGCGGCGCCCGCAACGCCCGCATCTGGGAGATGTCGGCCGAGGACTGGGACCACACCATCCGCCTCAACCTGCGCTCGGCCTTCCTCTGCACCCGCGCCGTGCTGCCGGCGATGATGGCGCGCCGGTCCGGCAGCATCGTCTGCCTCTCCTCCGGCTCGCGCAACGGCACGCCCTGGTCGGCGCAGGACACCGGCGCCGCCGCCTATTCCGCCGCCAAGGCCGGCATCGCCGGCTTCGTGCGCGACGTGGCGATGGAGGTCTCGCATCTCGGCGTGCGCATCAACGCCGTCGCCCCCGGGCCCATCGACACCGAGCGCACCCGCGCCGCCTTCGCCCGCATGGAGCAGACGCTGGAGCTCAGCCCGAACCGCCTGGTGCCGATGCGCCGCGTCGGCCGGCCGCGGGAGATCGCCGATGCCGTGCTCTACCTCGCCTCCGACGAGGCGAGCTACGTGACGGGGACCATCCTCGACGTCGCCGGCGGGCGCTGAGCGCCGCCCGAGCCGCCGCTTCCACCCGCCGGACGGCCATGCTTGCCTCCTCACGAGACGGGGAGCCGCGCAGCATGTCCGAGTCGCCGACCCCGCCGACCCTGGCCGCCGCCGGCCAGGGCGGGACCGTGCGCCTTGTCGAGCGCGCCGTCGTGCTGCTGCTGCTCGGCGTGCTGCGGGTGCTGCAGCCCTTCGCGGTGGCGATCCTGTTCGGTGCCGTGATCGCCATCGGCACCTGGCCGTTCCGCGACGCGATGGTGACGCGCGACCTCGCCGCGGCGCTGCTGCTGGTGGTGCTGGTCCTGCTGGTCGCGCTGCCGGCGCTGGCCATCGCGCCCGGCCTCGCCGGGCAGATCCGCGACGGCGTCGCCCTGGCGCGCGACGACCTGGCCGGCATCCCGGACCAGCCGCCGGCCTGGCTCTCCGGCTTGCCGCTGGTGGGTGGCGACGCGGACCTGCTCTGGCCCCGCATCCGCGTGGCGCAGGGCGACCTGAAGGGCCTGGTCGAGCCCTATTCCCACGCCATCGCCGGGACGGTGATCGGCCTCGGCGGCGCGGTCGCGGAAAGCCTGGTGCCGCTGCTGCTGGCGCTGATCGTCACCACCGCCTTCTGGATGAACGGCGACCGCATGGCGGAGACCCTGCGCGACATCGCGCTGCGGCTTGGCGGGCCGGTGGGCGTCGCCTCGGTCGCCGCGGCGGGCGGAGCGGTGAAGGGTGTCGCCTGGGGCATCATCGGCACCGGGATTGTCCAGGGCGTGCTGCTGGGCGTCGGCTTCGCCATCGCGGCGTCCCGGGCGCCGTGACTTTCGGCTTCCTCGGCTTCGTCTGCTCGGTCTCGCAGGTGCTCGGGCCGCTGGTGGTGGTGGCCTGGGCGGGTGCCGCCTGGTGGCTCTACGCCGCCGGCGAGGTGGGCTGGGCGGTCTTCATGCTGCTCTGGGGGCTGGTGCTGGTCTCGGGCAGCGACAACATCGTCCGCCCGCTGCTGATCAGCCGTGGCAGCGCCATGCCGCTGACCCTGATCATCCTCGGGGTCTTCGGCGGCATGCTGGCCTTCGGCTTCCTCGGGCTTTTCGTCGGGCCGGCGCTGCTGGCCGTGGCGCATGCGCTGCTGCGCGCCTGGCGGGAGCCGCGCACGGTGGCCTGGGACGGCGGCTGATCAGCCGGCGCGCCCCGTCACCCGACCCGCGATCCCGGCGCGTCATCCGACCCGCAATCCCGGCGCGTCACCCGACCCGCGATCCAGGCGCGTCACCCGACGCGACGCCGCGCCGCCTCCTCCTCCACCATCGCGGCGAGCGTTGGATGGCGCGCCAGCAGCGCGCGGAAATCCGCGACGTCCAGCACCAGCAGCGTGGTCGGGCGCTTGCAGCGCACGGTGGCGTTGCGCACGCCGCCGCCGCCCTCCAGCAGCGCCAGCTCGCCGAAGAAGCTGCCCTCGCCAAGCGTCACCGGCGCGTTCGGCACCTCCACCTGCACCTCGCCTTCGGCCACGAAGTACATGCATTCGCCACGCTGGCCGCGGCGGACGACGACGGTGTTCTCCGGCACGTTCATCCGGCGCAGCGAGCTTGCCAGGTCGGCGATCGCCGCCGGGCCCATCGCCTTGAGGAACGGCACGCGGCAGACCAGCTCCCAGGAGCCGAGGAATTCCTCCCGCCGCACCTCCGCCGTGAAGCCGCTGGCGAGGATGCCGGCGAAAAGCCCGAAGACGCCGAGGCCGACGACCATCAGCGCCCCGGCCACGAGGCGCCCGAGCACGCCTTCCGGCACCGCCTCGATGCCGACGCCGGTCACCGTGTTGATCGCCCACCACAGCGCGCGCGGGATGGTGCCGAAGGCCTCCGGCTGGTCCTTGCCCTCCAGCCCGTAGAGCGCGGCGGCGGAGCCGAAGAGCAGGATGCTGAACAGCACGCCCACCGCGGCGAGCGAGCCCGCCTCGCGCGTGAGCACCCGCACCAGGCGCACCAGCCGCGGCGTGACGGGGATCAGCTTGAACAGCCAGAGGGCGCCGAACAGCCAGAGCCCCGCCTCCCGCGCGCCGAAGATCCAGGCCATCGGAACGGCCGCCGCCGCGACGAGGTCGATGATGCCGAGCCCGGACAGGATGTAGGACAGCGCGCCCTCGCCGTTGCGCGCGGCGCGGCGTGCGGCCCAGCCCCAGTCAGCGAAGAGCGCCGCCACCCATGTCCAGAGCAGGAATTCCTCCGCCCCGCCGAGCGCCGCGTCGAGCTCCGGGTCGGAGGCAATCACCGAGAGGCCGACCGCCACGATGATCGCGACCACCCGCGCCGCCTGCCGCAGCCCTGCCAGACGTCTCGGGGCCATGCTCGGCCGACTCCCTCGTGCCCGCGCCTGCTGCCGCTTCGTCGGCGGCAGGCTCGCGGTGACGTTACGATCCGTGCGCGGCGCGGGGAAGCCGGCCGGGCCGGGCCGCGGCGGGCGGCCCGGCGATCAGCCCTTCAGCAGCGGCAGGAAGCCATCCAGCGTGCGCAGGATCTCGTCGCGCGACAGGTCGGGGATCTCGAGCAGCGCGCCGTCGATGCCGGCTTCGCGGTAGGCCCCGAGCGTCGCGGCCTCGGGCGGGGCGCGGAACACGATGGTCTGCAGACCCCTGGGGTCGCGCCCCTTGCGCTCGGCCATGGCGTGCAGCCGGCCGAGCGACGCGGCGGGGTCGAAGCCGCGCCCGGCGCGCGGGAACCAGCCGTCGCAGAACTCGACGACGCGGCGCAGCGTGTGGTCGGTCTCGCCGCCGAGCAGCACCGGCGGCCAGGGGCGCTGCAATGGCTTGGGGTACATCCAGACCGGGTCGAAATTCACGTGCTCGCCGTGGAATTCCGCGGCCTCCTGGCTCCACAGGGCCTGCATGGCGCGCACGCGCTCCTCCATCACCTTGAAGCGCGTGGCATAGGTGGCGCCGTGGTTCTCCATCTCCTCCACGTTCCAGCCGCCGCCGATGCCGAACAGGAAGCGCCCGCCCGACATGCGGTCGAGGCTGGCGACGCTCTTGGCCGTGACGATCGGGTCGCGCTGCGGCACCAGCAGGATGCCGGTGCCGAGGCGCAGCCGGGTGGTGCGCGCCGCGGCGAAGGACAGCGCCACGAAGGGATCGTGGGTGTGGGCATACCGCCGCGGCAGCTCGCCGCCGCCGGGGAAGGGGCTGCGCCGGCTGGTCGGGATGTGGGTGTGCTCGGGGACGAAGAGGCTGTCGAAGCCGCGCTGTTCCAGTGCCTCGCCCAGCTCGCCGCAATCGATGCCGTAGTCGGTCGGGAAGTAGAAGACGCCGATCTTCATGCTGCTTGCTCCTCGTCGGTGAGCCGGCCCCAGGACCGGGCGGCCGCGATGCGGATGGCGATCACGGGCAGGTCGCCCAGCGCCATCGCCGCGTACTGGGTATAGCGCGCCTTCAGCACCGCCTGCGCGGCCGCGTGCTCGGCCGAGCCGGGCGGCAGGATCTCGGCGCGGCCGCGCAGCATCACCCAGCCGAGGCGCGTCCAGTCCTCCTCGTAGTGGTCGAAGACCAGGGCGACGGCCGGGTTGGCGGCGATGTTCCGCAGCCGCTTCAGGCCCATGGCCGGCCCGCGCTTCGGCTTGGCGTCGATGGCGATGTACGCGGTCGCGCCCGAGAGCGCGAAGCAGGCCGGCACCACCTGCGGCACGCCGGCGGCATCGGCCGTGGCCAGGCGGGCGACGCGCCGCCCCTCGATGAAGCGGCGCGCCTGCGGCGGAAGCGGGTCCGCCGTGCCGGTCACCCGGCGGGCGACAGCACGTGGATGACCCGGCTGGCGATCATGTCCTTGGTCTTCTCCGCATACGCCTTCATGTGCGGGGCCGCGGCGTGGGCGGCCAGGTGGTCCTTGCTCTCCCATTTCTCGATGACGACGAAGGTGTCGGGGCCGAAGGGGGTCTGGAAGCGGCCCATGCCCTCGGCGTCGATCGCCGGGCCGTATTCGATGCAGCCGGCCTCGGCGTGCACGGCGGGCATGTTGCCGCGGAACGCCTCCAGCACCCCCTCCCGCATGCCGGGCTTGGTGGTGATGATGGCGAGGACATGGATCATGCGGGCGTTTCCTTCCCAGGTTGCGCGGCGAGCCTAGGCCCGCCGCCGCCGGGCGCCAAGCCGGTGCTCCGGGACCTACGCCGCCGCGCGCCGCGCGGCGTGGATCTCCTCGTCGAGCGCCGGCTTCACCTGCCGCATGAAGGTGTCGAGGGTCTCGATGACCACCTCCTTCGGCGTCTGGGCGTAGTGGTTGATCAGCGTGATGTACTCCGCCGGGAAGACCTTCCACTGCTCGATGAGCTGGCGCCGCACGCTCTCCACCGTGCCGAACACGAACAGGCCGGAGTTCACCAGGGAGCCGAAGTAGTCGTCGTTCTCCACCGTGCGCCGTCCCATCGCGGCGTAGAAATTCTTCCAGATGTCCATGTCGTAGGCGCGGATGCGGTCGAGCGCGTCCTCCTCCGTGCGGCCGATCTGGATCCAGCGCACCAGGCACTGGTTCTGGCCGGGGCGGAAGTCGCGGCCCGAGGCGGCGGCAGCGCGGCGATAATGCTCGGACAGCGGGCCCGCCGAGCCGATCGAGGCGAAGTAGGTCGGGATGAAGCCGTGCCGTCCGCAGAAGGAGATCGTCTCCGGGCTGCCGGAGCCCGAGACGAAGACCGGCGGGTGCGGGCGCGTGTACGGCGCCGGGCAGACCGAGACGCGCCGCGTCGCGCCGGTCCGCTCATCGATCTCGCCGGGCGCGCCGAGGCGCTGCGTGACACCGGCGCGCGCCAGCGGCCAGTCCTCCACGCCGGTGTCGCCGGGGAAGGGGATCTGCCAGTTCAGCCCGCGGTGCGAGAAGCTCTCCTCCGTCCAGGACTTCAGCACGATCTCCACGCCCTCCTCGAAGATCGCGCGGTTGCGGGCGTCGTCCTCCCTGTCCTTCACCAGCGTCGTCGCGGTGGAGAAGCCGGCGAGCTGGGTCTGCGCGTTGTACACCGCCGCCTCCGGCGACTTCGTCGCCCGCGCGCCGAGGTGCTGGCCCAGCACGTTCGTCCAGCGCGACTGGTAGCCGCGGGCGAAGCCGACGAAGCTGCGGCCGCGCGCCAGGTGGTTGATGATCGCGGTCTCCTCGGCGACGCGGATCGGGTTCTGCGTGCTCATCACGTAGCCGAGGGAGCCCACGTGGATAGTCCTGGTGATCGCCGCCCAGTATGCATCCAGGGTGCCGGGGCTCGGGCCCACCTCGTAGCCCTCGGACCAGAAGTGGTGCTCGATGCCGGCGACGCCCCAGACGCCCATCTCGTCCGCGGCCCGGACGATGTCGGCGGTGCCGTGGATGGCCTCGTGGTAGAGGGCGCGGTTGCGCCCGATCGGGCGCAGCGCGGCGCGCTCCGCCTCGTCGCGCGCGGGCAGCACGGGATAGACCACCGTGATCGGCTTGAGCATGGATGCTTCCCTCCGGCCGGGCCGCATGGTGGCACCGGGTCGCCGAAGGCTACTCCTGCGGGGGCCGGGTTCAACCCGCCGGCGCACGGCGCGGCGCCAGCGCGGTGCAGACGTCGCAAGGCGGCAGCGTGTCCGGCAGACGCCGGCGGCGCTGCCGCTGCGCGAGCAGCAGCAGCAGGGCCAGGGCCATGGCGGGGGCGCTGCCGACGGCGGCGAGCACCACGCGCGCCGACGGCATCGACACGGTTTCCCTCCGTCGTTCAAGTGCCCGGCCGTGCACGGCAATCCGCGTGGCGCCCGTCGAAGGCATGTGCGGATAGCGGCCTGGTTGACGCTCGCGCGGATATATCGCGCGAGCCGTAGAGCCGGCCAGCACCCGCGTCGAGCGGCGGCGTCGCGCCGGCGGCGGAGGCAGGCGAGCAGGCGCGGCACCGTCCGCCGGCCGCGTGCCGTTCCGGCCCCTGAGCGCAACCGGGGCGTGCCGGGGCTGGCGCGCCTGGTGGCGCGAGCGGAGCGCTACGCGTGTTCGGCGGCCGGGCGCGCGTCTCGAGTTGCTCGATCCGTGTCGTGACGGATACGCTTCACATTACCGTGGCATCGCCGCACCGATGCGGAGTTGATCCGGGCTGGCGTGGCCCACCGCGATATGCAGAGTCCCCTTGCCGGCCACGGAGTGCCCAGGTGCTGCAATCCTTCGCTGCATGGATCTTCGAGCCGAACGGCCTTTCGCCGCATGGATTCTGCCTGCTGTGGGAGCCCTGGCTGATCTGGGCGCATGCGCTCGGCAACATCGGCATCGCGCTCGCGTACTTCTCGATACCGGTCGTGCTGCTGCGCTTCGCCCGCCGCCGGCGCGACCTGGTGTTCAAGCCGGTATTCTGGCTTTTCGCTGCCTTCATCCTGCTCTGCGGCGCCGGGCACCTGGCCGACCTGCTGACGCTCTGGGTCCCCGCCTACCGGCTCGAGACGGGCATCAAGGTGGCGACGGCCCTGGTGTCCCTCGCGACGGCGGCGGTGCTTTGGCCGCTGCTGCCGAGGGCGCTCGCGCTGCCGTCGCCGGCGCAGCTGCGGGACGCGAACGCGGCCCTGGCGGCGAGCGAGGCGCGCTACCGCGCGAGCTTCCTGCACTCGCCGATGCCGCTGCACACGCAGGACCGGAACGGTGTCATCACCGGCGTTTCGGAGCGCTGGCTGGATCTGCTCGGCTACCCGCGGGAGGCGGTGGTGGGGCGCAACCTGGCCGGTTTCCTGGAACCCGGTTCGCGCCGGAACGCCGAGGCCGACTGGCGTCGCCTGCTGGCCGAGGGCGAGATCAGGGACGTCGAATGCCGCATGCTGCGCAGCGACGGGCGCGTGCTGGACGTGCTGGTATCCGCCCGCACGGAACGCGACCCGGGTGCGACGGAGGATTCGGCGCCGCGGGTGCTCGGCGCGCTGGTGGACGTGACGGACCACCGCCGCGCGGAGGCGGCGCTGCGCGAGACCGAGGAACGCATGCGCCAGACGCAGAAGATGGAGGCGCTGGGCCAGCTCGCCGGCGGCGTTGCGCACGACTTCAACAATGTCCTTCAGGCCGTGGCCGGCGGCGCCGCGCTGATCCGGCGCCGCATCGGGGATCCGGCGGCCGTGCACCGCCTGGCCGGCCTGATCGCGGACTCCGCGACACGTGGCGCGGCGACCTGCCGGCGCCTGCTCAGCTTCGCGCGGCGGACGGAGCTGGAGGCCGGGACCGTCGAGGTGCATGGGCTGCTCGCCGGCCTGCGCGAGATCCTGGTGCACACGATCGGGGCCGGCATCACGGTGCAGGTGGACGCGCCCGAGGACATCCCGCCGTTGCTCGCCGACCGCGGCGAGATGGAGACCGTGCTGGTGAACCTCGCCGCCAATGCCCGGGATGCCATGCCGGACGGCGGCACCCTGACCCTCGCCGCCCGGCCCGAGCAGGTGGCGGCGTCCGAGTTGCCGCATCGCGCCGGGCTTGCCGCGGGCTCCTATGTGCGGATCACGGTGACGGACACCGGGATGGGCATGGATGCCGCGACGCTGGCACGTGCCTCCGAGCCCTTCTTCACCACCAAGGAGACGGGCAAGGGCACGGGGCTCGGCTTGGCCATGGCACGTGGCTTCGCCCAGCAGTCCAATGGTGGCTTCGCCATCTCCAGCGCGCCGAGGCAGGGGACGACGGTGACGCTCTGGATGCCGGTCGCGCCCCTGAGCACCGGCGGTGCGGAACCAGGCAGCGCGAAGGTGCCCGAGCGCGATGCAGGAGGGCTCGGCGCCGGTGGTGTGGCGCCGCTCGTCCTGCTGGTGGACGACGAGCCGATCGTGCGCGCCGTCCTGGCGGCGGAACTCGAGGATCATGGCTTCCGCGTGCGACAGGCCGAGAGCCCCCGGGCTGCGCTGGACGTGCTCGCCGATGGCGAGCCCCTCGGGCTGCTCGTGACCGACCTTTCCATGCCGGGCATGGACGGCGTCCAGCTCATCCAGGAGGCGCAGCGGCGCCAGCCCGGGCTGCGGGCCATCCTGATGACCGGATATGCGACGGAGGCGGCGACGCTGGCCATCAGCGGCGCGCTGAGCGGCACTTTCACGCTGCTGCGCAAGCCGGTCGCGGGCGCCGACCTCGCCGACCGGGCCGCGATGCTGCTGGAGCAGGCCGGCACCGGACGCTGAGGCAGGGCCGCGGCACCGATCGTTCGTGGATGGCCGCGGTTCTGGGCGCCACCGGCGCCTGCGGCCCGCCCGCCACCGGCGGCGCCGGCACCGAGGAGCCCGTGGCCGCAGCCATGCGCGCCACCTCGGCACCCAACCCGTCGAGCGCCCGCTGGGCGCGCTCGGCCGCCTGAAGCCCTTCCTCCCCGGACAGATCGCGGGTGGGGCCGATCTCACCGAAGGCCTGGCGCATCGCGCGCTCGGCATCCGCATAGGCTTCGGTCCGCTCCACCGCTGCGGGAGCGCGCTGCATGGCGCGCCAGGCGTCGCGGGCTTCCTGCATCAGCATCTGGCGGGCCGGCGTCATCGCGCCGCCTGAATAGGAATGCGGCTCTGCGCGCGCGGCCGCTTGCGCCGCGCGCGGCCGTTCCTGGCCCGCCTGCAGCATCAGCACATAGGCCTGCAGGTCGCGGCCGAGGGTATTGCCGATGCCGGGCTCCGCCTGGCGCGCGGAGTCCATGGTGCCCGGCGGCGTCCCGCCATCGAGGCCCGGCCGGGCAACGGTCCCCGTGCCCGTCTGTGCGGGCGCCGGCACTGCGGCAAGCAGCAGCCCGAGTGCCGTGATGGCGATGCGATGCTGCATGGCGGATTCCCTGGTGCCGTCGGCGAAGGCGGGAGCCGGCGCCGGGGTTCCGGCGCGGCACCGTCCGGGGCAAACTCCCCGCTGACGCGGCATCGCGGGGGAAAAGCGGGTGACCAACACGTTCGACTACATCATCGTCGGCGGCGGCTCGGCCGGGTCGGTGCAGGCCAACCGGCTTTCGGCCCGCAGTGGCAACACGGTGCTGCTCTGCGAGGCCGGGCAGGACACGCCGCCCGGGCAGGTGCCGAAGGAGATCGCCGATAGCTATTCCGGCACCGCCTATTTCGACCCGCGCTTCCACTGGACGGAGCTCAAGGTCACCACGCAGGTTGTCTCCCACAACAACCCGGATGCCGAGCGCCCGCCGCTGCGCAAGTACGAGCAGGCGCGGGTGCTCGGCGGCGGCTCCTCGATCAACGGCCAGCTCGCCAACCGCGGGGCGCCGACCGACTACGCGGACTGGGTCGCCCGCGGCGCCGAGGGCTGGGGCTGGGACGATGTCCTGCCCTACTTCAAGAAGGTCGAGCGCGACCTCGACTTCGACGGGCCTTATCACGGCAAGGAGGGGCGCATCCCGGTGCGCCGCATCCCGCGCGAGCACTGGAACGGCCATGCGCAAGCCGTGGCCAAGGCCTTCGGCGAGGCGGGCTACGAATACCTGCCCGACCAGAACGGCGAATTCCGCGACGGCTACTTCCCGATCACCATATCCAACGCCGAGGAGAGCCGCGTCTCGGCGGCGATCGGCTACCTGGACGCGGAGACGCGCCGGCGGCCGAACCTGACGATCAGCACCGGGACGCAGGTGAAGTCGCTGGTCTTCGAGGGCACGCGCTGCGTCGGCATCCGCGCCATGGTGAAGGCGCAGGAGCAGGAA
>ERZ1066123.1550-NODE-1550-length-13481-cov-5.606063_pt1 | contig 13481 bp, 7 predicted proteins | sample MGYA00382770_ERZ1066123 | MGnify/ENA primary metagenome ERZ1066123 (study PRJEB33369, sample SAMEA5778353) | biofilm metagenome | biome: Industrial cooling water; feature: Water cooling tower basin; material: Biofilm | place: United Arab Emirates | collected...
TCGCTGGACTTCGGCGGATTCAACCTCCACTCCGGACAGTGGCTGGCGAACGGTCACGCGGGACGGACCGAGCGAAACGAGTTGCCCGTCCGGGGTGAACCAGGCCGACTCGGAGCCCGCCGTTCCTGGAATCGGGACGTGATCTTGCGGACGGGTCAGATCCCACACGATGAAGGCACCGTCGCGCCCCCCCGTGATGAGCCGCTTGCCGTCGGCACTGAACGCGACCGCACGGATGGGGCCGGCGTGTCCGCGATAGATGCGGTTCCCCCTTCCGCCGAGGGTCCAGACCCGAACCGTGCCGTCGTCGTTGGCCGTGCCGACGAACCGGGCCGGGGCGAACCACGACGCACTCGGAACCCGTCGAAGTCAGCGTGCTTTGCGCCTTCGTAGCCGGCTCCCAAACGCGAACGCCGTCTGGCCCGGACCCGAGAACGCTCTCGCCATCGGGTGTGAACGCGAGTTCGACCGGCTTCCCGCCGGGGTCGAACGGGAGGGAGGCAGGTCGCTCGGTGGGAGCGGCAACCGACCGGACCAGGACGGCCCCCCGAGCCCGGTCGAAATAGGCCACGCGATCACCCTTCGGGGACACCGTCAGGCCGAGTGGTTCGGCCGTCCACGATGCCAGTTCCCGACCGGTTGCCACGTCCCAGACCTGGACTTGGTCGGTTCCCGCGGTGGCAATTCGGGAACCGTCGAAGTTCGTGGCGAGTGCCGTGATCTTGGCTTCGACGCGGATGGATCGTGCCGAGTCCGTGGATCCTGTTCCCCGGACCGTGACGCCGTCCGGGGTCGTCGTGGCAAGGTGTTGGCCATCGGGCGTCAAATCCCAGACGGAACCGAACGTGCGGGTGAATGCGACCGGTTGCAGGCCGGTCTGTCGGGCGGCGGGCACGTCCCACGCCGCCAACAGACCCGAGCCGTCCCGAGAGTCGGCCACGACTGCAAGGAGGCGTTGCTTCGCCGGCACGGCGACCAGTCGGGCCACGCGACCGGGCACGGGCAACACCCCGCGAAGCAGCGTCTTTCCCTCGTCGTCGAGGACCACCACCGTCGCCGGGGCCGGGGTTGAACCGGGGGCCGGCGGGGGCGACCCGGCGGCGGCCACCCATCCGGAGCCGACCGCGACCGCATCCACTTCGTACCCCGGCTGCAAGACATCCGAGATGAGCCCGTCGTGGCACAACCGGTTGAGGTAGCCCCATTCCCACTGCCTCGCGGATGTCGCGCACCCGTCCAGCGTCTGCCGTGTCCGGGCGAGGTCGGCGTCCCGCCAGAGCAAATTCGCCTGACTGATCCGACTCAGGTACAGCCCCTGCTCGGCCTCCACGCGCAGTTTTTGCTCGCGTTCCCGGGCCTGGTTCGCGGCCCGTTCCCGGTCCTTCAGCCCGTCGATCGCGCGGGCCTCGGCGGCCCGTTGACCCTCGACCGCGTCCAAAGCAACAGCCAGGAACACGACGGCCGAGAACAACCCCGCGAACGCGAAGCCCAGGGCCGACGCCGCGACCGGGTGCCGCCTCGCCCACTTCCACGTCCGCTCGATCGGGCCGACCGGCCGGGCGACGATTGGCTTGCGCGCAAGGAATCGGGCCAGATCGTCCGCCAGGGCGTCGGCAGTGGGATACCTTCGTGCTGGGTCCTTCTCCAGGCACTTCAGACAGACCGTTTCGAGATCGCGCGGCACGCCCGGTTGAAGCGACCGCACCGGGACGGGGTCGCGCCGCACCACCTGGAGCAGCGTCGTCACCCAGTCCGGGCCGGCGAACGGCGGTCGACCCGTCAGGAGCTGGTAGAGCACCGCCCCGAGTGCGTAGATGTCCGCCGGGGGTCCGACGGGAGGGCGAGGGCCGGCGGCGATTCCTTCCGGAACCTGCTCCGGGGCCATGTAACTCGGCGTCCCGGACACCGTGCGGTTGACCGTCGTATGCTTGCTGTCCATCCTTTTCGCGAGGCCGAAGTCGGTCAACTTCGGGACGCCATACACCCGCTCCGCGTCGTCGGCCGGTGCGGTAGCCGGGGCGAGCAAGACATTCTGCGGCTTTAGGTCGCGGTGAACGATTTGCTGCGCGTGAGCCGCACCGACCGCTCGCGCGATCACTTCGAGGATGCGGGCTGCCGCGGCCGGTTGTTGGGGACGGTCCCCGGTTCGTTGCTGTAGAGTGCCGCCGGGGACGTATTCGAGCGAAAGGAATGGCCGGCCTTCGGTTTCGCCCACTTCAAAAAGCTGGACGATATTCGGGTGCTGAAGCCGGGCAATCGCCTCCGCCTCGGACTTGAACCGGGCGCGGTCGGCGTCCGCGGGGTAGAGCCCGGACAGGATCATCTTCACCGCGACCGTCCGGTTCAACGCCCGGTGGACCGCCTTGTAGACGACGCCCATCCCGCCCCGGCCGAGCTCGGACACGATGTCGTACCCCGGCAATTCCGGGGGCGGACCGATGTCCGCTTTCGATGAGGGCAGCGACGGGTCCGGCGGGGCGATCGCTTTCACTTGCTTCAGGAAAGTATCGACCGAACCCCGTTCGGCGGCCGACATCGCGGACGAGACGGAGACGATCGCGGTGACGCTCGACATGCGATCGAGAGCGGACTGACAGACTTCGCAACCGTCCAGGTGATCGGCGACGGCCGTCGACGAATCGTCGGGAAGAGTGCCGGCGAGGAACCGTTCGAGGTCAGCGGCCGGCGGGCACGTCGGCACACTCACGTGTCGTCCTCGCCGGGGTTCAGTTCGGCGGTCGCCTCGCGCAGGAGTTTTTGCACGTTGCTGCGGGCCTGGTACACGGTCCCGACGCGCATCCCGAGTTTCGCCGCGACTTCGTTTGCCGAGAGCCCCTGCACCGCCGTCAGCCGGAACGCTTCCCACGTTTGGGCTTCGACCCGTCCCCTGACGAGGTCCATCGCCTTCTCGACGAGTTCCTGATCGAACGCGGCTTGAAGGCGGTTCACGAGGTCGTCGCGGGCTTCGACCGTTTGCAGAAGATCGAGCACCTGGCTGTCCGCCGCCCCGCGGACGCCGCGCTGCTGGTCGCCGATGTAGTCCGTCCAGGCATGGTGCGTCAGCGTGCGGAGCAGGCCGCGGAAGCTGCGCTTCGGGTCGTACACGAACGCCGGCAGCGTCCGTGCGAGTTTCACGAGCACGTTCTGGGTCACGTCCTGGGCGTCGGCTTCCTGCATCTTGTAGTGCCGGCACCACGCATAAATCTGAGGGCCGTAGCGGTCCACGAACGCGGCCCACGCGACCTGATCGTTCGGGTCGGTTCGCAGTCGGGCGAGCAAGCTGACGCGGGTCGATTGGCCGGTCGGGTCGGACACGGGCGGGCCCTCCCTGGTGCTCGGCACGGGGTTGACGTGAAGCTATTGTCCGACCCGATGCGACCGGCCTCACGCCGAGTTGAGCAACTTCACCGATTCTTCATGTTGAGGCGGCTGAGATTCGATTCGCGAGTCCCGTACATCTTTTGTCCCGCACACAACCCCTTCTGAGGATGCCATGAAAACAAAATTCTTCCGGCAACGCGGCGGTTTCACCCTGATCGAACTGCTGGTCGTGATCGCGATTATCGCGGTGCTGATCGGCCTGCTGCTCCCCGCGGTGCAAAAGGTCCGGGAAGCGGCCGCCCGCAGCACCTGCCAGAACAACCTGAAGCAAATCGGGCTGGCGGTTCACAACTACGAGTCCGCCCGCGGCGGGTTCCCGGCCTTTTGCAACTCGAAGAACGGCGGGCGAGCCCCGACGATCCCGCAGGGTGAAAACCGGGCCAGTGCTTTGGTGACGATTCTCCCGTACATCGAGCAAGAAACGGTCCTCAAGCAATTCGACCTGACGAAAGACGTGAAGCACCCGACGAACGCCGCCCTGCTCGCGAACACGTTCAAGATCTATCAGTGCCCGAGCACGCCGGGTTCGAGTCGGATGGTGAACGTCCCGAGCGGGACGACGGGGGTCAAGTACGTCAACACGATCGTGCCGGGCACGAATCCGTCCTACGGCGGCGGCACCTACAGCTACTCCGAGACGACGTACACCACGGCCCAGGAATACAACCTCTTCTCGGCCGACTACGCCCCGATCGTCCAGGTTTCCGATTCCGGCAGCGGCGTCGTCGGGCTCGGCATGGTGCCCGGAATGACCGTCCCGCCTTCGCCCCAACGGATGCCCGCCGGGGCCATGATCCAGAACGCGATCACGCCGATCGTCGGGATCGCGGACGGGACCTCGAACACGGTCCTCTTCGGGGAACTGGCCGGCCGCCCCGACCTGTACAGCGGCTCAAAGAAGACCGGCGACGTGAATACCATCACTCCGGCCAGCAAGCGGTTCGATTACAACTGGACCTCCGGCGACTTCGAGATCAAGGTCAAGGGCAACAAGCCGGACGGGACGAACCTGGCCGCCGGCGACACCCCGAAGATGATCAACGCGACAAACAACGGCGACGGGGCCTACAGCTTCCACACCGGCGGGGCCAACTTCGTGTTCGGCGACGGTTCGGTTCGCTTCCTCCGCGACAACATCACCGCGGCACAGATGGTGGCCTACGTCACGTCGAGCTACGGCGAAATCGTGTCGGCCGACTAAAGTCGGACTCAACCGTAGCCGGCGAGCTCGACTCGCCGGCTACTCGTGCTTCATGCGAACTACATAAAACCCCGCTACGCTGATTTCGACGATTCATTGAACAGCCTCGCACCCGGAGCGACGCCGATGACCCGCGAACTCCGACCTGCGTTCACGCTGATCGAACTCCTGGTCGTGATCGCCATCGTCGCCGTCCTGATCGGCTTGTTGATCCCCGCGGTGCAAAAAGTTCGGGAGGCGGCCGCCCGGATGAAGTGCAGCAACAACCTGAAGCAACTCGGTATCGCCTGCCACAACTACGCGAGTGCCAACGACGGCCTCCCGCCGAGCCGGATCTCGAAGAACGACCTGAACCCGCCGTACATTCCGCCGAATACCGGGCGTGCGAGTGTTCTGGTCGTCCTTCTCCCGTACCTCGAACAGTCCACGCTCTATGCGAATTATGTGAAGGAACGGGACTGGAGCGACCCCCAGAACACCGGGTCTGGCGTGCTCTCGACGGTGATACCGGGGTTCATGTGTCCCTCCGCACCGGGCGGCCCGCGGACGGAAACGGTGAAGGAACCCAAGTACCTGATCGGCTTCGTCCCGCCGTATCCGGACGTGAAGAATCTGACGAACGGCGGAATTCACTCGGGATTCGCACCGGACTACGCCAGCCTCGTCCAGATCGAATCCGACGCCCAGTCGGCGGTTGGGTTGAACCTGGCCTTGCCGTACTCGACGGTCAACCTGCCGGGACTCGGGGCCATGCGGCAGAACACCGTCACGCCGGTGAGGTACCTGACGGACGGGACGAGTCACACGACGCTCTTCAGCGAATTCGCTGGCCGGCCGAAGCAGTATTACAGCGGTGGACTCGCCGACCCAACGGCCACCGTGAAGGACGCCATCTGGGCGGGCCACGATCACCGGATCAACGTGACCGGCACCGACGCGACCGGAACGACGGGGGCCGACGGCGGGCCGTGTGTGGTCAACTGCAACAACAAAAAAGACGTGTACGCCTTCCACCCGGCCGGGGCGAACGTCCTGTTCGCGGACGGCTCAGTCCGAGTGCTGACCGCCGCGACCCCGGCGAAAACCCTGGTCTACCTCGTCACCGCTTCCGGTGGCGAACAGACGGAGGACTGACGTGACCCGTACCAGCTTTCGGCTTCTCTTGCTGTTACTTCCCGCGTGTTCCTCGTCGCCCCCCGGTTCCACGGTCTACCCGGTCAAGGGCCAGGTGTTCTTCCAGGGCAAGCCCGCGGAAGGGGCGGTCGTGACGTTCCACCCCGAGGGGAACCCGACGGCTCGGGTCTTGCAGGGTGTGGTGCGAGCGGACGGCTCCTTCGCCCTGACCACGACCACCGCCGGCGACGGAGCCGCGCCCGGAAAATATGCCGTTTGCCTGAGCTGGACGGACGTGGTCGTCGTGAACGATGTCGAGAAGCGAACGCCCGACAAGTTCGGCAAGAAGTACGACGCGCCCGGCCACCCGTACACGACGTTTGAAGTGAAGCCCGGGACGAACGAAGTTCCGCGAATCGACCTGAATTAGCCCGATGAATCCCTACCCGAGGTCGTCATGAGTGCCCTGCGTGTCGGCTCGTTCTTTGCTGTCGCGGTCGCTTCCGCCGGCAGTGCCTTGCTGGTGAACTCGCTGCTGGCCGAACCCAGTGCCAACCCGGGAACGGTCGTCCCCGGCAGACCGCCGATCGCATTCAACGCCAAATCGTCGATCCCGATGACGGGCAACCTCGAAGGGGCGAACGACATCAGCGGGGTCGGATTCGCCGGCGAACTGATGTTCCTCGTCTCCGATGAAACCGCTCATATCGAGATCTTGAGGAAGGCGGGCGACGCCTACACCGTCGCGAACAAGCTTCCGCTGGGGGAACCGGGCACCGAGATTGATCTGGAAGCGATCGCCGTTGACAGCGGCTACGTGTACACGATCGCCTCGCACTCGCGGGTCCGCCCGAAGCAGAAGCCGAAGGAAACCTATGCCGACAACCGCGAGAAGATGGAGACGGTCCTCGCCCCCGGCGACCGCGATGTGCTCGCGCGGTTTCGCCCGAACCCGGACGGCACCCCCGGCCCGGTCGAGAAAGTGAGCCTCCGCTCGGCGATCCAGTCGGACCCCGTTCTGCGTCCCTTCGCGCAGCTTCCCAGCAAGGAAAACGGCGTGGATATCGAAGGGTTAGCGGTCAAGGGTCCGGATGTGTACGTCGGGTTCCGCGGACCGGTGCTGCGGGAAAACTACGTGCCCGTGATGAAGACCCGCTTCGCCGATGGGGCCGCGCACGAACTCCGGTTTGTGAATCTTGGCGGCCGCGGGGTCCGCGATCTGGCAGCAGTGAAGGACGGGTTTCTCATTCTGGCCGGTCCGTCCGGCGATGGTCCTGGCTCCTTCCAGATTTACTTTTGGGACGGCAACGACTGCCTTGCCGGGGCGGCCCCAGAAGGCAAGTGTCAACTTCTGGCCGAAGTCACCCCGATCGACAAAGGCAAGCCCGAAGGACTCGCCGTTACGGCGGAAGACGCGACGGGTTACGATGTTGTGATGGTCTGTGACGGCGTCACGAACGGCACCGCGACTGCCTATCGGCTCACCAAGGTCAGGTGACTCAGGATTTGCCTACGACGAAAGTCATGCCACCGTTCCGGGGGTGGTGACGAAGTCGGCCTACGTCCCCTTTGTTCCACTTCGGACTGGGGTCGACCCCCTTCCTTGGGGATGTCCACGACCCTCGAACGGACACCGTCACGCCGAGCGGCTTCAACTCCCCGTGGATAGCGCTACCCTCGCCCGTCTGGCGGGCGAAGTGTAGCACCCGTTCTTTCACGTCATCCGGCGTTCCATTCCATGCCGACACTTCCGCGGCGGGCCTTACCCGACTTCCACGCCCAACAAGGCGTCGCCGCTGATGCCGTCGAATGCGACCGGGTCGAGGTCGGCGTCCGTCGGCGGGATGACGACGATGTCGGCCCGGCCGTCGGCGTTCACGTCGGCGGCGTTCAGCCGGAGGCCGACCACCACCGACGGGTCGTAGGCGAAGAAGCTCAGCTTCTCGGCCGTGGTCAGCGGGTCGAACGTCTTCACGGCCGGGCCGCCGCCGCCGCCGATGGTGGTCAGCAGGTCGAGCGACCCGTCCCCGTTCACGTCCCCGACGGCGACGATCACACCGCCGCGGAACGTCGACTCGTAAGCGAAGAAACTGCTCAGCAACGCGCCGGTGCGGCCGTCGAACACCTTGACGGCCGGGCCGCCGCCGACGCCGGCGCCGGCGACGATGTCGGCGATGCCGTCCCCGTTCACGTCTCCGACGGCGACGTTGACCCCGCCGCGGAACGACTCCTCGTAGGCGAAGAAGCTCCGGAGTTCGGCCCCGGTCGCGCCGTCGAACACCTTGACGACCGGGCCGCCGCCGACGCCGGCCCCGACCACGATGTCCGCGATGCGGTCGCCGGTCACGTCGCCGATCGAGGTTTGAACGGTCCCGGTGAAGCCGGGGAACGGCTGGAAGCCGTCAGTCGGAATGCCCGTGACCGGGTCCACGATCGTCACCAGCGGCGGCCGGACCGGTTGGACCGGCGGCGGAGGAGGAGGGACCGGCGGGAGGGCGACGTTGATCGTGACGCCCGCGAGCCCACCCCCGAGCCCCGTCACGGACGCCGAGAGCGAGGCCTGGGCCCGGAACCCGGCCGCACCAGCGAACCCCTCGTCCGGGACGAACCGCAGCCCGGCCAGCCCCTGGGCCGCGGTGACGAACCCGCCCTCGGGGACGAGCGTGGTGCCGTCCGCGAGGAAGAGTTGCCCGCCGGTAATGCCCGTGATCTGGAACGCCGTGACTTCCGCGCCGTTGTCCGCGTTCCGGTCGACGACCACCGTCACCGGGGTGCGGCCCGTCACCGACGCGACGGTCGGGTTGACGAACGGGGTCAGCGCGCCCGTGAGGACCGTGTCCGTGCGGACCGCGAGGTTCTGGATGCGGCCGTCTTCCGATGCGGGGGAGTCGGCCTGACTGTACCCGACGGTCCCGGCGGCCGGGAACGACGCCTCAAAGAACCGCTCCAGGGCCCGTTGCTCGCCGAGTGCGGAACCACCTTCCTGCAGGTTCACCCGGTTGAACGTCGTGTCCCCGAGTTCGGTGCGGAAGGTGGCGAACGGGTAGTTGTCGCCGCTGCGGCCGTCGTTGTCGCCGTCGTCCACGAGGAACGACAGGGTCACCACCCGGATCAGCCGGGTCGGGTCGCCGACCACCGCCCCGTTCTCGACCAGCGTCTCCAGCACATTGCCGGCCTCGTCGGTGAGCACGGCGTTGATCACCCGGTTGCCCGCGATGATGGTGGCCAGCCCGGCGCCGGCGTTGCCGGTGATCGTCTGGGCGGTGCCGGCCGGGTCGTAGCTGAACCGGATGCCGCCGACCTGAGCGAACTGCCCCGGGGTGACACCCGGTGCCACGGCCGCCACGGCGTGTTCCAGCAGAATCTTCACCTGTTCGGCGGAGATGGTGACGGCCGACAGGACGTTGTTGAACCGCAGCGAGTTCTCGATGTCCAGGTCGGACACCTGACCGGGGAGTTTGCCGGCCTCGGGGTTGGCGGCGGTGGTGCTTCGGACCCCGCTGCCGCTCTCGACCGTGCCGATCGAGTCGCGGATACCACCGCCGTTCTTGATCGAGAACAGCGGAGCGGTCGCACTGGCAAGCCCGGTGTCGAACTCCCGAGCGGCGAGCAGATTGGCGTCGGCGGTCAGGCTGCCGAGGTTGGTCTCCTGCGTCCGGACCTCCGCCCGCAGCCCGTTCAGGTAGACCTCGGTGCGGCCGAACAGGGTGCCGTCCTTCAGGGTGATGACCGCGTCCACCGCGTCCGTCACTTGCTTGACGGCCGTCGCCTTGGTGCTTGCGGCGAGGAAGTCGGTCCCGACCCCGTACAGCCGCTCGACCCCGGCCGTGTCGGTGCTGTAGGCCCCGTTGACGGCCGTGTTCAGGGCCGACGTGATGATCTCCCCCTCGGCATCGAACTGGATCACCAGCCGGCCGACGTAGCTGAAGTTCCCGTCGGTGCTGACCACCAGGACCGGCGCGCCGTCGGTGCCGGAAGTCAGGAACGGGTAATTCCCCTCGGCAACGTCGCCGGACCTCAGGACGTCGGTGCCGTCCGCGAGCCGGGTGTCCGACCCGCCGGCGACGATGACATCGACCCCGGTCAGCAGCGGGGCCAGAGCTTGTTCTTCGCTGAACTGCTGCAGGTGCGACAGCAGCACGATCTTGTCGATGCCCAGACCCTGGAGGACGGTCGCCTGGGCGTTCACGATGGCGGCCAGTTCTTGCAGCTGGGCCGAGGTCAGCGGGTTGTTCGCGGTCGCCGGGGTGATGCCGACGTTGCCCGGCGACGAGATGCTGGCCAGCAGCGGGGTGGTCAGGCCGATCACCCCGATGAACTCCTGGCCCGGCCCGGCCCCGTCGGCGTCGATGATGGCGCTCGGGGCGATGCGGCCGGCGGCCAAGCCGGTGGTGCTCACCCCGGCGGCGGCCACGTTCCCGCTCAGCTCGGTGCCGGCGAAGTTCAGGTTGGCCGACAGGTACGGGAACGTCGCCCCTTGATACCGCCGGACCGGCGCGGTGCCGGTGGCGTTGGCCGCCGAGATCACGTTCCGCAACTCGACCTGCCCCTGGTCGAACTCGTGGTTGCCCAGGGCCGAGGCGTCGAACCCGATCCGGTTCATGATCTCGATCCCGGCCCGGCCGGCGCTGGCGATCGTGCCGGTCGCTCCGGGGGTGGTGTTGACGTTCAGCACGTCGTTCAGGCTCGGGTCGCCGGACGCGGCGTAGAACGGGCCGGCGATGAAGTTGTCGCCGCTGCTGAGGAGCACGCTGCCGTCGAACGCCTGCTTCCGGGCGTCCCCGCCGGCGAAGCGGTCTTCTTCGAGGTACTGCACGACCGCCGCGAACCGAGGAGCGTCGTCGACCGCGTTCAGGCCCGGCTCCAGGTCGGAGGCGTGCAGCAATTGAAGCGTGTACGGAGTCGGGGCGACCGAGTACATGGTCACGGTGCCACTGATCTCGTTCGAGACAACCACTGCGGCCCGACCGGTCGGGCTGTTGGCCGCCGGGATGAAGATCAATCCTTCCGGACCTTGATCGCCGGGGGTGTCGAGGAAGTCGGTGAACTGCGGGTTGGCCGGATCGGTGACATCGCCGACGAGTACCCCGCCGAACCGCTCCAGCCCGATGAACACATACTGCCGGCCGTCGATCTCGCCGACGACGACGGCCTCCGGCTCCGGTCCCTTGTTGTCGCTGCGGCCGTCGAACGACGAGGAGGTGCCGTCCGAGTTGAACCGGGCCGGCCCGAGCAGGGCGGTGATCTGCTCAAGCGCGTCGCCGCTGTCGTGGACGAGATCCCCGGTGGCCGCGTTCCAGATGCTGAACGACCGGGCCCCGAAGGCGTGGATCTGATCGAAGTCGCCGTCCCCGTCGGTGTTGCCGGTCGCGGTGGTGACGGTGAGCCGGCCGAGATTCTGGTTCAGCTTCAAGGTGGCGGCGTTCGGGAACGCCGTCGGGTCGAGCACATACCCGCCGGCCCCGGCGCGGATTTCTTCGCTGAATCCGGTGTAATCTCGGGCGTCCCCCTCGTTCGCCGTGACGTAGTACGTCGTCCCGCCGACCGAGTAGGTGGCGATGGCGTCCGGCTGGTACATGCCGAACACCGGGGCGGTAACGATGTTGATCCGCCCGGCGGTGAACGCAGGGCCGAGGTCGCGGTCGCTCGGGTCGAGCCCGTTGCCGACGACGCTGTGGTTCTTCAGCCCGAGCGGCCGGATGTCGGTCACCGTGCTGGTGGCGATGTCCAGCACGGCGACGGCGTTGTTCTCTTGCAGGGTCACGTAGGCGGTGGTGCCGTCCGGGGAGACGGCGATGTACTCCGGTTCCAGGTCCTGGGCGACGGTGGCCCCCGGCCCGAAGATGCGGACGCCGATGTCGCGGAGGGCGGTGATCTGGCCGTTGAACGACGTGAACCCGGCGGTCGTCACCGTCGCCCCGCTTCCCACCCCGGCCCCGGTCAGAGTGAGGATCGCGACCGATCCTTCCGGATCGACCGAGTCGCCCTGTCCGTAGCTGTTCGGCTCGCCTTCGTTCGCCACCAGCACCTTGGTGCCGTCCGGCGTGAAGGCGAGCATGTCGGGCAGCGATCCGACGCCGTAGGACGCCACGAACGCCCCGGTGCTCGCGGTGTAAAACGCCACCCGGCCGGGGTTGGTCTTGACGCTCGCCTCGAACGCCACGGCCACCAACCCGTTGCTGACGGCCACGCTGTTGGCGTTCCCGGCCGAGAATCCGCCACCGTCGGTGATCTGGGCGGGCGTCAGATCCCCGACATCGCTCGGCGTCGCCGGGTTCGACAGGTCCAGGATTTCGATCCGGTTATCGGCGGCGTTCAGCACGAACAACCGGTCGGACGCCGGGTCGAAGGCGCTGATCTCGGCGGCACCCGACGCGCCCACGTCGAATGTGAACGTGCGGGTGAACGTCGTCGCGGCGTTCGGAACTTCCCGCGACTCCAGGCTTTCGACGTGCGGACGAATCCGGTTGCGGTGGGATCGGCGGGACATCGGGAAACCTCTTGGTGCGAGTCGGATGGTGGGGCAGTTCGGGGGTTCTGCCTTGGCATGAGGTGAGATAAGACCGCGATGTGAAGAACTGGCTAGGAACCTGGGTAACTTGTGTAAGCTTGACTCGAGGCTGTCCGTGTGGACATTTCTCGTTTCCATCCCGAACGAGCTCGATTCTCGATGCTGCACATGAAACGGGAGCCTGACCCTCAGATGTGCGCGGAATTCCGGATAGGGATCGATACCAGCCAAGACGCCGAACGTCCGGCCGTGTTACCCTGCGCGAACCTCGCCCGCCCACTCTCCACATTGCAGGGCCACATGAGACTTCCGCTCGCGTTCGTCGCAACTTTCGCTTTGCTGTCGCCCGCATTCGGGCAGGGCACCCGGGCCGACTACGACCGCGCCTCGGCCCTCGGCGAGCGGTTCGGGGGGAAGGTTTTCCGCGATCAGGTCCGCCCGACGTGGTACGCGGACGGCACCTTCGGCTACACGAACCGCCTCCCGGACGGCAAGAGCGAGGCGGTACTCGTGGACCCCGTGGCGGGCACGCGGACGGTCGTGACCGCCGCCGAACTCGCCGCGAAGAAGCCCGTCGAGACGAAGCCGAAGCCCGACGAACCGGAGAAACCCGTTCGACCCCGGAAAGGCAACAGTTCACCGGACGGAAAGTGGACGGCGGTCATCCGGGATCACAACGTCGTGCTTCAGGCGAAGGACGGAACCGAAACCCGCCTCTCGACCGACGGCACCGCGACCCACAGCTACGGCCGCATTCACTGGTCCCCCGACTCGAAGCGACTCATCGCGATCCGCACGGCGGCCGGCGGGGACCGGGTCGTCACGCTCGTCGAGTCGTCGCCGAAGGATCAGCTTCAACCGCGGACGCACACTTACGCCTACCTCAAGCCCGGCGACGCGATCCCCCGGCCGAAGCCGCACCTGTTCGACGTGACGACGGGAAAGGAAATCCCCGTCAGCGATGAACTCTTTCCGAACCCCTGGAGCATCACCCACGAGCACTGGTCGCCGGACGGCTCGCGGTTCTTTTTCGTGTACAACCAGCGCGGCCATCAGGTCGTGCGGGTGCTGGCGATCGACGCCGCGACCGGGGCCGTGACGGCGGTCGTGAAGGAAGAGTGCAAGACGTTCTTCGACTACGCCTACAAGCTCGACGTTCGCTACCTCGACCCGACCGGCGAACTCCTCTGGACGAGCGAACGCGACGGGTGGAACCACGTGTACCTCGTCGACACCAAGACGGGCACCGTCAAGAACGCGGTCACGAGCGGGAAG
>ERZ1066123.1552-NODE-1552-length-13470-cov-8.171226_pt1 | contig 13470 bp, 14 predicted proteins | sample MGYA00382770_ERZ1066123 | MGnify/ENA primary metagenome ERZ1066123 (study PRJEB33369, sample SAMEA5778353) | biofilm metagenome | biome: Industrial cooling water; feature: Water cooling tower basin; material: Biofilm | place: United Arab Emirates | collected...
CGGCCGCACCTATTGCTACTACCTGAGCACCCGCGACATGCACGAAGGACCGGGTACGTCCGGCCTGCCGCGCCTGCCGGCCGGGGAACTTGAGGACGCGGTGGTCGCGCACCTGCGGCGGGTATTGCGGGCACCCGAGATGATCGAGGCGATGATCCCGCAGGCGGTGGCGCTTGACCCGACCCTGGATGAAGCGCAGGTCACGGTCGCGATGACGCAGGTTGACCGGGTATGGGAGCAACTCTTCCCGGCCGAGCAGCAGCGTCTGGTCCGGCTGCTGGTCGAACGGGTCATCGTCACGCCGACAAACCTGGAACTGCGGCTCCGACCCGGCGGGATCGGCACGCTCGCAGCCGAGGCCCGCCCGACGGCTGGGGCAGTGGCATGAAAGGGCCGATCTTCGAGGTGTCCGGGCCGGCGACCGAGGTGGTCGCCAGCGACGGCGGTGTGACCCTGAACGTCCCGATCGCCCTCCGACGGCGCAGCGGGCGGCGGGCCGTCGTGTCCCAAGGTTCTGGGTTCGAGTCAGACGGCCGGACTCGAACATGCGCCACGCCGCTGCAATTGGCCCTGGCCCGTGGCCACCGCTGGCTCCGGATGCTGGAGACCGGCGAAGCGGCTTCAATGAGCGAGATCGCCCGCCGCGAGCGGACCGACCACAGCTACGTCGCCCGGCACATCAACCTGACCCTCCTTGCCCCGGACATCGTCGCCGCGATCCTCGACGAGGCGCTCCCGGATGGTGTTCGGCTGCATGGCCTCTCGATCAATCCGCCGGCGCTGTGGGAGACGCAACGGCAGTCGTTGAACGCGTAGCCGACGCCCTACAATGTCGCCGAAGCCAGAAGGGCCGGTTGCGTTGGGGTACTATTTCGCGGGAGAGAGCATTTGGATTTCAGGTGCTCTGGCTCCACATAGTAGAACCCGGACATCCCAGACAGTCGCACACGCACACGGAAAGCCCGCATAACGCGGGCTTTTTCGTCTCTAGTGGTCCTGGGACGTACCCTTGCATCCCCGTGAAAAGTGAGCAAGCCTGTGAGTACGGACGCCGCACCCCGCGGGCCTTACTCACAATCGGCTTGCTCCCATGCTGACCGATACCAAGCTGCGCACAGCGAAGTCGAAAGTGACCGTCTACCGCATCGCAGACAGCAATGGGCTGTGCATCGAAGTGCGCCCCAACGGGTCACGCATCTGGCGCTATCGCTACGCGGGCAAGGCGAGCATGGTCGGGCTGGGCGGATACCCGGCCGTGCCCCTCGCCGAAGCACGCGCCTAACGTGCGGCGAAGCTGGAACACGCCGAAACCATCTTGGCAGCGGTCCTGGACGAATGGCGCCAGACCGCCACCACAACCGACGCCCCGCACATCGTCCCGCTGTCCTCGCAGACCGTGGCGACCCTCCGCGACCTGCACCCGCTGACAGGCCGCGGCGAATGCCTCTTTCCGGGCGTGTGCAGCCATCGGAGGCCGATGAGCGAAAACACCATCAATGCCGCGCTGCGCTAGATGGGCATTGATCGCGACACCATGATCGGCCACGGCTTCCGCGCGATGGCGTGGGCCATTAGCCTGCAGACGGCCGGGGTGCGCGAACACACCGGCCGCCGACCCGCCACACTTCTACTGAGAAACGATCATCGTTTCCGATACCGTAGCAACCTGCGCCGGCCGCCCCATTCCGTCGCCCCTCGCTGCAAGCCTGCTCGACCGCTCCACACTTGAATTCCACGCTGAACTTCCTGCGCCACGACATGAACACTCCACATGGCCTGGAGCGCCCTTCTCGCAAATGCCCGGGAAATCCGGGATAAACCCGGCCGACCCAGGAGGCTCTGGAAGTACCGACATTGAAGTGGGTGGAGTGGTTCAACCACCGCCGTCTGACGTCTTCGGCTGGGAACATTCCATCTGGGAAAGCAGAAGCCCCTTACGATGCGAACGTCGCCGAGCTGCAACAGGCCGCGTGACTCGGACCCAGAGGCCTCCGGGATTCCCTCGGCGGTTCACGGAAACCGAAGCTCGGGCCATTCTCGGCGTCGTCGCGCAATTCCAGGATCGTCTTGCGCACCGCACCCGGTCCTGGCGCGATGGCGATACCGCATCCGACGAGCAGGCTGCGTAGCTGTTCGATCCATTCGGTGCGATGCCACATCCGCAGCTGGCGCACGCGATACAACGCCTGCCGGTCCTGCTGGCGACGGTCTTGAACGGAGCCCGTGAGGCCTCGGCAGGTGTCATCGTCACGCAGATCGCAGCAGCATCGTTGACGTCGTTCTTCTGGCCGACAACGAAGGGCTTGACGTACTGCAGCGGGAGCAACTGGACCTGATGGCCGATCGTCTGCAATTCCCGCCCCGAATCGTGAGTGCTGGCGCAGGTGTCCGTGCAGACATCGCAAGGCGGAAGATCGCGAAAAACGGCAGCTACTGACTGCAGTTGAACGTCCTGCGCAGCGCCGGTTCGCCGTCATGATCGACGGCACGCACCTGAATGACGTGCTTCTCCGGATCGAGGGCGATACGGATAATCTTCATGCCCGATCCCTGCTGCTTCGCGACGGGTGGTTCAACGTCTTTCCAGCCAGGCACCCCGATGCCGAAAAATGGGAGGAGTCCCTTCCATGGGATAAAGCCATCCTGGTGCCGCGCGCGTTCTTCGATCATGGCCTGCCTGCCGAGGACTTGCTTGGCCCGGCCGCGGCACAGTGGCTCGGTGGCGAATTGGGCAAGCGAGGCGATGGAGACCAGCGGATTGTCGAGTTCGCGGCTGATGACCCGAATCACTGTCGTCCAGGTTCGCACTTGTCGGCGGCACAGCTCGGTGGTGAGCAGGCGCAGCGGAATCAAGTCGTGGCGACGATCCTTGAGACAGAACCAACGCCACGAAAGATGGTAGATGTCCTCGTTGTCGCAGCCACCGTTCCGGCCAGGGCTTTGCGCAAGGCCGCCGGCACGGTCGCGCCCAGTGCATCAAATCGGCGCCCTTCCAGCCAGTTGCCTTCGCCCGGCAGCTTGCGCGCGGCGAAGTCGCCGAAGGCCACGATGCGTTGCATGTCGAGCAGGATCATCGCAACCGGCATGTTCCGCACCATGCTGTCGAGCAGAAGCTCGCGCTGTGTCCGCGTGATGCGCTGTTGGCGCAGCACGTCGCCGACCCGATCGTGAGCCGTGGCCATGCCAGCAGCGCAAGCAATATGCCGGCGGTGGTCAGCATCGTCGCCCACGGTGGCAGCTACCTCGTCAGTCCGCTTGCCAGAAGTGCGGTGGTCACAGCGAAGGCCGCCATGAGGCCGGTCAGACGCAGACCCAGCGATACGCTGTCCGGCTGCATCCATCGCGCCCCACGTCGAGCTTCTCCGAGCGCCGGCAGAGGGCGTGCCGCGACAGCCCCAGCTCGAGCGCCGCCTGCGCTTGAACGCCGTCGGACGCGTTCAAGCGCGTCCGTGGTGCGTGCGCGAGCTGGCTCGGCATGCGTGACGTCAGCAACGCGTTCCGAGGCGCTACATTCGCATCTGCGGACAGGCCGGACACATCGGCGTCGATGGCGTCGCCGACCGACATCAATACCGAGCGCTGCACTGCAGCACGCAGTGAGCGCACGCTTCCCGGCCAGCGGTGACGCAGCAGGAGATGTTCGGCGTCCTGCAGCAAACGCTTGCGGACCGGCAGGCAGGAAGTCACGGGCGGGCGGGCGGATATCGTCGCGTCGTCCGGTCAGTGCCGGCAGCCGCAGCCCCATCGCGTTGAAGCGGTAGTAGAGATCTTCGTGGAAGTGCCGCCCGGCAATCGATCACGGCTGGTCGACAATTGCTGGCGCTCACGACGCGCTTCCGCAACTGACAGTCACGCTCGGAGCCCAGGCGTTGGAAGCGACCTGCCTCCAACAGCCGCAGCAGCTTGATCGGGCCGGCCACGGATGGGTTACCGATCTCGTCGAGAAGCAGCGTGCCACCGTCGACTGCCTCGCACTTGCGTTCGAGGACGTTGCAGGCGCCGTTATGGGCGCTCGCGTCCACGCCGAACTTTTGGGCCTCGGCGGTATCCCGCAGCTTAGTGCGACGAGCGGGCCACCGCCCAGCGCGGAATTGGCTGGCATGATTTCCTTGATCTTCTCCTTGCCCCCGCAGGTCGTGATCGCGCTCGAGCGCATGGCGTTCGCACCGCTGATGTGCATGGTGCCTGCCCGGATCGCACCGGTTGGCCGAGAACCCGAACAGATTGGCGACGGTGGTCATCAGCCGATGACCGTTCCGCGGCTTGCCCCCGTAGTCGGCGGCGCCCAGGCAGATCCGGTCCCTCGCCGATTCCAGATGCGTCCATGCGGTCAGCAGCACGACTGGAAGATCGGGATGGCGCGCGTGAATCTACAGGAGCAATGAGGCGCTCTTGGCGCCCGAAGTGGTGTCGGCGCCGAGGTTGATGTCCTGCACCACAAGGTCGACCTGCTCTCGCGCCCGCGCGCAAAGTCGAGACACGGGCGTGTCCGTCTGCGAAGTGTTGAGCTCGCGCAGGCAAAACGACACCTCCAGCGCAGTGATGACGGCGAAGCTGTCGTCAATGACCAGAATGGCGGGCATGGAACCGCAGTCCGGAAATCCCCGGAATACCCGGCGAAACGAACCGATGCGTTGGGTTGTGTCCCATGGCGGGTCCGGCCCAGCACACCCAAAGCGGCCACGCCGCAGAGACACGCGCGCACTCAGACCCTGCGACCTCTGGCGGATGGCATCGGGGCGGTGGATCAACAGAGTTTGCAATCGTACAACTGCTGTGGTACAAAAAAATCAGACGCCGCGTTTCTGAGGGAGTCGCGACGTTCGCGAGACTTTTATCGGATTGAAGCAACGGGGAGCATGGATGCACTGGATCGGGGAACGTGTTTCCTTCGTGGGCGGCAGTGGAAGGCAGCAGATGCTTTCAGGCGGTGCGTTCACCCGTCGTGCGCACCCCCGCTCCACGACAATGTCGCACGCCATTGTGCAGGCGAGCGACTTTGGCCGGCTGGGTGCTCCAAATATTTTCAAGCGCAATCCAGCTTCGCTTGGTCAGCCGGACCTCGTCCCGGGTCGCACACATTCTCCGAGGCATATCACTCGGCCTTCGGCGCCCTCCTGAGGTGCGCTTGGCGCGCCCGGTCATCCGCTCGCGCTCATGGTTGCCTCGGAAAAGCTCGAAAAGCAGTCGCCGATTCGTCATGGAAGCAAAGTCCCCGGAATCATCGATATCGGGGGAAGCCACCGCAGGATCAGGAGGTCGTTTGGTGAACGCACTTGGGGACATTCTCACGAGATCGCCGCACGACGCACTGTCGATCGAGCTGATCGACGATGCATCGACCGCCGCACAGAACCACGATGATGCACAGGGTTGGAAGCCTTCGAGGTTCAACGTTCAGACCACGACGACAGAGGGATGGCTGCTCCTCTGGAACTCGTACACCGGCTCGATGAACGCCTTCAAGCCTTCCCAGCACCAGAAGGTGCTCGACCTGATCACCCACAAGGGCGTGACGGCGCCACGCAGCGGTATCGCCGGCTACCTGGCCGATCGCGGTTATCTGGTGCCGCAATCGACCGACGAGCTGCGCAGAGTGCAGTACGACTTTGGACAGCAGAACCATCGCAACGACCGACTCGAACTGATCCTGCTCGCATCCGAGGACTGCAACTTCCGGTGCGAATACTGCTACGAGGATTTCAAGCGCGGCACGATGCGGCCGGAGGTCAGAGAAGGCGTCAAGAGGCTCGTCGAGAGCAGGGCGGACGTGCTTCGCACCCTCAATGTGAGCTGGTTCGGTGGCGAGCCGCTTTATGGCATGGAGGCGATCGACGATCTGGGGCCATTCTTCGCCGAGATCGCCGAGCGCGAAGGCATCGATTACTTCAGCCACATGACCACCAACGGCTATCTGCTGACCGAGGAAGTCGTCGATCGGCTGCTGGCCTACCGCATCACCGACTTTCAGGTAACGCTGGACGGACTGGCCGAGGATCACGACCGCTTGCGGCCAGGACGCGATGGAAGCGGCACATTCGAGCGGATCTTCAACAACCTGAGCGCGATGAGCCGGCGCACGGATGAGTTTTCAGTCGTCATCCGGGTCAACTTCGGCCAGGACAATGTGGCCGGCCTGGAGACGTTCCTGAGCCAGCTCGAGCATGTGTTCTCTGGGGACAGCCGATTCACCGTGTCGTTTCATGCCGTCGGCAAATGGGGTGGCGCCAACGATGCCAACCTCGCGGTTTGCGGCGCGGACGAATCGCAGCAGGTGCGCATGAAGATGAAGGCAGCGGCGCGAGCGCTTGGACTGCACGTGACCAGCGGCTGGCGTCCCGGCGCCGGCGTGGGGACCGAAGTCTGCTATGCCGCCCGTCCGTACAACTTCATCGTCGGCGCGTCGGGCGATCTCATGAAGTGCACCATCGATCTCGACAAGCAAGATCACAACATCGTCGGTCGACTGCTGCAGGACGGCACGCTGGACCTGGACCGCGACAAGATGGCTCTGTGGACCGAGCCGGCGTTCGAGCGCGACAGCGGCTGCCAGAGCTGTCACATGCTGCCGGCCTGTCAGGGCATCCACTGTCCGAAGATTCGCATCGATCACGGCCGACGCCCCTGTCCGACGATCCGGCGGACGGCCAAGCAGGAAATGGCGGATTTCTTCAACGCCAAGCAGGCAGTGACCTAAAACCGAAACACAGCGGCATGTGTTCCGAAGTCGGAACTGGTGCCAGGAGCATCGCTTGAAGCCGGGAAAGGAGTTGCGGCCATGACATCGAACGTGCAGACCGTCGCGAGGACGCATCGACCTGCGAGCGGCACTTCGAATGTCGAGCGCGTCAAGCGTCTGCTCGCCGGGCCGTACGCGGACAAGGAAGAAGTGCGCCAGGCCGTGCATGCGCTGAGCGATAACGAGCTCGTGGCCTTCGGCCTCAACGCGTACTGCATGAACATGCTGGCGCTGTTCGGCAGGCGGTGGTCGAGAGAGCGGGTATTCGCCGCCGCGCGTGAAGCGGCGATCAGCAAACTGTGGCGGGGCTGGGAATATTTCCATCACTATCTGCCCCGGCAAACGTTCGACGCTCCGGCGCTCGAGGACGTTCCCGTCGCAGCGATCGAGTCGGTGATGGCCGAAAAACGGGGCTTGGTCGTGGCCACGTTCCACGTGGGGGATTTCCGCTACATCGCATCCGATCTGGCGATAGTGGGAACGCCCGTCTGCATGCCGTTGGCCGCGGATGCGCTGGGCGACTTCGAGGCAGCGCGCAGTATTCGCCCGGACGTGGAGTGCTGGACACGAGTCACGGGCGTGAACGCCGAATCCGTCGCTGGCGCCTTTCAGATCGCCAAGACGCTGGCCGCAGGCGGTTGCGTCTGCGCCTCGCTCGACGGGAACACAGGCTTCGACGGCCCGCGTGGCCAGCAGCACAGGACTTTTGTCGATCTCAACGGATGCGGGATTCGCGTCAAAAACGGGCTGGTGAAGCTTGCCGGCAAGATGGGGGCGCCCATCCTGCCGGCATTCGCCAGCACGATCGACGGTGTTCGCAGATTCCATGCGGGACCGCTCATTGATCCGGGAGCCCCCCTGCTCGGCAGCGCGCTCGAGCACTTCGTGGACGGAGCGATGCGCGATCTCTACGCTCAGTTCGGCGACAACCTCGAGACGCATGCGGGAAGCTGGAGTGGATGCGACCATTTCCACCTGTGGCGCATCGCCGACCCGGCACGAGTCGACGATGCGCCCGATGCCGACATTCGGCTGAGGCGTGACCTTGAGGGAGGCGGCCGGGTGGGCATCGATCCAGCCGGCATCGTCGAGTTGCACGGGGACGACGGCATCGTCCTCGCCGATGTCCACACGATGCGTTGCTACAGGGTACCCGGACGCATGTCGGGGCTGATCGACGCACTGGCGCCGGGTCGTGGCGTCGATCTGGCCTGGATCCACAGCCAGGAGCCTGGACAACAACGCCAGGTCTGGAACCTCCTGGCCGCACTCTCCGCGCGAGGCGCGCTGGTTGCCGGGGACGATGGCGCAAGAGTGACCAATGTGTCCCGAGCCAGCGGGTCTTAGCAAATCCAATCAAGTGTCCGTCCTTCGATGCACGGGGGCAGGCGATGTAGAAGTGGGCGTGCATCAACAGTGTGGGCGACAAGCGGAGCTTCCGCCCATGATCAATCTCATAGATGAGGAAATGAAATGGCTAACAAGCAGATTGGTACCGAGAATGCTGTCAAGGCTGATGATCAGCTGCTGATCGACGAGTTCGACATCATCGAGCTTGAAGACCGGCTTGAGCTGGCCGATCGCTGCAACAACAAGTGTGCGTCGGAGCTCGTCGAGGCCTGACGGCATCAGATGGAGCTGGACGTATTCGTCCAGCTCCATCTCTGCGGCCAGTGGATCGTCGTGGCCCACCCTCTGGACAGCCTGCTGATGGACCCTCGTTCCCGATGAATACCTGCGCACATCCCTTTGCGAACCCGCTTCTGGAGACCTCGGAATTCGACTCGGATGCGAAGGAGCCGATGGTACTCTGCGCAGTGCCGAGCAAGGACGACGAACCTGTCCGCTTCGCGGTTCCCGCGGTCTATCTGGATCTGGTCCGCGAGTTCGACGGCAATCGCACGATTGGTGAAGCGATCGATGCCTTTCTCGAACACAGGCCGGGGCGGTACCAGAAGGAATGGCTCGAACGCTTGGTGGAAAGCTCCCTATTGCCGAAGGGAATACTGATCTACGCCCACCAGGACCCCGGCGGCGTGGCGGTCAGCAGTCAGCCCAAGCGGGCATTTTTGTTCATCAAACTCCCGATCATCAAGCCGAACGTCGTCGACCCCATCGCACGGCGACTGGGCTTCATGTTTCGTCGTGAAGCACTGATCGCGGGCCTGATCCTGTTCGTCGCCTCCCATGCATACGTGTACGGCGTACTGATCCGCGAGGCACATGTCAGCTTCAACGAACTCAATACGCTGGCCGTCATCGCGCTGATGTGGCTCTCGACGGCCGGTACGATCTTTCACGAGTTCGGTCACGCCAGTGCCGCGGCACACTACGGCTGCCGGAAGATGACGATCGGCTGGGGCCTCTATCTGATCTACACGGTGCTCTGGACCAACGTATCGGACGCCTGGAAGCTGCCCAGGCGCCAGCGAGCCGTCGTCGACATCGGCGGCGTGTATTTCGAGTCGATCTTTCTGCTCATCATGCTCGGCCTGTATCTCTACACGGGACAGGTGGTCTTCCTGTTCTCGTTCGTTTTCATCGACATGTCGATCGCCAAGACATTCAATCCATTTCTCAGGATGGACGGCTATTGGCTGATGAGCGACCTGTTCGGGATCGTCAACCTGCGCACACAACAGGCGGTCTGGCTGCGAGGGATTGCCGCCAGAGCACTGGGCGGGCGTAGTGAAGACTACAAGAACAATCTCACTCCGAAAGCGCAGCGGGCGCTGGGCATCTACACCGTGCTCGGAGCGGGATTCATGGCGTTCATCCTGGTGATGATCTTCAAGTTCGTTATTCTTGGAATCCTGCTCGAGTATCCGGCGTTGGTCATCGGTTACTGGAACACATGGCAGTCGGGCACCACGGTCTTCGCATTCCTCCTCGATCTTTCGGAAATCGGCTGGCGGGCGATGATGCTCTTCGGCGCGGGCTTTATGATCGTGAACCTGGTCAAGACTTCCATCAGGGTGATCGCAAGGCTGCGCGCGATCCGGCTCGAAGTGCGGCAGCACAATGCTTGACATCGTGCCCGCCTCGACGAGCACGTCGCCGTCCCGGGGACCGGCGACGCCGCAGCAGCGCCGGGACGACGGGCCGTGTGGCGGTGCGCGGCTCGTCCTGTGCGGCGATCTGGAAATCGAGAGCAGAACGCCCGCGTACGTCGTGATCGTCCATACCGTGACGTCTCGGCGCCTGAAGCTGACGACGGCGGCGTTCGACCTTGCAATGCGATTCCAGGCGCCAGCGGCTACGCTGGAGATCGCGAACACGAGCGGCCTGAGGGCCGCCGTTGAACGGCTGGTGGGCGCCGGAGTACTCGTCGATCCAGACGCGGCTGATGTCGGGGGCGCGTCGAGCCGGAGGCTCCGCAATGCCGTGCCCTATCGGTTCTGCAATGCGCCGGCATGGCAGGACCGCACGTCCGCTCCCCACCTGGTCATCGTCGGGATTCCCTACGACCTGGGAAGCGATCGCGGATGCCGCATGTCGCCTCTCCGGATCCGCGAACGCTCGCTCGGGTTCGCCTATCGCACCGATGCGGCAGGGGAATTCCCGCTGGGCTGGTTCGACGCCAACCGCGGTCTCCGGATCCTGCGCGGTGCGACGATGGCCGACATCGGCGACATCCACGTCGAATACAGCGAGAGCAGAGCAGCTCTGTACGAACGCGTGGACCGCGTGCTGTCGTCCGAGCTGCCGGACCAAGCCGTGTTGCTCGCCATTGGCGGCGATATCGTGGCAGGGCTTGCGGTCGCTGCGCACATGAACGCGCGGATGCCGGTCAGTATCGTGCGGCTCGTCGTATCGCAAGCAGCCTCACCCCATAACGACATCGACGTGCGATCTGGAGACGCTACGGGCGACATCGAGCACGTCTTCAGTATCGCCCCATCCGGCATCCGCAGGCAGCTGCGCTCGGATGCAGTGAGTACATTGGTGATGGACGCCGATGCCCTCGCGCTGCAGCATGCCGACGAAATCGTGCGGAGCCTGCGGATCGAATCCGCGATCCATCTTTCGATCGACCTGACGTGTCCCATGGAGGGCGTGGCAACCGGCGCCGTGATGGCGAGCTGGCGACGCGAGGTCGGCCCGTTGATCCTTGCGATGGGTCGCGCGCACCGGATCGTCAGTATCGATCTCGTCGGCTTGCCGGACGATGCGCAGGGCGCCGTAGCCTCTACGGTCGCCTGCCATCTGGCATTGACGGCGCTGAGTGCAGCCCATGACCGTGTCTGAGGCGCCGGCCGACACTCTCTTCGGCTGGCCAGCGGCCCACACCGGGCCGGAGCGGATGCATGGTCTGTTGTGCGTGCTCGGCGCGCCTACCGATCATGGCAGCGCGTTGGCGCGGGGCGCGGCATCCGGACCGGGCGCGATCAGAGCCGCCAGCGCGGGCCTGATGACACCAGGGCACTACGGGCGCGATGCAGGCGACATCGTCAGCGCGCCGGGCGTGGATCTGGCCGTCGTCCTCCAACGGCTGGCAGGCATGGTCGAGGAAGTGCTCGAGCTCGGCATGTGCCCACTGGTGATCGGAGGGGACCATTCGATCACCTACGCACCGGTATCGGTACTCCAGCAACGTGAAGAGATCTGTCTGGTCTGGTTCGATGCCCACACCGACTTCAGCCCGTGGGCCGGCGGCGAGGCGCACAGCCACAAGCAGGTTCTCCGGCGCATCTCGTCGTTGGCCGGGGTTCGCAAGATCCTGCAGATCGGGTATCGCGGTCTCACCACCGAAGACGAGCGGCGCCTCGGCCCCGACATCACCGTCGTGACCTCGGCGGCGACGCGCGAGCTGGATGAGGATGCATTGCTGGCGCTGGTGCCCGCGGGCATGCGGTGCTATCTCTCGATCGATATCGACATCATCGATCCGGCCTATGCGCCTGGGACCGGAGCTCCGGTCCCGGATGGGCTCACTCCCGAGGAGCTGGAGCGCGTACTGCGGATTCTGGTGCGTCATCGTCGGGTGGCGGGCCTCGATCTTGTCGAGGTCAACCCTCGTTTGGATCCGTCGGGACACACCGCATCCGTCGCCGCGCGACTGCTCGGCGACATCGCCGCCGAATGGGAGCGGCAGATCGATTTCACCTCCCCGTCGCCCGTCGATATGGCCAGCTGTACGGAGAATCCCGCATGACGCCCCGTGCCATCCCGCGATACGACGTCGCGGGTTTCGAACGTCTCATCGAGGCGTCTCCGCACACACTGCTGTCGCACCCCTGCATCGTCCAGGGATTCGTGGACCGGTGGCGCGCGAGGACGCTCTGGGTTGATTTCGACTATCTCACCGCGATGTTCGGCCACCACGAAGTGACCGCCGGCGCGCCTCAATTCGTCACCCACCGCGACGCGCAGATGTGCCAGGTCAAAACCGACTACGGAACCTATCTCAAGTACGTCCAAGAGCAGCACCTGGCCGATACGTTGTTCCAGGACAGCTGGATCAAGGGTGGGCCCGAGCAGCTCCGGGACAGTGGCCGACCGCTTTACTGCGGCAACCTGCGTCTGGTCAGGCGTGCGAATGATCCTCTGTTCGACGAGGTCTCTCCGATTCTGCCCGCGGCGCTGCGCAGCCTGAACAACGAGATCCCCTACTTCTATCAATGCGGAAATCATCTCTGGTTGTACGTCAGTGCCGCAGGTGCATTGACGCCGCTGCACCAAGACAACAACGCGGTCTGCGCCTACCTCGCCCAGCTCGCCGGGCGCAAGGAGGCCACGCTCTACAGCCCGGAAGACAAACCGCATTATCACAATGCAACGGTCGGCTACCTGGACCCACTGGCACCGGACGAGGCCCAGTTTCCCACCTGGCGAAAGGCGCAGCCGTGGACGGCATCGCTGATGCCGGGCGACCTGCTGCTGTGGGGCCCGCAGTGGGCACACCATGTGGTGACCAGCGAGCAGTCAGTGACGGTCAGCTTCGATTTCGTGACGCGTGACAATCTGACCGCATACGCCCGATCCAAGGACTGGCGTTTCGAACTCGGGGCGTTCGCGCGACGGCATGCGCCGCTGATCCGCGAGCGGATCAATGATTCGCGCGTGTTGGAAGGACTAGACGCGGGCGACGAGGCTGAGCTGGGCCGGGCGGTGATGATTGCCGTCCTGAGGTCTGCAGTGGAAAGATCATCCGCGGATCGACCCGAAACCCAGACCCGACGAAGCCTGCTCTCCGCACTGGAGGGATGAGGTTCTGCTGACGCCGGGGCGCGTGCGGTATTCGAAATCAACATAGACCGATCAACGAGGAACGCGGAGGTGGTAATGGAAACCAGGGAGATACCGGTCGTCGATCGGGTCGAGTTCGAGCGAATGTCGGCGGATGACCCGCATCTCGTGCACAAGCATCCTTGGATCGTCACCGGACATGTGCAGCGCTGGGCAGGCTTTGAGCGCTGGTCCGACATCAAACAACTGCGCCAGCGCTTCGGCCATTTGACCGCCTATGCGAGCGCGCCACACTTCGCCACGAGCAAGCGGCAGCAGATGTTCAGTGTGGAGACGCGCTACAGCCAGTACCTCGACTACGTCGAGGATCCGTCCCGGTTGGCTGACATCTATCCAGGCGCATGGGTAAAGGGAAACTGCGAGGACTTCCTTCGCCAGACGATGCCGCTCTATTGCGGCTCCATCAGGATGGTGCACGACGGGGGCAACGAAATCCTTCAAGAGTTGGACCCGCTTGTGCCGCGTTCGATCGACACCTGGAA
>ERZ1066123.1556-NODE-1556-length-13457-cov-6.769661_pt1 | contig 13457 bp, 13 predicted proteins | sample MGYA00382770_ERZ1066123 | MGnify/ENA primary metagenome ERZ1066123 (study PRJEB33369, sample SAMEA5778353) | biofilm metagenome | biome: Industrial cooling water; feature: Water cooling tower basin; material: Biofilm | place: United Arab Emirates | collected...
TACTTCAGCATGTCCCACTTTTACAGCGGCATGTTCGACCACACCATCCGCTGGTGCTACCGGCAGGTCGAGTGCGTGAAAACCGTCGACGAACTGGAACACGCCCCGTTCCGCGAGTGCCTGCGGTGGGCCGGCGTGTCCCGCGACGTGGAAGTTCACCACTCCGCCGAGCTGCCCAGCATGACGGGGCTCGGCTCGTCGTCGTCGTTCGTCGTGGGCCTGCTCAACACGGTGTACGCCTTCCAGCGGCGGTCCGTCCCGGCGATCGAACTCGCGTACCAGGCGATCGACCTGGAGCGCCGGGTGCTCAAAGAATCGGTCGGCGTGCAGGACCAGACGTTCGCGGCCGTCGGCGGGTTCAACCTCATCGAATTCAAGCGGATGGGGCACTTCGTCGTCAACCGGCTGCCGATCGGCCCGCAGCGGCTCGCCGAGTTCGAGGGGCACCTCCTCTGCTTCTTCACCGGCATCAAACGCCGGGCGGAAGAACTCGCGAACCGGCAAGTCAAGCGCGTCGGCCTGAACCTGGAACGGCTCGCGAAAATGCGGGCGATGGTCGACGACGGGTACAGCGTGCTCGCCGGGTCCGGGTCGCTGACGAAGTTCGGCGAACTGCTGCACCAGTCGTGGCAGGAAAAGCGGGCCCTCGACGCGGCCATCTCGAACGACGCGATCAACGAGTCCTACGACGCCGGCATCGCTGCCGGGGCCATCGGCGGGAAGTTGCTCGGTGCGGGCGGCGGCGGGTTCATCCTGTTCTTCGCCCCGCCGGAAAAGCACGAGGCGATCCGGGCCGCGCTGCCCGACCTCGTCGAAGTCCCGTTTGAACTCGACGCCCCCGGTTCGCACGTCCTGCACGCCGGCAGCCGTCGCGGCAGCATGGCCCCGCCGCTCCGTCTCCGGGAGGCCGCGTAAATGGCCCGTCCGCTTGGCGAACTGCCGATCGTCGTGCTCTGCGGCGGCCTGGGAACGCGGCTCCGCTCGGCCGTGTCCGACCGCCCGAAGGCGCTCGCGCCGATCGGCGAGCGGCCGTTCCTGGAGTTGCAAATCGAACTCCTCCGCGACCAGGGTGCGAAGCACTTCGTGCTCTGCGTCGGGCACATGGCCGGGCACGTCCGCGACTACTTCGGCGACGGCTCCGCGTTCGGCGTGACGATCGAATACTCGGAAGAACAGGATCTCCGCGGCACCGGCGGGGCGCTCAAACTCGCCGAGCGGTTCTTCGCCCCCGCCGCGGTGGTCGTGAACGGGGACACTTACCTCGATTTCGACCACAACAAGCTCGTCCGGCAACACCGCGCCGCGCGGGCGGGGTGCAACGCTCTCGCCACGCTGACCCTCGCCCGCCTGCCGGACGCCGGCCGATTCGGTACGGTGGACGTGGACGCGACCGGGATGCTCGTAAAGGGCTTCCGCGAAAAAGCCGCGACGCCGGCGGGGACACCGGGCTGGCTCAACGCCGGGGCGTACGTCATCGAACGGGAGTTGCTGGATCGCGTTCCCGGTGACACCGTGGTGTCACTGGAACGGGACGTGTTCCCGACTGCCTTGACCGACGGCGTCCGCCTCGCGGCCCTCGGCAGCGACCGGCCGTTTTACGACATCGGTACGCCGGACGACTTCCGGGCGTTCGCGTCGCGATTCGCCGAGCTGCGTCGGGCGGCGTGATCGACTTTCCCGAGTTCCCGTCATGCTTCACGAAGCCGTGTTTCTCGACCGCGACGGCACGATCATCGAAGAGGTGAACTACCTCTCGTCGCCAGAGCAGGTCCGCGTCTTCCCCGGGGCCGCCGACGCGATTCGCCGGTGGAACGAGGCCGGCGTGAAGGTCGTCGTCGTCACCAACCAGGCCGGCGTCGCCCGCGGCTTCTTCCCGGAATGCCGCGTCGCCGAGGTCCACGCCCACCTCTCCGCGGTGCTGGCCGAATCGGGTGCCCGCGTCGACGCCTACTACCACTGCCCGCACCACCCGACCCACGGCGTCGGCGAGTTCCGGATTGCCTGCACGTGCCGCAAGCCGTCGCCGGGGATGCTTTTGGCCGCGGCCAAAGATCACGCCATTGACCTGTCCCGCTCGTGGATGGTCGGCGACAAGCTGTGCGACGTGAAGGCCGGGGCCGCGGCGGGGTGCCGGACGGTCCTGGTGAGAACCGGGTACGGGGCCGAGGTCGCACGACAGCCCCTTACTGCCACCGAACTGCGGCTCGCCGGCATCGCAGACGACCTGTCGGCCGTCTCCCGGCTGTGGAGGAGCGAAACTCGACGGGCGGCGTGAGACTCATCCCTGAGGGTACGCACTCTCCCGGCCGAAGTGTACAATGGTACGGTTCACGCCGAGGAGCCGACCATGCCCGCACAGTTTCAGGTCGTCAGCGAGTACGCCCCCGCCGGGGACCAGCCGAAAGCCATCGAGCAACTCGTCGAGGGGTTCCGCGGCGGGAAGAAGTTCCAGGTGCTGCTCGGCGCGACCGGGACCGGGAAGACGTTCACCGCCTCGCACGTCATCGCCGCCCTGAACAAGCCGACGCTGGTGCTCGCACACAACAAGACGCTGGCGGCGCAACTGTACACGGAACTCAAGCACTTTTTCCCGCACAACGCGGTGTCGTACTTCGTCAGCTACTACGACTACTATCAGCCGGAGGCGTACATCCCGCAGCGGGACATTTACATCGAGAAGGACTCGTCGATCAACGAGAACATCGACCGCCTGCGGCTCGCCGCCACGTCCGCACTGGTTTCGCGGGAAGACGTCATCATCGTCGCGTCGGTGTCGTGCATCTACGGCCTCGGCTCGCCGAGCGACTACAAGCGGATGGTGGTGCGGCTCGCCAAGGGGGAAACGGTCGAGCGCGACAACCTCCTGCTGCGGCTCGTCGACATCCAGTACCAGCGGAACGACATCGCCTTCGAGCGCGGCAAGTTCCGCGTCCGGGGGGACACCATCGAGATCTGGCCGTCGTCCGAGGAGTACGCCTACCGCGTCGAGCTGTTCGGCGACGAGGTCGACGCCATCAGCATCATCCACCCCACCGGCGGCGAGACGATCAAGCCGCTGGAGGAGGCCTACGTCTACCCGGCCAAGCACTTCGTCACGCCGGAGGAGCGGACCCGCGAGGCGATCAAGGGCATCGAGGCGGAACTGGAGGAGCGGCTCGCGCAGTTCAAGGCGGAAGGCAAGCTGCTCGAAATGGAGCGGCTCAAGGCCCGCTGCCGGTACGACCTCGACATGCTCCGCGAGGTGGGCTACTGCTCGGGGATCGAGAACTACTCGCGGTGGTTCAGCGGCCGGAAGCCGGGGGAAGCGCCGTACTGCCTGCTCGACTTCTTCCCGGAGGATTTTCTCGTCGTCGTGGACGAGTCGCACGTCTCGCTGCCGCAAGTCCGGGGGATGTTCAACGGCGACCAGGCGCGAAAATCGACGCTCGTCGAGCACGGGTTTCGGCTGCCGTCCGCGCTGGACAACCGGCCGCTGAAGTGGGGGGAGTTCGAGCAAAAACTGACGAAGTGCCTGTGCCTGTCCGCGACGCCGGGGCCGTACGAACTGGAGCGCACCGGGGGCGAGGTCGTCGAGCAGGTCATCCGCCCGACGGGGCTCGTCGACCCGGTCGTCCACATCAAGCCGGCGAAGGGGCAGGTACAGGATCTGGTGAAGGAGATCGAGAAGCGGTCCAAGAAGGAAGAGCGCACGCTCGTCACGGTGCTCACGAAGCGGATGGCCGAGGACCTGGTGAACTACTTCCGCGACGGCGGCGTCCGGTGCAAGTGGCTGCACAGCGAACTCGACGCGATCGAGCGGATCACCGTGCTGCGCGAACTCCGCGAGGGGGCGTTCGACGTGCTCGTCGGCGTGAACCTGCTGCGGGAGGGGCTCGACCTGCCGGAAGTCGCGCTGGTGGCGATCGTCGACGCGGACAAGGAGGGCTTCCTGCGGAGCGAAACGTCGCTGATCCAGACCATAGGCCGGGCGGCCCGGAACGTGAACGCGGAAGTCATCCTCTACGCGGACTCCGTCACGGACAGCATGCAGCGCGCGATTGCGGAGACGAACCGCCGGCGGGAACTGCAACTCAAGTACAACGCCGAGCACGGCATCACGCCGAAGAGTGTGAAGTCCGCGATCCGCAACGTGATCGAGTCCGAGATCGCGGCCATCGAAGTTGCGGAAGCCGCCGCGGGCGTGTCCGGGGAAGAGGTCGTCACCGCCGAGTTCATGGAGGAGTTGCAGAAGGAAATGCTGCTCGCGGCCGAGAACCTCGACTTCGAGCGGGCCGCCCAACTGCGGGACAAGATCGCGATGCTGAAGGGGGAAAAGGTGGCGACGGCCCAGGTGAAGCCGGGCAAAAAGGGCCGCGGGCGCGGCGGCAAGCCCCCGGCCGAGGGCGGGGCGAACCGGCGGATTCCTCGACCGGGCAGTCGCGGCCCGCGGGAGGGGTGAGGCATCCAATCCCGATTCCGCGCCAACACCGGCGAGGGATTGGCGTTCGAGTCAGCAGTGGCCCCCACCATTGAGGACCGACCGATGCGTTCCCTCGCCGTTGCCGCCGTGATGACGTTCGGGCTGACCGCGCTCGCCGGGCTGTTCGCCGCAGACGCCAAGCCGTCAGACAGCAAGAAAGTCCCGCCGATTCGGGCGAAGTTTGTCATCACTGCGACCGTGGGCGTTGCGGCCGGCGGGGCCGGCGGAGTCGGGTTCGGCGGCGCGGGCGGGGCGAACCTCGGCATTGCCGTCGGGGGCGGGGCGATCGGCGGCGGGAACGCCCCGAATCTCGGCATCGTCGGCGTCGCGGGCGGGGCGGGCGGCAAACCGCCGGCCCAGAACCTCGGCGGCGGCGGCGCGTTCGGAGTCCTGGGCGGCGGTCTGGGCTTCAACGGTGCCCCGCCGAAACCCGTCCCCCAGACGGACCTGCTCCTCAGTCTCGGGGCGGACTCCGGCAAGACGCTCGTGCTCGCCACGGTGCCGAACGGCAAGGCAACCGAGTGGACCAAGAAATACTGGGCGAACAGCGGCTGGGTCTTCGCCAAGCAGCAACCCGCCTTCGCGTTCACCGGCCGCGTCACGACGGAAGACGAAGACAAACTCTTCCCGAACGGTGCCCCTCTGATCAACGGCCCGGTCACGCTGGAACTCGCGGAGAAGAAGCGGCTCGTCTTCGTCGTCGAATCCGTGACGGCGGTCGACAAGTTCAACAAGGACAAGTATCCGCCGCAGGGCCAGGCCTCGGTCGAAGGCCGTGGTGAACGAGCCCGTCCCGGTCGTGATTCCGGGAAAGAAGCACGAGGACAGGACGAAAGACGCCAAGAAGGTCAAGGCGACCGGCGTGCTGGCCGTCTCGGACGGCAACCTGAGGCTTCAGGAAACGGGCGAGGTGAAGGTGACCGAGAAGAAGTGACGGTGGGGTGTCACTCGAAGAACGCCTTCACCGGCACCGCGAAGCCGGGCAGCACGTCGGGGATGGCGAGTTCGTCCCCGTTGTGCATCACTTGCGGGAGTTCGTCGTTCCGGTAAACGGTGGCGGCCGCCAGACGCGGGTCGAGTACCAGAACCGCGGTCACGCCGACGGCCAGATACTCGCCGATCTTCTCGAACAGCTCGGCGTTCTTGTCGGTCGGCGACTTCACTTCGACGACGAGGTCCGGCGGGACGGTCAATTCTTCGGGTGCTTTCCCTTTCGGAACCTTCGCATAACTCACGAACAACACGTCGGCCCCGCGAACGGACGCGGTCGTCCGCACGAATGTGTCGTGGGAAGCGACCCAGCCCAGGTCGTGGGCCGCCACGAAGTCACCAATCAACCGGCTGGCCTTCACGCAGGTCACGCCGTGGCGGAACTTCGGAACGGCGGAGTCCCCGGTAGCGGGTACTTCCCCTGACCACACGACCCGCCCGCGAACCAGTTCGACACCGCTGCAATCCCCGTACTTCGCGAGGAATTCGTCCGGCGTGAGGAACGCGGCTGCGGGAACGGTCGGCGTCATCGATGGCCTCGGAATCTCACGCGAAGAATGCCTTCAGCGGCACGGCGAACCCCGGCAGAACGTCTGGAATGGTGAGCACGTCGCCGTTGTCGAAGATCTGAGGAATCTCGGAGCCTCGGTACACCGATCCCGTTGCTTGTTCCGGGTCGACCACCAGAACGGCCGTCACGCCCGCCTTGAGGTAGTCGCTGACCTTGCCAAAGATGTCGGGCCAATCGTTGCTCGGGGAACGCACCTCGATGGCCAGTTCCGGCACCATGTCCGTCAGCTTGTCCGGGGCGGGCCCCGGCGGGAGGCGGGTGTAGCTCACGAAGAGCACGTCGGGTCCGCGGACGGTCTTGTCCCGGATGCGGACCATCGTGTCGTTGCTCATCACGCGGCCGAGTTTCGATTCCTTGGCGAAGTTGCCGAGAATGCGGGTGATCTCGGCGCAGATCTCGCCGCGACGCGCGGCGGGCACGGGCTCCTCCTCGATCACGACGCCGTCGACCAGTTCCGCCCGCTTGTGGGCGTACCGCTCAAAAAATTCCTCAGCCGTGAGCAGAGCGGGCGGCGCTGCAAGTGTGGTCGGCGTCATGACAACATCCTCGTAGGCCGACCGAATGTATCAGTAAGGGGGGTGGGGTGCCTACCCCTTCTTCGGGCTCGCCAGGGTCTTCGCGGACACGTCGACGCGGACGCCGACGTAGCTCGGGAACCGGGGAACACCGGCATCGGTGAGCTCCTGGTAGCGGAACGTCACGATGCTCCCGACAGGCGGCGGGTTCTCGCGTTCGCGGTCGGAGAGGCCGGTGCCGACGGAGAACTGCTTGCCGGTCGCGAGCCGGACGACGAGCGCCCCCGCCCGGCCCTTATGCCGGCCCTTGCCGGGTTCGACCCCGACGACCTCCGCCTCGGCGTCGTGGAAGGACTTCACTTTGAGCAACGTGCTCGACCGCCCGGCGACGTACTCCGACCCCGGCTGGCGGAGCATCAGCCCCTCGCCCCCGAGCCCCTCGACGCGCTTCAACTCCTCCCGCAAGTGGTCGACGCCGCGGCACGCGATGTGGTCGTGTACCGCGACGTGGGCGGCGTTCCACTTCGAGACGGACGACCGCAGGAACTCGAACCGGGCCTCGAACGGGCCGGCCACCGCGGGCGCGTCGAAGACCAGGAAGCGGACCTCCTTCCACACGTCGGCCTTGTCCTGCCGGCGGACGATGCCCGAGGTCCGCTGGAAGGACTTGCGGGCGACCCAGAGTTCGCCGTCCAGCGGCACGGCCGGGAGCCCCGCGGTGAACCAGTCCGGGGCGTGGAACTTGTTGCCGAGCCGGGAGAGGAATTGCGACCCGTCCCAGTAGCCGCGGACGCCGTCGAGCTTCTCGCTCATCCACCACCCGGTCAGGTCGGCGGCGTTGTCCCAGGACTCGGCGAGCAGGACGGGCGGGGCGGCCTCGGCGGGCTCCTCGCCGTCCGCGGCCGCCTTCACCGATTTGGCGGGGAGGGCACCGCCGATCCGCGACTCTTCCGCCGCGTCGCCCCGGAGTTTCCGGAGGTGTTTGCAGGTTCGGCGTTCGATGGCGGTGGACTGGTTCCGCCACGCGGGGCACGAACACGAGTAGACGCCGCCGACGTTTTTGAGGACGTAGGGCTTGGAGCCGGAACCTTGCATCTCGAAGGTGCCGCCGTCGGGCAGGTCGGGCATGGTCGGTCCCCACGAAGAAGGAATCGTGTGGGGATTTTAGCGAGGTGTCGAGACGTTGCCGATGTCGGTGGCGGTCAGGCCGTCTTGCGGCCGAACGCGAACCACGCCCACACCCCGAGGATCAGCACGGCGAACGTGCCGCTGGCGACGAGAACCTTCGTCAGCAGAGGGTTGTTGAGCCCCACGCGGTCGCGGGCCACGACGTTGCCGGCCGCGTCGAAGGTGGTGCGGGTGGCGTCCTGGGTCAGCACCACGAACCGGCCGTCCTCCTTCAGCACGGCCCCGGCCGCCCACAGGACGAACCGCGGCGAGTGCTTCAAGTCGGACGGGTTCGTCAGCAGGTCGCGGGCGGGGTGGGTCCGGACGAGCTTCCCGTTCGCGTAGAACCCGACGGCCGGGGCCGCGAGCTGCTTCGCCTCCTCGGCCGCCTGTAGTCGGTTCGTGTCGGACGGGTAGTCCCGCTCGATCCACCAGTCCCCTTCGAGCCGGGCGAGGTGGACGCCGTCGGCCGCCGCGAAGACGTTGTCGATCGGCGCGTACGGCGCGTGCAGTTCCCAGACGAGTTCGCCGGACTCGCGGTACAGCCCGGACTTCGCGTACTTGTCCCGGACGGCGCGGAACGCGGCGACGATCGCGGGGTCGGCGACCTTCGCCTCCTCGGCCGGGTCGCCGAGTTGTACCAGTACGCCGGCGGCGGTCGGCTTCGCGTAGGTCAGCGGGGCCGGCAACGGGCGGGCGGCCGCCGGGGTCGCTGCCAGCAGCAGCACGGGAATGGCAAGCGAGCGCGTCATGAGATTAGTGTAGCCTGGAGTCGTGCCCGGCGTCACTTCCCCGCCTTCTTCGCCGTGATCTGGTACGAGTTGAAGAACTTCGAGGCGTCCGCGCCGTTGACCTCCGACCGCTCCCCGTAAGCGAGGACGCCGTACACCCGCCAGTCGAAGTAGTAGATCCGGCCCTTGAGCACGCCGTTCGCGGGCTTCTGCAGGGTCGCGCCGAACTCGATGCCCGACTTGCCGTCGAGGAACGTGTCCTGGGTGTACACCTCGGTGCCGTTGACTTCCTTCAAGAACCGGTCGCGAGACTCGCGGAGCATCTTCGCCAGTTCCTGCGGCTTCGGCTCGCCGGACGGCGGCCCCAGCACCAGCACCTTCGCCGAGTGGGCCTCGTACCGCACGCCGGGGTTGTCGGCGTAGTACACCGTCGTCGGGTTGAACGTCTGGTTCGTCAGGCGGAACTGGGGCGTGCCGGGCATGCTGACGATGTATCCTTCGTCCTTGGACATGTCGAACGTCTTGAACTCCTGACGGGTGGTCGCGCCGGGCGGCTGGCACCCGGCGACCAGGGCGGCGGCGGCGAAGAACAGGGCGGATCGCATGACACGCTCGCGGAAGGGGGAAGGTCCGGCACCGTCAGCGGTGCGATTCTACCCGACCGCGCCGGCGGGTTCTACCGGACGGCCAGTTGGACCAGCACCACGGCGAGTAGGCCCACGCTGATGACGCCGTTGACCTGAAAGAACGCCCGGTTCACCCGGGTCAGGTCGTCCGGCCGGACGAGCCGGTGCTCGTACACCAGCAGTGCGCCGACCGCCGCCAGCCCCGCGAAGTAGATCGCCCCGAGGTGAGGCGACACGAACCCGAGGGCCACGAGCAGCGCGAACATGACCGCGTGACACCCGGCCGCGATCCGCAGGCTGGCGGGGACGCCGAACCGGGCGGGGATGCTGTACAGCCCTTCCGCCGCGTCGAACTGGGCGTCCTGACAGGCGTAGAGCACGTCGAACCCCGTCACCCAGAACGCGACCGCGGCCCCGAGGACCGCCGGGACCGTCAGATCGTCGACCCCCTTCACGGCGATCCACGCGGCCACCGGCGCGAGCATCAGTGCCACGCCGAGCCACGCATGAGCCAAGCTCGTGAACCGCTTCGCTAGCGAGTACCCAAGCACGAACAGCAGCACCGGCCCGCTGAGATACAGAGGCCAGAAATTCGGCGGTTCCCGGTACGCGAACAGAAGGGTGGACGCCACAAACCCGGCGGATGTCAGCATCGTGAAGCCCGCGACCGTTGCTACGCTCAGCGAACCGGCAGGGAGGTGGCGGGTGGCGGTTCGGGGGTTCTTCGCGTCGATGTGTCGGTCGACCAGCCGGTTGAACGCCATCGCCGCGGACCGGGCGAACACCATGCAGAGCAGAATTCCGACGAGGTCAACGACCCGGAACGGCTCGTCCTTCCAGGCGAGCGCGGCGGCCAGCAGCGCGAACGGCAGCGCGAAAATCGTGTGGCTGAAGCGGATCAGTTCGAGCAGCAACCGGACGCGGTGGAGCATGGGTCTTCCGGACGGACCGAGGCGGCAGACGAAACCTCAACCCGAGTAACCGCAGATTTCGGCTGTTCTCAACTCGCGGTTCACCGGCCGTACACGGTCACGCCGAATCCGACGGGCGGCGGCGGGGGGTAGCAGATCGGCCGACAGTACGGATAGGGCCGCACGAAGATCACGTCCGGGTCTTCGCGGACGAACACCGGGCGGGGCCGCGGGGCGTAGACGACGGGGCTCGCGGGCCGGGCGGACTGCATCGTCTGGATCACCCGCGGGTCGACGCGGTTGGCGGTCAGGAACTCGATGTCCCCGGTCGAGAGCTGGAAGGTCGAGCGGGTGTTCTGAATCTGACCGATGATGACCGAAGGGTCGACGCCCTGCTGGGTGAGCCGGACCACCTCGGAGATCCCGAGCGGCGGGTTGGCGGCGGACGCCTGGGCGTTCGCGGTCGCCACCGCCTCCGCCTGGCGGATCTCCTGGCGTTCCCGTTGATCTGCGGCGTGTCCGGCGAGCCCGCCGATGCCGGCCCCCGCCAGCCCGCCGACGACCGCCCCGGTCCGGGGGTTCCCGGTCGCCGCACCCACGACCGCCCCCGCCGCGGTGCCGATCGCCCCGCCGCCGAGAGCCCCGGCTTCCGTGTTGCTGAGGTGCGAACACCCGACAGAAGTGAACATCAGCGCCGGCACGAGTAAACGCAACATCGCAGTCCCTCCTCGATCCGGGCGGGACCATTCCGATTTCGCGCCACAGTGTCAACCCGAAAACAAAACCGCCGCGCCAACAGCAAGGTTGGCGCGGCGAATGACACGACTCACGCCTCCAGCTTCCACGGGGCGCGCATCTCGCGGGCGATGTGCTTGTTGCCCTCGTCCGCGTTGTCGCCCGTGAACCGGTTGGTCTTCGGGTCCCACGTCAGCTTCTTGCCGGTCTTCAGCGCGATCACGCCGAGGTGGCACACGATCACGGACCCGCCGCCGACGGTCGGGTCGCAGATCGGGGCCTCGCGGGTCTTCACGCAGTCGAGGAAGTTGCCGAAGTGGTTGGTCGGCCGGCTCGGGTAGAGTTTCGGGTCGTCCTTGAACGGCTCGGACAGGATCTTACCGTCGCTGGCGAGGATGGTGCCGCGGCTGACGAACACCGTGCCGGTTTCGCCGATGATGAGCACCCCGTTCTCGCTGCCGGACAGGGTTTCGATCGGCACGTCCTCGACCTTGTCCCCCTTCTTGACCTTCTTGGTGGCGGGCTTGCCGTCCGCGCGGACGAGGCCCTTGACGTCGGTCCCCCGGCCGTCCATCGCGATCACTTCCGCGCCATTCGCGTAGGTGTACCGGACCTTGAACGTCGGGTGGCAGTTGAACCCGTCAATGCCGTCGTGCGGCTTGGCGGCTTCGATGGCTTCGACGCCGGTCGGCCCGCTGCCGTCCATGCCGAGGCACCACTGCGCGATGTCCAGGTGGTGGGCCCCCCAGTCGGTCATCTTGCCGCCGCTGTACTCGTAGAACCACCGGAACTGGTAGTGGCAGTTCGTCTTCTGGTCGTTCTCGTAGCGGTAGGCGACCTTCGCGGTCGGGCCGCACCACATGTCCCAGTTCAGTTCCTTCGGCGGCTCGACTTCCTTGATGACGCCGCTGGTCGGGTTGCCCCCGATGCGGCACTCGATCGTCTTGACCTTGCCGATGCGGCCGGCCCGCACGACTTCCGCGGCGAGCCGGAACATGCCGCCCATCTCGGTCCGCTGCTGGCTGCCCGTTTGGAGAACCTTGCCGGTTTCCTTCGACACCTTCTGGATGGCGAGGGCTTCCTGGATCGTCAGGGTCAGCGGCTTCTCGCAGTACACGTCCTTCCCCTTCCGCATGGCGTCGATCGCGGCGAGGGCGTGCCAGTGGTCCGGCGTCGTGACGCAGACGATGTTCAGGTCCTTGCGGTCGGTCAGCTTGCGGAAGTCGTCGTAGGCTTCGGCGTCGTGGCTGTCCTTCTTCAGGTGGTCTTGGGCGCGCTTGACGTGGCGGCCGTCCACGTCGCAGACCGCGACGTGTTGCAGGTTCTTGAACCCCTTCGTGGTGCCGTACACGCCGAACGCCCGGCTCGACGGCGAGCCGATGCCGATCCAGCCGACCAGCAGCTTGTCGTTCTGGGCGACCGCCTTCGCGGCGACGGCCTTGTTCGCCTCGTCGGCCCCGTGAACTTCCTTGGCGTACCACAGCGGCAGGCCCGCGGCGGTCAGCCCCGCGATGGACCGGTTCATGAACCCGCGGCGGGAGAGATTGCCTCGCTCCGGCATAGTAAATCCTCGGTTCGACAGGTGTGTGGGGAAGGCAGGGTCGGACGGGGTGTATGATAACAGCGTGACGTTTCCGAGTCGAAGAAGAACTCAATCTTCCTCCCATCTCCCCTTGGGGGAGTGGGGTCGGGGGTGAGGGGAAGGCTCACCAGGGAAGAGGGTTTTTGCCCTGGGATACAGCGTTCCTCCTCGGGAAGTCTTCCCCTCACCCGGCCTTCGGCCACCCTCTCCCCCAAGGGGAGAGGGTTGGAGAGTGCATGAATTTCTCTGTGCGATTCGCCGCCGCCGTCGTGTCCGACCCGCCGTTCGGGTTGCAGGTGTTGTTCGCCGGCGGGTTGGCGCTGGAGCCGGCGGGGGTCGCCGAGGCGGTCCGCTCGCACCACCCGGCGATGGCGGAGGCGATCGTCGAACTTGTGCCGGCGGCCGGCGAATCGGCGGTGAATCAGGTGTCCGGCGGCGGCCCGGTGGCGGCACTGCTCGGGTTGGTTTCGTGGGGGCCGCACGTCGTCAAGCTGGTGGCGTGCGACGCGGCGATGCCTTACGGCCCGGTCGAAACCTGCGTCGTCCCGGCGATGCTTCCGCCCGACTTGAAGCAGGAAGCGCTCCGCCACGGGTCGCACGCGCTGCTCTACTACGCCGGGTTCGAGCCCGACCCGATCGAAAAGTACGTCGCCCTCGCGGCCGTCGCGGCAGCGGTGTCCCGGTTCGGCGGGCTCGTCATCCTGAACGAGGACGCCCGCGCCGCGGTGCCGGCGTTCGACCTGATTCCGGAAGAGGACGAGGACATTCTGGGCACGCTTCACGGATTGCCGATCCCGTACCTCTGGGGCGGGTTCGTCAAGCTCGACGTCGGCGACCCGGACCGCCCGTGGGCGCGCACCTTCGCGAACGCCCGGCTCGGCCTGCCGGACCTGGCGTACCACCTGTCGAGCCACGCCGAAACGGGCCGGGTGTTCCAGCTGTTCGCGGGGATGCTCGGCTACCTCAAGCAGATGCGCGAGGAGTTCACGGCCGGCGACACGATCGACCTCGGCGACGGCCCGAAGTTACGGCTGCGGTTGCCGACAGAACTGGAGTGGTACCTCGACAGCGACGGCCCGATGCTCGTGGTGGAGCCGCAGGAATGAGCGACGGGAAAAGGCAACCCCTCCCCCGGCCCCTCCCCGAAGCGGAGAGGGGAGGAAGAGAAGA
>ERZ1066123.1557-NODE-1557-length-13450-cov-9.267936_pt1 | contig 13450 bp, 12 predicted proteins | sample MGYA00382770_ERZ1066123 | MGnify/ENA primary metagenome ERZ1066123 (study PRJEB33369, sample SAMEA5778353) | biofilm metagenome | biome: Industrial cooling water; feature: Water cooling tower basin; material: Biofilm | place: United Arab Emirates | collected...
ACGAAGCCCATGCCGCCGTGGATCTGGATGCCGAGGCCGGAGACCTCGACGCCGATATCGGTGCCCCATGCCTTCAAGAGCGGGACGACGATCTCGCCCCGGGTCTTCGCCGCCTCGTCGCCGAGGTTGCCGCGATCGACCTGCCCGGCGCAGTAATAGAGCAGCGCGCGGGCGCCCTCGGTCAGCGCCTTCATGCGCAGGATCATGCGGCGCACGTCGGGGTGTTCGATGATCGCCACCGGGGTCTTGTCGGGCGACCCGGCGCGGGCCGACTGCACCCGGTCCCGCGCATAGGCGAGCGCCTGCTGCGTCGCCCGCTCGCCGATCTGCACGCCCTGATTGCCGACATTGATGCGCGCGTTGTTCATCATCGTGAACATCGCGGCGAGCCCCTTGTTGGGCGCGCCGACCAGTTCTCCGATGCATTCGCCATTGTCGCCATAGGACATGACGCAAGTGGGCGAGGCGTTGATGCCGAGCTTGTGTTCGAGGCTGACGCAGCGAAGGTCGTTCTTCGGGCCGAGCGAGCCGTCGGCGCTCACGTGATACTTGGGCACCACGAACAGGCTGATCCCGCGCGATCCCTCGGGCGCGCCGGGGAGGCGGGCGAGGACGAGGTGGATGATGTTCTCGGCAAGGTCGTGTTCGCCCCAGGTGATGTAGATCTTCTGGCCGGTGATCTTGAACTTCCCGGTATGCGCGCCATCCTCGATCGGCTCGGCGGTCGAGCGCAGTGCGCCGACATCGCTTCCCGCGGCGGGCTCGGTGAGGTTCATCGTCCCCGACCACTTCCCGCTGACCAGCTTGGGCAGATACATCGCCTGCTGGGCGGGTGAGCCGTGATGCTCCAGCGCCTCGATCGCGCCGACGCTCAGCATCGGCAGCAGTGTGAAGGCCATGTTGGCCGCGCCGAGATTCTCGAGCACGTTGCAGGCGAGGGTGAAGGGCAGGCCCTGGCCGCCGTGTGCCGTGGGCGAGGCGATGGCGTTCCAGCCCTGTTCGACATAGGCGTGATAGGCGGCCTCGAACCCTTCGGGCAGGCGCACGACGCCGTTTTCGAGCCTTGCGCCTTCAAGATCGCCCTTGCGGTTCAGGGGCGCGAATTCCCCGGCGGCGAACTGCCCGACGCCTTCGACGATGGCTTCGACCAGATCGGGTTCGGCATGGGCGAAGCGTTCCGATTGGGCCAGCTCGTCTATCCCGGCATTGACGCGAATGGCGAGCAACTGGTCGGCGGTCGGCGGAGTGAAGGGGGTCACGGCGGGAAGGTCCTTGCGAATGGAAATTGCCGCTGCACTTGGCAGAGCGGCGAATCGAATATAGCGCCCGGGCATGAGCGGCAAGAACGTTACGGAAGTGGTGGCCGCCGGGCTGGAGGGGATCGCGCGGGCCGCGCGTTGCCTCGAATCGGGCGGGCTGGTTGCGGTGCCGACCGAGACGGTCTACGGGCTCGCCGCGCGCGCTGACCGGCCTGAGGCCGTGGCGCGGATCTATGCGGCCAAGGGCCGACCGGATTTCAATCCGCTGATCGTGCATGTCGCCGGTCTGACGCAGGCCGAGCGTCTTGCCGACATCTCATCGCTGGCCCGCACGCTTGCCGAGGCGCATTGGCCCGGGCCGCTGACACTGGTTCTCCCGCGCCGCAAGGATGCGGGCCTGGCCGAGGCGGTCACCGCCGGTCTGCCGACCATTGCGCTGCGTGCCCCCGATCACCCGGTGATGCGGGCGCTGTTGGAGCGGTGCGACTTCCCGCTCGCCGCGCCATCCGCCAATCGCAGCGGCTTCATCAGCCCGACCACGGCCGCGCACGTGCTCGCCTCGCTCGACGGGCGGATCGACATGGTGCTCGATGGCGGGGCGACGAGCGCGGGGGTGGAATCGACCATCGTCGCCGTGCGCGCGGACGGCAGCGTGGAGGAACTGCGCCCCGGCCCCGTGCAGGTCGGCACGCGCGGCGCGGCGCGGGGCATCGAAGCGCCGGGCCAGCTCGCCAGCCACTATGCGCCGGGCAAGCCCGTGCGGCTGAATGCGCTGGCGGCGCAGGACGGCGAGTTCCTGATCGGCTTCGGCGCGGTGGCAGGTGATGTCACGCTGTCAGCCAGCGGGGACTGCACCGAGGCCGCCGCGCGGCTCTATGCCTGTCTGCACGAGGGCGCCCGTGCGGCTGCACCCCGTATCGCGGTCGCCCCGGTGCCGGAGCACGGCGTAGGCCGCGCGATCAATGACCGGCTGCGGAGGGCGGCGGCTTAGGTTTCGGGTTCGCCGCGGGTCAGGGCCTCGATCTCTGCGCTGAGAGCCGCTGCCCGTTTGCACGCCTTGTCATCCCCGTCACCGCAGCGGCGGGATTGCTGGGCATAGGCGCGGTCGAGCTCGCCAAGCTTCTCCTCGCGCTTGCGTATCTCCCGCCCGCGCTTTTCGTCGGCTTCGGACTGGCTGGTGGTGACGGCATCGACCCCCGCGCTCACCGCCTTGACGGGAAGCGTCACCACATCGACCGCTGCCCGCGCGAGGCATCCCGGCAAGGCGAGCGCGGCGGCGCCCATGGCGGCAAGGCGGAGCATGTTCTGCACCCGGACATTCTCGCCCGCGCAGCGCGACAAGGCAAATCCTATCGCGCAGGCTTTGCCGGAGCGGCAGGGATCGCCCCGCTCGCACCGCCGCCGCTCACCGGCGTGCAGGTCAGCGTGCCCGAGCCGAAGGCGTTGACGGTGCACTTGGCGTTGCCCGTCACCTTGATGTCGCCCGCACCGCCGATCGTGGCCTCCACCGTCCCGTCAGAGGCGAAGGCCACGTCACCCGTGCCGCCGATCGTGACTTCGGCCTGATCGGCCTTCAGGGTCGGCATCTCGACCTCCCCCGCGCCGCCGATCAGCACCTTCAATTCCTTCGCCGTGCCCGCACCGCGCACCGTGCCGCTGCCGCCGATATTGATCCCGAGCGTCTGGCCGGAGAACCTGTCGAATTCGACCGTGCCGCTGCCGCCGATATTGATGGCGGCTTCGCTGGCGAGGCCCTGCGCCTTCACCGTGCCCGCGCCGCCGATGATGATTTCCTTGGGGGCCGGCATGGTGATGCGGATGGTGGCGGTGGTGTTGCCGTTCCACCCCTCCAGGCGAGTGATGCCGATCACCTCCTTGTCGCGCACGAAGCGCAAAGACTCGGTGTCGCTCCCCTCGACCTTGATCGTGAAGGTGTTGCCTTCGGTGACGATCACGTTGTCGCCGGAGGCGAGGAAGACCTTCGGGGGCGCTTCGCCGGCAATTTCGAGTTCGGAGAGGGGGACGCCCTTCTGGCCGTTGATCTCCACATCGGCGCCTTCGCAGGCGGCAAGGGCGGCCGTGCCGGCGAGCAGCAGCGCGAGGCGTTTGTGGATCATGCGTGTCTCTCCCGTTGGCGTGTTGCTGATGTAATACACCGTGCGGCGGGGTGCAAGGGGGCGTCGCGCGGGCCCACCCCCGGCCCTTCCCGCGAGCGGGAGCGGAGCGAGCCTAGTCGCAGCAGGGTGGTCCAACGTCGACGCCGCAAACGAAAAGGGCCGCCCCGAAGGACGGCCCTGTCACATTCGCCCGCAGCGGGAGAAGCTTACGCTTCCTCGGCGGTGTCGTAATATTGCGGCGCGTGTTCGCGCAGCACGTCGAGGATCTTGCCGAGCGCGGTGGGCTCGTCGGTCTCTTCCATCGCCGCCAGTTCGCGAGCGAGGCGCGAAGACGCCGCTTCGAAGATTTGCCGTTCCGAATAGGACTGCTCGGGCTGGTCTTCGGGGCGGAACAGGTCGCGGGTCACTTCCGCGATCGAGACGAGGTCGCCCGAGTTGATCTTGGCTTCATATTCCTGCGCACGGCGCGACCACATCGTGCGCTTGACCTTGGGCTTGCCCTTCAGGGTTTCCATCGCCTGCTTCAGGGTCTTGTCGGAGGAGAGCTTGCGCATCCCGATGGCTTCGACCTTGTTGACCGGCACGCGCAGGGTCATGCGCTCTTTCTCGAAGCGCAGGACATAGAGTTCGAGCTGCATCCCGGCGATTTCCTCGCGCTGGAGCTCGACCACCCGGCCCACGCCGTGCTTGGGGTAGACAACATAATCGCCGACGGTGAATGCGTTCGCGGTGCTCGCCATGCACGTTCCTTTCAATCGGCCGACCCGGCAACAGGGGAGAGGGAAGACGAACCCGGCGGCGCGACCCTGCCCCTCACGAGGCGAGCGCCGGGTGCGGATCATCCGGTTCGGGGGTTGCTGGTGTCGGGCCTTCCTGGTTTCAACGCCTGCGCGGGACCCGTGGTCCGGCGCGGTCGGCCGATGATATAGCACGCCTGCAATAAAATTGCGAGTCCCGCTTGCGATCAGTCACGATCCATGTGCGCGGCGGCGAAATGCGCGCCGAACAGCAGCAGCCAGGCGCTGAGCCACAGCCAGGTGAGGAACACCACCACCGCGCCGAGCGAACCGTAGGTTGCGCCGTAATTGCCGAAATTGCCTGCATAAAGGCCGAACCCGGCGCTCGCGACGAGCCAGCCGGTCGCGAACAGCGCGGCCCCGCGCGAGGCAGCGCCAACCGTCACCAGCGGGCGTTGGGGCAAGATCCTATAGGCAATGGTGGCGGCGACGAACCCGGCGAGACCGACCAGCAGGAAGCTCGCCGCCGCGCCGATGCTCCCGGCCAGAACCGTCGAGGCCAGCGTCGTCACCCCGGCCACGATTCCCAGCGCCAGCACCGCGCCAAGAGTGATCCCCAGAGCCAGCAGGTTGGCGGCGATGAAGCCGCGATCCTCGTCGACATCGAAGGCGATGTCGAGCGCGGTGATGAGCGCCCCGGCCGCCGCCCTTGCGCTGAACAGCGCCAGCGCCAGCGCGAGCACCAGCCCGAGGCCGTGCGTCCCGCTCCGGCTGGCGGCGACCTCGCGCAGCTGTTCCGACACGAAATCGCCCGCCGCGCCGGGCAGCCGGTGTGCGAGTGCCGCCCCGTGTTCGGCGATGGTGGCGGGGTCGACCGCCAGTCCGTAGGTCAGGATCGCGGCGGCCAGCAGCGGCACCAGGGCAAGAAAGGCGTAATAGGCCACCCCGGCAGCGATGATGCCGATATGGCCATCATCGGCGAGGGACCAGGCGGAGCGAAGCGTATCGAAGACGGGAGCCATGCCCACCCAACCGGAGCGGCGGGCGGTATGTTCCCTGCGCACCGCGCGCGACGTCCGGTCAGTCGCCGTCGCCGGGCGCGTCGCTGAAATACTTCTCGAACTTGTCCTTTTCGCCCTTGTGCGCGTCGGCGTCCTCGGGCGGGGCCTTCTGGCTGGTGATGTTGGGCCACATCGCCGAATACTTCGTGTTGAGTTCGAGCCACTTTTCGAGACCGTCCTCCGTATCCGGGAGGATCGCCTCGGCCGGGCACTCCGGTTCGCACACACCGCAGTCGATGCACTCGCTGGGATTGATGACCAGCATGTTCTCGCCTTCGTAGAAACAGTCGACCGGGCACACTTCCACGCAGTCGGTGTACTTGCACTTGATGCAGTCTTCGGTGACGACGTAAGTCATTGCGGCTCTTTCAAGAGAAGTCTTCGGGATCGTCGGGGCCGGAACCGGACCCGGAAGGCGACGCTGCTATGGCGTTTTGCCCCATAGGGTCAAGACCGCCCCCGTCAAGCTCATCAAAATCGTCAAGCTCGCGGTACTGCAAGGCTGCCTCGGCGGGCGAGCCGCGGCGGGCGGGCAAGGCGAGCAATTGGATCACCCGGACACGATTTCCTGCAATAAGGGTCAGTACGTCGCCAATACGCGCCTGCTGCGCCCCGCGCACCACATGCTTTCTGTTGCACCGCAAAGCGCGGGTTTCGATCAGCGCCTGCGCGGCGGAACGGGTGCGGGCGAAGCGCAGGTAGACGAGCAGGCGGTCGATCCTGATCGACTGCGCGCCGGTCATCCCTTGAGCAGGTCCGCCAGCTTGTCGAAGGCCCCGCCTGCCCGCGCCGGGCCGGTATCGACGGGGGGTCTGGCCAAGGGCTTGGACGATGTCTGGCGCGGGTTCGCGCCGCGCTTGTCGCCCTCATGCGGGGGTCTGCCGGTCGCCTGCCGATCCTTGCCGCGCGGTGCGCTGCCGTTGTGGCCCTGATCCGGGCGGTGCGCCTTGCGGCCATCCTTGCGATCCGGGCGACGTTCGCCGCGCTTGTCGTCCTTCTCTCCCGGACGGCGCGGGCGCCAGTACCAGCGGTCAGGTGCGGGCGGGCCAAAGGCTCCCTCGGCCAGCTGACGGGCGCGCTCGACGCGGAAGCCCGCGCTGCCGAGCAGGCGGCGGGCGTTGTCGGGCTCGAGCCCCACCGACACCGCCAGCGCCATGTCGACCCGGAAGGCCCGATTGCGCTCCCTGGGATGGGCGGCGGTCACCTTCGCCCTTGCCTCGAATGCCGCGCGGAAGATCTTTTCGGCGAGATCGACGCGGATCGCCTGCGACCCCGCGTAGCGATAGCCTGCCGGAAGCCGCCCCTTGGCCCAGCTCCCCTCGGCCAGCACGGGGAGCATCGCCTCCTGCACCGCGCGCCTGTCCAGCCCCAGAGCGTACAGCAACCGGCGCGGAGCGGGCTTCAGCAGCGGCGCATCGAATATGTCGAGCGCCCCGAAGGTCACGCCGAGCTTTCTCAGATAGGGCCGCATCTCCTTGGGCAGGTTCTCCAGCCCCGCCTCCTCGCGGCTGATGACCCCGCGCGCCTCGATCAGGGTGATGACCAGCGCCCGCGCCTGCGAACCGGCATTGGGATCGCGCGCGGCTTCGGCGAGCTTCCTCAGCGGCTCCAAGGGTTCGAGCTGCTTCTCCAGCCACGCCGCGAGACTCGCCTCCAGCTTCGCCTTCGCGGCATCCGGCAGCAGCGCCACATCGCGGGTCAGCGTCAGCCTGGGCGTGCCGAAATTGCCTGAGCCGGGATGGCCGGGGAAGCTGATGTCGGCCAGCGCCCGGCCCCCGCCCTGACCGCTCCAGCGGATCGCACCGCCCGATATCTCCAGTTCGGCAATGCCCTCGGAGAGCAGCCACTCGGCCCGTCGCTCGAGCAGCGCGGGCAGCGCCTTCTCGCCCGCTGCCAGCAGCATCCGCCGGTCGGCGACGCCCGCAGCAGGGTCGACATGGAAGCGGAAGCCTTCGAGCCTGCCGATGCTCTCGCCCTCCACCGTCAGGTGACCGTCGGCTTCGAGGGTGACGGGCAGCGCGCTCGCGTCCTGCCCCAGCGATTTCATCAAGAGTGTCGTCCTTCGGTTCACGAAACGCTCGGTCAGCCGCGCGTGCAGCGCATCCGAGAGCTTCGCCTCGACCGCGCGCGCCCGCGCGGCCATTTCGTCGCGTGCCAGCACCCAGTCGGGCCGCTGGCAGATGTAGGCCCAGCTGCGAATCGCCGCGATTCGCCCTTGCAGCGTGTCGATGTCGCCCTGCATCCGGTCAAGCTCGGCAATGCGCGCGGCGACGAAATCCGCGCCGATGTAACCGCCCTGCAAGTCGTCCCACAGGCGGGCGACGAAGCGGGCGTGCTGTTCCACCCCGAGATTGCGGAAGTCGGGGAGCGAGCAGGCCTCCCAGAAGCGCCGCACGGAGCCTGCGCCCTTGACGGTGTCGGCGATGGGGTCGGCCGCGAGGCGTTTGAGCACGGCAAGGTCGATCGCCTCGGGCGCGGCTTTCAGCACTTCGGGTGCGGGCCGCGCCTCCAGGTCCGCGATCAGCAGTTCGAGCCGGTCGAAGCGCGGGTCGGCCTCGCGCCAGAACAGGTGGGTGAGGGGCGCGAACCTGTGCTCCTCGATCGCGTAGACTTCCTCGTCGGTGAACTGGAGCGGCTCGCCGTCCCCCTTGCCCGTCCCCGAGAGCGTCCCGAAGGTCCCGTCGCGCTGGTGCCGCCCGGCGCGCCCGGCGATCTGCGCCATTTCGGAAGGGGTGAGGCGGCGCTTCCTGCGCCCGTCGAACTTGGAGAGCGCCGCGAAGGCGACATGATCGAGATCGAGGTTCAGCCCCATGCCGATCGCGTCGGTGGCGACGATGTAATCGACCTCACCCGCCTGGAACATCGCGACCTGCTTGTTGCGGGTCTCGGGCGAGAGCGCGCCCATGACGACCGCCGCCCCGCCCCTGAACCGGCGCAAGGCCTCGGCCATGGCGTAGACCTGTTCGACGCTGAAGGCGACCACGGCGGAGCGTTTGGGCAGGCGGGAGAGCTTGCACAGCCCGGCGTGGGACAGTGTGGAAAAGCGCGGCCGGCTGGTCACTTCTGCGCGCGGGATCAGTGCCTTCACCATCGGTTCGAGCGTCGCGGAGCCGAGGATCATCGTCTCCTCCCGCCCGCGCGCGTGGAGCAGGCGGTCGGTGAAGATGTGCCCGCGTTCGGGGTCCGCGCCCAATTGCGCCTCGTCCAGCGCGACGAAGGCGACCTGGCCGGTGCTGCGCGGCATGGCCTCGGCGGTGCAGAGGAAATAGCGGGCGTCGGGCGGTTCGATCCGCTCCTCGCCGGTGATGAGGGCCACCTGCCTGTCACCCTTGATCGCCCGCACCCGGTCATAGACTTCGCGTGCCAGCAGGCGCAGCGGGAAGCCCATCATGCCGCTGGAATGCCCGCACATCCGCTCGATCGCGAGGTGCGTCTTGCCGGTGTTGGTCGGGCCGAGCACCGCGCGCACGCGGGCATCGTCGCCGAAGCGGGTGGGGGGAGAGGTGGTCACGACGGCGGGGGTTGTGTCAGGCTTGGGGGCGGGGGGCAAGGTCATGGATCAGGACCGCCCCTGCCCATGCGCATCACCTTGTCGCAGCTGGGGTGCGGCTGGTCGCTGGTTAAGGCCGGATTTACTTTGTTGTGGCAGAGAAATGCGCCATGCGAGGGTGCATCGGGTAAAGTGGGGTCTTGCACCCCGGGCGAGGCGGCGGGCACGCTTTCGCGTTCGGCACCGCTTCCGGGGCAAAGATGTTGGATCACGCGCGCAGACCGAACGAGGCACCCGGGGCGGATGAGACGCCCGACATGGACGAGGATGCCATGCCGGTGCAGAGCCGCGCGCTGGTTCCGGCTGCGCCCGCACCCATCGATCCCGAGACCGCGCGCAAGCTCATCCCCTATCTGCGCAATTCGCGGCAGTTCACCCCGCCCTCCCGCGCCCGGCGCGCGCAGGGCAAGATTGCCGCCGGGCTGGGCCTGTTGGGCGAACGCTACGAAGCGTGGCGTCTCGACGCCTCGGCCTGGTTTCAGAAGCTCGATCTTGCCCCCGATCTGGCCGAGGAGATCGGCAGCCGGCGCTGGCTGCGGGGACTGGGGACGATGGTGGGGCTGGGCGTGGCGGCGCTCGCCTGCTGGCCCGATCTGACCCCGCTCGAAGCGCGCCCGGCGATGCCCAGGGGCGAGGCGGTGGCAAGCGAGCTGCGCAGCCAGATGATCCTGCCGCTGGCGCTGGGTGCCGACAGCGGGCGGCGGATGGGTCCGACCGAGGCGGTGATCCCGCTCAAGAGCGCGCCCGAGCGGCCGCAAATCCAGATGCTCGTGACCCTCGCACCCGGCGACAGCTTTGCCGGGATGCTGCGCCGCGCGGGCGTGGCGGGCGAGGATATCGACCGCGCCGCCGCGCTGGTCGGGCAGGCGGTGGCGGTCGGCGATATCCAGCCCGGCACGCAGATGGACCTGATCCTCGGCCGCCGCCCCGCGCCCGGCCAGCCGCGCCCGCTCGACAGCCTCGCCTTCCGCGCGCGCTTCGATCTCGAACTCGCGCTGACCCGTCCCGGCGTGGGCGAGATCAATCCCGACGGCACCCCGGTGGTGCCTTCCGGGCCGCTCGCCCTCCAACGCAACGTGATCCGCGTCGACGAAACCCCGCTGCGGGTGCGCGGGCCGGTGGGGAGCAGCCTCTACCGCTCGATGCGCCAGGCCGGGGTGCCGGCGAGCGCGGTGCAGGAGTATCTCAAAGCCCTGGACGCGCAGATCGACTTGGACCGCGAGGTGCGTTCCTCCGACGAGTTCGACATCATCATCGCCTATCGCCGCGCCGCGACGGGCGAGCGGCAGGCGGGCCAGCTGCTCTATGCCGGCGTCGACCGCGACGGCAAGCCGCGCACGCAGCTGATGCGCTGGGGTGGCGAGGGCCGCTTCTACGAGGCATCGGGCGTGGGCGAGCAGCGCCGCGGCCTGCTGGCGCCGGTGCCGGGGGCGGTCACCTCGAACTTCGGGATGCGGCGCCACCCGATCCTCGGCTACATGCGGATGCACGCCGGGGTCGACTTCAAGGCGCGCTACGGCACGCCGATCGTCGCGGTGAGCGACGGGCGGGTGAAGAGCGCGGGCCGTGCCGGCGGGTGCGGGATCGCGGTGATGCTCGACCACGGCGGCGGCCTTGCGACGCGCTATTGCCACATGAGCCGCATGGCGGTGGCCCCCGGCATGAACGTGCGGCGCGGGCAGGTGATCGGCTATGTCGGCTCCACCGGCCTGTCGACCGGCGCGCATCTCCATTACGAGATGTATCGCGGCGGGCGGGTCATCAATCCGGCGACTGTCCAGTTCGTCAGCCGCGCGCTGCTGTCGGGCACCGAGCTGATCGACTTCCGCATGCAGCTGAACCGCCTGAAGCAGGTCGAAGTCGGCGCCGCGCTCAAGGATCTCGAGCCGCAAGGCAGCGAGGTGAGGGAGCCGGTGCGCGAGATCGAGAAGGTTGGCACCCCCCGCATCGGCGCGCGCCGCGGAGCCCCATCGGCCACCCTGTAACGATCGCTTGTCGTAAACCGGGGTTTGCGCCTAAATCTGCACCCCATGACCGGAAGCTACCCCAACACCCGCCTGCGCCGCACCCGCGCCCACGGCTGGAGCCGCGCGCTGCACCGCGAGACCACCGTCACGCCGGCGGACCTGATCTGGCCGCTGTTCGTGACCTCGGGCAAGGGCGTCGAGGAGCCGGTGGCGACGCTGCCGGGCGTCTCGCGCTGGTCGGTCGACGGGATCGTGGCCCGCGCCAAGGAGGCGGTGGCGCTCGGCATCCCGGTCATCGCGCTGTTCCCCAACACCCCGCGCGAGCTGCGCACCGATGACGGGGCCGAGGCGCACAATCCGGACAACCTGATGTGCCAGGCGATCCGCGCGATCAAGGACGCCTGCGGCAACGACATCGGGGTGCTGACCGACGTCGCGCTCGATCCCTACACCTCGCACGGGCAGGACGGGCTGGTGGACGAGACCGGCTATGTCGTGAACGATGCGACCGTCGCGGTGCTGGTCGACCAGGCGGTGAACCAGGCCAATGCGGGGGCGGACATCATCGCGCCCTCCGACATGATGGACGGCCGCATTCATGCGATCCGCATGGCGCTCGAAATGAACGGGCACCCCAATGTCCAGATCATGAGCTACGCCGCCAAGTATGCGAGCGCCTTCTACGGCCCGTTCCGCGACGCGGTCGGCTCGGGCGGGCTGCTCAAGGGCGACAAGAAGGCCTACCAGATGGACCCGGCCAACGCCGACGAGGCGCTGCGCGAAGTCGCCATGGACGTCGCGGAAGGGGCCGACAGCGTGATGGTGAAGCCGGGCCTTGCCTATCTCGACATCATCTACCGCGTGAAGCAGCGTTTCGACGTGCCGGTCTTCGCCTATCAGGTGAGCGGCGAATACGCGATGATCGAGGCCGCCGAGGCCGCCGGGATCGGCGATCGCGACGCGCTGGTGCTGGAGAAGCTGATCGCCTTCAAGCGCGCCGGATGCAGCGGGGTGCTGACCTACCACGCCGCGCACGTCGCGCGCCTGCTGAATGGGTGACGGGGTTCTCGCCACCCAGCGCCTGATCCTGCGCCCCCCTGCGGCGGAGGATCTGCCGTGGGTGCTCGAACACATGAACACGGCCAGCGTGATGCGCCACCTCGCCGGGGTGCGCCCGCCCGAGGCCGTGGCGGAGAGCCTCGCGGACGATATCGACGCCTTCCACAAGGGCGGGCACAAGCGTTGGACGGTGTGGCTGGCTGACGGTGCAACCCGCGTCGGCCGGGTCGGGCTGTTCCACCTGCGCTCTCCCGCGGCGCCGCCCGTGCTGCAAGGCCAGCGCGAGATCGGCTGGACCTTTGCCGAAGCTTTCTGGGGCAAGGGTTACGCCAGCGAAGCGGCACGCGCGGTCATCGCCCATGCCTTCGAGGTGCTGGCGCTGCCGGTGCTGTGGTCGCAGACCAGCACGTCCAACGCCGCTTCCACCCGCATGATGCAGCGCCTCGGCTTCACCGCGCGGCCCGAGTTCGGCTATGTCGATCCCGACTATCCGCCACAGGACAACCCCACCACCGTGTGGTCGATGGACGCCCCGGAGAGGACGGCGGCGGCGTGACGCAGCCGGTGCTCACCACCGAAAGGCTGATCCTGCGCCGGATCGGCGAGAACGATTGCGATCGGCACATGGCGGCGCTCAACACCCCGGCGGTGATGCGCTGGCTGGGCGGCGTGCAGCCGCGCGCAGTGATCGCCGCCAAGCATGACGCATCGCGCGCCAGCTTTGCCGCCGAGGGGTTCGGCTTCATGATGATGGAGGAACGCGGCACCCGCGCGCTGGTCGGCCATTGCGGCATGAAGCGGCTCGACAACCCCCATGCCCCCAATCGCGGCGATCACGAGATCGGCTGGCTGGTGCGCGAGGATCGCTGGCGGCTGGGCTATGCGCATGAAGCGATGCGCGCGGTGATCGACTGGGCCTTCGCGGTCCACGACGTGCCGCATCTCGTCGCCATCACCTGCGATGCCAATGCGGGCAGCTGGCGGCTGATGGAAAAGCTCGGCATGGAGCGGCGGGACGAGCTTGCCTTCGTCCATCCCGAATATCCGCCCGCGGAAAACCCGGTAGTCCAGTACGTCCTCACCCGCGCGCAGTGGGACATTCGAGGCGAGCCCCCGGCGCGTTGACGCCGGATTGCCGCGAAACCGGGCATGGCCTGTCCCGGCCCACTTGATTTCGCTTGTCGCGCGCTGTCAACCGAGTGGAAACCATAATCTCCTAACGGTGGCGCATCTTGATCCGGAGACCCTGCAATGACTGATCATGCCGCCACGGCGTCGCCCGAGGCCTTCGTGGCGAGCGAGAACGCCGCGCCGCGCCGCTGGCTGTTCGCGGTGACGATCCTGACGGGGAGCTTCCTGCTGTTCCTCGTCCAGCCGCTGGTCGCGCGCCTGGCGCTGCCGCGCCTCGGCGGGGCACCCAACGTCTGGAACAGCGCGATGCTGGTCTATCAGGCGCTGCTCCTGGGCGGTTATGCCTATGCCCACGCGCTGTCGCGCCTTGCGGTGGGGCGGCAGGCGCTGATCCATGTCGCGCTGCTGGTGGCGGCGGCCTTCACCCTGCCGATCACGTTGCCCGCGCTCGCGCCGCCCGCTGCGGGGAGCGAGGCGCTGTGGGTGCCTTACCTGTTCCTCCTCACCATCGGCCCGGTGTTCTTCGTCGTCTCGGCGCAGGCGCCGCTGATGCAGCAATGGTTCGCCGC
>ERZ1066123.1558-NODE-1558-length-13442-cov-9.410249_pt1 | contig 13442 bp, 13 predicted proteins | sample MGYA00382770_ERZ1066123 | MGnify/ENA primary metagenome ERZ1066123 (study PRJEB33369, sample SAMEA5778353) | biofilm metagenome | biome: Industrial cooling water; feature: Water cooling tower basin; material: Biofilm | place: United Arab Emirates | collected...
GACATCAGCGCGCCATGCAAGATGTGTGAATGCCGTAGCGCCAGCGGGGGAGGGTCAGGGTGGGGGTGTCGCGCTATTCCCTACGCTGGCGTCAAAGCCCCACCCTATGCCCGTCTCCGCAAATCGGGGATGGTCTCAACCCCCGTAGGCCACCGTGCGCTGCACCTGCTCGCCGAGGCCGGCGATGCCGAGGCGCATGGTCTGCCCTGCCTTCAGGAAGACCGGCACCGGCTTCTTGCCGAGGCCGACGCCCGGCGGCGTGCCGGTGAAGATCACGTCGCCCGGGTGCAGCGTGATGCATTGGCTGACATAGGCGATCAGCGTCTTCACGCCGAAGATCATGGTGCGCGTGTTGCCGTCCTGCTGGCGCACGCCGTCCACGTCGGTGAACATCGCCAGGTTCTGCGGGTCGGGCACCTCGTCCCGGGTGACCAGCCAGGGCCCGAGCGGGCCGAAGGTGTCGAAGCCCTTGCCCTTGTCCCAGGTCATGCCGCGCTCGGACTGCCATTCGCGCTCGGAGACGTCGTTGCCCACGGCATAGCCGGCGACGTGGTCGAGGGCCCTGTCCTCGGTCACGTACTTCGCCCTGGTGCCGATGATGATGGCCAGCTCGCACTCCCAGTCCGTCTTGCGGCTGTCGCGCGGGATGACGACGTCGTCGTTCGGCCCCTGCAGCGCGCCGAGCGACTTGAGGAAGACGATCGGCTCCTTCGGCACCGGTGCGCCCGTCTCGGCGGCGTGGTCGGCGTAGTTCAGGCCGATGCACACCAGGTTCTTCATGCCCGTCACCGGCGGGCCGATGCGCGGGCTGCCCTGCACGGCGGGCAGCGCCGCCGCGTCGAGCGCGGCGAGCTTCGCCAGTCCCGCAGGCGAGAGCGCATCGCCGGCAAGGTCGGGGATGACGCCCGAGAGATCGCGGATGGTGCCCGCGGCATCGAGCAGTCCGGGCTTTTCCTGGCCCGGTGGGCCGTAGCGCAGCAGCTTCATGGTGCTTCTCCTGTGGGGCCCCCGCGCGCGGCGGGAGGATTACAGCATCCAGCCGCCATCGATGACGATGCCCTGGCCGGTCACGAAGGCGCTCTCGTCGGCCGAGAGGTAGACGACGAGCTGCGCCACCTCCTCCGCCGTGGCGACCCGGCCCATGGGCTGGCGCGCGACGAAGGCGGCGCGCGCCGCCTCCACCCCGCCCGCGGCCGCGGCGTTCGCGGCGATGCGCTCATGCAGCGAGGGCGTGTCCACCGTGCCGGGGCAGATGCAGTTGCAGCGGATGCCCTGCCCGACGTATTCGCTGGCGACGGACTTCATCAGCCCGAGCACCGCGCCCTTGGTGGTGCCGTAGACGAAGCGGTTCGGCACGCCCTTCAGCGAGGAACAGGCCGACCCCATGATCACGATGCTGCCGCCGCCGCGCGCGACCATGCCCGGCACCGTGGCGCGGATCACCTTCCACATGGAGCGCACGTTCAGCGCGAAGGCGAAGTCCCATTCCTCGTCCGTGCAGGTCAGCGCGGTGTTCTGGTGCACGTAGCCGGCGCAGTTGAACAGCACGTCGATGGCACCGGCCTCGGCGATGGCGGCGGCGACCGCCGCGTCATCCAGCACGTCCAGGGCGCGCACCGTGATGCCCGGCGTGCCGCGCAGGCTCTCCAGCTTCGCGGCGTCCCGGTCGGTCGCGATGACGCTGCCGCCCTCCGCCGCCATCGCAAGGGCGGCGGCGCGGCCCATGCCCTGGGCGGCTGCCGTCACGAAGCACCGCTTGCCCTGCAACCTGCCGGCCATGGCGTATCTCGTCTCCCCCGCTTGCGACGCCATCATCGCGTCGCGCCCCCCGGCGTCAAGTCAGCCGAAGGGCAGGCCGAAGACGCGCAGGTGGGGCATGTCGTGGAGCAGGGAGGCGAGCAGCGCCGGCGGCACGAAGACCGACCAGCGCGTCAGCACGCAATCCTCGAAGACGCAGCCCTGCAGCAGGAGGGAACCCGGCGCGGGCACGGCATCCGGCAGGGCGGTGAAGGCGCAGGCGGAGAAGATGCAATCGGTGAACACGGCATCGGCGGCGGCGGTGACCAGGGCCGGGCCGGTGAGGTTGCAGCGCCGGAAGCGCCGGTCCGCGAGGCGGCTGCTGCCATCCGCCGCCGCTGGGCCGCGATGGAAGACGTCGAAGGCAAGGGTGAGGTCCTCGAAAACCCCGGAAGCGGTGTCGAGGCGCGCTGATGGATCCGGTGTCGGCATTGAGGGGATGCTCGCATGATCGCGAGCCGTGCGCCAGGGTGGTGCGGCAGTGGTCGGCGCATCCGGCGCCGGTTCCGGATTCCGTAGTCGCTGGCCGGGGGCCGAACCCTGGGTCTCCCTGGCGGAGGCGCTAATGATTGTGCCGGCTCTCGCCGCGGGTCTCCAGGATGTTAAGGTAGAGCGTCGCCGGCTCCAGGCAGGCGCCGGTGCCGAGCTGGCCGACCATGCCCCGCTGGATCTCCTCCCAGGGCGTCCTGTTGGCCAGCTTCGGCGGCTGCCAGGCGGCACGGCGCGCCGCCAGCTCCGCCTCCGGGATCAGCACGTCGACCCGGCGGGTGTTCAGGTCGATGCGGATCGGGTCGCCGGACCGCAGCAGCGCCAGGCCCCCGCCCACCACCGCCTCGGGCGAGACGTTCAGGATGGAGGGGCTGCCGGAGGTGCCGCTCTGCCGCCCGTCGCCCATGGTGGGCAGGGTCTCCACGCCGGCGCGGATCAGCGCGGCGGGGGGCTGCATGTTCACCACCTCGGCGCTGCCGGGATAGCCCACGGGGCCGCAATTGCGGATCACCAGCACGGTATGCGCGTCGATGCCGAGCGCGGGATCCTCGATGCGGTCGTGGTAGTCCTCCGGCCCCTCGAAGACCACGACCTTGCCCTCGAAGACGCCGGGCGGGTCGGAGAGGAAGCGGCGGCGGAAGGCATCGTCGATGACGCTCACCTTCATCACCGCGTTGTCGAAGATGTTGCCGGACAGCACGGCGAAGCCGCCATGCGGCTTCATCGGGGCGGCATAGGCGCGGATCACCGCACGGTCGGGCGGCGGCAACGCCTCCAGGTTGGCGGCGATCGCGCGGCCGGTCACGGTCATCGCCCCGGCATGCAGCCTGCCCGCGGCCAGCAATTCCGCCATCACCGCCGGCACGCCGCCGGCGCGGTGGAATGCCTCGCCCAGGAAGCGGCCCGCGGGCTGGCAATCCACCAGCAGCGGGACGTCGTGGCCGATGCGGTCCCAGTCCTCGATGGCCAGCTCCACGCCCATGTGCCGGGCGATGGCGATGATGTGCGGCGGGCAGTTGGTGCTGGCGCCGATCGCGCTGGCGGTGACGATCGCGTTCTCGAAGGCGGCGCGGGTCAGGATGTCGGAGGGGCGCAGGTTCTCCCGCACCATCGCCACGATGCGGCTCCCGGTCTCGTAGGCGATCTGCCCGCGCTCGCGGTAGGGCGCCGGGATCGCGGCGCAGCCCGGCAGCGACATGCCCAGCGCCTCGGCGAGGGAGTTCATCGACAGCGCCGTGCCCATGGTGTTGCAGTGCCCGACCGAGGTGGCGCTGCTGGAGACGATCTCCATGAACTGGTCGTAGTCGATCTCTCCGGCGGCAAGCCGCTTGCGGCTCTCCCACACGATGGTGCCGCTGCCGGTCAGCCGCCCCTGGTAGTGCCCATCCAGCATCGGACCGCCGGAGAGCACGATGGCCGGGATGTTCACCGTCGCCGCGCCCATCAGGCAGGCGGGCGTGGTCTTGTCGCAGCCCGTGGTCAGCACGACGCCGTCGATCGGGTAGCCGTGCAGCACCTCCACCAGCGACAGGTACGCCAGGTTCCGGTCGAGCGCCGCTGTCGGGCGCTTGCCGGTTTCCTGGATCGGGTGGATGGGGAATTCCAGCGGGATGCCGCCGGCGGCGATGACGCCGTCCTTCACCCGCCGCGCCAGGTCCAGGTGGTGGCGGTTGCAGGGCGCCAGGTCGGAGCCGGTCTGGGCGATGCCGATGATCGGCTTGCCCGATTGCAGCTCGCCGCGCGTCAGGCCGAAATTGAGGTACCGCTCGGTGTAGATCTCGGTGGTCGCGGTATCATTAAAAAAGTCGAACCAGCGCTGGCTGCGCAGCTTGAACGGCTTCTTCGTCTGGTCGGAACCGGCCATGGGGCGTCACTCCTGCTGCCCCGAAGCTGGGTACGACGCCGCCGCGATGTCAACGCCGCGGCGCGCCGCGGATCAATCCGGCCTGATGTTCCCCGCGCGGATCACTGCCGCCCACTTGGCGATCTCGCTCTCCAGGAAGCGGGCCATCTCCTCCGGCGTGCCGCCGCCGGGCACCGCGCCCTGCGCCTCCAGCGCCGTGCGGAAGCGGGGCGAGGCGAGGATCCTGCCGACCTCCGCATTGATGCGCGCGATCGCCGCGGACGGCGTGCCGGCCGGCGCGACCAGGCTGTTCCAGGTATAGGCGTCGTAGCCTGGCAGCGGCCCGGCCTCGGCGATCGTCGGCAGCTCGGGCCAGGAGGCGAGGCGGCTCGCCGTGCTGACGCCGAGCGCCTTCAGCCGCCCGCCGCGCACCTGCGGGCCGGAGGAGAGCGCGCTGTCGAACAGCACGTCGCACTCGCCCGCGAGCGTCGCCGTCACCGCCAGGCCGCTGCCGCGATAGGGCACGTGCGTCATCTCGATGCCGGCGCGCGCCTTGAACAGCTCAGCCGCCAGGTGGCTGGGCTGGCCGCTGCCGATGGAACAGTAGTTGATCCGGCCCGGGTTCGCCTTCGCATGCGCGATGAACTCGGCCACCGTGTTCGGCCCGCGGTTGGTCGGCGTCACCATCAGCAGCGGGTAGATGGCGACGAGGATGATGGAGGCGAAGCCGCGCACCGGGTCGTAGGGCACGGAGGGGAAGAGGCTCGGGTTGATGGCGTGCGGACCGGCCGCGCTCATCAGCAGGGTGAGGCCGTCCGGCGCGGCGCGTGCGGCGAACTCCGTGCCGATCATGCCGGAGGCGCCGCCGCGGTTCTCCACCAGCACGGGCTGGCCGAGCGCCGTGCCGAGCTGCTCCGCGATCAGGCGGGAGACCACGTCGGTGGAGCCGCCCGGCGGGAAGGCGACGATGATGCGCATCGGCCGGTCGGGCGCCCAGGGAGCCTGGGCGGGGGCCGGCGTTACTAGCGCGGGTGTCGCCAGCGCGGTGAACAGCAACGTGCGTCGGTGCATGGCGTGGTCCTCCCGGATCGTATTCCCCGGAGAATGCTGGGGCGGGGGAGAGGCAGGCAAGCACCGGGGGAGATGAACTCCCCCGGACCCCCTCCTTTTTCTGCTCCCTGGAGTCCTGCGGCCCCGCCGGGGGGACATGCCGCGGTCTCGACGCGGCATGGGGCAGGCGCGAACATGGGCGGCATGACGACAGGAGCCCCACCCATGGCCAGCCCATCGCGCGTGCTTGCCGAATTCGCCGCCGGGCTGCGCTTCGAGGACCTGCCCGCGCCGGTGGTGCACCAGGCCTGCCGGATCGTGCTGGACGCGGTGGGCTGCGCCATGGCGGCCTGGACCGAGGATGCGGAGAAGGCCTGCATCGCGCGCGACACCGCGCTGCTCTACCCCGCCGCGCCGGGGGCGGGGATCATCGGCGCGGCCGGCACCGCGCAGCCCGCCTTCGCGGCGCTCGCCAACGGCATCCTGGTCAACGCCGCCGACAACGACGACACGCACAAGCGCGCGCTGCTGCATGCCGGCAGCGTCGTCGTGCCGGTGGCGCTGGCCCTGGCGCAGGCGCGCGGCCTCTCCGGGCGCGAGCTGATCGCGGCGCTGGTCGCGGGCTACGAGGTCGCGGTGCGCGTCGGCATGGCGGTGATGCCGACGCATTACCGCTTCTGGCACTCCACCGCGACCAACGGCACCTTCGGCGCGGCGGCTGCGGCGGCGCGGGCGATGGGCTTGGATGCGGACGCGGCGCAGCGCGCCTTCGGCATCGCCGGCACCAGCGCGGCGGGGCTGAACACCTTCTTCGAGTCCGGCGACATGACCAAGAGCATCCATCCCGGCAAGGCGGCGATGCTCGGCATCCTGGCGGCGCAGATGGCGGGGCTGGGGGCGACCAGCCCGCCGGAGATCCTGGCGCACCCGAAGGGCTATCTGGCGGCCTTCTCGCTGGAGCCGAAGGAGGCGGCGCTGACCGCCGGGCTCGGGACGGAGTGGGAGATCCTGCAGAACGGCTTCAAGTGGTTCCCCTCCATCCTGGCGAGCCACTCGCCGATCCAGGCGACGCTGGCGATCGTCGGTGCGCATCGGCTGGACCCGGCGCGGATCGCGTCGATTCGGGTGGAGACGTACCGGACCGTGACCACGCATTTCGCCAACAAGGACGTCGCCGGGGTGATGGCGGCGCGGATTTCCGTGCCCTACTGCGTCGCCGCCGCGGCGGTGGACCACGCGCTGGGCCAGGCGCAGTTCGCGCCGGCCCGCGTCGCCGATCCGCTGATCCAGCAGGTGCTGGCGCAGACCGAGGTGGTGGCGGCGCCCGACCTCGATCCGCTCTACCCGGAGAAATTCCCGGCGCGGGTGACCATCACGATGCAGGACGGCACGGCGCACACCGAGACGGTGCTGCTGCCGAAGGGCGACCCGGGCAACCCGCTGAACGACGAGGAGCTGGCCGCGAAGTTCCGGCAGAACTGCGCGGGGCGGATGGATGCGGGGCGCATGCGCGCGCTGGAGGACGCGATCATGACGTTGCCGCGGGCGGAGAGCCTCACGCCGCTGAGCGCGTTGCTGGCTTAGCTGCCCTCCCCCGCCCGCGGGGGAGGGAGGAGGCGCGCAGCGCCGGAGGATGGGGGTGGCCGTGCCACCCTTCGCACCGCCGCCCGAACCCTCCCCCGCCAGCGGGAGCGGGAGACACGCCCTATGCCGCCGCCTCCTCCAGGAACACCTGCACGGCCTGGAACAGCGCGCCGCGGTTGCGCTCCATCACGATGGTGTGCGTGCCCTCGCCCAGCAGCACCAGGCGCTTGCCGGGGCTGCCCGTCAGCAGCGGGAAGATCGCGTTCGCCATGGCGGGCGGCGTGTCGCGGTCCCATTCCGCCACCACCAGCAGCGTCGGCGCCGTCACCTTCGCCGGATCCCACCAGGGCCGGCCGGCCTGCCAGTACTCCCGGCTGTCCAGCAGCACGCCGTTCGGCGCGCGCAGCACCGGCGGGTTGCGCCGCTGGCCCTCAGGGTCGGTGGACCAGGTCACCCCGGCCCAGTGCTCGAACCAGCCCGGCGGGATCAGCGCCGCGCGCTTCTCGGCCGGCACGCCGTTCAGCCAGCGCTCCCGCGCCTGCGCCTGGGTGACGGTGCGATAGGCGCCGAGCGCGGCGCCCGCCGCGCCGGCGGCGGGGCTCGCGCCCTCGCGCAGCCAGCCCGGGGCGAACAGCACCAGCCGCTCCACCAGTGCGGGGTTCTCGGCGGCGAAGCGCCCCATCAGCGCCGAGCCCCAGGACCAGCCCAGGTGCATGATGCGCGGCACCCCCCGCCGCTCCCGGATGAAGGTGGCGACCGAGCCGATATCCGCCACCGCCGTCTCGCCGCGCACGATCGGCGGGTTGGCCTCCGGCGGCTGCGCCATCTCGGCCGGGCGGGTGCTGCGGCCGTAGCCGCGGATGTCCATGCACCAGACGTCGAAGCCGCGCCCGGCGATGTAGTCCATCCAGGACAGTCCGCCGAGCGGCAGGTCGAAGGCGGTGTGCGCGGGATAGGTCGCGCCGTGCACCATCAGCACCGTCCGCCCCGGGGCGAAGGCCGCCATGCCCTCCGGCCGCTTGTTGCGCACGAAGATCTCGATGCCCGCATCGCGCGCGGGCACCATGAACTCCTCGGTGACGAGCGTCGCGGACTGGGCCTGGGCCATGGCGAGGGGACCTGTCGAAAGCAGCGCGGCGGCGGGCGGTGCGGCAAGGAGTGCGCGGCGGCGCATGGGGTCGCTCCGGAAGGTTGGTCCGGCGCAGCCTAGCGCGAACTGCCAACCTTTCCACCGGCCGCCTTTCCATCGGCGTCCTTCCAATCGCCCGCCTTGCCGGCCCCGTCCGCCGGCGCGCATCCTGGGGCGGTTGATCCCGGAGTCGCCCCCTCGATGCTGCCGCGTATCCTTGCCGGCTTGTTGATCCTGCTGGCCGCCTTCGCCTTGCCCGCGCCCGCGACGGCCCAGCAGGGGGTGCAGCCCCGCGAGCTGACTGTGGCCAACGACACCGACCGCACGCTGCAGCAGCTCTATGTCTGGCGCACCGGCACGCCGGGCCCGGGCGAGGACCGGCTCGGCGCCAACGTCCTGCCGCCGCGCGCCAGCCTCCGCGTGCCGCTCGGCCGCACCGCCAATTGCAACTGGGAAGTGCGCGCCGTCTTCGACGAGGGCGAGGAGATGCGCCGCCGCGTCGATGCCTGCCGCGCCCCGCGCACGGCGCTGGCCGACACCGGCCCGCGGCGCGAGGTCGAGATCGCCAACGACTCCGACATCGAGCTGCGCGAGCTCTACGTCTTCCGGCCCGGGGCCACGGAACAGGGGCGCGATCGCCTCGGCACCTCCACCGTGCCGGCGGGCGAGACCTTCAGGCTGCGCATCCGCGGCGACGGCGCGCGGGAGTGCCTGCAGGATTTGCGCGCCGTCTTCGCGGATGATTCCGAAGAGCGGCGTCAGCGCCTCGATCTCTGCCGCACGCCACGCATCCTGTTCGGCGACCCCAGCCTGCCGACGCGCGAGACGCCGGTGGTGAACCGGGCCCGGCGCACGCTGCGCGAGCTCTATGCCGCACCCGCCGTGCCGGATGGTCCGCTGCCGGCCGGCCGCGCCTGGGGCCCCGATCGGCTGGGCAGCGCCGTGATCGCGCCGCGCGAGAGCTTCCGCATGCGGGTGCGCGCGCGCGACTGCGCCTTCGACATCCGTGCCGTCTACGACGACGACAGCGACGAGGTGCAGCGCGGCATCGACCTCTGCGTGGTGCAGGGCGTGGTGTTCGGCGACCGCGTGGCCGCGGAGGCCGCGCCGCGCTGGGTGGCGCTGCTCAACCGGCATGGCCGCACCATCCAGCAGGCCTTCCTCTCGCCGGCCGAGAGCCGCGACTGGGGCGAGGACGTGCTGGGCTCCGCCGTGCTGCCGGTGGGCGGGCGCTTCGAGGCGCAGGCGATCTCCGGCTGCCGCGCCGACCTGCGCATCGTCTTCGAGGGCAATGCGGCGGAGGAGCGGCGCGAGATCGACATCTGCGCGGCCACTACCATCGCGCTGCGCCCGGGCTGGACGGTGGCGGAGCGGCTGGACGAGGCGGAGGACAAGGCGGAGGCGCCGGTCTCGCCAACCCCGGCCCAGGCCGCCACCGCGGCCGTGCCGGCAACACCCGGGGCGCAGGCCACGCGTGCAGCACCCGCAGCGCCGGCTGCCGCCACGCCGCCCGCAGCGTCGCGCGAGGGCGGGCTGCGGCTGCGCAACGCCGCGCCGATTCCGGTGGTGGAGCTCTATGCCGACCCGCCGGGCGCCTCGGCACGGGGTCCGGACCGGCTCGGCACCGCGGTGCTCGGCGCCGGGGAGAGCATGGCGCTGGCGCCGCCCCCCGATCTGCCGGCCGCCGACCGCTGCCGCGCCGACCTGACGGCGGTGTTCCGCGACGGGCGGGAGCTGCGGCTGGCCGGCCGCGATCTCTGCGCCGCGGGGGAGGTGGTGCTGCAATGAGGGGACTGCGCCACTTGGCCATCCTGGTCCTGTTCGCGCTGCCGCTGCCGGCGGCGGGCCAAGCGACGTCTCCGGAGTCGCCCCCGCCCACCCTCGGCATCCCCGAGGCGCTGCGTGGCGCCTGGATCGCAGGCGACTCCTGCGCGCGGCCGGATGCGCTGCTGTTCCTCACGGCACGCGCCGCGGCCCGCATTCCGGCCGAGGGCGAGCCGGCGCTGCTGCGCTTCGGCGCGCTCGGCCTGGTGCCCGGCGGCTGGACGCTCGGCGTCCTGCCGGAGCCGGATGCGCGTCGGCTGTTGCTGCGCAGCCCGGGCCCCGACCAGCTGGAAACCGCCGACCCGGCGACGAAGACGCGCGACGACCGGCTGCCGGGCGAGGGGGCGACGCTGCAGCGCTGGCGGCGCTGCCCGCAGGTCCCCGCCGCGACGGCAGCGCGGCATGCCGAGGGCGTGGCGGCCCTGGCTGCGCTGGAGCACGTGGAGGCCGCCTGCGGCGCGGGCGCCGGCATCCGCGACTGCCTGGCGGCCGCCTTCGTGCAGGCCGACGTCACCGGCGACGGCGCGCTCAGCCCCGCCGAGCTGGCGCGGATGGCGCGGGGCCAGGCCTGGGTTGCCGTGATCGGGGTGGGGCGGATGCCTGACCAGGCACAGGCCGAGGCGTCGGCATTGGAGGCGGCGCGGCGGCTGCTGGCCGGGCTTGACTACGATGGCGATGGCAGGCTCTCGCTGACGGAACTGGTGCAGGATCGCGCCGCCTTCGGCGCGGCGACCGGCACGGCGATGGGGCGGCCGGGCGGCGCGGCGCCGGACATGGCCGGGCTGCATGGGCTGGTGCCGGCGATTGGCGGGACGCGCTGAACGGTTCGGACTACCGCCCCCACGGCGTCGCGGCGTAGCATCCGGTCTTGCGGCGCAGCCCGCCGCGCCCGAGGGAACCTGCCATGGCCATCATCCTGCATGGACCCGCCTACAGCACCTATACGCGCACCGCGCGCCTCGTCCTGGAGGAGAAGGGCGCCGCCTACGTGCTGGCGGAGGTCGACCTGCTGAAGGGCGAGACCCAGGCGCCGGCGCACCTGGCGCGGCATCCCTTCGGCAAGGTGCCGGTGCTGGAGCATGACGGCTTCATGCTGTTCGAAACCTTCGCCATCGCCCGCTACCTGGACGAAACGCTGCCCGGCCCGCGGCTGCAGCCCGGGGACACGCGCCGCCGCTCGCGGATGACGCAGATCTGCGGCGTGCTGGACAGCTACGGGTATGGCGCGATGGTGGGCAAGGTGTTCTGGCAGGCGGCGATCGTGCCGATGCAGGGCGGCACCCCGGATGCGGCGGTACTGGCGGAAGGCTTGGCGATGGCGGGCAAGGTGCTCGATGTGCTGGAGGGCCTGGCGGAAGGCGACGGCTTCCTCTGCGGGCCCGAGATCAGCCTTGCCGACCTCTTCCTGGTGCCGGTCCTGGAGTATTTCGCCATGACGGAGCCGGGACGCGCGGCGCTGGGATCGCACCGGGCGATCGGCGGCTGGGCAGGGCGGATCGGCTCGCATCCGAGCGTCGTGGCGACGCGGCCGAAGCTGGGGTAGCCTGGACACTTGGAAACAGCGCTTCCCGCGACGGAGCATGATCTGCTTCGGCAATGCCAGCGGGCGCGGCGGCGGGGTATGCCGAAACAGGTTGCTTCTTCCACACAGACAGGCGGCGGCGTTGGCCTCCGGATCGCTCATCGCGGCTATGACCATACTCAGCGTCGGGTGGTCCATCTTGTGCGGGCGGCCTCCCATGCTGCCGCAGTGGCACCCGCCCCGCCGCCGTCGTGCCTGGACCCATGAAGGAGCTTCTTTTTGAGGTCGTGTTGAGGACCTCCGGCGCCGGTGTGAGGACGGCTCGCAGTGGATAGAGCAGGCAATTGCAGAAGAGGCGCGCATTGAGGATAGGCCAAGGACGAGGTCCAGCCCCGCCAGTTGGGCGATATACCGGCCCAGTAGCCGACGGTGGTACCAGCGTCGGAATTAAATTGCAAAAAGGGCCCAGCGGGTAGACCATCCACTATATCGCCCCAAGCATCGGGCGAATGTACGTCCAGCGCAAATCCCCGAACTCGTCCGAATTACCTTAGCCACGACGATTTCGCCGCTGAGGTGCGAGCATCCAGCGAAGTGTGCTCTTGCGGGAGGCGATCATGGAAAAGAAGACAGAGAGGCTGTCAGAAGAGAATTTGGCCAAATTTGGCGACGAAGTGAAGAAAATAGTCGATAATGTACCGGTCATCGACGAATTCGTACCTGCTCATCTCCGGTGCCGATCTGGCCTGTCGGAGGGCATCGGCAAAGCCCTTGACGTGACCATGGGGCTTTTGATTCAAGCTCTGGATGGACCGGCTGCCCGACCTGTCGTCGCTCTCGCATGACGAGAAAGATGCCCTGATCCATGCGCTTTGGGCACAGGTTCAGGCGCTGACGGCACACGTCGGCAGCCTGACGACGCAAGTTGCGGCGTTGGAGGCCAAGTTCGGCCTCCCGCCGAAGACGCCGGACAACTCCAGCCTGCCGCCGTCGCAGGGCCAGAAGCCGAACCGCGACGACAAGCCTGCCCGCAGTGGTCCGCGTCAGGGCAGCCTCGGACGCAAGGGTGGCGGGCGGCGGCTGTGCGAGGTACCGGACGAGACCGTCACCGCCCGGCCGTGCCGCTGCGCGCAGTGTGCGGCACCGCTGGCTGAGGCGGACCTGACGCTGGCGACGCGCTTCGACAAGATCGACCTGCCGAAGGCGGTGCCGGTGGTGACGCGGATAGAACGTTTTGCCGGGCACTGCCGCGACTGCGGCGCCACCACCCTGGCGCCGTTGCCGGAGGGGTTGGAGCCGGGCACGCCGTTCAGCCTGAACATCGTCGCGCTGGCAATGTACCTGCGCTTCGCCCACCACGTCAGCTACCGGCGGCTGACCCGGCTGATGCTCGAGTTGTTCGGGCTGGCCATCAGCGAAGGCGCGCTGGATGCCGCGCTGCGACGCGCCAAGCCGAGCTTCGACGCCGAGACCGCCGCCATCCTGGCCCGCCTGCGCCGCGCTCGCGTCGTCGGATCGGATGAGACCAGCGTGCGCATCGACGGCCGCACCTGCTGGAACTGGGTGTTCCAGAACGCCGAGGTGGTGATCCACGTGATCCGTCGCAGCCGCGGCGCCGGTGTCGTCCGCGCGGCGATGGACGGCCATCGCCCCGAGATCTGGGTCTCCGACCTCTACAGCGCCCAGCGCGGGCATGCCGAGGCCTGGCAGATCTGTCTGGCGCATCAGTTGCGCGACTGCCGCTACGCCATCGAGGCGGGCGACACCATCTTCGCCCCACGCATGAAGGCGTTACTGCTGCGCGCCGTCGTGCTGGCCCGCCGCCATCGCAGCCTGGCCGAAAGCGCCCGCCGCGAATACCGTCGCCGCCTCGAACGCGACCTCGATGCCGTCATGGTGCTCGCTCCCACCAACCGCCACGGCCTGCGGCTGCGAAAGCGTTACGGCCTGCTGCGCGAGCACCTCTTCACCTTCCTCGACGACCCTGAGGTCGCCGCCGACAACAACGCTTCCGAGCGCGATCTCCGTCATACCGCCGCCTACAGGAAGGTCACTGGCGGCTTCCGCTCCGGCTGGGGCGCCGATCTCTTTGCCGCCGTCCGCTCCGTCATCGGCACCGCCGCACGTCGGGGCATCAATGCCTACCAAGCCATCCGCCATACCCTACAGGGTCACTCCGTCCTCGCCCCGGGTTGAGCAGGTAC
>ERZ1066123.1560-NODE-1560-length-13433-cov-6.749215_pt1 | contig 13433 bp, 14 predicted proteins | sample MGYA00382770_ERZ1066123 | MGnify/ENA primary metagenome ERZ1066123 (study PRJEB33369, sample SAMEA5778353) | biofilm metagenome | biome: Industrial cooling water; feature: Water cooling tower basin; material: Biofilm | place: United Arab Emirates | collected...
AAAGATGTTTCGTCCATTGCGCATGCTACCGCTCCGCCCGCCGCAGCACAGCCTCCGCCAGCACCGCCGCGCCCGCGGTGCAATGCGCCGGTTCGCACCACTCCGCCTCGTTGTGCGAGAGCCCGTCGCGGCAGGGCACGAAGATCAGCGCGGTCGGGCACAGTGCCACCATGTTGAAGGCATCGTGGCCGGGCCGGGTGCGCATGCGCGTCACGGAATGCCCGAGGTCGCGCGCCACCCCTTCGGTCAGCGCCACCAGCTCCTCGGCGAAATGGAAGGGCCGGCGCACGCGCCGCAGCACGGTCTCGAAGCGCAGCCCGGTCTCGGCGGCGATCGCCTCCGCCGACGCGTCGATCGCGGCGATCATCGCGGCCAGCCCGTCCTCCTCCAGGTGCATCACGCCGTAGGAGAAGCCGGCGCGGCTCGGCAGCACGATGCGGTTGTTCGGCCAGGCGTCGATCACCACGGCGCTTGCGGTGCCGTCGGGCGCGTGGGCGAAGCCGGTGCGCTCGATGGCGTCGATCAGCCGCGCCGCGCCCCACAGCGCGTTGCGCCGCTGCGGCATCGGCGTGGACTGGATGTGGCTGGTCTCGCCATGGCAGACCGCGTCGGTGAAGGCGGAGTGACAGGATTGCGTGATGGCGCCGATGGTCACGCCGGCCGCCTCCAGGACCGGACCCTGCTCGATGTGCAGCTCGAAATAGGCGTCCACCGGCCGCTCGCCCATCGGCGCCGCGCCCTTCCAGCCGATCCGCGCCAGCTCCGCGCCCACCGTGCGCCCGGCGCGGTCCGCCACCGCATGCGCCTGTTCGATCGGCAGGGTGCCGGCGAAGACCGCCGAGCCCATCAGCCCAGGCGAGAAGCGGGCGCCCTCCTCGTTCGTCCAGTTCACCACCTCGACGGGCCGGCGCGGCACGATGCCGGCCTCGGTGATCGCGCGCACGGCCTCCAGCGCGGCCAGCACGCCGAGCGGCCCGTCGAACCGCCCGCCGCTCTCCTGCGTGTCGAGATGGCTGCCGGCGAAAACCGGCGGCAGCGACGGCTCACGCCCCTCCAGCCGGGCGAAGGTGTTGCCCATGCCGTCCACGCTGACGGCGAGGCCGGCCTCGCGGCACCAATGCGCGAACAGCGCCTTGGCGTCCCGGTCGGCATCGGTCAGCGCCATGCGGTTGTTGCCGCCGGCAACCCCGGCGCCGATCTGCGCCAGCGCCATCAGTTCGGCCCAGAGCCGATCGCCCCTCACCTGCATGCCCGCCTCCGTCACGCGCTCTCGGCCAGGCCGGCGACGGCCGAGCGCAGCGGTGCCCAGACGCGGTCATGGTCGCTCTTGCGCATGCCGGCGGCGAAGCCGCCATCGATGGTCAGCGCGTGGCCGGTGACGAAGCCGGCGCGCTCATCGGCCAGGTACATTACGCCCTCGGCGATGTCGTCCGGCCGTCCGCCGCGCGGCAGCGGCTGGAAGTCGTCGAGCACCGCCGCCGCCCGCGCTGCCACGGACGTATCGAGCTGGCTCGGCAGGTTCAGGCCGCGGCCGAAGATCGGCGTGGCGATCGGGCCGGGACAGACGCAGTTCACCCGGATGCGCAGCGGCGCCAGCTCGAGCGCCGCGCATTTCGTCAGGTGGATCACCGACGCCTTGGCCACCGAATAGGCCGCCGCAGTGGATCCCGGGATCAGCCCGGCGATGCTTGCCGTGTTGACGATGGCGCCGCCGCCCTGCGCCCGCATCGGCCCCGTCGCGTGCTTAATGCCGAGCAGGACGGAGCGCACCAGCAGGTCCATCGTCCAGTCCCAGCCCTCGGCCGGCATGGTTTCGATGGGGTCGGGCACGCCGCCGCGGCCGGCATTGTTGAACATCAGGTCGAGGCGCCCCCAGGCACTGCCGGCGAGCGCCACGGCGGCGGCGATGTCCGCCTCGCGCAGCACGTCGCACCGGATGAAGCGCGCGCGGTCGGGGCCGCCGAGCGCGGCGCAGGCCTGCTCCCCGGCGGCGTCCTGGATGTCGGCGATGATCACGCGGCCGCCTTCCTCGACGTAGCGTTCCGCGGTGCGCCGGCCGATGCCGGAGGCGCCGCCGGTGATGACGGCGACCTTGTCCTGCATGCGCATGGGTATCCCCTTCCGTGCTGTCCGGGTGCAGCATGGCAGGGATCGCGCGGCGGGGCAGCGCCCGCTGGCCGTCCGACTGGTGGCCGTCGCGGCAGGCCATGGAGCCGGGCGGCGGCGCGTTGACAGCGCCCCGCCGCGGCGGTGTAGCAGTCCGCGCCCGCACCTCCCCCGCCCGGATACCGCCCCTTGAGCGATGCCGCCCCGTCGCCGCCGGATTTCGCGCCGCTCAGGACGCCGCGCCTGACCCTGCGCCCGCTGCGCGCGGCGGATGCGCCGGCGCTGCACCGCCTGGTGAACGACTGGGAGGTGGCGAAGACCCTCGCCCGCGTGCCCTTCCCCTACCCGCGCGACTTGGCCGATGAGTGGATCGCCTCCACCTGGGCGCAGATCGCCGCCGGCACCGCCTGGCACCTGGCCATCACCGGCGAGGAGGCGGGCGCGGAGATGCTGATCGGCTGCGTCGGCCTGACGCGGGAGGGCAAGGAGGCCGAGCTCGGCTACTGGGTCGGGCGGCGCTTCTGGGGCCATGGCGTCGCCACCGAGGCGGCCGGGCGGCTGGCGCGCTGGGGGCTGGCCAATCTCGACATCGCGCGGCTGCGCGCCAGCGCGCTGCCGGACAATGGCCGCTCGGCGGCGGTGCTGCGGCACATCGGCTTTCGCGCGGTCGGGGAGGGCACGCAGGAATTCCTCTCCCGCGGCGGGCGCATGCCGGTGCGTCTGTTCACGGCGGGGCGCGAGGACCTCGTGCCGGAGGCGCCCGCCGTGCCGCGGCCCGTGGCGGCGCCGGTGCTGGAGGCGGGCGCGCTGCCGATCCTGCTCGTCGCCGCCTGCGCGCTGGTGGATGCCGATGGCCGCGTGCTGCTGGCCCGCCGGCCGGAGGGCAAGCCGCTGGCCGGGCTGTGGGAGTTTCCCGGCGGCAAGGTCCATCCCGGCGAGACTCCGGAGGCGGCGCTGATCCGCGAGCTGAAGGAGGAGCTCGACATCGATGTTGCCGAGAGCTGCCTGGCCCCCTTCACCTTCGCCTCGCATGCCTATGAGGCGTTCCACCTGCTGATGCCGCTCTACCTCTGCCGACGCTGGCAGGGGACGGTGCGGGCGACGGAGGGGCAGGCCCTTGCCTGGGTGCGGCCGCCCCGGCTGGCCGACTACCCGATGCCGCCGGCGGACCGGCCGCTGGTGGCGATGCTCAGGGATTTCCTGTAGCGGGTGGGCGTGGGAAACGCTATCAATTGATGATAGCGATGGGAGGCCGGAATGGGCCAGATGCTGGTGCGCAACCTCGATGAGTCGGTGATCGAGCGCCTGAAGCAGAAGGCGCTGGAGCGGGGCACCTCGCTGGAGCAAGTCGCGCGCGAGGTGCTGACGGAGGCGGCGAAGGTGGACGACCGCGCGGCCTGGGCGGCGAAGATGGACGCGCTGCGGGCCCAGACCAAATTCGATCCGACATGGGACTCCGTCGCCGTGATCCGCGAATGGCGGGACCGCGACCGGCTGACACGCCTGTATGAGGAGCGCGAGGCCGAGCGCGCCGCTGCGACGGAGCAGCCGAAAGCGGAAGGGACGTGACGCCGATCGTCTGCGACGCCTCGGTCGTCGTGGCCTGGCTCGTTGACGAGGCCGGCTCGTCGCTCGCCCAGCGCCTGCCGCACGGTACGGCGCCATTGCTGGCGCCCACCATCCTGCTGGCGGAGACGACCAATGCGCTGCTGACCCGGATGCGGAGGGGCGAGGTGCTGCCGCCCGGCTATCCGGAAGTCCCAATCGCCGCGCTGCAGGCCGGAAGCATCGAGTTCACCCCCGACCCCGACCTGCTCGACAGTGCCATGACCATTGCCCGCCGGCTTGGCCACCCGATCTGCGACTGCTTTTATCTGGCCCTCTGTCGCCGGGCGGAGGCGATGCTCGCGACCTTCGATGCGCGGCTCGCGCGGCACGCCACGACCCTCGCCATTCCGCTCTGGCGCCCGGAGGATGCATGACCAACCCCACCGCCTGCCTGCTGATCATCGGCAACGAGGTGCTCTCCGGCCGCACCCGCGACGCCAACCTGCAATACCTCGCCACCCGCCTCGGCGAGATCGGCATCCCGCTGCGCGAGGCCCGCGTGATCCCGGACGTGCCGGAGGAGATCATCGAGGCGGTCAACGCCTGCCGCGCCAAGTACGACCACGTCTTCACCACAGGCGGCATCGGCCCGACGCATGACGACATCACCAGCGAATGCGTGGCGCGCGCCTTCGGCGTGCCCTGGGAGGTGCATGAGGAAAGCCGCGCCATCATGGTGGCCGACTATGCCCGCCGCCACCCGCCGGTGGAGCTGAACGCGGCCCGGTTGCGCATGGCCACCCTGCCGCGCGGCGCCGTGCCGATCCGCAGCGCCGAGACCACCGCGCCCGGCTTCTCCATCGGCAATGTCCATGTCATGGCCGGCGTGCCGCGCATCATGCGGGCGATGTTCGAGGCGCTGGCGCCGACGCTCGCCGGCGGCCGGCCGGTCATCTCGCGCAGCGTACACGCGCACGGCGTGTTCGAGGGACAGATCGCCGACGGGCTGTCCGCCATCCAGGCCCGCTACCCGGACCTCGATCTCGGCAGCTACCCGTATTACTGGCAGAACTCGGGCGGCGTGGCGCTGGTGGCGAAGGGCACCGACGCCGCGGAGGTGGAGGCCGCGGCGCAGGAGATGTTCGCCCTGCTGGCCCGCTTCGGCGAGGCGCAGCGGGGCGAGCCGGAACTCTGAACCGCCGCGCGGCGCAGCCACCCCTGGCAATCCGCCGTCATTCTGGTGCAATGTGACATCGGGCCGGACCCGGAAGCGGGGCGGTGGCGTCTGGGAGCACCACGATGGACCATGAGAAGCTGCACCGTCTGATCGGGGCGGTGAAGTCGGGCCGGCTGTCCCGCCGGGGATTCGTCCGCCGCCTGGCGGCAGTCGGCCTCACGGCGCCGATGGCCACGCAGATCCTCGCCCTCGCGGGGGCCGCGCCCGCGGCCGCGCAGGCACCGTCGGGCTACACGCCGACGCGGGCCGGCGGCGGCGGGCCGCTGAAGATCCTCTACTGGCAGGGTGCCACGCTGCTGAACCCGCATTTCGCGGTCGGCACCAAGGACCAGGACGGATCGCGCCTGTTCTACGAGCCGCTCGCCGGCTGGGCGCCGGACGGCACGCTGGTGCCCTTCCTCGCCGCGGAGATCCCCTCGGTCGAGAATGGCGGCCTGGCGCAGGATGGCCGCTCGGTCACCTGGACGCTGCGGCGCGACGTGAAGTGGCACGACGGCGAGCAGTTCAGCGCCGACGACGTCATCTTCAACCACGAATACGCCACCAACCCGGCCACCGCCTCGGTCACCATCGGCACCTACCGCGACGTGAAGGTGGAGAAGGTGGACGACTTTACCGTGCGCGTGCACTTCGACAAGCCGACGCCGTTCTGGGCCGAGGCCTTCGTCGGCACCCGCGGCATGATCATCCCGCGGCACAAGTTCAAGGATTTCGTCGGCGACAAGTCGCGCGACGCGCCGACCAATCTCAGCCCGGTCGGCACCAGCGCCTACCGCTTCACCGAGTTCAAGCCGGGCGACATCGTCAAGGGCGAGCGCAATCCCGCCTACTACCTGCCCACCCGCCCGTATTTCGACACCGTCGAGGTGAAGGGCGGGGGTGACGCGGTCTCCGCCGCGCGTGCCGTGCTGCAGACCGGCGAGTGGGACTACGCCTGGAACCTGCAGGTCGAGGACGAGATCCTGAAGCGGCTGGAGGCGGCGGGCCGCGGCCGGGTGAACATCGTGGACACCGGCAACATCGAGTTCATTCAGCTGCAGAACACCGACCCCTGGACCGAGGTGGAGGGCGAGCGCGGCAGCGTGAAGTCGCGGCACCCCACGCTGACCGACCCGGCGGTGCGCGAGGCGCTGAACCTGCTGGTGGACCGCAAGGCCATCCAGGACTTCATCTACGGCCGCACCGGCATCGCCACGGCGAACTACGTGAACAACCCGCCGCGCTACCGTTCGCCCAACACGTCCTTCGAGTTCAACATCGCGAAGGCCAACGAGATCCTCGACCGCGGCGGCTGGACGCGCGGGGCGGGCGGCATCCGCGCCAAGGACGGCCGGCAGCTCAAATTCGTCTTCCAGACCTCGATCAACGCGCCGCGCCAGAAGACCCAGGCCATCATCAAGCAGGCCTGCCAGCGCGCCGGCATCGAGCTGGAGCTGAAGTCGGTGACCGCGTCCGTGTTCTTCTCCTCGGACGTCGCCAACCCGGATACATACACGAAATTCTTCGCCGACATGCAGATGTACACCACCACCATGTCGCAGCCCGATCCGCAGATCTTCATGGAGGCCTTCGTCTCCTGGGAGGCCTCGACGCGGGAGAACAAGTGGCAGGGCCGCAACATCACCCGCTGGCGCAGCGAGGAGTACGACCGCACCTGGCGGGCCGCCACGGCCGAACTCGACCCGATCAAGCGCGCGGCGCTGCTGATCCAGTGCAACGATCTGGTCATCCAGAACCGCGTGGTCATCCCGGTGGTGGCCCGTCCGCTGGTGAGCGCGAGTTCCCGCACGCTGCGCGACAGCCTCTCCGGGTGGGACAACACCTTCTGGAACCTGCGCGACTGGTTCCGCGACCGCCAGAGCTGACCCGGCGGAACGGGGTTGCTGCAGTACTTCCTCCGGCGGCTGCTGGTGGCGATCCCGAGCCTGCTCGGGATCTCCGTCGTGCTGTTCACCGTACTGGCGCTGGCGCCGGGCGACCCCTTCGAGGAGCTGGCGACCACCCCGGCGATCCCGCCGGAGGTGCGCGAGAACCTGCGCACGCAATTCGGCCTCGATGACCCGGTGCACATCCGCTACGTTCGCTGGCTCTCGGCCATGGTGCAGGGCGACTGGGGCTATTCCTTCGTCAGCAGGGTGAACGTGGACGACCTGATCCTGCAGCGCCTGCCGACCACCATCCTGATCATCGGCTCCTCGCAGATCCTGGCGCTGCTGATCGCGCTGCCGGTCGGCATCATGGCGGCGCGGCGGCCCTATTCGGTGTTCGACCAGGTCGCCAACACGCTCGCCTTCATCGGCTTCTCGCTGCCCACCTTCTTCACCGGCCTGCTGCTGATCCTGCTGTTCAGCATCGCGCTGGACTGGCTGCCCTTCGTCTATCGCGCCGACATCGACGCGACGGGGTGGCGATGGTGGTGGGAACACCTGCGCCAGTCGATCATGCCGGTGCTCGTGCTCGGGCTGTTCCAGGGCGCCGCGCTGACCCGCTTCGTGCGATCGGCGATGCTGGACGTGATCCGGCTGGACTACGTCACCACGGCCCGCTCCAAGGGGCTGCCCGAGCGCACCGTGATCAACTGCCACGTGGTGCGCAATGCGCTCATCCCCGTGGTCACGCTGATGGCGCTGCAGGTGCCCGCGGTGTTCGGCGGCGCCATCGTGACCGAGCAGATCTTCCGCGTGCCCGGGATCGGCTCGCTGCTCATCTCGGCGGTGCTGGCGAACGACACGCCGGTGATCATGGCGGTGACCTTCGTGCTCTCGGTGCTTGTCGTGCTCTGCAACCTCCTGGCAGACATCATCTATGGCTGGCTCGACCCTCGCATCAGCTACCGATAGCCCCGCGGCGCCGGCAACGCCGCGCGACGCGCGGGCGCTGCGCAGCACGCCCGCGCGCGAGGCGTGGCGGCGCTTCCGCAAGCACCGGCTGGCCATGGCGAGCTGCGCCGTGCTCGGCATCATCATCCTCGGCGTGCTGCTCGGCCCGCTGGTCTGGACGGTGCCGATCGACGAGATCGACTTCACCGCCCGGCTCGAGCCGCCCTCGCTGCGCCACCCCTTCGGCACGGACGACCTCGGCCAGGACCTGCTGGCGCGGATGCTCTACGGGGGGCGCATCTCGCTGGCCGTGGGTTTCGCCGCCATGGCGGTGGCGATCGTCTTCGGCATCCTGATCGGCGCCGTCGCCGGCATCTCCCGCGGCAGCGTCGATGCCGCGCTGATGTGGCTGACCGACCTGTTCCTCTCGCTGCCCGAGCTGCCGCTGCTGCTGCTGATCATCTACCTGTTCCGCGACGGGCTGAAGGACGTGCTGGGCGCGGAGCTGAGCGTCTTCGTGCTGATCGTGCTGGTGATCGGCGGCTTCCGCTGGATGCAGGTGGCGCGGCTGGTGCGGGCGCAGTTCTTCTCGCTGCGCGAGAAGGAGTTCGTTGAGGCCGCGCGCGCGCTCGGCGCCTCCACGCCGCGCATCGTCAAGCGCCACATCCTACCCAACTCCCTGGGCCCGGTGATCGTCGCCGCCACCATCGACGTCGCCGCCGCGATCATCGCGGAGTCTACCCTTTCCTTCCTCGGCCTCGGCTTCCCGCCCGACATCCCGACCTGGGGCCGGCTGCTGTTCGATGCGAAGGACAACCTCGATTTCGCGCCGCACTGGGCACTCATCCCCGGGGCGGCGATCTTCCTGACGGTGCTGTCGATCAACTTCATCGGCGACGGGCTGCGCGATGCGCTCGATCCGCGGCGCGTGCTGTGAGCGAAGCCGTCGAGGCCATCCTCCCCGCGCGCGCCATGCCGGTGCCGCCGCTGCTCGACATCCGCGGCCTCAGGGTGCATTTCCGCACCGATGACGGCATGGTCCGCGCGGTGGACGGCGTCGACCTTTCCATCGCCCGCGCCGAGACGCTCGGCGTTGTGGGCGAGAGCGGCTGCGGCAAGACGGTGACGGCGATGACCGTCCTGAAGCTGATCGCCATGCCGCCCGGGCGGATCGTGGCCGGCGAGATCCTCTGGCAGGGGCGCGACCTCGTGCCGCTCTCCTCCCGGGAGATGCAGGCGATCCGCGCCAAGGAGATCGGTATCGTCTTTCAGGAGCCGATGACCTCGCTGAACCCGGTTTATACCGTGGGCCAGCAGATCGCCGAGACGCTGCGCCGGCACGAGGGCCTGTCCAGGCGCGCGGCGATCGGGCGTGCCGCCGACCTGCTGGGCCTGGTGAACATCCCGAACCCCGCCGGCCGCGTGCACGACTACCCGCACCAGTTCTCGGGCGGCATGCGCCAGCGCGTGATGATCGCCATGGCGCTGGCCTGCAACCCAAGGCTGCTGATCGCCGACGAGCCCACCACCGCGCTCGACGTCACCATCCAGGCGCAGATCCTCGACCTGCTGGCCGAGATGAAGGAACGCCTCGGCATGGCGGTGATGCTGATCACCCATGCCATGGGCGTGGTCGCCGAGGTCGCGCAGCGCGTGGTGGTGATGTATGCCGGCAAGGTGGTGGAGGAAGCGTCGGTGCGCGAGCTCTTCGCCAATCCGCGCCATCCCTATACCCAGGGGCTGATCCGCTCGATACCGCGCATCGACCTCGATGCCGGCCGCAAGACGCGGCTGGAGGCGATCCCCGGGACGGTGCCCAGCCTGCTGGCGCCGCCGCCGGGCTGCCGCTTCGCCGCGCGCTGCCGCCATGCCACCGATGCCTGCCGCGCGGCCGAGCCGCCGCTGCGCGAGGTCGCACCCGGCCACAAGGCGGCCTGCATCCTGTGAACGCCGAACCCCTGCTCAGCGTCGAAGGCCTGGTGAAGCGCTTCCCGGTGCGCGGCGGCATCCTGCGCCGAGTCGTCGATCAGGTGCATGCGGTGGACGGCGTCGGCTTCACCCTCGCCTCCGGCGAGACGCTCGGCCTGGTGGGGGAGAGCGGCTGCGGCAAGTCCACGACGGGCCGCTGCATCCTCCGCCTCATCGAGCCCACCGAGGGTGCGGTGCGCTTCGAAGGGCGCGACGTCATGAGGCTGCGCGGCGCGGCGCTGGCCGCCATCCGCCGCGACATGCAGATCATCTTCCAGGATCCCTACGCCTCGCTCAACCCTCGCATGACGGTGGCCGGCATCATCGGCGAGGCGCTCGAGATCCACGGCCTGACGAAGACCCGCGCGGAATACGAGGACCGCGTGGCGGAGCTGCTGGAGACGGTGGGGCTGCGCCCCGAGCACGCGCACCGCTTCCCGCACGAGTTCAGCGGCGGCCAGCGCCAGCGCATCGGCATCGCCCGCGCGCTGGCGGTATCGCCCAAGCTGATCATCTGCGACGAGCCGGTCTCCGCGCTCGATGTCTCCATCCAGGCGCAGGTGATCAACCTGCTGGAGGATCTGCAGGAGAAATTCGGCCTCTCCTACCTGTTCATCGCCCATGACCTCTCCGTGGTGGAGCACATCAGCGACCGCGTGGCGGTGATGTATCTCGGCCGCATCGCGGAGATCGCGCCGTCGCGCGACCTCTACACGACGCCGCTGCATCCCTACACCGAAGCCCTGCTCTCGGCCGTGCCGATCCCCGACCCCACGGTGCGGCGCGAGCGCATCCGCCTGACGGGCGACGTGCCGAGCCCGCTGCGCCCGCCTTCCGGCTGCCGCTTCCACACGCGCTGCCCGATCGCGCGGGGCTCGCCCTGCGCCGAGGTGGCGCCGCCGCTGCGCGAGGTGCGGTCCGGGCACTGGGTGGCCTGCCACTTCCGCGGGTAGGGCGGCGGCGGGGCGCGATCAGGGCGCGGCGCCGCCGAGGCCCAGCCGCGCCGCCGCCATCGCCAGCCGCCGATCGAGCGTCCAGATCCGGGCATCCGGTGTCAGTCTCGTCGCGGCCAGCAGGTGGGCATCGACATAGCCGATGCCCCCGCCGGCGAGCCCGGCCGCTTCGATGAAGCCGAGCACCTCCGCATCGCAGGCCATGGCGGACTGCGGCAGGCCGGCCAGCGCCTCCAGCACGGCGACGCGGTTGCGCAGGGCGCCGCAGGAGATCTCGCCCGTGACGAAGGCGTGGCCAAGCACGGCGCCCTCGGCCAGCAGCGTCGCCAGCACCGGATCGCGCTGCCGCAGGTGACCTGTCCAGACCGAGGTGTCCGCGAGGATCACGCCGCGTCGGGCGGCGCAGGCGGGCGCCGCCGCGGCACCGACCGCAGGTCCGGCTCGGTGCCGCCGAGGCGGGCCAGCCGGCGGGCGCTCTCGCGCTGGATGAGGGCGGTCAGCGCCTCCCGCAGCAGGGCCGCGGTTTCGCGCATGCCGCTGAGTTCGCGCGCGCGCTCCAGCAGGGCGTCGCCGAGTGCGACGGTGGTGCGCATCCAGGTCTTCCTCGCCGGTCACGGCATGGATTCCGGCATCAGTGATGTTGCAGTCAATGCCGCGGCACGACCAGAGCCCGCGCATCAGCAGCCCGCATCCCACCCGGTCCGAGGGCATGGCGTCGGCGGGTCGCAGACCCCTCCTCGCAAGTATTCCTCGCGCCGGGCCCGGCCGTTCCGACGGGGTGCGGTTCGCGGAAAGCCGGCAGGCACCCTTTCCCACACCGGCCCCGCATGGTTCCCTCTCGCCCAACGACACCACCTGGGAGACATCCATGACCCGCCGCCGCAGCCTGCTGCTCGCAGCACCCGCCCTGCTCGCCGCCCCCGCGCTGGCGCAGACCGCAGCCTGGCCCGAGCGGTCGATCAGCATGATCGTCGCCTATCCCGCGGGCGGCGGCACCGACGTGGCGGCGCGGCTGCTGGCCAAGGTGATGGAACGCCTGCTCGGGACCGCCATCGTCATTGTCAACCGCCCCGGCGCCGGCGGGGAGATCGGCTTCACCGAGCTGGCGCGCGCCCGGCCGGACGGGCACGTCATCGGCTTCATCAACACGCCGACCATCATGACCATCCCCATCGAGCGGCCGAACGCCCGCTTCCGCCTGGATGACTTCGCGCCGATCGCCAACGTGGTGGACGACCCGGGCTGCATCTGGGTGCGCCCGGCCAGCCTCTTCCGCGGCGTCGCCGACCTGGTGGCGGAGGCGAAGCGGCGGCCCGGGACGATCAGCTACGGCACCTCCGGCGTCGGCTCGGACGACCACCTGGCGATGCTGCACCTGGAGCGGCTGACGGGGGCGAAATTCCTGCACATCCCCTTTGCCGGCGGCGCGCCGGTGCGCACCGCGGCGCTATCGGGACAGATCGACCTCGGGGTCGCGAATGTCGGCGAGGGCGTGGCCGATGCCCGGCAGGGGCTGCTGCGGGCCCTCGGCGTCATGGCGCCGCAGCGCTGGGAGGGGGCGCCGGACCTGCCGACCTTCCGAGGGCAGGGCTTCGACCTGGTGGATGGCTCCATGCGCGGCCTGGCGGCGCCGGCCGGCGTGCCGCGCGAGATCCTGCAGCGCCTGGCCGGGGTGACGCGGCAGGCGCTGGGCGACCCGGAATTCGTCGCCGGGGCCATGCAGCTTCTGCTGCCGCTGCGCTACCTCGATCCGGACGCCTACCGCGCCGAGCTGCGCAGGATGGACGAGGGGTTCAAGGCGCTCTGGGCGCAGCATCCCTGGCGCGATTAGGGCGGCTCGGGATTGTGGAAGGCGGGGGATTTTTCGTCTTGACAGATCGGAACGAATAGTGAACATCTTGATCGGATACCTTCCATTGCCGAGCGACCCCCTATCCGTGCATGACATGACCCTATAATCCGCGTTATGCGCATGGCATGGCCTCCGGGCCATGCAATCCTGCGCGTTGCTGCGGCGCGGCGCGTGATGGGATGGTGTCCCCGAACCCCAGGAACCGGGCCATGACGCAGCTTTCCCCCGCCAGCCGCACCGCCGCCGGAACGGCCGGCATGGGCGCCCCGGCGGTCGGCGTCGGCGTGCTCATCGCCACTGCCGTGCTCTGCGCCGCCTTGGCCATGGGGCTGCGCAACAGCGCCGGCCTGTTCCTCGCGCCGATGACGGCGGCGCATGCCTGGACAGCCTCCGGCTTCGCTTTCGCCATCGCGCTGCAGGTGCTGCTGAACGGCGCGACCCAGCCGCTCTGGGGCCAGCTCGCGGACCGCTACGGCGGGCGCAAGGTGATCATGTTCGGCGCGCTGCTGCAGGCCGCGGCGGTCACCGGCATGGCCTTCGCGGACAGCCTGCCGCTGTTCACCTTCTTCGCCGGCGTGGTGATGGGCATCGCGGTTTCGGCGGCCGGGATGCCGATCATCATCGCCTCCCTCACCCGCCTGCTGCCGGAGGAGAAGCGCGGCCGCGCCACCGGCCTCGGCACCGCCGGCTCCTCCTTCGGGCAGTTCCTGGTGGTGCCGATCGTGCAGCTCGCGATCAACGGCCAGGGCTGGCAGGCGGCGCTGCTGCTGGTCGCCGCGCTGTCGCTGCTGATGATCCCGCTCGCGTTGCCGCTGAACGACAATCCGGCCACCCCCATGCCCGGCCCGCAGGATGAGCGCACGGCGCGCCAGGCGGTCGGCCAGGCACTGCGCGACCCGAGCTTCTGGTATCTCAGCGCCGGCGCCTTCGTCTGCGGCCTGCATGTCAGC
>ERZ1066123.1566-NODE-1566-length-13399-cov-6.808828_pt1 | contig 13399 bp, 11 predicted proteins | sample MGYA00382770_ERZ1066123 | MGnify/ENA primary metagenome ERZ1066123 (study PRJEB33369, sample SAMEA5778353) | biofilm metagenome | biome: Industrial cooling water; feature: Water cooling tower basin; material: Biofilm | place: United Arab Emirates | collected...
TCGGGGTCGCGTCGGGTGATGAAGCGCACCGCGGCATCGTCGGCGATCCCGGTCGAGAGGTCGCGCAGCCTGCCGTCCACCTGCATGGCCAGCGCGGCCTTGGCGAGACCCGGGCCGATCGCCGCCGCCACGGTCGTGCCCGTCACCGGCCCGTCGAAGCGGCGCACGGTTCCGTCGGGCAGGGTGATGGCGGGCATGAGGGGTCCCTTGACACGGCGTTGGGGCGGAAAGGGCGCGGACCATGGGCGGCCCGTGCGTCCGGCGTCAAGCGCCGGGTCCGCAACGCAGGCTTGCCTCGGCGCCCCGCGCGCGCCGAGAGTGGCGCATGGACTCCCCGCGCCGCGCCGGTCTCTGGCTTGATTTCGACAACGTCTTCGCCGGACTCGCCGCCTCGGATGAATGGGCGGCCTGGCGTTTCGCCGCGGAGCCCGGCCGCTGGCTGCGCTGGCTGGCCGAGGGCGCCGACGGGGACCCCGCCGCCCCGCGCCGCATCCTGGTGCGGCGCTGCTACCTGAACCCCGCGGGCTGGACGGAACCCACGCCCGGTGGCGGCCTTGCGCAATGGCTCGGCCAGCCGCGGCTCTACTACAGCCGCTTCCGCGCCGAATTCGTGCGCGCCGGCTTCCACGTGGTGGACTGCCCGCGCCTCGCCCGCCTCAAGAACGGCGCCGACATCCTGATGGCGCTCGACATCGCCGACGCCCTGGCGCACCCGACGCGGTTCGACGAGATCATCATCCTCTCCGGCGACAGCGACTTCACGCCGCTGCTGCACCGGCTGCGCGAGCACGACCGACGCACGCTGCTGGTGGCGCATGGCGCTTCGGCCCATGCGCTGCGCGCTGCCGCGGATGCGGTGATCGCGCTCGAGGAATTCGCCGAGGCGATGGAGGGGGCGGAGTCCGAGGCGCCGCCGCCCGGGGCGTCCCGCGCCGCGCCGCCGCGGCCGGAGGCGCCCCGCCCCGCCCCAGCCGCGCCGGCGACCGATCCCGTGGCCGACCCCGGTGATGCGGCCGCGCAGCGCGAGGCGATCGTCGCCACCCTGCGGCATATCCTGGAGGCGGCGCCGCAGCCGCTGCACCTGCCGCCGCTCGGCAAGCGCGTGCACGAGGCGCTCGGCGGCTGGGTGCGCCGCGGCCGCTTCGGCGGCGCCGGCACGCTGGTGAAGCTCATCGAGAACACGCCGGACCTGGCGCTGGAGGCGGGACCGGGCGGCGGCTGGCTGTACGACCCGGCGCGGCATGCGCGGCCCTCGCTGGAGCAGCCCGACATCGCGGGCGAGGCGCTGGCACCGGAGGAGGCCGGGGCGCTGGCGCTGCGCGCGGCGCTGGGTCCGGGCCTGGCACCGCCGCGCTTGGCGTCCGAGGCGCTGGATTTCGCCCTGCGCGGCATCGCCGCCCTGCTGCCCCTGACGGCGGCGCCGGACGGGACGCAGCGCGCCGCGCTCGCCGCCGAGGCCGCCGCCACCGGCCTCGACCTGCCGCCGCGGGAGGTGGATGCGGTGGTGGCCTGGCTCGGCCGGGCGCGGCTCGACTGGACGGCGCCGCCGGGCGAGGCGCCGCGCGAACGGCTGGCGCGGGCGATCTTCGCGGAGATCACCCGCCAGGTGGCAGCGGCCGGCGCGCGGCTGGCGCCGGACGAGGTGGCGGCGCTGCGCGAATGGGCGGGGCTGGCGCCGCGCGCGGACGCGCCGCGGGATGCCGACACGCCGCTGCCCGCGCCCCTCGCGGGGGCATCGGAAGCGGCGACGTCCGGATCCGCCGCGACGTCCCAGCCGGGTTGAGGATGCCCGGCGCCGTGGCAGCGGCGCGGGTCAACCCGCGCGCAGCCCCGCCAATGCCACCCGCACCTCCTCCACCCCCAGTCCCGCCAGCGGCGCGTGCCGCAGCACCGCCACGCGCTGGCCGCGCGGCGCACAGAGGGCGGGGTCGCTCTCGTCCCCGAACAGCGCCAGGGTCGGGCAGCCGACGGCGGCCAGCAGATGGGTCGGCCCGGTGTCGTTGCCGACGGCAAAGGCCGCGTGCCGCGCCACCGCGCCGAGCTGACCGAAGTCCGTGCGGCCCGTCAGGTCCACCGCCGCTGGCGCGGCCGCCCTGATCGCCCGCGCCAGCCCGGCCTCCGCCGCGCCGCCCGCAACCGCCACCGGCAGGTCCAGCCCGGCGGCCAGGGCGGCGTAGCGCTCCACCGGCCAGCGCTTGCCCGGCCGCCCCGGGGAGGCGCCGGGGACCAGCAGGGCGAAGCTCTGCGGCAGGCCGAAGCCGGTGACGTCGCCATCGAGGAACGTAAGGTCGGGCACCGGGAAACGCGTGATTCCGGCGATCGCCAGCTGCTCGCGCTGGCGTTCCACCGTATGCATCGCATCGCGCTGTGGATTGGCGTGCGGGTGGGTGGCGCCGCGGGCGATGCCGGACCACTCGGCCCCGCGGCCGACCAGAAGCCGGTAACGCGAGGACCGCGCCGAGGTCTGCAGGTCATACACCCGCCCGAAACCGGCCCCGCGCAGCCGCCGCGCCAGCCGCCACAGCCCGGGCAGGCTGGCCCATCCTGGCCGCCCCTCCGACCAGATGCGGTCGAACCAGGGCGCGCCGCGCAGCAACGTGGCGTAGGGCGGCGTGGTGAGCAGGGTGATCTCGGCCTCCGGATGGTGCGCGCGGATGGCCGCGAAGGGCCCGAAGGCCTGCACCACGTCGCCGAGCGAGGCGAGCTTGATGACGAGGATCCGCCTCACAGCAACTCCCGGTAGACGGCGAGCGTGGCGTCCTGCATCGCGCGCACCGTGTTGTGCGCCAGCACCGCCGCCCGGGCGCGCGCCCCGACCGCCGCGCGCTCCCCGGCCGGCATGCTCAGCACCCAGTGGATCGCCGTGGCGAGCGCGGCGGGGTCGCCGGGCGGGACGCGCCACCCCGTGACCGCCTCCTCCACCGTCTCGCGCGGCCCGCCGAGGTCGGAGGCGATGACAGGGCGGCGCATGGCCTGGGCCTCGATGACGGTGCGGCCGAAGGCTTCCGGATCGGTGGAGGCGTGCACCACCACATCGGCCAGCAGCAGCGCCGCCGGCATGTCGGCGCAATGCCCGGCGAGGCGCACGCGCCCGCCGAGGCCGCGGGCCGCGACCAGCGCCTCCAGCTGGGCGCGATACCCCTCGCGCTTCGGCTCCGCGCCGCCGACGAGCACCGCGGTGGCCTCGCCCGGCAGGCGCGCCATGGCCTCGACCAGAACCATGCCGCCCTTCCAGCGCGTCAGGCGGGCGGGGAGCATGACAACGGGCGGCCCGTCCTCGGGCAGGTCCCAGGCCTGGCGCAGCGCGGCGAGGCGCGCGGGGGCCACCGCGTCCGGATCGAACAGCGCCGGATCGACGCCGCGCGGGATGATGCGGATGCGTGCCGGATCGGTGCCGTGGCGCGCCCGGAGGTGCTCGGCGATGAAGCGGCTGATGGCGATCACCCGCTCGCCGCGCGCCATGACGGAGTTGTAGAGGCGCTTGCCGGGCAGCCCCTCGTTGTAGGTGCCGTGATAGGTGGTGACGAGACGCGCCCCGCTGCGCCGCGCCGCCAGCAGCGCCGACCAGGCCGGGGCGCGCGAGCGGGCGTGGATGATGGCGATGCGCTCCTCGCGCACCAGCGCCGCCACCGCGGCGGCATTGCGCAGGATGCCGAGCGGCGACCTGGTGGCGAGCGGCAGCGTCACGTGGCGCGCTCCCAGCGCCTCCAGCGCCGGCACCAGCGCGCCGCCGGAGGAAGCGACGAGGGCACGCATGCCGGCCGCGACCTGCGCCGCGGCGATCTCCAGCGTGCCGCGCTCGACGCCACCGGCCGCCAGCGCCGGCAGCAGCTGCAGCACGGCGGGCGCGTCAGGGGTCTCGGTCGTCATGCGCGGCGGGCTTATCCCGGGGTCCCGGGCGCGTCTATTCCGCGGCGGCGGGCAGCGCCGGCGGCGCGATGCCGGCGCGCGGCCCGAGTTGTGCGAGGTCGCGCGCGCCTGCCGCAGTCAGCCTGTACCGGTCGCGCCCGACCGGTTCGAACCAGCCATAGACATTGCGGTAGAGGATGCGTCCGGCCTCCTCGGCCGCGGCGGCCTTGCGCACGGCGCGCACCGGCAGCGGCCCGCCGCCGGCATCGCGCAGCGCCGCCGCACAGCGCAGCGCGGCCTGGCGATAGGCGGTGATCAGCCGCACCCCGCCCGGCGTGCCGCCGCGGTTCGGGTCGCCGAGGCGGCGGGCGTGCTCGCGCCGCACCAGCGCCGCGCGCCCCTTGTTGCGCCGTGGCCCGGTGCCCGGCGGATTCGGGTCGAGCACCGGCACGGCGATGGCGCCACCCCTCACCCGCTCCACTGCGATCAGTCCAAGGCCGAGGCGGCGGCAGAGCCGGTGCAGCCGCGGCGTGTAGGGCGTGATGCAACCCCCCGCATCCGGCGCCGGCACGGCGAGATAGACGCTCTCGGTCAGGGCGAAGCGGTCGACCGCCTGCAGCAGCGCGGTGAGGGAGACCGTGCGCTTCATCTCGACCACCACCATGGGCGGGTCGGTGCCATCCTCCGGCGCCGGGCCGATGGCGACGATGTCGCAGCCGCGGATTTCGCCCTTGGGGACATAGCCATGCGCTTCCAGCAGCGCCTTCACGGGGGCGTAGAGATCGGTCTCGGGGGCGGTGCGACTCGGCTTGGCGGGCACGGTGTTACCTCGCCACGAAGCGGCGGGATCGCAAAGCCGCATTGCGACGGCGCATCGGGACGCCGGAGCGCGGACGTGCCCTCGTGCTGCTCAAGGCATGTTGGCTTTGGCAGCTCGCGCGTCCAGCCTGCGTTCCGGGACCTTGGATCCGGCCGTGGACGGGACGTCGGCCGATCCCGGCTGCCTCACCCCCCCGGGCGAGGCGAGGCAGACCGGCAGCGGCGGCAGCGCTGCGGGGACCGGTTGCGGCCGCGGCGCGCCACAGCCGCAGCGGCTCGGCGGTGCGCAGCAGCCAGACACGGCCGGCGGCATCGGCGCCGGCCAGCTCGGCGCCGGCGGAGGCTGCCAGGGCCAGCGCCATCTCAGGCCCCGCGCCCTCAGGCAGGGCGGCCGCGGCGAGGGCGGGACCACGCGCCGGCAGCGCCGCGCCGACCCCGGAGGCCAGCAGCAGCGCGTTGAGCGGCAAGGCGGGGCGGACCGCCGGCCGGCTTCAAGCCGCCCGCCGTCAGGCCGGTGACGCTCGGACGCCGCGCAGGCGGCCTCACCACCGGCGCCGCGGCGCAGAGCGGCCCCGAGGCGATGCTCCCGATGGCGGCAGGGAGCTCACCCCGGGACATCCCGGGCCGTCCGATGCCCCTGGACACCTCCGAAATCCCCACCTTCCGGCGCACACAGGGCGATGGACGGGTGTTGGACGATGGCGATCGTGGGGGAAAGCTCGTCGCGCCGCCCTGGGGGTGGCGGTTGCGGCGGCTCGGTCCGGCTTTCGCGTCAGGCGGGCACGCCTCGCCTGTCGAGCCAGCACCACCGCTTCATGTTGTAGGCCATGTTGGCAAGCGTGACGGCGGCACTCGCCCGCGCCAGGCCGATGGTGCGGATCACCAGCCCCATCACCCCCTTCTGATGCGCGAAGGGATGCTCGACATGGGCGCGCACCGCGGATTTCGCTGCGTTCGCCCGCGCCGTGCGCCTCGGCATCGGCCGGCCTCGTGGCTTACGTCGGTGGATGCGGCTGACGCGACCGATACCGGCCAGATACCGCTCGTTCTCCGCCGACCGATAGGCCGTGTCGGCCCAGACGTCGGAGGCGGTGTTGTTCGGATCGATCAGCCCCTCGCGCAGCCGCGCCCCGTCGTGGACGGCGGCATCGGTGGTCCTGCCGCGCCGGATCACCCCGTGCCGGCGGTCGATCGAGATATGCGACTTGTCGCCGAAGGTCGGGATGGCGATGTCGCGTTGCGGCGCGCCATCCTCGCGCGGGCGGGCCTTGCTGAACTTCACCGTCCAGCGCGCATCGGTGTCCTTCTGGCGTGCCTTGGCCGGCTTGTCAGGCCAGATCTCCGCCGCCTTCTCACCGGCCTTGATGCGGGCCTTCTCGGCCTCGGTGTTGCGCTGGCGGGGCGCGGCGACGAGCGTCGCGTCCACGATCTGGCCCGCCATCGGCAGGTCGCCGGCAGCCGTGATCGCGCGATCCAGCCGGTCGAACAGCGCCGCCAGCACGCCGGCGGCGATCAGCGCCTCGCGGAAGTCCCACAGCGTGTTGGCATCGGGCACCACGTCCCCGGCGCCCAGGCCGCAGAAGCGCATCCAGCTCAGCCGGTCGGCCACCAGGTACTCCGTCTGCGCCAGCGACAGCCCGTGCATCGCCTGCAGGACCAGCATGCGGAACTTCAGGACCGGATCGAAGGCGGGCCGCCCGCCCTTGGCGCGGGCGCGTGCGCCGAGAGCTGCGGCAAGCTCGGCCCGAAAGATCTCGAGGTCCACCGTCGCCGCGAGCTTCTCCAGCGGATCGCCCTGCGCGGAGAGCTCCCGAAGTCGATCCTGCACGTCCCAGAATCCAGCCTGACCCACCGGCATGCGCGCCTCGATCGCTGTCCCCTCACGCGAACCGAATCACGCTCAGCGCGCCAACGCCAGAGGTTTCCGGAAGTGTCCCCTGTAAAGCCAGCCGACAGTGCAGGGCGGGGCGCGCCTGGTTCTCTTTCGGATCAAGCACTTGCCCTATTGGCACACGGATTGCCTCCAATACGGTCACCGCCTCCCTTCGCGCGGCGACCGGACCAGGAGCCCCATCGATGCAGCATCGCCTCCGCACCCTCCTGCTGGGCACCGCCCTCGCCTTTTCGGTCGGCGCCGGCGCCGCGCAGGCGGCGATCGTGTTCCAGGACAATTTCAACGCCGAGAACGGCGGCACGGGCCTGCTGAACTACACCGGCTTCGCCAACTGGGCGGTGACCGGCGGCAGCGTGGACCTGATCGGCAACGGCTTCTTCGACTTCCAGCCCGGCAACGGGCTGTACGTGGACATGAACGGCAGCACCGGCCAGGGCGGCACCATCGCCACCACCACCGTCTTCGCGCCGGGCACCTATTCGGTGAGCTTCGACTTCGCCGGCTCCGCCCGCGGTCTCAACGGCATCGTCACGGTGACGCTGGGCGACCTGGTGCAGACCATCACGCTGTCCAGCAGCACGCCCTTCACCACGCAGAGCTTCACCGCCAACGTTTCCAATGCCGGCACGCTGAACCTCACCTTCGCCAGCGGCATCCCGGGCGGCGATCTCGGCGGCCTGCTGGACAACGTGGTGGTGCGCACGCCGGATGTGGCAGTGCCGGAGCCCGCCTCCGCGCTGCTGCTCGGCGCCGGGCTGCTCGGCCTCGGCCTGCTGGGCCGCCGCCGCGCGGCCTGACCGCCGGCGAGGCCGCGGGCCGCCGAGGCTCCCGTCTCGGGCGCAACGGACCGCGCGGGCGCCCGGCTCCTCCGCAACGGGCCGGACAGGCGCCGGTCACGGAGGCGACGGGGCGCTCACGCCCCCTTCACCCCGCCCGCCGTCAGCCCGGCCACGATCTGCTTCTGCGCGATCAGCGTGAGCACCAGCACCGGCAGGGTCACCAGCAGCGCCGCGGCCGAGAGCGGGCCCCAGGAGATCTGCTCGAAGGTGAGCATGTTGTTGACCGCGACCGGCAGGGTCCGCGTCTCCCGCCCCGCCAGCACCATCGCGAAGACGAAGTTGTTCCAGGAGAAGATGAAGGCGAGGATGGTCGCCACCGTGATCCCCGGGCGGGCCAGCGGCAGCGCCACGTGGCGGAAGGCCTGCCAGATGGTGGCGCCATCCACCAGCGCGGCTTCCTCCAGCTCCGCCGGCAGGCCCTCGAAGAAGGAGATCATCACCCAGACCACGATGGGCACGGTGATCACCAGGTGGGAGATGACGATGGGCACCAGCGTCCCCGTCAGCTCCAGCCACTGGAACAGCAGGAAGAGCGGGATGAGGTAGGAAAGGCCCGGCGTGATGCGGGCGATCAGGATCAGCGCCGCGGCGCGCACGGCGCGCATCTTCGCGATGCCGTAGCCGGCCGGCACGCCGATCAGCAGCGCCAGCCCGGTCGCCGCGAAGGAGACGATGACGCTGTTCCAGGCATAGAGCAGGAAGTCGTTGCGGGCGAACACCTCGCGGTAGTTCGCCAGCGTCGGCGGGTCCGGGACGAACACCGGCGGCCAGGCCGTGTTGTCGAGCTCCGTCTTCAGCGAGAGCGAGAGCATCCAGAGGAACACCAGCACCGCCGGGGAGATCAGCACGAGGACCGAGAGGCCGAAGCCGAAGTCGGCCAGGCGGCGCTTGAGGCGGTGGATGGTCATGCTCCCTCCCCCGCTGGCGGGGGGTCGGAAGCACTGCTTCCGACGGGGTGGGGGTGGCGCCCGGGGTGGAGGCGGGGATGCAGCGGCGGCCGCACCCCCGCCCCGGCCCTCCCCCGCAATGCGGGGGAGGGAGCAGAGCGCAGCATCCTCACGTCAGCCGCACCCTCTCGCGCGTCCACAGCAGCAGCGCCGCCAGGGCCAGGATGATGGCGAAGAACACCACCACGACGGCGCTGGCGTAGCCCACGTTGTAGAAGGCGAAAGCCTGCAGATAGAGGAAGATGTTGATCGTCTCGCTGGCCTGGCCCGGCCCGCCCTGGGTGATGACGTAGATGGTGTCGAACGCCTTCAGCGCGTCGATGGTGCGGATGATCAGCGCCACCACGATGAAGGGCATCAGCAGCGGCAGGGTGATGTGGCGGAAGGCCTGCCAGGCGGTGGCGCCGTCGATCTTCGCCGCCTCGTAGGGGTCCACCGGCAGCGCCGCCAGGCCGCCGAGCAGCAGCAGCATCACCAGCGGCGTCCAGTGCCAGACCTCCACCATCACCAGGGTCGGGATCACGCTGTCCGCGGCATAGACCCACATCGAGGGTGGCAGCCCGACCTGCGCCAGCAGCCAGTTCAGCACGCCGAGCTGGGGATGGAACATCATCGTCCAGACCAGCGCGACGGCGACCGGGGTCGCCATCATCGGCAGGATGAAGACCGTGCGCGCCAGGCCGCGCAGGGGGAATTTGCGATGGAAGGCGAGCGCGGCTGCGATGCCGAGCAGCATCGGCAGCACCACGGCAAGCGCGGTGTAGAACAGCGTCCGCGCCACCGCCCAGCCGAAGCGTGCGTCGCCGAACAGCGTCACGTAATTCTCGAAGCCGATGAAGCGCCGCTCCCGCCCCAGGTGCCAGTCGAAGGCGGAGACATAGAGGGTGAAGGCCCAGGGGAAGACGATGACGGCGACCACCACCACCGCCGCCGGCACCACGAACCAGGCGTAGCGCCGCGCGTAATTGCGCCGGCGCGCGGCCAGGCCGTCGTCCAGCGTCGGGGCGTCGCGCGGCATCAGCGCTGCCGCCCGCCGTGCCGGCTCAGCTCTCCCGCTCGCTCTGTTCGAGGATGGGCTTGAACTCCGCCGTGGCGCGGCGCAGCTCGGTGGCCACATCGGCGCCGCTGATGGTGTTGGTCAGGGCCGTGCCGATCACGTCGCGGAACTGGGTGACCGGCACGATCTCCGGGAGGCCGGCCCGGGCGATCTTCGCGCTGGCCTCCAGGGTCTGGAAGAACTCGCGCGGGAAATGGCTGCCCGAGATCGCCTGCTCGTTGCTGAAGGGTGAGGAACGAGCGGGGACGCCGGCGCCGCTGGCCAGGAACTTCAGCTGGTTTCCCTTCGACAGCGCCCACTGGATCCAGAGCCAGGCCGGCCCCTTCTTGCGCGACGCCTCCGGAATGCCGTAGCCGGCGCCGAACAGCGCGCAGTGATGGTTGGCGCCCGGACCCTTCGGCACCAGCGCGTAGCCCACCTTGCCGGCGACGCGGGAGCGATTGCGGTCCTCCAGCGGCGCGGCGAAGCCGATGCCGTCCACCCACATCGCGGCGCGGCCCTGCATGAAGGTGGTCTGGCACTCGTTCCAGTTGAAGCCGATGGAGCCCGGCGGCGAGACCTCGCGCAGGAATTTCTTGTAGGTCTCGCCAGCCCAGATCGCATCCGGCGTGTCGGTGATGAGCTGGCGGTTGGCGTCGATCATGTCGCGCTGCGTGGTGCCCAGCAGGTAGCTCGACCACAGCACGACGTTGGCATTCTTGAGGCCGCGCCCGACATGGCCGAACACCTGCTTCGAAGGGTCGGCCAGGCGCTTCGCCGACTCGAACATCTCGTCCCAGGTGGTGGGGACGGCGATGTTGCGCGCGGCGAAGAGCTCCTTGTTGTAGTAGATGATGAAGTAGTCGGCGAAGGCCGGCAGGCTGTCCATGCGGCCATCCGCCTGGGTCGCGTACTGCACCATGCCGGCGCCGAAATCGGCGAAGTCGAAATCCGGTGCGGTCAGCGTCGCGTCGGCGATCAGCGCCTTGATGTCCGTGTTCCAGCGCGCCTTTCCGACCTGGCGCTTGTTCACGTGCAGGCTGAGCTCGGCGACGTCGAAGGAGGGCCGGCCGGAGGCGTATTCGACGATGATCTTCTGCCGGTGCTGCTGTTCCGGCACCACCTCGATGCCGCAGCGGATGCCGGTGAGCTCCTCGAATTCGCGGTTCGCCTGCTGCAGCAGCGTGCCGCGCGGCGAGAGCTGGATGGTGACCTCGATGCGCTCGCCGCGGAAGCGCTTCCAGTCGAACTGCGACTGCGCATTCGCCTGCCGCACCAGCGCCGGCGCCGCCAGCGCCGCCGCCAGGACTGCCCGCCGTGTGGTCATGGCCGTCTTCCCTTCCCGTCGGGCGGGATGGTCGGCCGAACCTGGCCGGTCCGCAAGCCCATCCGCGGCGGGGGCGCGTCAGATCCGGGCGGCGGTGAAGCTGTAGTAGCAGAGCAGGCCATAGATGTTTCCGCTCATGCGCCCGGCCTCGGCGCGGCCGGTCATGGTGGCGCCGGTGTCGCTTTCGCCGCGCATGCCGCCATCCGCGGCGATCGCCACGTTGTAGGCCGCGGCGGCGAGGTCGCGCGCGTTCGGCACGTCGCGCGCCAGGCGCGGATGGCGCAGCGTGAAGGTGAAGCGCCCGCCGCGGACCTCGACGGGAATCCGCGGCTCCGGCGCGCATTCCTGCGGGTCGATTCCGGTGGCGCTGCCGGCCGGGCGCAGGATCATGGTGTAGCGCCCGTCGAAGGCAGCGGAGGACGCGGCGGCGGCGGGCGGCGGGGTGGGGTCCGGCGCCCAGGGCGCGCAGCCTGCCAGCGTGGCCAGCAGCAGTCCGAATGCGGCGCAAGCCGCGCCCCCGCACCTCGTCATGCCGCCATCCCCCGCCCTGATGTCCGCACCGGACCGCAGCGCGGCCCCTGGATCAAAGGCTAGCCGTCGTTCCGGGGTCGCGGCAACCTGGCCGCGCCGGCGGGCGCGCGTCAGGCCGCCGCGCTGCAGCCGCGCAGCCGCGCGACCCGCTCGGCCAGGCCGCGCGCCAGCACGCTCTCGGGCTTGGCCGCCAGCCGCGCCGAGGCCAGCCAGGCCGCCGCGTCGCGGTCGCGCGCCCGCAGCGCCGCCTCCAGGCGGGTCAGCGCGATCACGTCGCGCTGCGCGTGCGAGCCGCCGAAGCGCTGCGCCACCACCGGCAGCGGCGCCAGCTGCGCCGAGGCCGCCGCGTAGCGCCCCTCGGCGAAGGCCAGCAGGCCGAGGGCGAGCGGCAGGCCGACCTCCCGCGTCATCATCGCGTTGTGCCCCTCGCCCTCGGCCGCCGCGGCCATGGCGGCGATCACGGCCCGCGCGGCGTCGGGCCGCCCGGCACCGAGATGGGCCATCACCGCATGGCAGTCGCTGAAGGCGTAGAAGCCTGGCTCCTGCGCCTCCCAGAGCCGCGCCGCCTCCGCCCAGCGGTCGGCGCCGACATCGACGCCGAGCAGATGGAAGCGCCACAGCATGGCCGAGACATCCACCAGCTCGATGGCAGGGGCCGGGTCGTGGCGGCGCACGCCGCGGTCGAACACCGCCAGCGCCTCGGCGTGCTCGCCGCGATCGAGGTGGAACAGCGCCAGGTGCCACCAATTGTGCACGGCCAGCATGTTGCCGGGCGCCGCCCAATCCGCCTCGCGCCCGGCCAGCCAGTCCACGCCCTCGCCGGCGCGGCCCTGCATCTCCAGGACATGCGTGACCGCGTGGATCGCCCAGGCGTCGCGGGCATCCTGCGCCACGGCGGCGCGCCCGGCCTCCTCCGCCGCGGCGTAGTCGCCGCATTCCTCCAGCTCGAAGGCCAGCATGCCCCGGATATGCCCGGCGGCGTCCTCGGAGGCGGAGAAGGCACCGAGCGCCGCCCGCGGCCGGTCCCGCAGCGCCGCCCCGTCGCCCAGGAAGAAGTCGAGCCCGTGCGCGACCTGCAGCGCCAGCAGGTCGCGCGGCCAGCGCGCCGCGATCTCGCCATAGCGCTGCCGCGCCGCATCGAAGGCGCCGGCAGCCCAGGCGCCGGCAGCGGCGACATGGGCGAATTCGCGCTCGGTGGCGATGCCGCTCAGCGCCTCCGCCGCGTCGAGGCTGCGGCGCAACTCCGGCAGTACGCTCGCCTCGCAGCCCATCACCAGCAGCCCGGCGCGGAAGGCGTGGCCCATGACGAAGTCCGGCGCTTCGGCAAGCGCCGCGTCGATCTCCGCCAGCGGATCGGCATCGAAGCGGTTGAGCAGCGCCAGCGCGGTGTCGTAACGGGCGATCGCGGCCCCGTCGCGCGTGGACAGCGCGAGGCCGTGGCGGTCGGTGAGGGTCCTTGCGGTCATGGCGGCGGTCTCCTTGCTCCGCCGCCATGGCTAGGCGGCCCAGGTTTCACCCCAGTGCCGCCGCCGGCGCATTCGCGTTTCGCGCGTTTCGTGCCCTGGCGCGGCCGGGACGTCGGCGTTCAGTTGATGCGGATGCCGGCGTCCCGGATGATCGGCTCCCATTTGGCGATCTCGTCGGCCATCCATTTCGCCGCGATCTCGGGCGTGGTGTCGCTGCGCAGCTGCATGGTCATGTCGGTCAGGCGCCGCTGCACGGTCTCCTGCGCGGCCACCCGGTTGAAGGCGGCGTTGACCGCCGCGATCATCGGCGCCGGCACGCCTTTCGGCGCCAGCACCATGTGCCAGGTGTAGCTCTCGGCATTGGCGACGCCGCCCTCCGCCAGGGTCGGCACGTCGGGTGCCTGGGGCAGGCGGCGGTCGGCGGTGACGGCCAGCGCCCGGGCCTCGCCCCGGCTGTGGTAGGGCAGGCCGCCGGCCGCGACGTCCATGAACATGGCCAGCCGGCCGGAGAGCAGGTCCGGCATGCCGGCCGAGCTGCCGCGATAGGGGATGTGGTTCACCTTCAGCCCGCCGGCGCGCGCCAGGAACAGCTCCGTCCCGAGGTGCACCGCGCCGCCATTGCCGCTGCTGCCGTAGTCGTACTTGCCGGGATTGTCGCGGAACAGTCGCACCAGGGCGGGCAGGTCGCGCG
>ERZ1066123.1569-NODE-1569-length-13386-cov-7.068487_pt1 | contig 13386 bp, 11 predicted proteins | sample MGYA00382770_ERZ1066123 | MGnify/ENA primary metagenome ERZ1066123 (study PRJEB33369, sample SAMEA5778353) | biofilm metagenome | biome: Industrial cooling water; feature: Water cooling tower basin; material: Biofilm | place: United Arab Emirates | collected...
GCCTGGTTCTTGGTGGCCTCGCCATGGCCCTTCACCTTCACCAGCGGGCGCTTCAGCGACCGGGCAATCTCCGGCCGCGTGATCACCAGCGCGCCGCCGCCATCCGAGATGACGCAGCAGTCCAGCCGGTGCAGCGGGTCCGAGATCATGGGGGAGGCGAGCACGTCCTCCACCGTCACCGGCTTCCGCAGCATCGCATGCGGGTTGTGCTGCGCGTGCTGGCTGGCCGCCACCTTGATCCAGGCAAGCTGCTCGGAGGTGGTGCCGAACTCGTGCATGTGCCGCGCCGCGACCATCGCGTAGGCGTTCACCACCGTGCGGCCATAGGGCAGCTCGAAGGGATCGTCGGGGACGTTCGCGGCCCAGGCACGCGGCGCGGTGCCCGTCGCCATGCCCTCGGCGCGTGGCCGCCCGGCCAGCGTCACCAGCGCCACGTCGCAGAGGCCGAGCGCGATCGCCTCCGCCGCATGGCCGACATGCAGCACGTAGGAGGACCCGCCGACATCGGTGCTGTCCATGTGCCGCAGCCCCGTCAGGCCGAGGTAGTCCGCCATGTTCAGCGGACCGAGGCCGGGGGCGGCGGAGGTGCAGAAGAAGCCGTCCACGTCGTCCTTGGACAGCCCCGCATCCTGCAGCGCGCCCCAGCAGACATCGGCGTGCAGCTGCGCGACCGACTTGTCGTCCGCCTTGCGCGTCGGGTGCTCATAGGCGCCGACGATATAGGCCTTGCCGTTGATGCTCATGGGCGCCCGGCTCCCCTGGTGCTGCGCATCCTGTTCTCTCCCACTGGGTTAAGGCAGGGTTCCCGTCCGCGGCTGCGCCGTCAACCCGCCGCGGCTTGAGCGCCGGCGACCGTCGTGCTGCATTCGGCGCATGAGGAAGCCCGTCATCCTGCACGCCGTGCCGCTGCCCGCCGCGCAGGTCGCGCACATGGCGCAGAGCTATGAGGTGCACGGCCCGCTGGCCCGTTCCGTGCCGGAGGCGATCCCGCCGGCGGCGCGCGCGGCGCGGGCGCTGATCACGCTGGGAGGCTTCCCGACCGATGCGGCGATGATCGCGGCGCTGCCGCAGCTCGGCCTGATCTGCTGCTACGGCACCGGCTACGAGGGCGTGGACCGCGCGGCGGCCAGGGACCGCGGCATCATCGTGACGCACGCGGGCGATTCGAATTCCACCGCGGTCGCCGAGTTCGCCATGGGGCTGATCATCGCCACGGCGCGGCGGCTGGTGCAGGGCGACCGCAAGGTGCGGGCCGGCGGCTGGACCAGCCTCGGCATCGACCGCATGCCGATGACGCCGGGGCTTTCCGGCAAGCGGCTCGGCATCTACGGCATGGGCACGATCGGGCGGAAGATCGCGGCGCGCGCCGAGCCCTTCGAGATGGAGATCGGCTACCACAACCGCACCCGGCGCGACGACGTGGGCTATGCCTACCTCGACAGCCTGCCTGCCCTCGCCGAATGGTCCGACGTGCTGGTGGTGGCCGCGCGGGCCGGCGCGGAGAACCGCCGCGCCGTCGATGCCGAGGTGCTGCGCGCGCTGGGCCCGGATGGCGTGCTGGTCAACATCGCGCGCGGCATCATCGTCGACGAGCCGGCGCTCTGTGCCGCGCTGGAAGGGGGCGTGATCGCCGGCGCGGGCCTCGATGTCTATGCGGACGAGCCGCATGTGCCGGAACGGCTGCGCGCGCTTGAGAATGCCGTGCTCACCCCGCACATGGCGGCGGTGGCGCTGACCGCGCAGCGGGCGCAGCGCGGCGTGCTGGAGGCGAACCTGGCGGCCTTCTTCGCCGGGCAGCCGGTGCGGTTCCGGGCGCCTGTGCCGTAGCCCGGCAGCGGACGCGGTCCGCCGGGCCGGTTGCAGGGGCCGGCGGCGTGCCGTAGGAGCGCGTCAATTCCGGCTATCCCCGGTGCCGCTCGGCCTCCCGCAGAGAAGGAGCTTGCCATGCCGGACCTCATCCAGACCCCCGGACCGCGGCCGCGCGCCGTTCCCGAGGCCATGGCGGATCGCCTCATCGTGGCGCTCGACCTTCCGGATCCCGCGCAGGCGCGGCGCATGGTGGAGTCGCTCGACGGCGTGGTGTCGTTCTTCAAGATCGGCCTGTGGCTGCTGTTCGCCGACGGCACGGATCGCCTGATCGGCGACCTGATCCGGTCGGGCAAGCATGTCTTCCTTGACTACAAGATGTTCGACATCGGCGAGACGGTGAAACAGGGCGTCGCCCGCGCCGTGGAGCGGGGAGTGCGCTTCGTAACCGTGCATGGTGATCCTGAAATCATGCGCGCTGCCGTCGAAGGCAAGGGCGCATCCGACTTCACCAAGATTTTCGCGATCACGGTGCTTACCAGTCTGGATGACGCAGCTCTCCGGGAGATGGGCTATGGCATCAGTGTGAAGCAGCTCATCAGGTTGCGCGTGCGCAAGGCGATTGACTGCGGATGCGATGGCATCATTGCCTCGCCCGATGACAGGCCCGACGAGATCCGCCGGATGGTCAGCAACGACAGGCTGCTGATCGCCACGCCTGGCGTGCGGCCCGCGGGCGCATCCGTGGACGACCACAAGCGCCACGCGGCACCGCAGGACGCGATCGCGAACGGGGCCGATTATCTCGTGATCGGGCGGCCGATCGTGAAAGCGGTCGATCCGGTCGCGAGCGCACGCGCGATTATCCGCGAGATGGAGGCGGGCGAGGCGCAACGGGCGCCGGGCTGATCCGGCTCCTCTACAGCACCGCCGTCATCCCCCCATCGACGAACAGCAGGTGCCCGTTCACGTAGCTCGACGCCGCCGAGGCGAGGAACACCGCCGCACCCGCCAGCTCCGGCATCTCGCCCCAGCGGCCGGCCGGCGTCCGCCCTGTCAGCCAGCCGTTGAACGCCGGGTCGTTCTTCAGCGGTGCCGTCAGCTCGGTCGCGAAGTAGCCCGGCGCGATGCCGTTGCACTGGATGTCGAACCGCGCCCAGTCGGCGCACATGGCCCTGGTCAGCATGCCCAGCGCGCCCTTGGTCGCCGTGTAGGGGCCGGTCGTGGCGCGGCCCATCAGCGACATCACCGAGCAGGTGTTGATGATCTTGCCGCCCGACCCGCGCGCGATCATGCGCTTCGCCACGGCGCGCGCGCCGTAGAAGGCGCTGTGCAGGTTGGTGGCGATCACCGTGTGCCAGGTCCCGTCCGGCATCTCGTGCAGCGGGCCGCGCAGGTTCACCCCGGCGTTGTTGACCAGGATGTGGACCGGGCCGTGCCCCGCTTCGATGGCGGCGACGCCGGCCTCCACCGCGGCGCTGTCGGTCACGTCGAAGGCGGCGGTGGCCACCTGCGGGTGCCCCTCGGCGCGCAGCGTGGCGGCGGCGCGATCGAGCTTCGCCGTGTCGCGCCCGTTCAGCACCACCGCGGCGCCGGCCCCTGCCAGGCCACGTGCCAGCGCCAGGCCGATGCCCTGGGAGGAGCCGGTGATCAGGGCGCGGCGGCCCGTGAGGTCGAAGATCGGGGGGGGCATGCGCCGAGCCTCGCAGCACGAGGTGACGGCGGCAAGCCGCCGCGCCTACCATCCCCGCCGCAAGGGAGAGGCAACGCCATGACTCAAGACCTCCGCATCCTCGCCACGGGCCTCGGCTTCCCGGAAGGGCCGGTGGCGATGCCCGATGGCAGCGTCATCCTTACCGAGATCAATGGCGGCCGCATCACCCGCGTCGGCGCGGACGGGTCGGTGATGCGCCTCGGCCCCGCCGGCGGCGGCCCGAACGGCCTGGCGCGCGGCCCGGATGGCATGCTCTACCTCTGCGACAACGGCGGCAGCCGCTACATCCCCGGCCACTTCATGGGCATGGGCCCGGCCGAGGACTACCAGGGCGGCTGCATCGCCCGTGTGGATCCCGCCACCGGCGCGCGCACCGTGCTGTACCGGGAGGTGGACGGCCGCCGCCTCTCCGCGCCGAACGACATCGTCTTCGACCGGCAGGGTGGCTTCTGGTTCACCGACATGGGCAAGCGCCACGCCACCCACCGCGACCATGGCGGGCTGTACTACGCCCTGCCGGACGGCTCCTCGGTGCGGGAGGCCGCCTACCCGATCCTCAGCGCCAACGGCATCGGCCTCTCGCCGGATGAGCGCGTGGTCTATGTCGCCGACTGCGAGACCGCAACGCTCTGGGCCTTCGACATCGAGGCGCCGGGCGTGGTGACGAAGCACCCCTTTCCCTCGCCGCATGGCGGGCGCTGCCTCGGCGGAGTCGCCGGGTTCTGCCGATTCGACAGCCTGGCGGTGGAGGCGGGCGGCAACATCGCCGTGGCCACCCTGGTCACCGGCGTCATCACCGTCTTCGCCCCCGACGGGCGCGTGGTGCGGGAGGTCCCGATGCCGGACAGCCATCCCACGAACCTGTGCTTCGGCGGGCCGGACATGCGCACGGCCTGGATCACCCTCTCCGGCAAGGGCGAGCTGGCGGTGATGCCCTGGGCGGAGCCCGGCCTGCGGCTCAACTTCCAGGGGTAACCGCCGCGGGCCATGGTATAGTCTGTCTCAGGCTGAGGGCGCCAACGACAAACCGATGGCAGAGCACCCCGAAGCGGGCCGGGCGGCACGGCCACCGTCAACGCGGGACGCCGCCACCATGGCTCGTCCCGCCCTGCGGCTGCGGGGGCCGGTAGCGCCAGACGCTCGCCGGGGGGAAATTCGCCGGTGTCCACGCCATGCGCCGCGCCGACAGCCCGAGGCGCCGGTAGGGCAGGGGCGAGGTGATGCAATAGGTATAGAGCAGGAAGCCGCGCCCCGGCGCCACCGCCTCCACCGCGCCGACGAAGGCCCGCTGCCGCTCCAGCGGCAGCATCACCAGCGGGATGCCGCAGATCGCGGTGCCGACCTTGCCGTGCCAGCGCGCCGGCAGGGCGCGCGGCAGGTCGAAGGCATCGCCCGCGATGACCTGAACGCCCGGCAGCGCCATCCGCAGGTGCTCGGCCATCTCCGGCACGATCTCCACCACCGCCAGCCGCTCCGGCGGCACGCCCGCGGCCAGCAGGGCGCGGGAGACCACGCCGGTACCGGCGCCGAGCTCCAGCACGATCTCGTCTTCCGCGCGCTCGACGAGCCCGGCGATCCGCCGGCAGAGGCTCGCCGAGGAGGGCACGACGGACCCCATCTGCAGCGGATTCGCCAGCCAGCGCCGGAAGAACAGCGCTGCGTCGCCTGGCGTCCGATCATCCCGCCTGGATCCTGCCGTGATGCCCGACATGCGGCCTCGCTCCGTTCGGCTGGCGGGCGCCGACCGCCCGCTCGGCGCCTGATTAGGGAGGTTCCGGCCGCGGACGAAGGCGGCAATCGGTCACGAAGGGCATCTGGCGGGCAGGTTTCACGCAGGTGTCAAAACCGCGGTGTGACAAAGGTCGATTTCCGGCGGACCACGCTGCGCCTATCCTGCGCCCCGCCGGCCCCGGGTTGTCGCGGGTCCGGCCAGGGCAGGGAGATGCGCTTGCGGCATTCCGGGGACAGGGAGCGGCGCCGGGCATGACTGCGCGCATCCTCGTCGTCGACGACATCGCAACCAATCTGCGCCTGCTCGAAGCCAAGCTGCAGAACGAGTACTACGACGTCCTCCTGGCCAATTCGGGACCGGAGGCGCTGATCCAGGCGGTCGGCTGGGCGCCCGACGTCATCCTGCTCGACATCATGATGCCGGGCATGGACGGCTACGAGGTATGCGAGCGGCTGAAGGCCGATCCCCGCACGGCCCATATCCCCGTGGTCATGGTCACCGCACTCGTCGATCCGGCCGAGCGGGTGCGCGGCCTGCATGCCGGGGCCGATGACTTCCTCTCGAAGCCGGTCGACGACGCGACGCTGTTCGCCCGCCTGCGCGCCCTGCTGCGGGTGAAGCAGGTGCAGGACGCCTGGCGCATCCAGGGCGAGGCGGCGCGCGGCCTCGGCTTCCGGGCGCCGGCCGAGCCCTCGCTCGATCTGCGGCACGCCTCGGTTCTGGTACTCTCCGCCGATCCGGCCGACCACGCGGAGGTCCAGGCCGCGCTCTCCGCCGACGGGGTGACGGTGCAGGGCGCCGATACGCCGGCGGAAGCGCGGGCGCTGCTGGCCGGCGGGCTCCACGAATTGGCGGTGCTGGTGCTGCCGGAGGATGGCGGCGAGACCCTGCGCCTGGCATCGCGGCTGCGCGCCGATGCAGCGACGCGCGACCTGCCGGTGCTGCTGGTCGCCGCGACCGGGCAGCGCGGCCTGGTGCTGCGCGGCTTCGACATCGGCGCCAACGACCACGTCTTCCGCCCGATCGATCCGCATGAGCTGCGCGCCCGCGCGCGCAACCAGATCCGCCGCAAGCGCTACCAGGAACGCCTGCGCGACGACCTGGACCGCAGCCTGGAGGCGGCGGTGACCGACCCGCTGACCGGGCTGCGCAACCGCCGCTACGCGATGCGCCACCTGGGCGGGTTGCTGCACGGCGGCGAGGCGGCGATCCTGCTGATCGACGTCGACCACTTCAAGGCGATCAACGACCGCCACGGCCACCCGGCGGGGGATGAGGTGCTGCGCCAGCTCACGCGGCGGCTCACCGGGCAGTTGCGTGCGGCCGACGTCATCTCCCGCCACGGCGGCGAGGAGTTCCTGGTGGTGCTGGCTAGCGAGCCGGCCGATTACGCCGCGGCGGTGGCCGAGCGGCTGCGCGAGGCGATGAGCGGGGAGCCCTTCCTGGTGGCCGGCAGCGCGCTGCAGGTGACCGTCAGCATCGGCCTGGTGGTGGCGCAACAGGGTTGGGAGCCGGAGGCGGCGATCGCCGCGGCGGATGCCGCGCTGTACCGCGCCAAGTCCGCGGGCCGCAATCGGGTGGAGTTCGCCTGCGGAGCCGATCTGCCCGCCGCCGAGGACAGCACGGCAGGCGCGTGAGCCGGCGTCGCGAGGCAGTGCCGGCAAGCCGGACCTGGCGCCCGGCGCCCCCTTACTTGATCTTCGCTTCGCGGAAGACGACGTGCTTGCGGGCGACCGGATCGTACTTCTTCATCTCGAGCTTGCCCGTGGTGTTCCGCACGTTCTTGCGGGTCACGTAGAAGAAGCCGGTGTCGGCGCTGCTGACCAGCTTGATCTGGATGGTGTTGGACTTGGCCATGACACAGCCTCTGAGCAGGGCAGGGGACCCGGCGCGCCATGGGCGGCGCTCCGCGGCCGGACGGGAGCGCGGACAGTAGCGGCGGGCCGCCCCGCGTCAAGCTGATCCGCGCCCGCGCCTGCCTTCGGGGCCTGGTTCAGCCGTCCAGGGCCTCCACCAGGTGCCGCAGCTCGGTCGCGGCGACCGTGGCGGGGACGCGCATCACGCGCCCGTTGCGGAGGACGACCTCGATGACGGGAAGCCGCCCGTTCCCCTGGGCTCGCGGGTCGTGCGGGGAATAGACGACGGCCCAGGGCGAGAGCGCCGGCCCGTCCTCCGCAAGGCGTGCGGCGATCAGGTGGCCGGGCCCGGCGGTGCCGTCCCAGAGCACCAGGTCGTGCAGGCTGTAGCCCAGCAGGCACCACAGGGCTTCCGGCGCGGCGGTGGTGGTGCCGCCGGTCAGCGCGACGCCCAGCACGCGTTGGCCGGGCCGGTCCCGCAGGCCGTCCAGGGCCTGGCGCAGCGCCTCGTCGAGTTCGGCGAAGAGCGCGATGGTCAACACGGCGCCCGGCAGGATGGCGATGCCGGCATCCAGGAGCGATGCCCTCAGGCGCGCGACCACGGCGCGTGGGACATGCGGTGCGGCAAGGAGGCCGGCGGTGCCGTTGGCCGCGAAGCGCGCGGGGTTCGCATCGGATGCCAGGTCTCGGTCCATCGGGCGTGTCCGTGGTTGCGGCGGGCGCGTCATCGCGCCGGGCTGGCCGGCCGCAGCTCAAGGTTCTGGAGGGCTGGCCATGGCGCAGGATCCACAGCTCGGCGCCGACCGTCTTTGCATGGAGCGCAATCCGGATCGGCGTGCCGGGAAGATCAATCGGACATTGTCTCGCCTGCCACGAATACATGAAACTCAATAAGAAACTATCCATTTCTTGAGACCGTGCCTCGCGAAACAAGTGATCGCCGGCGGTCGTTTGCGAATAGAAAAAGAAAGCGCTTTTGTTCCCGTGTCTGCATGAGCCTGATACGGTTCTCGACCGATGCCCTGCCGACGCGCGACCGTGCCCCGGTGTTCCGGGACTTGGTCGGACGCCGCTTCATCAACACCGAGATGATGGTGAACCCCGCCTACCCCCGGCCATTCTACTTCAGCATGGCGCTTGCCATGGGCGAGACGGTGCGCATTGCCGAAGTTGATTTCGCTGCTGTCGATGTTCATCGGCGAGCAGCAGACCTGCATGACGGCGATGATGGCGTGACCTGCTTCCTGCCGACCGGCGTCCCGGTGCGTTCCGAGCACAGGGACCGGCGCGGGGTGATCCGCCCGGGCGGCGCGGTGCTGATCGGCCACGCTGCGCCCGGCGCAAGCTGCTGGCCCGACAACCACGTCACCCTGCTGATGTTCCCGCGCGCGGCCTTTGCCGATCCCGCCCCGATCGACGCCGCCGGCGGGCTGACCCACGCGCCCGGCCGGCCGCTGCTGAAGCTGCTGCGCGCCTATCTCCGCTCGGTCTGGCGCGATGCGGAGGCCGGGGCCGGCGTCCCGCCGGCTGTCGAGCGCAACCTCGTCGCCATCGTCGCCGGCCTCGCCGCGCACACCGCCGACGGCATGCGCCGCGCCGCCTGGCCGGCCCTCGGCCCGGCCCGCGTCGCCGCGATGCGGGAGGTGATCGCCCGCCGCGCCGCCGAACCCGGCCTCTCGATGCGCGAGGTCGCCGCCGCGGTCGGGCTCTCCGAGCGCAGCGGGCACCTCACCTTCGCTGCGGCGGCGCTGAGCTTCAGCGAATGCCTTGCCGGTGCGCGGCTCGACCTGGTGCGGGCGCGGCTGGAGACCGGCCGGCCGGGCCGCATCATCGACATCGCCCTCGATGCCGGCTTCGGCGACGTCGCCCATTTCAACCGGCTGTTCCGCCGCCGCTTCGCCATGACGCCGAGCGACATGCTGCACCGCGGCCGCGCCACCGCGTAGGTCCGCGTCACCGGGCCAGCGCCGCGGCATACGCGCCGGGGTCCTCCAGCAGTGCCCGGGCCGCCCCCAGGTCGGCGTCCCGCCCCTCGGCTGGCGGGCAGATGGCGCGCAGCTCCGCCAGCTCGGCCGCCGCCGCCGGCGCCCGCACCCCCCGCGCCCGCCGCAGCGCCGGTGCCATCACGGAGTCGCCGCGGCGCAGCCCGGCCAGTGCCGCCGCCGTCGCCTCCTCCCCGAGGCTCGTGCACAGCGCAGGCAGCACGCCGAGGCCCTGGATGGGCCAGCCCGAGGGGGCCAGCACCCGTGCCCAGCTCACCTGCAGCTCGCCACCATCGGGCAGCGGCGCCACCACCTGGATCAGCCCCTTGCCCATGGTCGCGCTGCCGAGCGTGACGGCCCGCCCCCGATCGGCGAGGGCGGCGGCGACGATCTCCGCAGCCGAGGCGGAGCGCCCGTCGATCAGCACCACCAGCGGCAGGCCGCGCGCGTGGTCCACCTCGGCGGCGGTGTAGAGCCGGTTGGCGCCGGGGTGCCGCCCGGCGCTGCGGGCAACCGGCCCGCCCGGCAGGAAGGCGGAGGCGACAGCGACGGCCTGGCCCAGCAGCCCGCCGCGATTGCCGCGCAGGTCCAGCACGATGCCCCGCGTCGCCGCGTCGGCCAGGTTGACTCCAAGCATCGCGACGAGGCGGGTATCGGTGTCGTTGGCGAAGCCGTCGATGCGCAGCCAGAGGATGCCGTCGCGTCGCTCCGCATGCACGGTATCCGGCGGCACCACCTCGCGCGGCAGCACCAGGGTAAGCCGGCGGCCGCCGCGCAGCACGCGCAGCACGGCGGCCGAACCGGTTGGGCCTTCCAGCATCGCCTCGGCCTCAGCGAGGCGCCGCGCCGCGACCGGCGCACCATCGATCGTGAGCAGCCGGTCGCCGCGGCGCAGGCCCGCGCGATCCGCCGTGCCGCCGGGGGTGACGGTGCCGAGCAGCACGGACCCGCCCGGCCCCGGCGCCAGGCGCAGGCCCAGCGCCGCCTGGCCGATGCGCCGCAGCCGCGCCGCCTGCGCCTCCGCCGGCGTGAGGTAGCGGCTGTAGGGATCGAGGTGGTTGAACAGCTCCTCGAAGGCGTTCTGCAGCATGCGGCCGGCGCCGGCGCGGCGCAGCGCCGGAGAGGCGCGCCAGGCTGCGTCGAACAGCGCGGCGACCGCGACCGCGAGCGGCCCGGCCGCGCCCACGGCGGCGGGTCCGCCCGGTGGCGGCTGCGGGATCGGCCGCGCACCGAGCAGGCGGTGCGCATCGGAGAGCAGCAGCGTGCCGGCGCGCAGTTCCGGGCGCAGCTCTGGCTCGATCACCTCGAGGCCACGCAGCGTCCAGAGGCCGAGCTGGCCCGGCGCCTCGGCTTCCAGGTGGCGGTCGAGGATCACCTCGAAGGCGGTGGCGAGGACGGCCTGCACGAGGTCGCGCGGAAAGCCGGGCTCGGCCGCCGCGGCCGGTCGCAGCAAGGGCGCCAGGAGCAGCAGCAGGCCGGCGACACGGAGGATCCGTGCGGTCAGCGGCGCTTGCTGCCCTTTCCCGGGCCAACCTTGCCGTGGCCACCTCTCGGCGCGGCGCCCGGGCGGGGCGGGGCGGGGCGGCCTGAAGCCAGCCGCCGCTCGCCGGGGCCGGTCATCAGGTGGAACACCATGCCCCCGGTGCGCGGCGTGGCCTGCGCCAGGCGCGCCTCCACCGCCCCGCCCAGCGCGAAGCGCAGCCCCGTCCGCTGGCCAAGCAGCGAATGCGTGCCCTGGTCCTCGATCCATCTGTCGTCCGGGAGCGAGGCAAGCGGGACGATTCCGCTCGCGCCGTTCTCCGCCACGGTGACGAACAGGCCGAAGCGTGTCACCCCACTGATTCGCGCGTCGAACACCTCGCCGACGCGCTGCGCCATGAAAGCCGCGAGGTAGCGGTCCACCGCGTCGCGTTCGGCCTGCGCGGCGCGGCGTTCGGTCGCGGTGATGTGCTCGGCGCTGTCGGGGAAGCGCGCCGCCTCCACCTCCTCCAGCGCGCCGGTGCCGAGCTTCAGGCCGCGGATGAGCGCCCGGTGCACCAGCAGGTCGGCATAGCGGCGGATCGGGCTGGTGAAGTGGGCGTAGCGCGCCAGGGCAAGGCCGAAATGGCCGATGTTGTCGGGGCTGTAGGCGGCCTGGGACTGGCTGCGCAGCACCGTCTCGTGCACCAGCCGCTCCTCCGGCCGGCCGCGCACCAGGTCCAGCACGTGGCTGAAATTGCGCGGGTGGATGCGGTCGGAGGCGGGCAGCGCAATCCCGAGCGTGTGCAGGAAGTCCGACAGGTTCAGCAGCTTCTCGTCCGAGGGCCGGTCATGGATGCGGTACATGCAGGGTTGCCGCAGCCGCTCCAGCTCCTCCGCCGCGCAGACATTGGCGGCGACCATGAACTCCTCGATCAGCCGGTGACTGTCGAGGCGCGGGCGCGGCACCACCGCGGTGACGTTGCCCTTCTGGTCCAGCAGCACGCGCCGTTCCGGCAGGTCGAGGTCGAGCGTGCCGCGCCGCTCCCGCGCCGCCAGCAGGACGCGGAAGGCGCCATACAGGCCCGCGACATGGCCCGGCGCCAGGCCCTCCGGGTCCGTGCCCGCATCCTGCACCGCCTGCACCCCCTCGTAGGTGAGTCGCGCGGCGCTGCGCATGATGCCGCGGCCGAAGCGGTGGCCGGTCTTCGTGCCGGTGCGGTCGAAGCGCATCTCGACGAACAGGCAGCCGCGGTTCTCCGCCGGGCGCAGGCTGCACCAGCCGTTCGACAGCGCCTCCGGCAGCATCGGCACGACGCGGTCGGGGAAATAGACGCTGTTGCCGCGCGCCCAGGCCTCCCGGTCCAGGGCGCCGTTCGGCCGGACGTAGTGGGCGACGTCGGCGATGGCGACGAGCACCCGCCACCCGTCCCCGTCGGGCTCGGCCCAGACCGCATCGTCGAAGTCGCGCGCATCCTCGCCGTCGATCGTCACCAGCGGGATGGCGCGCAGGTCCTCGCGGCCGCGGGCGGTGACGGCGCGGGCGCGCTCCGCCTCGCGCAGCGCCTCGGCGGGGAAGACGTCGGGGATGCCATGGGCGTGGATGCAGATGAGGGAGACCGAGCGCGGCTCGCCCATCACGCCGAGCCGCTCGACGATGCGTGCGGGGCGCGGGCCGAAATGGCGGTGCGAGGGCAGGGGCTCGGCCAGCACGATCTCGCCCGGCTCGGCGCCGCCGGTCTCGCCGGGCGGCACCGCCCATTCGGCGCGGGAGCGGCGGTCGGTCGGGATGATGCGGCCCTCTTCGAAGACGCCGAGGATCTTCGCCGCGCCGGCGCCGGGGGCGGCTTCGATCCGCTTGACGGTGCGGCCCTCATACTTGCCGGGGCCGACGGGGCGCAGCCGGGCCAGCACCTTCTGGCCGGGCGCGAGGGCCGCCAGGCCGCGCGCCTCGGGCTGCAGGAAGATCACCGGCGGCCGCGCCCCACCGGTGCCGCGCCAGCCGACGGGGCGCGCGATCGGGTCGCCATCGGCGTCGATGCCGGTGACCTCGACCACGGTCATCTCGGGCAGGCGGTCGGACCCCCCGGCGTGGCACGCCGGTTCCTGCCCAAGGACCGCCTGGCGCGTGAGGGCGGAGACGCCGCGGCGTCCAGCCGGCGCGGCTGCGCCCTCGGCCTTCAGGCTGCCCAGCAGTTCGCGCAGCGCGGGGCGCTGGTCGGTCGAGAGGCCGAAATGCCGGGCGATCTCGGTCTTGCCGACGCGGCCCGGCGCGCCCGCGATGAAGCGCCGCAGCTCCTCGCGGCTGGGCAGCGGTGGCGGCTCGCCACCCTTGCGCCGGCGGCGGGGCGGCTTGGCGGGCGTGGTGGCGGGCCTGGCCGATCGCGCGATGGCGCTGGGCCGCCTGTCGGGCCGCGCGTCCTGCGAGGCTGCCGGATCGCCGGCCGCCTTCCGGTCCTTGCCGCGCCGCGCCGGTGGTGTGTCCCGTGGCACGGGCGGCCCGTCGGCGTCCTCCCCGCCCCTGCCGCGGCGCGGCCCCGAGCCGGGAAGGCGCCGAGGCATCTCAGCCCTTGCCCTTGCGCGCCGCGCTGGCCGCGGGCTTCGGCTTGGCTGCGGCACGCCTGGGAGCGGCGGGCTTGGCCGCCGAGGCGCGGCCGCCCCCACCCTCCCGCGGCGGTGCCGCGGGTCCCTCCCTCCCCCGCCCTGTGGGGGAGGGTTGGGGTGGGGGTGACGCGGACGCACGCTTCGCTGCAGCAGGCTTGGCCGCCGGGGCGCGGCCACCCCCCCCACCCTCCCGCGGCGGTGCCGCGGGTCCCTCCCTCCCCCGCCCTGTGGGGG
>ERZ1066123.1570-NODE-1570-length-13385-cov-20.545986_pt1 | contig 13385 bp, 13 predicted proteins | sample MGYA00382770_ERZ1066123 | MGnify/ENA primary metagenome ERZ1066123 (study PRJEB33369, sample SAMEA5778353) | biofilm metagenome | biome: Industrial cooling water; feature: Water cooling tower basin; material: Biofilm | place: United Arab Emirates | collected...
AGCAGGCCGAGAAGTTCGGCGGCCGCGAAGCCGATGAACAGGCGGCCCTGCTGGCCGTCGGCGGCACCCGGGTTGCGCAGCGCGCCTTCGAGGAACGAGGCGAAGACGTTGCCCACGCCGAGCGCGGCGAGGCCGGCGCCGATAGCGGCGAGACCGGCACCGAGGAGAGCTGCAGCAGTTGCGTCCATGATATCAAACTCCTTGAGTAAAATCTGTGTGATGGTGAGGGTTTCTAAGAGAGCCCGCGAGCTCTCAGTGAAGGTTTTCCGCGTCGTTGATGTAGAGCGAGGTCAGCAGCGCGAAGACATAGGCCTGGATCCCCGCGACGAGGATCTCGAGCGCGCTGATCGCGACCATCAGGACGAAGCTCGGGACGCCAACCAGCACGCCGGTGCCGATCCCGCCGCTGCCGCCGGCGATCACGAAGCTCGCCAGCACCTTGAGCAGGACGTGGCCGGCCATCATCGCGACGAACAGACGCAGCGCGAGGCTGAAGGGGCGGACCATGAAGGACACGAGCTCGATCAGGCTGATCGGCAGCGCGAGGAACGCGGGCGTGTTCGCGGGCCAGAACAGCGAGAAGAAGTGCAGGCCGTGCTTCCAGAAGCCGACGATCAGCACGATCGAGAAGCTCATGATCGCCAGCACGCCGGTCGCGGTGAAGTGGCTCGTAAAGGTGAAGGCGTGCACCCCGGGGATCAGACCGAGCGGCACCAGGCCGAGCAGGTTCCCGAACAGGATGAACATGAAGAGCGTGAAGATGTAGGGCACGTACTTGCGCCCGGCCTTGCCGACATTGGCCTCGAGCAGATCGTCGATGAAGCCGGTCATCGTCTCGACCGCCATCTGCCAGCGGCCCGGCACCAGCTCGCGCTTCATGCCGCCCGCGACGAACACCCAGACGAGGATGGCGGTCACGGCCATCCACAGCGCGGAATTGGTGAACGCGATGTTGATCCCGTCGGCCAGTTGCCAATCGGACCCCAGCAGGGGTTCGATGGTGAACTGCTTCATCGGATCGACCTTGCCTTCTTCGGCTGCCACGATCGAAAGATCCCCAAATGTTTCACATGAAACACGCCCCTTGAACGGGGTCTGGAGGGGATCCCGAAGGGGCCTACCCTTCGTCGTCCCGGCTCTGGACCTCATCTGCGGGGCGCGTGTTCGCGCTCAGGATAATGCTTCTGAAAGCCGACGCCGTTCCGAGGAACAGCCCGCCTAACAGACCCCAGGGCGCGATTCCCAGCAATGCGTCCAGCGCAAAGCCGATCACCAGGCCGCCGATGATCCCGCCCAGAAGACTGGCCAAAGCGCGGTTGCCGCTGCGGTAATTCGCATCGACACCCTTCACCTGTGGCCGGTTGCGCTGCTCTTCGCGCTCGCGTGCGGCCCTGAGCCGCGCTTCGAGCGCGTCGATCCGCGCATCCTCGTGAATGGGTTCTCGGGCGGGTTTCTCGTCGCTCATGCCTTGATCTCCCAAGAGCAAGACCAGCACACGCGCAACCAGGTGCCCGCCGAGGGCGCCGACCCCTTAGAAGGGGGGCACATATGTGTCAACATCGCCCAAGGGCCAGATTGTGCAGGTGCGAAAAAATCAGGGACAGCGCGGATCGCGCAGCGGCGCGGCGGCGGTGCGGGTCTGCCACGAGCCGTCGGGACCCATGTATTTCTCGCCCGGCTTGGTCGCCGCGATCGCAAGGCAGCCGGAGGTGAAGGCATAGGCCTCGGGCGTCGCCTTGTTCTCCAGCGCCTTCTCGGCATAGACAGCCTTGCGCTTGATGTTGATGTCGTTGACCAGCCGTTGCAGCGCCGGATCGGCATCGCCGACGATCCCGAGATAGCCGTCGGGCTTCTCGCCGACCTTGCCCGCCTCGCGCGCGGCGGCATAGGCGGGATCGCGCTGGGCGAGCGCGGGCCCGGCCACGAGGCCGAGCGCGGCCGCGGCGGCGATCCCGGCAAGAATGGCTCTGCGCATCGTGTTTCCTCCTTGTCGCGGCATCAGAAGATGTCCGCGTTTTCCTCGATCGTGTTCTTCGCATCCTCCGCCAGGCGAAGGATCACTTCCTGCCGGATGTTGACGTTGAGCTCGATCACGATCGGCTTATCCGGGGCGGCGATGTTGATGCAGCCCGCGAGCATTGCCGAAAGGACCAGGCCCGCACCCGCCAACGCCCGGCGCCGGTTACTGCCTGTCCGCTCCATGGTGCCTGCCCGTGCCCCCTTCATGCCCGGAGGTGTGGCAGCGCGCCGCGGCGCGGTCAATTCGTGGTGCATCATGGCTGGCTTTCGCTTTCGGGAGGTTGAACGGGATCGCGGGGCACGAGCCGCCCGCTCTCGACGCGGTAGCGTTCCTCGAGATTGCCGAGATAGCCGACATCCCAGAACGACCGCACCATCGTGGCCAGCTCGTAGAAATTCTCCGACCGGACATTGACCCGGAACCGGATCGGAAGCTCGGCGAGGCGGCGGGTGATGAAGTTGCGGCTCGTCCCCGCCCCCTGCCGCACCCCGTCGAAATTGAAGCTGGTGACGATCTCGCCCGCAAGGTCGCCGCCGAGGCCGACGCTCATCTGGCGGTAATCGAGCGAGCGCAGGGCCGAGAAGGCATAGTTGCCCATCGTGCCGAGGTCCTCGTAGGTGAGCTCGCCGACATAGGCGACATTGCCCCCGCCCTCGCGGGCGATCAGCATCCCGCCCTCGATCCGGCCATTGCCCTGGGCATCGAAGACGATCGGCACCGTGCCGTCGAAGATGCCGGTGGCCGAGAGATTGGTGAGCTCCATCTGCGCGACGAACTGCGCGGCATCAAGGCCGACCACCTCGAAGACGTAGCGGCGCTCCTCGGACTTGCCGAAATCCATCTCCAGCGGGCGCAGCAGCAGCGTGCCGCCCATCAAGGGGAAGCGCGCGTCCTCGACGCTGAGCACCGTGCCGTCGCGCAGTTCGAACTGGATCGTGCCAGCTAGCACCTCGACCCCGGGATTGATCGCCGCGACGGTGAGGCGCTGGTCGGGCGCGGTGGTGAGATTGACGAGGTCGGTGAACACGACCTTGCCGGCAACGCCCCGCACCGGCCCGAAGGCGGCGGCGAAGTCGAACCCGTCGCTGGCGAAGGTGCCCGAACTGGTGATGTCCCCGCCCCGCCAGTCGATCCGGCCATTGCCGCTGACGGTGCCATCGGCCAGCGCGATGACGCCCTTGGCGAGATAGGACAGGTCCTCGGGCTGGAGCGCCGCGTCGAAGGTAATGCCGGGCACGGTGAAGCGCGCCCCGCCTGCGGCCGTGTCGAGATCGTGGGTCACCATGACGTCGGCGATCGCGCGCCCCGATGCGGGATGTCGCAGACGGGCATCGGCGGTGATGCGATTGTCGGCGAGCGTCAGGCCCGCGCCTTCCGCCACGAGCGGGGCGAAGCGCGCCGGGGTGCCCGCCTCCGGCCGGTCCAACAGAGTGAAGGCCCCGCCGGTCACCTTGAGAGCGCCCTCGGCGAAGGCCCAGCGCCCGCCCACCGCGTCGAGATCGAAGGGCACCGCCGCGAGCCGCGCCGTGCCGCCCGCGAAGGTCCCGGCAGTCTCGCCCGTCAAGCTGCCCTCGAGGCTGGCAGCGGCAAGGTTCACCGCGTTTTCGCCGCTGCCGATGCTGGCGGCGAGGTTCTCGATGCGGAACGTCCCGGGATAGCGCAGAACCGCGCTCCCCGCCGCAAGGCTCGCGGGGCTCTCGCCCATGGTGCCTTCGAGCCGCAGCGCGCCGGTGCGGGCTGCGAGCTTGAGGCCGTCCCGCCAGGCGAGGATCGGGCCGCCGCGCTCGGGACACAGGGTGATCGCCTGCCCCTCGAGCGCAAGGCCCGAAAGCGCGAGGCTGGCAAAGCGCAGCGGCGTGCAGCGCGTGCCAAGCGCGAGGCCCGCGCCCTGCGACCACGAGCCCTCGAGCGGGAGGGAAAGGTCCTCCACCCCGCCTCCCGGCAGGTCGCCGCTCGCGGTCAACAGGCCGTCGAAGCGCACCGCCCCATTGGCCGCGGCGCGCAGGGTCAGGCCGGGGATGGCGAGGCGGTTGGCGCCCGCCGCATAGTCTGCCATCGCGAGGCGCATGGTCCAGTCGCCGTCCGGCCCTTGCGCGATGCGGGCGTTGATGTCGGGCAGGCCCGCGCCGCCGGCGAGCAGGTTGCCGCTGAGGCCGGTGAGCCCGCCCTCGCCCAGCCCCGCGCTCGCCCGCGAGAGCGCCAGCACGCGCGTGCCGCGGCGGGTGGCGAGGCTCGCCTCGGGGATGACCAGCGATGTCTCGGTGCCCCTGTGGCGCAGGGTCGCGTCGACGGCGATGCTGGCTCCGGCAAGACCTGCCTCAAGGCTGGCGCGGACCTTATCGAGCAATGGCGAAGCGAGCGTGCCCTCGGCCCCGCGCGCGGCTTCGGCGAGGCTGGAGGTGAGGCCGGGGGCGGGCGCAAGGCCGGCGGCGCGCAGCGATCCCTCCCACTGGCCGCTCGCCCCGTCCGCCGTGCCGCGCCATGCCCCTTCGGCCGAAAGGCGCGCCAGGCGTCCCTGCGGGGCGGCGATTCCGACGAGGGCAAGGTCATGGGCGAGCGCGACGCGGCCTTCCGACCAGCCCAGCCGCGCCGTGCCCGTCAGGCCCTCGCCCGACAGGTCGCCATAGGCCCCGCCCGCGCCCCGGATCGCCAGATCGGCTTCGGCGGCGGCGAAATCGGGCCTGAGGCTGGCCCTGGTGCCGATATCCGCCCGGGCGAGGCGCGCGTCGGCGCATTCCAGCCCGGCAAGGCGCAGCGGGCCGTCGATGGTGGGCGCACCGCCGTTTGTGGTGAGCTTGCCATAAAGCGTCGCCCCGGCGGCGCGGCAGCCCTCGGTGCCGATTCCCGGAGCGGTCGCGGCGAGGATGCCGGCGAAGCCGTCATCGAGCCGCCCCGCGCCTTCGAGCTTCACCCCGATCCGGCCGTAATCGCTCTCCACCAGCGCGCGGGCATCGCGCAGGGCAAGGTCGATCGCCGGCAGGCGCGGCGGGGCGTCGCTATCGGTGAACACCAGCGGATCGAGCGCCCCGAGGCTGACACGCCCGCCGCGGAGGCTGGCATAGAGCCGCGCGCCCTCGACCCGCACGGCGCGCACCTCCGGCCCCTGCCAGCCCGCGCCGAGCGTGACCACCATGCGCCTCACCGTCAGATCGGGCCGCGCGGGATCGCCGATGACGAGGTTGGCGATCACCTGTTCGCGCGGGGTGAGGCTGATGATGTCGTAAGTGGCCGGAACGCCGTTGTCGGCAAGATAGCCGTCGATCGCATCGGCGGCGATTCGCTCTCGCGCGAGCCACGCGGTGCTCCCGGCGGCGAGCGCCACCACCGCCACGCCCGCGGCGATGCGCCTCGGCCAGCGGCGCGGCCGGGCCTGCCCCGCCTCGCCGCCCTCGGGCCCCTCGATCTGCTGCGCGTCCGCTCCCGGCATCGTCTCCAACCCTTGCGCGCTTCATCGTCCAAAGGCAATGAAGCGCGAGACGCAACGCTTGTCCGGGGGGTCGCATTGCCGGAAGCTGAAGAGGGGTTCGATTTTCTCGACGGGCCCGTGCCCGACTGGGACGCGGGCAAGGCCGCCGGGGACGGGCACCGCGCGCGGCTGCGCCAGCGCCTGCTGACCGGCGGCGCGGAGGCGCTCGCCGATTACGAGGTGCTCGAATATCTCCTCTTCGCGGCCATTCCGCGCGGTAACACCAAGCCGATCGCGAAGGCGTTGCTGGCGCAGTACGGGAGCCTCGCCGGCGTGCTCAACGCCGATCCCAAGGCCTTGCAGCGCGTAAAGGGCGTGGGCGAGAATTCCGCCGCCGCACTGAAGGCTGTCGCCACCGCCGCCCGGCGCATGGCGCGCGGGGAGATCATGGGCAAGCCGGTGCTGGGCAGCTGGCAGGCGCTGATCGACTACCTCACCACCGACATGGCGCACCTGACGGTCGAGCGCGTACGGGTGCTCTATCTCGACACCAAGAACCGCCTGATCGAGGATCATCACGTGGGCGACGGCAGCATCGACGAGGCGGCGATCCACCCGCGCGAGGTGATCCGGCGCGCGATGGACGTGGGCGCCTCTGCCATGATCCTCGTCCACAACCACCCCTCCGGCTCGCCCGAACCCAGCCGCGCCGACATCCAGATCACCCAGCGCATCGCCGAGGCCGGGCGACACATGGGGGTGACTGTCCACGATCACGTGATCATCGGGCGCGAGGGGCACATCAGCCTCAGGGCCAAGGGCCTGATCTGACGATGCACCCCCTGCCGAAGGAGGCGCGCGCGGAGGCACCCGCCTCCGCCCCTCACCGCCCCGAGATCGACGGACTGCGCGCCGTCGCCATCGCCGCGGTGGTCGTCCATCACGCCTTTCCGGAGGTTCTGCCCGGCGGCTTTGCCGGAGTCGATGTGTTCTTCGTGATCAGCGGCTACCTCATCACCGCGATCATCGCGGGCGAGCTGGCCGCGGGTCGCTTTTCGGTCTGGGCCTTCTGGCAGCGTCGCATCCGCCGGATCGTGCCTGCCCTTGCGGCAATGCTGGCGGTGACGGGTCTGGCGGCCTGGGCGGTGATGACGCCGCTCGACTTCTACCAGTTCGCCAAGGCGCTGGCGGCGGCGGCGCTGTTCGGATCGAACCTGCTGTTCGCCCGCGACGTCGGCTATTTCGACAGCGCCGCCGGGGCGGAGCCGCTTATCCACACCTGGACCCTGGGCGTCGAGGAACAGTTCTACCTGGTCTTCCCGCTGCTGCTGATGGCGGTCTTCCGTTGGCGGCGGGGAGCGCTGGCAGCGGTCGTCACGGGGATCACGCTGGCGAGCTTTGCGCTGGCGCTGTGGCTCGCCCCGCGCTGGCCGCTCGGGGCCTTCTACCTCCTGCCGACGCGGATGTGGGAGCTCGGCCTCGGCGCGCTCTGCGCGCTCGCGCCGCCGGCACGACAGCCACGTGCGGCGCTGGCGGCGGCGGGGCTGGCGCTGATCGCGGCGGGCCTCGTGCTGATCACCCCCGAAGCTTCCGCCCCCGGCGCATGGTTCGTCTTGCCCACACTCGGGACGGCGCTCGTCATCCGCCATGGCGCGGTCCCCGGCCCGGCGATGCGGGTGCTCGGCTTGCGGGCCCTGACCGGGCTCGGCTTCGTCTCTTTCGGCACCTATCTCTGGCACCAGCCACTGCTGGCGCTGGGCGAATACTTGTGGCTGGGCGGCCTGCCCGTCTGGACGCGCGTCGTGCTGATCGCGGTCTCGGTCGGGCTCGGCGCGGCATCGTGGCGCTGGATCGAGCAGCCGGTGCGCGCGCGGCGCGTGCTGGCACGGCCCGGCGCGCTGGCGGCCGCGGCCGGCGCGGCGCTGGCCCTGCCGGCGCTGGCGGGTGCGGCAGGCTATGCCGGATGGCTGCTCCCCGCCAGCGGCCCCGAGGCGGCGCGGCTCGACGGGCTGAAGCCGCCCCTCGCCGACGAGAGGACGATCATCCCGCCGCGCGGCCCGCTCGGCTTCGTGCTCTACGGCGACAGTCATGCAAGCCAGTATTACGAGGCCTTCACCGAGCGGTTCGGCCCGGGCGCGCTGATCAGCCAGTCGGGCTGCCTTGCGGCAGACGATCTGCGCAACAATCCGCCCTCGTGGATCTATACGGCCCAATGCGACGCCCTGCCCGACAGGCTCGAGGCGCTGCTGCGCGAACGGGGCGTGCGCACGGTCATCTGGGCCCAGCGGTGGGAGCGCGATCTCTACGTCGCCGGATCGGAAACGTGGCTCGGATCGAGCACCGAGGAGGAGGGCGCTCAAACGCTGCTGGCCGCGATCAGGCGGTTCGCCGCGCGACTGCCCGAGGGCACGCGGATCATCCTCCTCGGCAATTCGCCGACCGCCTGGGCCGCCGGCGATCGGTTCGCCGACGGCTGGCTGCGTTGCCACGCCGCATGGAACACCGACTGCCCGGCGAGCTACCCCGAGGCGCTGGCCGAGGGACGGGGGATCAGCGCGCGGCTGGCGCAGCTGGCCGCTGGCGACCCCCGCCTCGCCTATGTCGATCCCGCCCCCGCCCTGTGCAGGGAGGGGCGCTGCCTGTTCGTGCAGGACGGCACGCTCAACTACTGGGATGGCAGCCACATGACCCTGTCGGCGGCGCGGCGGGTGGCGGCGAGGATCGATCCCGCGCTGCTGGCGCCGGCGCCCATTCCCCCCGCGACCTTGCCTTGACCGCCGCCCTTCCCTAGGCGCGCGCCAACTGTCCTTTGCCGGAGTCGACGATGGTCCCCCGCTACGCCCGCCCAGCCATGACCGCCCTGTGGGAGCCGGAGGCGAAATATCGCATCTGGTTCGAGATCGAGGCGCACGCGACCCAGAAGCTCGCGGATCTCGGCGTCGTGCCGCAATCGGCGGCGAAGGCGCTGTGGGACTGGTGGGCGACCGATCCGAAGATCGACGTGGAAGCCATCGACGCGATCGAGGCCGTGACCAAGCACGACGTGATCGCCTTCCTCGACTGGGTCGCGGAAGCGGTCGGCGAGGAAGCGCGATTCATGCACCAGGGGATGACGAGCAGCGACGTGCTCGACACCACGCTGTCGGTGCAGCTTGCCCGGGCAAGCGACATCCTGCTCGCCGACCTCGACGCCCTGCTCGCCGCGATCCGCACCCGCGCCGAGGAGCACAAGTACACCCCTACCATCGGCCGCAGCCACGGCATCCATGCCGAGCCGGTGACCTTCGGCCTCAAGCTGGCTGAAGCCTATGCCGAGTTCAGCCGCTGTCGCACCCGGCTGGTCGCGGCCCGTGCCGAGATCGCGACCTGCGCCATCTCGGGTGCAGTCGGGACCTTCGCCAATGTCGATCCGCAGGTCGAGGCCTATGTCGCCGAGCAGCTCGGCCTCGAGATCGAGCCGGTCTCCACGCAGGTCATCCCGCGCGATCGCCACGCGATGTTCTTCGCCACGCTCGGCGTGATCGCCAGTTCGATCGAGCGACTCGCCACCGAGATCCGCCATCTCCAGCGCACCGAGGTGCTCGAGGCCGAGGAGTATTTCTCCCCCGGCCAGAAGGGCTCCAGCGCCATGCCGCACAAGCGCAATCCGGTGCTGACCGAGAACCTCACCGGCCTCGCCCGCGTGGTGCGCTCCGCCGTCACCCCGGCGCTGGAGAACGTCGCGCTGTGGCACGAGCGGGACATCTCGCACTCCTCGGTCGAGCGTTACATCGGCCCGGATGCGACCATCACGCTGGACTTCGCCCTCGCCCGCCTGACCGGCGTCGTCGAGAAGCTGCTGGTCTATCCGGCGCGCATGGAGAAGAACATGAACCGCATGGGCGGGCTCATCCATTCGCAGCGGGTGCTGCTGGCGCTCACGCAGGCGGGGCTGACCCGCGACGAGAGCTACCGCCTCGTCCAGAGGAACGCGATGAAGGTGTGGGAATCGGACGGCGCGCTCTCGCTGCTCGACCTGCTCAAGGCCGATCCGGACGTTACCGCCGCACTCACGCCCGAGCAGCTCGAGGAGAAGTTCGACCTCGGCTACCACTTCAAGCATGTCGATACGATCTTCGCCCGCGTTTTCGGGTGAGCCCGGCGATGCTGGACAAGGGAGCCGAATTGCTTAGGTTCGCGCAGGGCAACGGCCACCGGGAGAGGGACCGCTCGTGAAGATCCTGCGCACCATTGTCTGGGTTCTGGCGGCCCTCGGCTTCCTCATCTTCGCGATCTACAACTGGCAGCCGGTCGAGCTGCGGCTGTGGCAGAACCTCGTGCTGGAAACCAAGGTGCCGGTGCTGGCGCTGCTGGCCTTCGTCGCCGGGTTCCTGCCGATGTGGGCGGTGCACCGCAGCGTGACCTGGGGACAGGCCCGCCGCATCCGCACGCTGGAGAACTCGCTCAAGAACACGGCGATGGCGCACCGCGCCGACACCACGGGGGCCGCAAATGCCGCCCACGCGGTGGACAGCCCTGTGGACAAGTGCGGCAAAAGCGCAGGAGAACAGTCGGATTTCTTCGCGACGGCCGATAGTGGCGGGGGCGAAACAGGGGGCGGCGAATGAGCAATCCGGTCTATCTGGCGCTCGATGTGCCGCAGCTCGAACCGGCAAAGGCGCTGGTCGAGAAGGTCAAGGCCCATGTCGGCGGGGTCAAGCTCGGGCTCGAGTTCTTCTGCGCCCACGGCGCGCACGGAGTCCACGAGATCGCCCATTGCGGTCTGCCGATCTTCCTCGACCTCAAGTTCCACGACATCCCCAACACGGTCGCATCGGCGATGCAGGCGATCCACGTCCATGAACCGGCGATCGTCACCGTCCACGCCAGTGGCGGGCGCGCGATGATGGAGGATGCCAAGGCAGCGGCGGCTGCGGGCACGAAGGTGGTCGCGGTGACGATGCTCACCAGCCTCGATGCGAGCGACCTCACTGCGACCGGCGTCTATGGCAGCGCCGAGACGCAGGTGATGCGCCTTGCCGAACTCGCCCACGCGGCGGGGTTGGACGGGATCGTGTGCTCCGGCCAGGAGGTCGGCATGGTGAAGAAAGCATGGCGCGACGGCTTCTTCGTCGTCCCCGGCCTCAGGCCCAGCGGCAACGGCACCGGCGACCAGAAGCGCGTCGTCACCCCGCGCCAGGCCCGCGACAACGGCGCGAGCGTGCTCGTCATCGGTCGCCCGATCAGCCGCGCCGAGGACCCGGCGGCGGCCGCGCGGGCGATCGAGGCGACGCTCTGACGCCCCGGTCGATGACCGACCGCGCCACCCCCAACCTGCCCGCGCGCGATTTCGCCGCGACGGCGGCGTTCTATGCCAGGCTCGGCTTCGAGGAGGACTACCGCTCGTCCGGATGGATGATCCTCTCGCGCGGCGAGGTGACGCTCGAATTCTTCCCCTGGCCCGACCTCGATCCCTTCCAGTCGTCCTTCGGCTGCTGCATCCGGCTCGATGATCTCGCTGCGATCATGCGGCAGGTGGAAGCGAGCGGCGTGCCCGATGCGCGCCAAGGCATCCCGCGCTATCACCCGGCCGCGCCCGACCCGAGCGGGCTCACCATCGCCTACCTGATCGACCCGGACGGGACGCTGCTGCGCCTGATCCAGAACGACCGAGCATGACCCAGACCCTCGCTGTCACCACTGCCACACCCGCCGACGCGCCCGCGCTCAAGGCCCTGCTCGAGGCCGCCTATCGGGGCGATTCGGCACGTCAGGGGTGGAACCACGAGGCCGACATCCTCGACGACGAGCGCATTGGCATCGACGAGCTCGACGCCATGCTCGCCGATCCGGCGGTGACAATCCTGACGGCGCGGGACGGCGGGCCGCTGATCGGCTGCGTCGCGGTGACGAGGAAGGACGAAAGCCTCGGCTATCTCGGGATGCTGTGCGTCTCGCCGACGCTCCAATCCTCCGGGCTCGGCCGGCGGCTGCTCGATGCGGCCGAGGACCACGGGCGCGCGATCGGCCTTGCCGCTATGGAGATGACGGTGATCGACAGCCGCGAAAGCCTGATCGCGTGGTATGTCCGGCGAGGCTACGCCTTCACCGGCGAGACCCGTCCCTTCCACGCCTTGCGCCCCGCTGATGCCGAAACCGGCCCGCAGATCACCTTCGTGGTGCTGGAAAAGCCGCTCTCGCCCGCGTAAGGCCCGCCGCATGGCAGGCACCCTCGTCAAGATCTGCGGGATTTCGACGCCCGATACCCTCGCCGCGGCGGTCGGTGCGGGGGCGAGCCATGTCGGCTTCGTCCATTTCGCCAAGAGCCCGCGCCACCTGGCGCTCGCCGATGCGGCGGCATTGCGGCGTCAGCTGCCCGCTCACGTCAAGGTGGTGCTGCTGCTGGTGAACGCCGATCCGGCGACCCTTGCCGAAGCGGTGCGCACCGTCGCGCCCGATGTGGTGCAGTTCCACGGCAGCGAGACGCCCGAATCCCTCGCCCGCTTCCGCGCCGAGACCGGCATCGAGGCATGGCGCGCGATGGCCGTGAGGGATGCCGAAAGCCTCGCCGCTGTCGCCGCCTTCCGGGGCGCAGCCGACCGTGTGCTGCTCGATGCACCCGCCTCGGCCCTTCCCGGCGGCAACGGCACGGCCTTCGACTGGAGCCTCCTTGCCGGCTGGCAGGCCCCGCTCGCCTGGGGCCTTGCGGGCGGCCTCACGCCCGCCAATGTCGCCGAGGCGATCCGGCTGACGGGCGCACCGCTGGTGGATACTTCAAGCGGGGTCGAGCGTTCCCCCGGCATCAAGGACGTGGACAAGATCGCGGCCTTCTGCAAAGCGGCACGCCAAGCATAACCCCTCCCGTTCGCCTCGAGCGAAGTCGAGAGGCCACCCCTGCGGCGTAGAAAAGTGTCTCGACTGCGCTCGACACGAACGGCATTGATGGTCCTATGAACTCTCCCAACTCCTTCCGTACCCAGCCAGACGAGCGCGGCCATTTCGGCCAGTTCGGGGGGCGCTATGTCGCCGAGACGCTGATGCCGCTGGTGCTCGATCTCGAGCGCGAATACCGGAAGGCGCAGGCCGACCCGGCGTTCCAGGCGGAATTCGACGACCTGCTGGAGCATTACGTCGGCCGCCCGAGCCCGCTCTATTTCGCCCCGCGCCTCACCGAGGAACTCGGCGGCGCGCAGGTGTGGTTCAAGCGCGACGAGCTCAACCACACCGGCGCGCACAAGATCAACAATTGCATCGGCCAGATCCTGCTCGCGATCCGCATGGGCAAGACCCGCATCATCGCCGAGACCGGCGCAGGGCAGCACGGCGTGGCGACCGCGACGGTCTGCGCGCGCTTCGGCCTGCCTTGCGTGATCTACATGGGCGCCGAGGATGTGAAGCGCCAGTCGCCCAACGTGTTCCGCATGAAGCTGCTCGGCGCCGAAGTCGTCCCCGTCACCAGCGGCGGGGCAACGCTCAAGGACGCGATGAACGAGGGCCTGCGCGACTGGGTCGCCAACGTCCACGATACCTTCTACATCATCGGCACCGCGGCGGGCCCGCACCCCTACCCCGAGATGGTGCGCAATTTCCAGAGCGTGATCGGCAAGGAAGCCCGCGCGCAGATGCTCGCCCGCACCGGACGCCTGCCCGACCTGCTGGTCGCGGCGATCGGCGGCGGGTCGAACGCGCTGGGGCTGTTCCATCCCTTCCTCGATGATCCTTCGGTCAAGATGCTCGGCGTCGAAGCCGCAGGCCATGGCCTCGACGGCGACGAACACGCCGCAAGCCTGCTCGGCGGCTCGCCCGGCGTGCTCCACGGCAACCGCACCTATCTGCTGCAGGATGCGGACGGTCAGATCACCGAGGGCCACTCGATCAGCGCGGGGCTGGACTACCCCGGCATCGGGCCGGAGCACGCGTGGCTGAAGGAAAGCGGCCGCGTCGATTACACCGCCGTCACCGACGAGGAGGCGCTCGACG
>ERZ1066123.1571-NODE-1571-length-13365-cov-6.770999_pt1 | contig 13365 bp, 10 predicted proteins | sample MGYA00382770_ERZ1066123 | MGnify/ENA primary metagenome ERZ1066123 (study PRJEB33369, sample SAMEA5778353) | biofilm metagenome | biome: Industrial cooling water; feature: Water cooling tower basin; material: Biofilm | place: United Arab Emirates | collected...
GACTCTGGAAGTATACCTCATCGCGGCCGGGCGCTTAAACCCCGGCCGGCTCGGCGACGGTTTCCTCGGCCGGCTCGCCGGCCGCGGTGTTCTTCTCGTGGTAGTTCTTGATCGCCGCCTTGATCGCGTCCTCGGCCAGCACCGAGCAGTGGACCTTCACCGGCGGCAGGGCCAGTTCCTCGACGATGGCGGTGTTCTTGATCTCCATCGCCTGGTCGAGGGTCTTGCCCTTGAGCCACTCGGTGGCGAGGCTGCTGGACGCGATGGCGCTGCCGCAGCCGAACGTCTTGAACTTCGCGTCCTCGATGACGCCCGTCTCCGGGTTGACGCGGATTTGCAGCTTGAGCACGTCGCCGCACTCCGGCGCGCCGACGAGCCCGGTGCCGACCGTCGGGTCGGCGTTGCTGAAGCTCCCGACGTTCCGGGGGTTGGAGTAGTGGTCGAGGATCTTGTCGCTGTACGGCATTTCGCGCTCCTATCGGGAAGTTTGATAGCGTTCGGTGTCGATGAGGTTCAATTTATCCGGGAATATCTGCATCTGTCGGACCATTTTCCAGATCGCCGGTGATCTGGATCGAATGACCGAGGAACAAGTTGCCGTCGTCATGCCAGAACTCGAACTCGCCATCCTCGTTTACGGTGATGGAGTTCAACTTCATTTTGGCGAGAAACTGCTTCCGTGTGAGTTCTTTCTCGTTCTCCCCCAACCAATTTTCGTTCTTCAGGGGCAACAGTTCCTGGACAGCGAATTCTTCAATCTTTTGCTTCCACCCCGCCTGATCGGCCCAGAGTGCTTCCGCCGTCTTGACTGCACCCTCGATTCCGCCGTCCTCGCCTTTCTCGAACGAAATCGCAACTGACTTCCGATTCCAGCTTCGCTGTCCTTCAAACCATCCAATCCGAGGGTCTAAAACGAGGTTGCCGAATGTTTTATGTTGGACCACTACAGGTCTATGAATCTCGAGTGCGAAGGCTTGCAATTCTTGATCAGGATTCTTGAACGACAACACCTTGTCGACAATCGCCCGTGTCTGGTCTTTCGCCAGCAAGACGCTCAGCCGTTGCGCCGAGTATTCGGGCATAATAAAGATGTTTTTCGACTTCGGGGATACCGGCCGAAGAAGGGTGAGGTCACTCTTTTGGAGTTCGTGTCCACTCAGCCTCCAACCTGCCAAAGTGAAACAATGGATGTCACACCCTTTCACCCCGCTGTCCCAGCTGCCCTGACTCTTGGGAGATACGATCCCCTCAATCGTGACACATTGATCGCCGTAGATCGCACCCACAGCACGGTCGAAATGCTTAAGCTCAACGCCCTTTGGCAACTTGAATGATGGGGGCATACATCGTCCCGTAAATAACAGAAGACGCATCAAATCAATATGCGGCTCATCCGTGCTCTTCAAAGTAACATCTGCACTCTCACGGGAGCTTACTGGTCTTCCCGCGAATCTCTGCGAGTTCGTGTTTGATGTCCACAAGCGTGGTTTGTTGTTGCTGCACGGTCGCGTCCAAGCTCCCGGCCGAGCGAGCGATGTAGAAGCCAGAGGCGATGACGCTGACCAAGACGGTGGCCGCGAACGCACCGAACCATTTGGTGGTGTTGATGACGGCATCGACCCGGCCTCGGAACTCGGTGAAATCCTGCGAAGCGAGCTTGGCGTCCTGAATGACATTGTCGAGCCGGCCATTCGTGCGGGTTAAATTCTCATTGTTCGCATCCAACCGAGCGACCGCGACGGCAATCTGCGCTTGCAGGGTTGCCAAGTTCCCAACAAGAGCGCCAATCTGGCTCTGAATCATCGCCATCTGCGAATTCATGGCCTCAAGTCGAGAGTTTGTCGCATCGATCCGCGAGTTCAACGCTTCGAACTGGGTCGATTGACGAGCTAACTGCTCGGACACACCGGCGAGCTGGCTTCCGTGCTGGCTCAACAATGCACTTTGCGTCGCAAGTTGCACCCCTTGGTGGGCAACCTGTGCTCCCTGTGTGGCAAGCTGCACCTTGATCTCGGACATGTCCTCGGCCATGTCGTCGATGCGTTCTTCCAGGCTTTTCGTGGTCGGGCCTGCCATCGGTCGCCTCCGCTGATCGGGTCATTGTACCCGACTCAGTGCGCCGCCCACTCGATGGTCTTCAAGTCGATCCCTTGCTGGGCCATCTCGTACAGCGGCGACATTTCCCGCAGGCGGGTCACCTCCCGCACCACGAGGTCGGCGACGTAGTCGACTTCCTCCTGCGTCGTGAACCGGCCCAGGCCGAAGCGGATGCTGCTGTGGGCGAGTTCGTCGCCGACGCCGAGGGCGCGGAGGACGTAGCTCGGTTCGAGGCTCGCGCTCGTGCAGGCGGACCCGCTACTCACCGCCACGTCCTTGATGCCCATCATCAGCCCTTCGCCTTCCACGTAGGCGAAGCTGATGTTCGCGTTCCCCGGCAGGCGGTCGGTCGGGTGGCCGTTGAGGTAGGACTCGGGCAGATTGTCCATGATCCGCGTGCGGAGCCGTTCCCGCAGGGCGAAGGTCCGCTGGGATTCTTCCGGCATCTCGCGGCGAGCGATTTCCGCCGCCGCGCCGAGACCGACGATCAGCGGGACGGGCAGGGTGCCGGACCGCATCCCGCGTTCGTGGCCGCCGCCGTCGATCTGCGGTTCGAGGCGGACGCGCGGGTCGCGCTTGCGGACGTACAGCGCCCCGATGCCCTTCGGCCCGTACACCTTGTGCCCGCTCAGGCTCAGCAGGTCGATGCCCATGTCGATCACGTCGAGCGGGATCTTGCCGAAAGCCTGCACCGCGTCGGTGTGGAACAGGACGCCCTTTTCCTTGCAGACCTTCCCGATTTCCTTCACCGGCATCACGGTGCCGATCTCGTTGTTCGCCGCCATGATGCTGACGAGGATCGTCTTGTCCGTGATCGCGTCCCGCACCTGTTCCGCGGACACCCGGCCGAACTTGTCGACGGGGAGGTACGTCACCGTGCAGCCGTCCCGTTCGAGCCGCTTGCACACGTCGAGCGTGGCCTTGTGCTCCGTCACCTGCGTGATGACGTGGTTGCCCTTCTTCTTGTACATCGTCGCCACGCCCTTGAGGGCGAGGTTGATCCCCTCGGTCGCGCCGCTGGTGAAGATGACCTCCTTCCCGGTCGCGCCGATGACCGCGGCGATCTGGTCGCGGGCTTCGTCGACAGCGGCTTCCGCCTTCCAGCCGAACGGGTGGCTGCGGCTGGCGGCGTTGCCGTAGTCGTCGGTGAAGAACGGCAGCATCGCCTCGACGACGCGCGGGTCGGTCCGCGTCGTCGAGTTGTTGTCCATGTAAATCGGCAGTTTCACGGCCATGTCGAGTCTCTCGGGACGGAGTATGTTCAAGCGGGCGCGAGTTCGGGTTCGAGTTTCGGGCACGCGGGCACGGACAGTTGCAAGAGCGGCAGTGCGACGGTCGACGGCGTGCCGGGTACGCTGGGCCGGAAGATTTCGGCGAGCGTGACGTGTTGCAGCACGGCCAGCATCCGCCGGTGAACTTCCGCGATCGGCCCTTGAACCGTGCAGACCGCCGACAGGCAACAGTTCCTCGGTTCGTCGCCGACGCAGACCGCGAGGCGGAACCCCTCGTCGATAGCCTCCAACAGTTCAGCGAGCGTCACTTCCGCCGGCGACCGGGCGAGGACGTAGCCGCCCTTCACGCCGCGGTGACTCGTCACGAACCCCTTGTGGCACAACTCTTTCAGGATGTTCGCCACGAACGGCCGGCTGAGGTCGAACCGGGCCGCGATCGTCCGCGCGTTGCCGCCGGCCGGGTTCCCGTCCAGGTGCGACAGGATCAGCAGGGCGTAGTCGGCTTTGCGGCTGAGCAGAGTCATCGGCTCACCCTTCGGGGATACCGTACCGGTCTAGTTCCATATGTAGTCGGTTAATCGCCCCCGGCAAGTGCGATTTCGCGGGAAGTGCGAAAATCGGCGGCCGGTTCGCGGTTGACTTGCCTCGGGGGGCACGATATTGGCCCCGCGGACCCCGATTGTGTTCGATCGGGTTCAGGGGGCGGGTCGGAGGGGGGTGCGCGGTGACTCGGCGACTCGTACTGTCCGGTCTGGCAGGCGTTTGCGGCGGCCTGACGGGCTGCGCGTCCACCTGGGACACGGTGTCCAGCAAGGACTTCAAAGAAAAGCCGATGCATTCGATGTTCGGCCACAAGGACGACCCGCTCACGGTCCTTCGGAACAACGAGGGCGGCGGCGGGGACGTCCGGGCCAAGGCCATGCGGGAGATCAAGGAGCCGCTGAAGTCCGGCGGGTCGCAGGAGGACCAGGACGAGGTCGTCGACCACATCCTCGGCCCGGCCGCGACGTCCGACCCCAGCCCGGTCATCCGGGCCGCCGCGATCGACGCGCTGGCCCGGTTCGACGACCCGCGGGGGCCGAAGTTCCTGCTCGCGGCGTACCACCAGGCGGTCGGCCGGCCGCTCACCCCCGCCCCGGTCGTCCCCGCGAACGCGGCGTCCGGCCAGCGGCTGCCCGTCGCCACCGGGCCGCTCGGGGACAAGCTCAACCTCGCCGGCCCCAGCGGCTACCCGGCCGACGTCGTGACCATGCTCCGGACGCGGTGCCTGAACGGCCTCGCCCGCGCCGGCACCCCGGACGCCGTCCAGTTCCTCTCCGAAATCGCGACCGGCAAGGACACCGACGCCGACCGCGACGTCCGCCTCGCCGCCGTCCGGGCGCTCGGCACGGTCCGCCAGAAGGAGTCGGTCGCGGCGCTGGCCAAGGTGCTGTCCGAGGAGAAGGCCCGCGACATCGGGCTGGCGAGCCGGGCGCACGAGGGGCTCGTCACCCTCACCGGCAAGACGCTGCCGGCCGAGCCCGAGCAGTGGAACGAGGTCGTCCAGGCCGGCGTCGAAGTGGCCCCGGAACCGAGCACGGTCCAGCGGGCGATCGGGCTGTTCACGCCGTGAGTTGCAGGGATCGAACCCGAATCTCTCCCCGACCCGGCATCGTCCGGGTCGTCGTTCATTCGGGTTCGATCATTGCTCGCGAAGCCTCGGCATCGGACTCTTGCCGAGATTCGATCTCACAATCCGGGCCTGCTCCCCAAGATCCGGGAAGCGACACCGCGACCCACCCCGCCATGCGGCTCACGGACCCCAGCTTGACGGAACCCCAGCCGGAGCGGACCGATGAATTCCACCACGCCTGACGCGAACCTCCTCGTGACGAGTCGCCGACCCCGACCCCCAAGCCGTTCTCCCTGTGGAAGGCGACCGAGCCCGTCCTCCGCGGGGGACACCTGTCCGCCGCCGGCCGGGGCTGACGCTCGCCCGGCGGCGGTGGCGGCGTAGAATCTCTCCGGTCGGATGAAATCCATGAACGGAGACGAGTCATGCCCACCCGGTTCCTGTCCGCCGTCGTTGCGGTCGCGCTCGCGGCCGTTCCGCTGCTCGCGGCCGACCCGCCCAAGCCGGCGATCACCGTCCAGGCGCAGCCGCTCGGCAAGCTGCTCGGCGACGTCAAGCTGATGGCCAAGTTCGCCACCGGCGAAGACGACGCGGCCAAGTCGATCGACGACGGGCTGAAGGAGGCGCTCGGCGAAAAGGGGTTCACCGGCCTCGACCTGACCCGGCACTTCCTCGGGTACGTCGTCCCGAACGAGGCGGTCGAAAAGACGTCCGGGGTCGTCCTCCTGCCGATCACGGAGGAGGCAGCGTTTAAAGCCTTCGTCGAACGGCTCACGCAAAAAGGTCCGGAAATCAAGCTGACCGCGGTCGACGGGAAGAAGGGGCTGTTCAAGCTGGACAGCGAGAAGAACCCGGCCCCGATTCCGGTCCACGTCCGGTACGCGGAGGGTTACGCCTACGTCGCGATCAACGTGCCCGCCGACGACTTCACCGCGGAATCCCTGGTCAAGCCGAAGGACCTGCTCGTCCCGAACGACACCGCGTTGCTCTCGTACCGGACCTACATGGACCGCTACCCGGCGGCGATGAAGAAGGCGGCGTTCGACCAGCTGGACAAGTTCGCGGAGCAGATCGGCGAGGTCGGCCCGGAGGCGGGGAAGAAGGCGGTCAAGCTGCTCGTCGGCATGGTCAAGCGGATCACCGAGCAGTCGCTCACGGAAGGCGAGTCCACCGGCTACCGGGTGGTGTTCGACGCGGCGTCCGGCGAGGTCGCGTTCGAGGGCTGGCTGAAGGGCAAGCCCGGCACCCCGCTGGCCAAGGACATCGCCGCCCGGAAGCCGGGCGCGAACCAGTTCGCCGCCCTGCTGACCAAGGACGCCGCGATCGGCGGGACGCTGCAGCTGCCGCTGTTCGCCCCGGAACTCCGCGACCTGATGCTGCTCGGCCTGGAGGAGGGGGAAAAGGGTCTGCTCGCGACCCAGCCGGACGCCCCGGAACTCGTCAAGGAGTTGTTTTCCGAGCCGTTCAAGGGCCTCGCCCGCACCGTGAAGACCGGCCAGTTCGACATCGGGGCGGCGGTCGTCGGGCCGGACAAGGACGGGCACTTCAACTTCGCGGCGGGGATGAGCTACGAGGACACGTCCAAGCTGGAGAAACTGCTCCGCGAGTTCCTGAAGCTGATGCCGGAGAGCCAGCGGAAGCACATCAAGCTGGACGTGGCCAAGGTGGGCGAGGTGAACGTCCACGAGGTCCGGCAAGAAATCCTCCCGCCGCGCGGGGAGGGGAAGGAGTTCCCGCCGGGGTCGCTGTACGTCGCCCTCGCGCCGAAGGCGATCTACGTCGCGTTCGGGACGACCGGGCTGGACACGATCAAGACGCTCCTGCAGGCGAAGCCCGCCCCGGCCCGGGCGTTCGACTTCGTCGTCAACCCGAAGCGGACGATGAAGCTGGTCGAGACGTTCGTCAAGGACAAGAACGAGGTCGAGGCGTTCAAGAAGGCGTTCGGCACCGACGACGAGGCGCTGTCCGCGTTCCACGTCGAGATGCTGGGGGGCGAGGAGCTCAAGGTCCGGGTCGGGATGAGCCTCCGGGTCATCCCGCGGATCGCCGTGCTCGGCCGCACCGCGAACGGCACGTTCAAGAGCGTCGAGCCGGTCAAGGAGTAACGAAGTATCCGCCCCGGATGTCGCGTTCTTGTCGCCGGGAGGAACCCTTCTCTTGTGGCACCGGCCTCTGGCCGGTGCAGACCGGCACCGGCCAGAGGCCGGTGCCACAAGAGGAATCATCCCCTGAGAAATCACGGGTTGTTGGGCGGTTCCTCAACCTTGCGTCGCAACTGGAACGGGTCCGGCGAGTCATCCGACTCGCCGGACCCGTTCGTCATTTCGGACCCGCGACCAGTTCCGCCGTGCCGCCCGCGACGCCGACCAGGAGGCGGTCGGCGGACCCGAACCGGGCGGGGGCGCGGACGTCGGTCAGGATCGCGCGGACGTACCCGGCGACGGGGTCCAGAAACTTCACCTCGCCGGGGCTGTCGAGGCCGTAGTGCCCGGACGCGGCGACCAGCGTCTTGCCGTCCGGGGCGAACTCGACCGAGTGGACCCAGTTCGTGTACCCGGTCAGGACCAGCGGCGGGTTCGGGCCGGTCGTGTCCCACACCCGGACGGTGCGGTCCCGGCTGCCGCTGGCGAGGAACCGGCCGGTCGGGTCGAACGCGACTGACAGCACCCACTGGCCGTGCCCCTTCAGGACGGTCGGCTTCCACCCGTCGACGGCCCACAGTCGCAGGGTGAAGTCGTCCGACGCCGACGCGAGCCGGGTGCCGGCGGGGTCGAAGGCGAGGGCCTCGATCGTGTCGGCGTGGCCGGTCAGCACCGCGACGGAATCGCCCGACTTGGCGTCCCACACGCGGACGGACTTGTCCGAACTTCCGGACGCCAGGTACTTCCCCGTCGGGTCGAACGCGACCGCCGTGACGGGGCCGGTGTGGCCGGGGAGCCGGCGGAGCGGCCGGCCGGTCAGGTCCGAAAGCACGACCTCGTTCCCGGCCCCGACCGCGACGGTGCCGCCGTCCGGGGAGACGGCCAGCCCGCGGACCTCGGCGGCCGTCGCCTGCCAGGTCGCGGTCGGCGCGGGCTGGCCCGTCTCCCACACCCGCACTACCCCGGCCGTGTCCCCGGTGACGGACCCGCCCGGCCGCACGGCGAGCGAGACGACGTTCGCCTTCTGCGGGTACGCGACCGGCGGGGTGAACGCCGGGATGCGGAAGACGCTCACCCGGCCCTGGGGGCTGCCGATCGCGACCCGATTGCCGTCGGGGGAGAAAGCGGCCGCCGTCACCCACCGCCGCATGACGTTCGTCAGCTCCGTGCCGGCGGCGGCGTCCCAGAGTTTGAGGTAAGAGTCGAACCCGCCCGTGAGCATTCGCGCGCCGTCCGGGGCGAACCCGACCGCGTGGACGCCGAACAGGTGGCCGCTGAGGGACCGCTTCTTCTCCGCGGTGGCGGCATCCCAGACGGTGACTTCGCCGGTGTCCGACCCGGAGACCAGGGTCGTGCCGTCGCGGGAGAAGGCGAGCGAACGGACCGCGTCCGGGTGGGCGTCCCAGGTGCGGAGCGGCTTGCGTCCGATCACCTGCCAGACGGTGACCCGGCCGTCTTCCCCCGCGGACGCGAGCCGCTGCCCGTCGGCCGAGTAGACCGCGACCGTCGCCGGGCCGCAGTGGGCGGGGAGTTCCCCGGAGGGCTCCAGGGTGTCCGCGGTGAAGAACCGGAGCACGCCGTCGGCACACGGCACCGCGAGCCGGGCCGACGACTCCGGATCGGACGAAGCCGCGAGTCCGAGCGGGGCCGAGGTCAGCTTCGCCGACCGGACCGGCTTCGACAGGTCGCGCGTCCGCCACTGTTTCACCTGTTGGTTGCGTCCCGCCGTCACGAGCGTGTCCCCGTCGAGGACGACGAACCCCGTCACGGCGGCCCCGTGGTTCCCGGCGGCGACCGCCTTCGTGCCGCTCCAGACGCGGATCTTGCCGTCTTCCCCGGCGGTCACCAGCCGGCCGTCCGGCAAAAACGCGACCGCGGTGACGCCCCCCTTGTGCGCCTCGAAATCCCGCTCGTCGAGCCCGCACGCCTGCTGGAAGTACCGCCAGGTAAAGTCTCGCAACTCCGGCGGGCACGCCCTCGCGTCGGCAAGCAGGGTGCGGGCGCGAACCGGTTCCTTCCGCCAGAGGGCGGGCATCTGCGACAGTTGCAGGGCGTACATGGCGCGTCTCGCGTCGTCGAGTTGCTTCGCGAGTTGCTCGTTCTGCCGCCGGGTCTCGCCGCGGAGCGCCTCGGCCGTGTCGAGCGCCCCTTGCAGGTCCGCGTTCAGCTGCTCGGACCGGCCGAGTTCCGCCTCCAGGCTCGCCGTGTGGTAGACGGCCCCGAAGGTGACGCCGGCAAGGGTCACCACGAGCACGCCGACCAGCGCCGCCGCGCTGGGCCGCCGGACCGCCCACCGTGCGACCTGCGTCGCCGGCCCCGGCGGGCGGGCGGCCACCGGCTGCCCGTTCAGGAATCGCCGGAGGTCGTCGGCGAGGGCCAGGGCGGACGGATACCGGGAATCCGGGTGCTTCTCCAGGCACTTCAGACACACCGTGTCCAGGTCGCGCGGCGTCCCGTGGGCGTACCGGCTCACCGACGGGGCCGGGTCGTGCAGCAGCCGGTACAGCGTCTGGGCCGAGGCGTCCGGGCCGAACGGGGTGCGGCCGGTCAGCAGCTCGAACAGGATCGCGCCGAGGGCGTACACGTCCGCGGGCGGGCCGGCCCGGTGGGCGGTGCCGGCGGCCTGTTCCGGGGCCATGTACCCGAGCGTGCCGAGGATGTCGCCGGTGCGGGTCCGGCCCCCCTCCGCGTCCAGCACCCGGGCGAGGCCGAAGTCGGACACCTTCGGGACCGCCCCCGCGAGCAGGACGTTCGACGGCTTCAGGTCGCGGTGGACGACCCCCTGCGCGTGGGCGTGGTGGACCGCCCGGGCCAGCGTCTCGACGAGTTCCGCCGCCGCGCGGGGGGCGCGGTACTCGGCGGTCCGGGCGGCCAGCGTCGGGCCGTCGACGAACTCCAGCGCCAGGTACGGCCGGCCGTCGGCCACGCCCGCGTCGAGGATCCGGATCAGGTTGGGGTGGTCGAGCCGGCCCAGAACGGCGGCCTCGTGCTGGAACAGGGCGAGGTCGTCCGGCGTGGAGTACTCGCCGCTGAGCAGCAACTTCAACGCGACCCGCTTGCCGTCCCGGGTGTCCGCGGCCGCGAACACGGCCCCCCGGCCGCCGCGGCCGAGTTCCCGTTCGAGCTGGTACGGCCCGACCCGCTGACCCGTCTGCGGGGCTCGCCGGGCGGCGTCGCCGCGCATCACCGCGTGGATCAGGAACTGTTCTTCGAGCGCGCCGCGGAGGGCGGGGAAGCGAGCGAGGAACGCGGCCGGGTCCGCCGGCTCGCCCCGCTCCTCGCGGCCGACGAACTCCGTGTAGACGAGTTCGACCGCGTCCTCCGGGTCGAGCGACGGCTCGCGGGCGAGGTACTCCTCCGCCCGGCAGTCCTCCCCGGCCCGCAACCGGCGGTCGAGGTCCTCGCACCAGCGGCGGACGGCGTTGTCGGGCGTGCGGGTCGGCATGGGGGTTTCGAGCGTGAGGCGGGTGCCGATCCCGAGGCTACCGCAGGACCCCGGATAGCACAAGTTCCCGGACGAAACGGGCGTCCGCTCATCCCGGCCGGCCCGCTTCCGCGGTTCAACCGCCGCCCGGCGGCAGTTCCTCGTGTTGGGGTGTGGGCAAGAAGAATGACGCGACGAACGCGATGAGGAACACCGCACCGCCGATGACGGCCGCGGCCATCGCCACGCCCTTCGGCCCGCCGCCGAGGAGTTCGGACAGGAACACGGTGTTCAGCGGGGCGGCCATCGTGCCGAGCATCCGGCCGCCGACGTTCGTCGCAAAGCTGCCGCCCGTGCCCCGCAGGTGAACCGGGAAGACCTTCGGCAGGAACTCGCTCAGGTAGCTGAACTGGGCGACGGTGAGCAGGCCGCAGAAGAAAATCGCGGTCGCGAACAGGGTAAAGTCCCCGGTCGGCAGTTGGGTGTACGTCAGCGGGAACAGGATGATCCCCGGCACGAGGAAGATGCGGAGCAACAGTCGCGTCGCCAGGGCACCGACCAGCAGGGCCAGGGCGACCCGGCCGAACAAGCCGCCGATCTCCTGCCAGAACTGGATGCTCGTCTTTCGAGACTCCTGCGCGTCCCGCGCTTCTTTCCGCTTGGCTTTGACCGCGGCCCGGTCCGCGTCCGTCTGGGCGGTCTTCTCCAACTTCGCGGCCTCGGCCCGCGGCTCGGCGATTTCCGACCGCGCGAGGATGACCTGCGAGGGCGTGACCTGCAACGCCCCGAAGGCGGCCGCGTACCCGCACGCGGACAGGATTGTCGTGACGAGCGTCGTCCGCCGCAACTCCGGGGAAAAGAGTTCGCCGAAGCTCGGCCGCTTCAACGTGCCGGCGGCCTTCCGGGCCGCCCAGGCGTGGGACTCGGGGACGAACGGCATCAACAGCAGGATCAACGCGCCCGGCACGAGGCCGCTGATGAGCGTGTACCGCCAGGGGGCGTGGGCGGACGCCTCCGGTGCCGTCGGAATCGCGGGGAACGACGCGGCGTTCGCGGCCAGCCAGCCGTCCACGACCGTGACGAGCAACCCGCCCAGGGACGCGGCCGCGAGCGACCAGGTGATGGCCCGCTCCCGCGTCCGCTTGTCCTCGAAGAGTTCGGCGAGCCAGGTGACGGCCGCGACCAACTCGACGCACACCCCGATGAACGTGGTGCAGCGGAACAGCACGAACTGCCAGAGTTCCGTACTGAACGCGGCGGCCAGCGGGGAAAGCGAGTACGCCAGGATGCTCAGCACCATGATCCGCTTGCGGCCGAACCGGTCGATCATCCACCCGCCGAGCAAGCCGAAGATCCCGCCTGCCAGGGCCGCAATCCAGAGGATTCGGCCGATCCACTCGCGAACCTTGGGGTCGTCGGGGGGCACGCCCAACAGGTCCGAAAGGGCACTCGTCCCGATGACCGGGAGCATCAGCAGTTCGTAGGTGTCGAACAGGAATCCGATGGCGGCGACGGCGAGGACCAGGGACCGGGTGACGGGGGACACTGCGGGCGTCTCCGGGGAAAGGTAAGTGAGGCGAGTTCGGCAGTTGCCGCGCGGGCACGGGAGTGTCAGGATATACCCGCCCCACCGTTCGCCTACCGGGGCGTTCGATCCCACCTTTCACGAAGGACACTGTCTATGCGGCTCTCCCGTCTGTTGCCGGCGATCCCGGCGTTGCTGGTCGCGTTCGCCTCGGCCCGAGCGGACGACACCAAGGACTTCCTCGACCCCGCGAACTGGCAGGGCCGCGAAGACCTGTGGAAGATCGAGGGCGGCTCCGTCATCGGCGAAACGAAGGAAGACCCCAAGTACAACACCTTCTTCTGCAGCAAGAAGAAGTACGGCGACTTCGAACTCCGGTACAAGGTCCAGCTCCGCGACGGCGTCGGCAACAGCGGCGTCCAGATCCGCAGCGCGATCGTGGACGACAAGAAGTTCGTGGTCGCCGGCCCGCAGGTCGACATCGGCAGCGGCTTCATCGGGGCGCTGTACGGCGAGAAGGTCGGCGGCTACCTGCTGAAGCCCGAGAAGCCGCTCGGGAACATCAAGGAGTTCAACGAGTACGTCGTGATCGCCAAGGGGAACCGCGTCACGATCACGGTGGACGGCAAGCCGAGCGTCGACGCGGACTTCCCGGACAACAAGGGCAAGAACCCCGCCCCGGCCGAGGGGATCATCGCGTTCCAGATCCACAGCGGGTACCCGAAGATGCGCGTCGAGTTCAAGGACATCGAGTTCAAGGATCTGTCGAAGAAGTAATTTCCAACGGTTAGCCGCGAGGCGCAGCCGAGCGCGGGCGCTTCCTGCCCCGTTCGCTCGCGGGGTCGGGTGGAAGTCCCGCGCTCGGCTGCGCCTCGCGGTTAACCGGTTACTGGTGGGCAATCGCGTCCGTGATCCGCATCCGCACCGCGTGCAGCGCCGGCAACAGTCCCGCCAGGGTCGCAACCGTAATCGCCCCGATTGCGATCGTCGCGGTCTGACGCCACGGGACGAGCAAGTCGAACACGAAGCCGGACTCCTCCACCAGCACGACCCGCAGCACGTACCACTCGAGCGGCAGGCCGATCAGGATCCCGAGTATGGTGCCGAAGACGCCCATCAGGACGGCCTCCGCCAGCACGGTGCGGATGACCTGGTTCGGCGTGGCCCCGACCGCGAGCAGCAGCCCGAGTTCCCGGCGGCGTTGCAGCACGGAGATGAGCAGCGACGTGACGACCCCCAGCGCGGCGACGATCCCCACGACGATCTGTTGCAGGAACGCGACGACGTAGACCTTGTCGATGATGTCCGCATAGCCCTTCCGCACGGTCTGCCGG
>ERZ1066123.1575-NODE-1575-length-13339-cov-10.521379_pt1 | contig 13339 bp, 12 predicted proteins | sample MGYA00382770_ERZ1066123 | MGnify/ENA primary metagenome ERZ1066123 (study PRJEB33369, sample SAMEA5778353) | biofilm metagenome | biome: Industrial cooling water; feature: Water cooling tower basin; material: Biofilm | place: United Arab Emirates | collected...
GACCGCGAGGGCGCGGGCGCGCTTACCAGCTGGATGCTGCTGACGGGGAACGAGGACGCATTGGACCCGATCATCTCGACCATCCACGACCTGCTCGACGAACTCGCGCCCGATGAGCCGCCGCAGCACATCGCCGAGCGGCGGCTGCACCGCGAGACGCTGTCGCTGGTGCTGCTGGCGCTGGGGGATGCGCTGATCGGGGCGGCGCTGGCCAAGTCGCTGGGCCTGCCGCGCGATGCAGCGCGCGAGCGGGCGACGGCGATGCTCGAAGTGAGCTTCGCCGAGCACCAGCAGGCCTAGCTTCTCGCTCCCAGGAGAAGAGGGGCCTAGTTCTCTGGCGCGAGCACCCCGGCACGCTGCCAGGCGGGCAAGGCGGCGGGATCGAGGCTCTCCACACGCAGGTGATCGACCGCAAGGCCAAGATCGCGATAGGCCGCCACCTGTCGCGCCTCATCGGATTCGCCCAGCGGCACGACCACGAGCCGGCGGTTGACCTTCTGCCGCCAGTTCATCCGCGCGGTGTTCTCCTGCCCGACATAGCAGCCCTTGGTGAAGCTGACGCCGTTCAGCTCGACCGCGTTGGTTTCGAGCCACAGGATGTCGCCCATCTCCGCGCGGCCCTCCGGCACGCCCAATGACAGGCGGTGGGCGAGCCATGCGGCGTCTGCGCTATCGCCCTCGGGCGCGGCGAGCCACCGCCAGCCGAGGTCCGGCAGGCGCGGATCGGGGACCGCTTCGTCACGCTCCACCTGGCTCCAGTGGACCGCCAGCGCCTCGTCCCGGGCGATCGCGATCTTGCGGCGCAGGCGGTACATGGAGAGGCGCTTGACCAGTTCACCGGCGTGCGCGGCCTCGCAGTCGAGCAGCAGGCCCGCCGCATCGCGCCACACGAGGAAGTCGAACATATGCTTGCCCTGCGCGCTGAGCAGCGCGGCATAGCAGGGCAGCGGACCCATCACGTCATTGGTGACGAGGCCCTGGAGGAAGGCGGCGACATCTTCGGCCTCGTCGAGAGGGGCAAGGCGGACGAGGGCGCGGGTGGTCAGGTGAGTAGCCATCATGCGTGACAGATAGGCATGGCCAAAGCTAAGGGGAAGCCATGACCGACCGCCTCACGATCCGCCGCCCCGACGACTGGCACCTCCATTTCCGCGACGGCGACATCATGCGCGAGGTGGTGCCCTATACCGCGCGCCAGTTTGCCCGGGCGATCGTGATGCCCAATCTGACTCCGCCGGTGACGACGATGGCGCTGGGCGCGGCCTATCGCGAGCGTATCCGCGCGGCGGTTCCCGAAGGCGTCCGCTTCGAGCCGCTGATGACCTGCTACCTCACCGACAACACCGATGCCGACGATCTGGCGCGCGGAGCGGCCGAGGGCGTGTTCACCGCGGCGAAGATGTACCCCGCCAACGCCACCACCAATTCGGCCGCGGGGGTGACGAATGTCGAGAAACTCTACCCCGTCCTTGCGCGGATGGAGGCCGAGGACATCGTGCTGTGCATCCACGGCGAGGTGACGGATCATTCGGTCGATGTGTTCGACCGGGAGAAAGCCTTCATCGATCGGCATTTGCGGGCGATTGTTGCCGCCTTCCCGAAGCTGCGCGTGGTGTTCGAGCATATCACCACCTCCGATGCGGTCGACTTCGTAACCGAGGCCGGCCCGCAGGTCGCCGCCACGATCACCCCGCAGCACCTCCACATCAACCGCAACGCGATGCTGGTGGGGGGTATCCAGCCGCACAACTACTGCCTGCCCGTCGCCAAGCGCGAGGAGCACCGGCTGGCGCTGCGCAAGGCGGCCGTCAGCGGAAGCCCGAAGTTCTTCCTCGGCACCGACAGCGCGCCCCATCTGCGCAGCGCGAAGGAATCCTCCTGCGGCTGCGCGGGGATCTTCGGGGCGCCCTATGCGCTCGAATCCTATGTCACGGTGTTCGACGAGGAAGGCGCGCTCGGGCAGTTCGAGGGCTTTGCCTCGCTCCACGGCCCGGCCTTCTACAAGCTGCCGGTGAACGAGGAGACTGTCACCCTTGAGCGCGCCGAAGTGGCCGTCCCGGCCCATCTTCACGTGACCGGCGAGGAGATCGTCCCCTGGCACGGGGGGCAGACCCTTGGGTGGAAGTTCCTAGGCTGAAGCCGCCCGCCGCTTCGCCCAGATGTCCCATACGAACACGGCCACCGCCACCCAGATCAGCACGAAACTTGCCAGTTTCGCGGGCGCGAGCGGTTGGTGGAAGACGAAAAGGCCAAGCAGGAACACGATCGTGGGCGCGATGTACTGGAGGAAGCCGAGCGTCGAATAGTCCATCCGCCGCGCGGCCAGAGCGAACAGCAGCAGCGGCACAGCGGTCGCCACCCCCGAAAAGACGATCAGCGCGCTCATCCACAGGTCCTGTCCGAAGGCCGAGCCAGCGGGCGTGTCTGCGTACCACGCGGCAATCGCAATGGCGGCGGGGAGCAGGATCGCACTCTCGATGGTGAGGCCGGGCAGCGATCCGACCGCAACCTGTTTCCTGACAAGGCCATAGACCGCGAAGCTGAAGCCCAGCGTGAGGCTGATCCACAGGCTCGTCATCGTCTCCGCACCCGTTGCCAGCAGCGCGACCGCCGCGCTCGCAATCGCCACGGCCAGCCACTGGCGGCGCGACAGCCTCTCGCCCAGCACCAGCGTGCCGAGCAGGACGTTGAGCAGCGGGTTGAGGTAATAGCCGATCGAGGTCGCATAGACCTCGCCCGCCATGATCGCCCAGACGTAGACGAACCAGTTGGTGCCGATCAGCAGGGCGCTTGCCAATAGCGCGAGCAGGCTGCGGGGAGAGCGCAGCGCGGCGAGAAGTTCGGGAAACTGGCGGCGCCAGGCCACGATTCCGAGGCACAGCGGCAGCGTCCAGATGATCCGCCAGCCGACAAATTCGAAGGCCGGGACGCTTTTCACTAGCAGCAGGTAAAGCGGCAGGAAGCCCCACATCAGGTAGGCCGCAATCGCCGGGGCAAGGCCTGATGCGACGGGCCCTGCTGCGGGTGCTGATGCGGGTGCGGAAGCGGGGTTCGTCATGGTGCGGGGGGCGTTAGGACCGTGTGGCAGCCCGTGCAAGCGGCGCGAGGGAATGAATGGCGGCTGTCAGGCCTCATGCCGATTCGTTCAGATTGAACGCTGTATATATGAACAACATTCGGAAGGTCGCGAGGCGCTCATCGCCGCCCCGGCATGACTTTCATCAACTTGCGGCCATTCCCACCAGTGGTCGCCGGCGTGAGGGGGGCTCCGGCCTCGCTTGCGGAAAGCGCCTCCGGCAGCCTGCCGCTCCGGAGGCGCTTTCATATGCGGTTGAGGGCCGCGTTAACCATCCTGCGAATAAGATGCGCGCGATGCGCCGTGCCTTGCCTTTTCTGCTGCTGCTCCCGCTTGCCGGGCTGGCCCTCGCGTGCCGGCCCGCCGCCGAGCGCGCATCGGGCACGGATGCGGGCCTGATCGCGCAGGACCCGGTGATGGCCCGCGCGCTCCACGATCCGCTGCTGACCGACCCCGACCTTGCCAGCCGCAACGAGGCGAACGCTGCTATCGGCTTTCCCGACAGTGCCGCGCTTCCGCTGCTGACCGCCTGGCCGCGCGAGACGCAGGCGGCGCGCGAATCGATGCGGCTGGAACTGCTCGAGGGCGGCCCGATCCCGGTCCTGCCGCCGCCGCGCGAGCCGACCGGCAGGCCGCTCGGTCCGCGCTCGTCCGGGGCGCAACTGCTTGCCGCCGTCGGCGCGCCGGGGACCTGCGTGAAGGCGCTCGAAGAGGACTTCGCCCGTGCGGCCGACCTGCCGCCGCCCGCCGCCATCCCGCCGCGGGCGATGGTGGTGCAGGCGGGCGGGGCGGACGGCGCGGGATGCGAGGTGGTGATCCTGCGCTATCTCAGCCCCGTCCCGGCCGAGGACGTGCTGCAATACCACTACGTGCGCGCCTTGCGCGCCGGGCTGAAGCCGGTGCGCCGCGGCCATGCGATCGAGGCGCGCGGGAACGGGGCCGAGCGGCTCGCGGTGCATGTCCGCAATGCGCCGGGCGGGCTGTCCGGGGTGACGCTGGTCTACCGCGGCTCCTAGGGCCGGAGGCCCACCATCACGTTCGCCCGGGGCTGGTCCATCTCGGTGCTGGCGACCGGGTACGCGCAGTAATCGGCCGCGTAGTAGGCGGCCGGGCGGTGATTGCCGGAAAGGCCGATCCCGCCGAAAGGCGCCTTCGACGAGGCTCCGGTGGTGGCTGCATTCCAGTTGACGATGCCTGCGCGGATATTGGCCCAGAACCGCCCGTAATCCTCCGGACTGCCGCCGATCAGCGCCGCCGCGAGCCCGAAGCGGGTGTTGTTCGCCTCGGTGATGGCGGTGTCGAGATCGGGGACGCGGATCACTTGCAGCAGCGGGCCGAACAGTTCGATGTCGGGCCGGTCGGGCACGTCGGTGACGTCGATGATCCCAGGGCTGAGGAACGGCAGATCAGGCATCGAGCGGCGCATGTGCAGCAGCGGCCGGCCGCCTGCGGTGATGAGCGTGACGAAGCTCTCCATCAGCAGTTCGGCGGTCTGGTTGTCGATCACGGGGCCCATGAAGGGCTGCGGCTCGCCGAGCGGATCGCCGACCATCAGCCGTCGCGCGAGCGGCACGAGCTCGGCCATGAGCGCATCGCAGACGCTTTCCTTGATGATCAGCCGCCGCGCCGCGGTGCAACGCTGTCCGGCGGTGGCAAAGGCGCTCTGGACGATCAGCGCGGCGGCTTCGGCGAGCTTGGGCGTGTCGGTCACGACGATGGGATTGTTGCCGCCCATCTCGAGCGCGACGATCTTGCCCGGATTGGCGGCGAGCTTGCGGTTGATGGCGATCCCGGCATTGGCCGATCCGGTGAACAGCACGCCGTCCACACCCGGATGGGCGACCAGCGCCTTGCCTTCGTCCGGCCCGCCGATGACGCACTGGATCACGTCCTCGGGCAGGCCTGCGCGGTGGAAGGCGGCGACCAGCGCCTCGCCCACGGCGGGGGTCTTTTCCGAAGGCTTGAAGATCACCGCATTGCCCGCGATCAGGGCGGGGATGATGTGGCCATTGGGAAGGTGCGCGGGGAAGTTGTAGGGGCCGAGCACCGCCATCACTCCGTGCGGCTTGTGGCGCACCGCTGCACTGGCGTGGAGACCTGCATCGAACTTCTTCTTGCCGGTGCGTTCGGCATAGGCCTGCACCGCGATATCGACCTTGGCGATGACGGCATCGACTTCGGTGCGCGCTTCCCACAAGGGCTTGCCCGCCTCGCGCGCGATGAGGTCCGCCAGCATGTCGGCATCGCGGCGCACGGTGTTGGCAAAGGCGCGCAGCAGCCCGATGCGGTCGCCGATGGAGCGCGCCGCCCACGGCGCCCAGGCACGCCGCGCGGCCGAGACCGCGGCATCGACATCGCTGACCGGACCGCGCCACAATTCCGCGCCGCTTGCCGGTTCATGGGAGATGAGGATGTTGTCGGTCACGCTGGCGTCGTTCGTCTGTCTCGTTTGCTGTCGGACCCCGTCGGCGTGGCCTATAGCGGTCAGGTCTGAAAAGATAGGGGCAAGCCGTTAGGCATGACCCGCAGGGGCAGGCGGCGTGCCATGGGCTGCGCCCATGCGTCTGAGGGCCGCAACCTTGGCGTGGAGCGGCCCCCAGTCATCGTCCCGGTCGATCGCCGCCCAGATCGCCTCGACCTCCTCGATCAGCATCGATTGCGGGGCCGGGTCCGACCAGTAGGGGTGATCGGAAGGGGCGGGCGCATGATCCGCCAGCGCCGCGCCGAGCGCGCCTTGCGCATCGCCGCGCCCGCCACGGTGGGCAAAGAAGAAGGCGTCGGGCTGGAGCGCGCCCTCGCGCATGTGCGCCTCGCAGGCGGCGACGAGCGCGGTGTCCGCTTCCACCCCCCGCGGCTCCACCCCCAGCCGCCAGCACCATCGCCGCGCGACGGCGGCCATGTAGAGCGGCCCGAAGCGTTCGAGCGCGGCCACCAGCGGCGCGGTGTCGGCATGGAGGCGCAGCGCGACGGCGAGCTGCCCGCAGTTCCAGTGCAGCGCCTCGGGCTGGCGGCCGAAGGCGTAAAGGCCCGCATGGTCGAAATAGGCGGCGGTGAAGCCCGGCTCCCACGCCGGAAGCCAGCGCCACGGGCCGTAATCGAAGCTTTCGCCCGTCACGTTCATGTTGTCGGTGTTGAGCACGCCGTGGACGAAACCTGCGACCATGTAGCTCGCGGCGAGGTCGGCCATGCGCTCCACCACCGCGTGCATCAGGCGGATCGCCGGTTCGTCGCGCGCGGGCGCGTCCCCGGGCGGGGGCGGCGCCGGGAAATGGGTAAGGCAGTAGTCGATGAGCGCCGCCATCTCGTCCGCCGCCTCGAGCGCCAGCAGCCGCTGGAAGGTGCCGATGCGGATGTGCGAGTGGCTGAGGCGCACCAGCACCGCCGATCGGGTGGGCGAGGGCTCGTCACCCCGCCACAGGCTCTCGCCGGTCTCGATCACGCTGAAGGTCCTCGAGGTGTTGACGCCCAGCGCCTCGAGCATCTCGGTCGCGAGGATCTCGCGCACGGCGCCCTTCAGGGTCAGGCGACCATCGCCCGAGCGGCTCCAGGGCGTCTGGCCCGACCCCTTGGTGCCGAGGTCCATCAACCGCCCGCCTGCATCGCGCATCTGGGCATAGAGGAACCCGCGCCCGTCGCCGATTTCCGGGTTGTACACGCGGAACTGGTGCCCGTGATACCTGAGCGCGAGGGGGTGGGGCAGGTTGTCCGGCAAGGGCGCAAACCGCCCGAAATGCGCAGCCCACTGCGCATCCGGCAGTTCCGCCAGCCCCACGCCCGCCGCCGCGCGGTCGTTGCGGAAGCGGATGCGGGTCTCGGGGAAGTCGGCGGGTGCGACCATGTCCCCCAGCCAGCCCGCCAATGCGAGGATCGCGGGATCGGCGTGATAGGTCGGGGGCAAATCGGGGTGTTGCACAGCATCGCTCATCCCGCGATAGTGGGCGCAAGCAGGGCCGGGCGCAAGGCGCGCCGCCCGCAGCATCACGGGGAACGACCAGGGCTCATGGCCGCGACTTACGAAGACCGCTTCTGGACCAGCAGCGACGGGCTCGATCTGCATTACCGCAACTATCCCGGCCCCGACGGCGGGGAGCGGCTGCCGGTGCTGTGCATGCACGGCCTCACCCGCAATTCGCGCGACTTCGCCAGCCTCGCCGAGGTGCTGGCCACGACCCGCCGGGTGATCGTGCCCGAGATGCGCGGGCGCGGCATGAGCGACTATGCGCCGGATTCGGACACCTATTCGCCGGTCACCTATGTCGCGGATGTGGAAAAGCTGCTGGCCGAGCAGGGGATCACCCGCTTCGTGGCGGTGGGCACCTCGATGGGCGGGCTGATGACCATGCTGATGGCCGCGGGCGCGCCCGGGCGAATGGCGGCGGTGGTGATGAACGACATCGGCCCGGTGGTCGAGGCCGAGGGGCTGTCGCGCATTTCCGGCTATGTCGGGCATGGGGGCAGCTTCCCGACCTGGGTCCACGCCGCGCGGGGCCTGGCCGAGGCGCACGGGGCGGCCTTCCCCGACTACACGCTCGACCAGTGGCTCGAGATGGCCAAGCGCACCATGGTGGTGAGCCAGAACGGGCGGATCGTGTTCGATTACGACATGGCCATCGCCGAGCCCTTCGCCAAGCCCGGCAATGCCGCGCCCGCCAACCTGTGGCTCGCCTTCGAGGCGCTCGGCGGCGTGCCGATGCTGCTGGTGCGCGGAGGGCTGTCCGATCTCATCAGCGCCGACACCGTCCGCCAGATGGGCGTGCGCAACCCGAAGATGCGCACCATCGTCGTCCCCGATGTCGGCCACGCGCCCACGCTCGACGAACCCGAGGTGCGCGAGGCGATCCTCGCCCTGCTGGACGAGGCGGAGTGAGCGAGGCGGGCGGCGGGCATGTCCCCCGGGTTCTCCACTGCCACTCGACCTTCGCCGCAGGGGGCAAGGAGGTGCGCAGCGTTCGGCTGATGAACGCCTGGGGCCCGCGCCTGGTGCACAGCATCGTTTCGGCCGAGCCGAAGGCGATGGCCGCCGCCGCGCTGATCGCGCCCGGGGTGGCGGCGGATTACCCGCAGGACTTCCCGTCCCTCACCGGCAAGCCCACGCCTGCCCGCCTGGCCGCGCTGGCGAAGGCGCTGCAAGGCCATGACCTCGTGTGCACCTACAACTGGGGCGCGATGGACGTGGTGATGGCGCACCGGATGTTCGCGGAAAGCTTCAACCTCCCCCCGCTGGTCCACCACGAGGACGGCTTCAACGAGGACGAGGCCGAGCGTCTCAATGCCAGGCGCAACCTCTACCGCCGCGCCGCGCTCGCCAAGGCGGCGGCGCTGATCGTGCCTTCGACCGGCCTTGAAACCATCGCCCGCGAGGTCTGGCGCCAGCCGGAAGAGCGTTTGCGCCGCATCACCAATGGCATCGACACCGCCGCCTTTGCCGGTCCGCCCGATCCGACTGCGCTGCCGATCCGGAAGGGCGAGGGGGAGCTCTGGGTCGGCACGCTCGCGGGCCTTCGCGCGGTCAAGCGCCTCCCCGATCTGGTCGCCGCCTTCGAAAGCCTGCCGCCGCACTGGCATCTGGTGATCTGCGGCGAGGGGCTGGAGCGCGAGGCGATCCTTACCGAGGTCAAGGCCCGGGGCCTCACCGCGCGCGTCCACCTGCCGGGCAATGTCGACCCTGCGCGGGTCGTCGGCATCTTCGATATCTTCGCGCTCTCTTCTGCCTCCGAGCAGTTCCCGCTTTCCGTGGTCGAGGCGATGGCGGCGGGCGTGCCGGTGGTGGCGACCGAGGTGGGGGACATCCGCGCGATCCTCACCCCGGAGAACGCCGCCTTCCTGACCCCGCCGAACGATCCGCACACCCTTGGCGAAAGCCTTGCGGCGCTCGCCGCCGACCCTGCCCTGCGCGCAAGGCTCGGCGGGGCCAATCGCCGCCGCGCGCGCCAAACCTTCGACTTCGCCGCGATGCAGGCGGCTTACGAGGCGGTTTATGCCGAGGCGATGGGCCGCGCCTTCTGACGCGCCCCTGCCCTTGGCCTGCGCTTCATCCCCCGTTCAATCGCACCCCGCCATCTCCGGCCCGCATGGCGCGGCGGTGCCATTGCGCAAGGCGGCCCACCTGCCTAAAGAGCGCGGCTGACCGGCCGCAACATCTGCGGTGTTCTGCATATTCACGAGGACATACGAAGACCTGTCATGGCGCGCATTCCCACAACCACACCCGACCCCGCCGCCCCCTCGCGCGAGGACGAGGTGCTGATCCGCGAAATCGACGAAGCGGTGCGCGAGGACGCCGTGCTCGCGTTCATGCGCAAGCATGGGTTGAAGGTGCTGGGCGGCGTGTCGCTGGGCGTTGCGGCGCTGGGCGGCTGGCTGGTGTGGGATCACTATGCCGAACGCGCGCTCGAAGAGCAGTCCGAAACCCTGATCTCGGCGCTCGACTACGCCACGCAGCGCGACTTCGTGACCGCATCGCAGAAGGTCGAGCCGCTGCTTGCCGAGGGCAATTCCCCCGGCGCGCGGGCGGCGGCGCGCTTCGTGCAGGCGGGCGCTGCGATCGAGCGCGGTGAAACCGCGAGGGCGAGCGCGCTCTACAAGGCGATCGCTGCCGATACCACCGCACCCCCGGCGCTGCGCGATCTGGCGCGGATTCGCGAGGTGGGCGTCAACTTCGACAGCATGAAGCCTGCCGACGTGATCGCCCAGCTTTCGCCTTTGGCACAGGCGGGCAATCCTTGGTTCGGACCTGCGGGCGAACTCGTGGCGATGGCGCAGCTCGAAGCCGGCAACCGCGCGGCGGCGGGCAAGCTGTTCGCCGACATCGCCAAGGACGAAAATCAGCCCGAAACCCTGCGCAGCCGCGCCCGCCAGATGGCCGGGCTGATGGGGGTCGATGCGGTGGTCGACGTGCAGCAGCTCCTCAAGGATCAAGGGGTCGGGCAAACCGAGGGGGATGGCAGCAGCGAGGCTGCGGCCGAATAGGACGAGGAAAGAACGCACCCTATGACACATATGAAAATCGCGCGCGCCGCGCTGCTCGCCGGGGTGCTGGCGGCGAGCCTTGGCGGCTGCAAGGGCGGGCTGTTCGGCGGCGGCAAGGACAAGACCACGCCGACCGTCGGCAACCGCACGCCGATCCTCTCGCGGATCGAGCGCGGGGCCGAGGTCGATCCGGCGCTGGCCGGGATCAGCGTCGTCCTTCCGCCGCAGCGCACCAATCCCGACTGGGCGCAGGTCGGCGGGGCGGCGAGCAAATCCTACGGCCACCTCGCCCTTGCCCAGAACCCGTCGAAGGTGTGGACCGGAAGGGTCGCCGGATCGACCAACCGCATGCGCCTTGCCTCGGCGCCCGTGTCGGGCGGGGGCAAGCTCTTTGCCGAGGGCACCGACGGCGTGATCGTCGCCTTCGACAAGGCCACCGGCGCCAGGCTGTGGACGCGCGGCGATGACGACATGGAAAAGGGCCAGCGCCCCTCGGCTTTCGGCGGCGGGGTCAGCTACGAAGCGGGCCGCATCTACGCCACCAACGGGGTGGGTGACGTGAAGGCCGTGAACGCCGACACGGGCGAAGTGATCTGGAAGGTCAAGCCCGCAGGCCCCTTGCGCGGCGCGCCGACCATCGCCTTCGGCCAGCTGTTCGTGATGACGCAGGACAATCAGCTGATCGCGCTCAAGACCGAGGACGGCTCGCTGGTCTGGGACGAAAGCGGTTCGAACACCCAGTCGGGAGTGTTCGGCGTTGCAGCACCCGCCGCCGGGCAAGGCACGATCGTCGCGGGTTATTCCAGCGGGGAACTGACCGCCTATCGCTACGAGAACGGCCGCGTGCTGTGGTCGGACGCGCTGGCGCGCACCAACATTTCGAACACGGTCGGCACGATCACCGACATCGACGCCGATCCGATCATCGATTCGGGCCGCGTCTATGCGCTGGGGCAGGGCGGGCGAATGGCAGCCTATGAACTGGTTACCGGCCAGCGCATCTGGGAGCTGAACCTCGCCGGGATTTCCACCCCCGCGATCGCGGGCGAGTGGATCTTCACCCTCACCGACGACGCGCGCCTGCTCGCCATCGCCCGCTCCTCGGGCCGGGTGCGCTGGATCACCCAGCTGCGCGCCTACAAGGACGAGAAGGACAAGGAAGGGCCGATCTTCTGGACCGGCCCGGTGCTCGCCGGCGGCAACCTGTGGGTTGCCAGTTCGCGCGGGGAGCTGTGGAAGGTCAGCGCGGCCGAGGGTTCGGCCGAACTGTTCGTCGACCTCGGCAGCCCGGTCAGCCTGCCGCCGCTGGTTTCGGAAGGGATGCTGTTCGTGCTGGACGACGGCGGGACGATCCACGCCTTCAAATAGGGGGGCAACGCCGGGCTTGCCGCGGGGGGGTGGGGGTGCCTGACCCCTGCCAGCATCCTCCAGCGGGGCTCTTGCCGAGCTGTTAACCCTTGTCCTGTAGGACGGCGAGGTCATGGATGCGCCTGCCTCGCCCGTTCCAACCCCGCGCCCTCAGCCGCCTGCCAGCGACGTCTCGACCGGCGTTGGACTGGTGGGATTGGCAGGCCTGTTCGCGTGGATTGCCTTCTGCCGGTCCTATCCCGAGATCGCCGGGGCGCTCGGCCTGACGGGTGGGCTGTCGGGTCACAGGGGTGTCCTTTCCGGGCCTTACGCGGCGCTGGCGGCGATGGTCTTCACTGCTCTGCCGATGGCGGCATGGTCTGTGCTGGTCGACAGGGTGCACCTGCGCCCCTCGACCGGGATCGACTGGCGCCTGAAGCGCGCCTTGCCCGACGTGCTGCCGGTGGCGGTCATCAAGCTTATCGGCCTGTGGGCGACCTGGGCACTGCTCGCCGCCTTCTACGTGCTGGCGCGCTGGTACTGGTCGGGCAACTACCTGTTCGCGATGGAGGTGCTGGGCATCGCCGTCTTCCCGCTCGTAACCCTATCGGTTCCGTACGTTATCTGGCTCGACCGCTATCTGGTGGAGCCGCGCGACGGGTGCTTTCACTTCGGCGCCTTCGTGCTCGGCGGCGGGGTGATCGGGCGCGAGCAATGGGACGGTGCCGCCATTGCGAAGCACTGGCGCGCCTGGGCGATCAAGGGCTTCTTCGGGGCCTTCATGATCTCGATCCTGCCGCCGGGCTTTGCTCAGATCGTCGAGAGCAATCCGGCGCACCTGCTTGCCAATCCTGTCGAATTCATCATGCTGATGGTGACGCTGCTGTTCGTCATCGACGTGCAGATCGGCACTGTCGGCTACCTGCTCACCCTGCGCCCGCTGGATTCGCACATCCGATCGGGCAATCCCCTCCTTGCCGGGTGGCTCGCCGCGCTGATGTGCTATCCGCCCTTCGTGTGGGGGATCATCGGGTCCGACAACCAGATCCTGAGCTATGAACTCGCGACCCCGGGCTGGGCGCACTGGCTTGCCGGGAACACCGCGCTGCTCTGGGCGTGGGGCACAGTTCTGATAATTCTTACAGGCATTTACGCCTGGGCGACGGTGGTGTTCGGCATCCGCTTCTCGAACCTCACCTATCGCGGCGTGCTGACCCACGGGCCCTACCGCTTCACCCGCCACCCGGCCTATTTGTCGAAGAACCTGTTCTGGTGGGCCTCGGTCCTGCCCTTCATGGTGACGGTCGGATCGCCGCTGGAGGGGGTGCGCAACTGCGTGTTCCTGTTGATCGTCAACGCCATATACTACTGGCGCGCCCGCACCGAAGAGGCGCATCTGATCGCCGAAGACCCGAAATACGCCGAATATCACGCCTGGATGGAGCAGCACGGGTTGATCACCGCGCCGCTCGCGCGCCTCAGGCGCCGGGTGTTCGGCGCAGGCACGACGCGGGCACAGGGCGTTGAGGCCTACCCCGCCGAATAGGATTACATCACCGGCAATCCGTCATCGGTGTAAAACTTGAGCGCCTCGAGCACCTGAAAATCGAGTCCGGCGATGCCCGCCCCGAAGGCCGCCATGTGCGGCGTGGCGAAATGTGCGGCAAGCGCGGCTTCATCCTGCCACTTCTCGACGATGTGGAGGATCGACGGATCGCCGAGGTCCTGCGTGAAGGCGTAGGCGATGCAGCCTTCCTCGGCGTTGGAGGCGGCCACCATGTCGGCGATCACCGCCCTGGCCTTCTCCAGATCGCCGTCACCCACTTTTGCTTTCGCGAGCACGATCAGCATCTTGGTTTCCCCTCCTCAGAATGATTGTTCGTAGACGCGGGTGATGTCCCCGTTCCATTCGCCGTGGTAAGCGTCGAGCAGCCGCTGGGCCGGAAC
>ERZ1066123.1577-NODE-1577-length-13331-cov-8.241940_pt1 | contig 13331 bp, 16 predicted proteins | sample MGYA00382770_ERZ1066123 | MGnify/ENA primary metagenome ERZ1066123 (study PRJEB33369, sample SAMEA5778353) | biofilm metagenome | biome: Industrial cooling water; feature: Water cooling tower basin; material: Biofilm | place: United Arab Emirates | collected...
GCAACTACGACATGCGCAAGCAGGTCGTGCAATACGACGACGTGATGAACGACCAGCGCAAGGTGGTCTACGAACAGCGCGCCGAGATCATGGATTCGGAAGCTGTCGACGATGTCGTGGTCGACATGCGCCATGACACGATCAATGCGCTGGTCGGCGCCGCGTGCCCTCCCGGCTCCTACCCCGAACAGTGGGACATCGATGGCCTCAAGGCCCGCACCGAGGAAGTCCTCGGCTTCCTGCCGCCCTATGACGAATGGCTCGCCGAGGACCAGGTCGAACCCGAACTGCTCGAAGAACGCCTGCGCGATCTCACCGACCGGATGATGGAGGACAAGATCGCCAGCTCGGACCCGGCAATCTGGCGGATCGTCGAGAAGGACGTGCTGCTGCGCCAGCTCGATCACCATTGGAAAGAACACCTCTCGACGCTCGATGCGCTGCGTCAGGTGATCTGGATGCGCGGCATCGCGCAAAAGCAGCCGATCAACGAATACAAGCAGGAAGCCTTCGTGCTGTTCGAGACGATGCTTGACACCCTGCGCGAGGAGGTGACGAAGATCCTGTTCCGCGCCGAACTGCGCATCGAGCCGCCGCAGCCGCAGGCCTTGCCGGAACTGCCCGATTTCCTCACCGGTCATATCGACCCGCTGACCGGGCTCGACAATTCGGCCGATGGCGACGGATCGGAACTGCGGCCCGAACTGTTCGGTTCGCTGGCGGGTGCACCGGCAGCGGAAGTCGGACCGGGCGGGGCGGCGGGGGGGACCGATCCCTATGCCAATCTCGGCCTCAGCCGCAATGCGCTGTGCCCGTGCGGCAGCGGCAAGAAGTACAAGCGCTGGCACGGTGCGCTGTCGGCCCGCGCGCTGGTCTGACCTTACGGCGCCGGGGTAGGGGCGAGCGATGATCGGGGCGGTTCCGGCGCTGCTGGCGCTCGCCTTCCTCGTCACGGCGCTGCTCTATGCCAGCGTCGGCTTCGGGGGCGGATCGACCTATTCGGCGCTGCTGGCGCTGTCGGGGCTCGACTACCGCCTGTTGCCGCTGGTGAGCCTCGCCTGCAACATCGTGGTGGTGACAGGCGGGAGCATCCGCTTTGCCCGTGCGGGCGTGACGCCCTGGAAGAAGGCGCTGGTGATCGTGGCGCTGGGCGCTCCGGCCAGTTTCCTCGGCGGGCTGACCCCGATCAAGGAAGCGACCTTCCTGACGCTGCTGGGCGCAAGTCTGGTGCTGACCGCGCTCACCATGCTGATCCCGATGCGCGAGGGGGGAGAGGAAGCGGGCAGGCGGGCAGCGCGGTTCATGCCGCTGGCCGCCGCGCCGCTCGGCTATTTCGCGGGGCTGGTGGGGATCGGGGGAGGGATCTTCCTGGCGCCCTTGCTGCACCTCGCCCGCTGGCACGCGGCTCGCGGAATTGCCGCGACCGCGAGCCTGTTCATCCTCGTCAATTCGCTATTCGGGTTGGCCGGCCAACTGGTGAAGAACGGCGCCGGCCTGCTGGGCGCGGCGATCGGCGCGGGCCTGCCCCTGCTGGTGGCCGTGGTGATCGGCGGGCAGATCGGCAGCCTCATGGCCGCCCGCATTCTCCCGCCGCACTGGATCAGATGGCTGACGGCGCTGTTGGTCCTTGTGGTCGGCGTGCGGCTGCTGCTGGGGGTTTAGGCGCCCATCGCGGCTGTCAGGCGCCGGATCAGCAGTCCGGCGAGCAGCGTGGCGGCGAAGGCGGCATACCCCGCCAGCAGATTAGGCAGCAGCAGCGGCACCCCGGTGAACAGCATCGCGTCATTGCCGCCCGGCACCAGCGTTGCGCCGAGCCCCATCAATACGCCGCCGATGGCAGACCTTAGCCATTGCTGCCCGGTCCCGGTCTGCCATCGGAACGTGCCAGCGGAGATGGTCGCTCCGGTCATGCCGATGATGAGGGCGGCGACGCCGATGCCCGCCGGAGCGGTCAGGCTCTGGCCATAGGCGATCTCGGCAATGCGGCTGGTGTAGACCCAATGGCGGTCGAGCGCGAAAAGCAGGCCCGAGGCCGTCCCCACCACCCCCATCGCGATCAGCGGCGACCACCCGCCGCGCGGGCGCTTCCAGCCGATCCGCCGGTGGATATAGGCCGCCGCAGCCGTGCCCATTGCTGCGCCGAGTGTCAGCGCCAGCGCGACATGCCCGGCAAGCGGCGAGCCGAGGGAGCCGCGCGGCGGCAGCATCAGCGCCGCGCTCGACATGCCGGGTCCCAGCAGCAGCGCGGCGGCGAACATTGCCGCCATCGACCCTGCGCGCCACAGCTCGCCCTGTGTCAGCCCCGCCAGAAGTCCCATTGCGCAGTGGCCGGACACCAGCGAGCCGATCCCGAACACCACTCCGCCCGCAACAGCGGCCGCGTCGGGGGGATGGCCGCGGATCGTCTCGAAGGGTGCAGCGCCCAGCCATTCGGCCAGTCCCATCACCACCATCGCACTTGCAGCGGCAAGGGCGAAGCCGGCGAGGCGATGCGCCCGCCGGCGTTCGATCACCTCGCGCATCGCCCGCACCATGCAGACACCCGCACGCTGGCTGGCATAGCCGATCAGGAACATCAGGGCGATGGTGGCGATGAGGCTCACATGCCCGGCATAGTCCGCGCGCACCGTGAGGCAATGCGGATCACGGGTGGATGATGACCCTGACGCATGATCGCAGCGATTTCTGGAAAGTGATGGCTCCCCGAGTAGGACGGGATTCGAACTTTCACGGCACTACAGCGCGGCACAAAATCCAAGGAAAAGCGAGGGTTTGCGCTCAATACGCTTGCACATCTCCTTACATTCCCTTACATGGCAGAACAGATTTAAGGGCGGATTGAAGGGCGGACTATATATGCCAGCACGTGCCAAGGAACTCACCCCCGCGCAGATAAGGGCGCTGCAACACCCCGGCGGCGCTCGCCCCGTTAAGGTCGCCGTGGGCGGCGTGCAGGGCCTCTTGATCCAAATTCAGGCGAGCGGCGCTAAGTCATGGGTGTTGCGCACCCGCTACGGGGCTTGGACAGAAACCCGCCTGCGCGATGGAACTATCCAGCGTGGGCGCAAGAAGCGCGAGATTGGCCTAGGGGCCTATCCCGACGTCTTGCCCGGTGAGGCCCGCGAAAAGGCCCGCCTGATGCGCGCGAAGCTGGAGGCAGGCGTTGACCCCATTGCCGAGCGCAAAGAGGCCCTGATGGCCCTACAGGCGGCACAGGCCCGCACGTTGACCTTTGCCGAGGCCTTCGAAAAGTGGGCGGCGGAAAAGACCAAGGAATTCTCGACCGACCGCTACCGCAAGCAATGGCGGCGCGCGGTTGAGCAATACGCCTTCCCTGAAATTGGCAAGATCGCAGTTGCCGACATCGCCCTGCAGGACGTCCTGCGGGTGCTGGAGCCGATCTGGAGCGACAAGACGGAAACCGCCAGCAAGTTGCGCCAGAAGATCGAGGGCACACTTAGCTGGGCGACTGTGAAGGGCTATCGTTCAGGCGACAACCCGGCTGCATGGCGCGGCAACCTTAAGCACGTGCTCGCAGCGCCGAACAAGGTTGCGCCGACCGAGAATTACGCATCCTTGCAGCTTGGCGACGCGGCGCGCTGGTGGGAGGCATTGCAGGCCCGTGAAGGCATGGGGGCGGCGGCGCTCGCCTTCCAAGCCATGACCGCCACCCGTTCGGGCGCAATCCGCTATGCGACTTGGGATGAATTCGACCTGGAGCGCGGGCTTTGGACAATCCAACCGGGGCGGCAATCGTCCAAAATCCCGCACGGTGACGAAGCGCGCACCGTTCCCCTGACGCCAGCCATGATCGAGCTCCTAAAGGGCCTGCCGAGGCTTGAAGGCTGCAATTATGTGTTTTGGGCACCGAAGGGCGGGGCGCTGTCCGATGCCACCATTGCGAAGGCTATGCGGGCGCTCCACGAGGCGGACGTTGACGCGGGCGGCAAGGGCTTTGTTGACGTCCGCACGGGTGAAGCTGCCGTCCCGCACGGCCTGCGCGCCACCTTCCGCACATGGGTTGCCGAGCGCACCACCTTTGACAGCGACATGGCCGAAATTGCCCTGTTCCATAAGATTGGGAACAAGACGACCCAAGCCTATGCGCGCGCCGACATGATCGAAAAGCGCCGCCGGATGATGGCTGCTTGGGGCGAATTCCTCGCAGGCACTAAGGCCGGTAACGTGGTGAAGCTGGCGGGGGCGCGGTGATGGTCGACTTGGCTGAATTGGCCGCCGCCCACGAAAGCATTCAGGCTGCAAAGGCTGGCGATCTAGAGCCGATGATTGCTCGCTTGCAAAGGTTGACGCCCGACGAGGCGGATTGGCTTGCAGCGGAACTTAGGGGAGAGCACCGCGCCGGACGCGGTCGAAAAAAGCTTCGACAAACGAAGGGTGAGCATCTCCCCCTCAAAGGGCTTTTCAAGGACAATAATGATATCGACTTGGCAGCTTGGGACGCTTTCAACTTCATCACACGAGTGGAAGGGCAGGGAGAGGTTGAGGCTAGGCGTCAAGTCGCCAATGCGCTTGGGGAGACGCCAAAGAATGTTTCACATCGCCTTAGCCGCTTGAGTCGCCACCTTTCTGCCGGGGGCACTCGTGCCGAATATCGGACAGCGGATGAGCGCGACGTTATCCGTGCGGCGGAACTAATCTCTGAAGCATTTGCCCGCCACGGCTTAGGAACCGATCCGGGGCTTCGCTTTCCGCTCCTACTTGCGCTTCACCGGAAATAAAAAGGCCCGGTTTTCGTTCCTTTGCTACACGGCATAACGTGAAATAGATGGATTGCCGACTTCGACAAAGGAGACGGCAATGCGAGATACTTTCCTCACCGGCCCGCAGGTGCAGGCCCGCTATCATCGGTCGCACGTTTCGATCTGGCGCTGGATGAATGACGAGGCCTTGGGCTTCCCCGCGCCGATCAAGATTAACCGCCTCAATTACTGGCGCGTTGCCGATCTGGAAGCTTGGGAAGCCAAGCAGGCTGAGAGGGAGGCCGCCTGATGCAGAAACGCCACCCCGGCGAGGGTGGCGCTGTTCTGCTTAGCGGCGAACACGCCCTCTCTACCAAATCCGCCCCCGAACCGCAACCGGCGAGCGTGCTGCAACTGCGCGCCTTGCGCTTGATTGCCGCGCATCACGTGCGCCCCGAACTGGCGATGACGCTGGCGGCGCTAGCCTATGGAGGGCGCGCCAATGGCTGACACTCGCGCCTTGGGCAGTCGACAAGTGGGCTGGTGCTACTCGCAGGCGGGCACGCCTTGCGCCGTGATCTATGACTTGGATGACCCCGGCGGGGCAATGGTGATCCCGCACGATAACTGGTGGACCGCCCTTCGGTTCGCTTTGACCTTCGCCCAATACAACGGGGCGGAATATGTCGGGGGGCCGGGACAATGAACGCCCCGATCATCGCCAGTGATCCGACGCTGGAATATCATGTTCGCACCTATTTGCCCGATTGCGCTGGTGAGGAACTGGCGCACCGCGTCACGCTCCTGAAGGCCCGCGACTGGGCCGCTGCGCTGCGCGGGCGCTCGATTAGCTGGCTTGCCTGCGAGTGCGCGTGTCAGGCCCATGACGTTGCAGGCCGCTTTGTCTTCCGCCTTGGGGAGAGCGTGGCGAGGCTCGAAACCGCCAGCAATCTGTGCCGCGCGCTGGTGAAAGCCGCGATGGCGGCGGACTCGCTCGACAGTGAGGAGACGCCCCTTTGAGCTCGTTCAATGATGACGATGACGCGCTCGACGCGATGGCCCGCGACTTCCACCGCAGCGCCAGCAATGGCGAGGTGAGCGAGGATGCAATCGCGCAGGCCTTCGCGCGCCGCTATCATAAGCGCCTGCGCTTCGATCATAGCGCGGGGCGCTGGTATGAGTGGACGGGCGGGCGCTGGCAGCGAAACGAAACCAAGCTTGCCTTCCACTTCGCGCGCCTGTTGTCCCGTGAGGCGAGCGAGGGCAAGAAAGGCTTTTGCAAGGCGAGCGTTGCCAACGGCGTTGAGGCCTTCGCCCGCGCCGATCCGTCCCTAGCTGTTATCGCCGACGCTTGGGACCCCGACCCTTGGCTGTTGGGGACACCGGGCGGCACTGTGGACCTTCGCACCGGGGAGCTTTTGCCCGCGCGCCAAGCCGATCTAATCACAAAGCAGACAGGCACCGCACCCGAGGAAGGCAAGCCGCACCGATGGCTGCAATTCCTTTCCGAGGCGACCGCAGGCGACAGCGAACTCATCCGGTTCCTGCAACAGGTAGCGGGATATTGCCTCACTGGCAGCACCCGCGAGCACGCCCTGTTTTTCATCTACGGCCCCGGCGGCAACGGCAAGAGCGTGTTTCTGAACCTGCTGAACTACGTCTTGGGGGATTATGCCACCACGGCAGGCATGGAGACATTCACTGCCAGCAAGAACGACCGCCACCCGACCGATCTGGCGATGTTGAACGGGGCGCGGCTGGTGAGCGCAAGCGAAACCGAGGAAGGCCGCGCGTGGGCTGAAAGCCGTATCAAGCAGGTGACGGGCGGCGACAAGATTAGCGCCCGCTTCATGCGGCAGGACTTCTTTGAATTCATCCCGCAATTCAAACTGGTGATTGTCGGCAATCATGCGCCCGTCCTCGGCAACGTGGACGATGCCGCTCGCCGCCGGTTCAATATCATCCCCTTCACGCAAAAGCCCGTCACGCCCGATCGCGAGCTTGAAGACAAGCTGAAGGCGGAGGCCGGGCAAATCCTCTCATGGGCGATTGCGGGCTGTCTCGACTGGCAGGCTAACGGGCTGGTGAGGCCGGAAATCGTCACCGCCGCGACCGCCGATTACTTCGAAGATCAAGACCTGTTCGGGCAGTGGATCGAAGACCGTTGCGAACGGGACCGGGCCAAGTGGGATTTGCCCGCCAAACTCTACAACGATTGGGCAGATTATGCCCGCGCCGCCGGTGACGATCCGGGCGCGCAGAAATCCATGAAAAGCAAACTGGAACGCGCGGGCTTTCAGGCCGCGAAGACCATGGGGCACCGCGTCTATCGCGGTCTCGCCCTGAAGCCGCGAGGTGGCAGCGATGGCTGGAACTGAGAAAGGGACGCATGGGGCCGCATTGGACGCACTTTTCCCGTTATCGGCCCACGCGCGCGCGCGTGTCGGATATACCGTGATTAGCGTCCAATCCGTCCCTCGCGTCCCTCTTTGCGAACTCGCCCACGACTGGCAGGCCCGACATGATCGAAAGCCGAGGCGCGAGAAACCCGTTGCAAATTGGAACGGAACTTGCCTGTTTTTGTGCGGCTGGCAGGGTTTGGCTCCTGCAATGGGACACGCTGAAACGGAATGTGATAAGGATTTGCGGGACTTAATCTGCTATGCTTGCAGCAACCCGCCCTCCAATCCGCCCTTAAAGCGACCGAAAGCCCCCGCAATGCCCCGCACTCGCAAGGCCCCCGAACCGCCCCCGCCGCAATTCAGCACCCGGAAGGGGACGGGCGCGGTTATGCTGGCGGGCGTTGACGGGCGCTCGCTCATGGCCCGCCGCTTTCGTGAGATTGTCACCGGCATTGACAGCGACCTTGGGGGCGATCTGTCCGAGGCGCAGCGCCAGCTAGTCGCCCGTGCCGCAACCCTCGCGATCTGGTGCGAGGAACGGGAAGGGGAACTTGGCGAGGGCAAGGACTTCGACGCCGGGGCCTATGCCACCATTGCCAACGCCTTGCGCCGCCTGCTGTCCGACCTTGGCCTAGAGCGCCGGATGCGGGACGTCACGCCGAGCCTAGACCAGTATCTTGCCGGGAAGGCTGCGCAATGAGCCTGCACCCGCCCTACATCGCCCTCGGCCCTATCCTCATGGTGCCTGTCAGTGACGGCCTTGTCATGGTGACGCTCGACCGTGAGACGGCGGGCAAGATGTTGCTCGATCTGGCGCTTGCGATTGACGAGGCGTATCTATGAGCGCCCCCGTCACCATCCGCGACCTTATGACCGACCCGGCGCTGTTCGGCGGGCAATTCGGTGGCGACAGCTTTGCAGCATGGCGGGCCTTGCTGGCGGGCTTCTATGGCCTGCCGTTGGATGATGCCGAGCTAGAGACGTTCAAGGCCCTTACCGGCCGTTCTGAGGCCCCTAGCGGCCCCTACAGCGAGCTTTGGGAGGCGATAGGCCGACGCGGCGGCAAGACGCAGGCTGCGGCCCTGTTAAGCACGTATCACGCGCCGTTCATGGACTACCGCGCCACCCTGTCACCGGGCGAGATTGCGACCGTGCTCTTGCTCGCTGCTGACAAGGCGCAGGCCCGGTCTGCGATGCGCTACGTCAAGGGCCTGTGCGATCATCCCATGATCCGGCCCATGATCCGCCGAGAAACCGAAACGTCGCTGGAATTCAGCAACCGGACGGCAATCGAGATTGCCACTGCCAGCTTCAGGAGCGTGAGAGGCTACACGCTGGCGGCGGTGATCTGTGACGAAATCGCCTATTGGTTCACCGAGGGTGCGAACCCGGACGCCGAGACTATCGCGGCGCTCAAACCGGGCCTTGCGACCCTTGGCGGGCCGCTCATTGCCCTGTCATCGCCCTATGCCAAGCGCGGCACCCTCTGGACCGCCTTTAAGCGGCATTTTGGCGGCGATAGCGCCCGCGTGCTGGTGGCGCAGGCCCCGACCCTCACCATGAACCCGACGCTTGACCCTGCCATCGTGGCGGCGGCGCTGGCGGAAGACCCCGAACGGGCGCGGGCTGAGTATCTGGCAGAGTTTCGCGGCGACATTTCCAGCTTTCTCGACATCGAGCTTATCGAGCGCGCCACCCGCTCCAAGCCGCTCACCTTGCCCCCGCGCGAGGGTGAAACCTACTTTGGCTTTGTCGATCCGAACGGCGGCGGCGCGGATGAATTCACCATGGCCATCGCGCACCGCGAGGGCGAGTTGACTGTGGTGGACGGGGTATGGGGGCGTCACGGTTCGCCCGCTTCGATTGCGCAGGAATTCGCGGCTATCCTCAAGAGCTACCGCGTCAGCCGCGTGAAGGGCGACCGCTACGCCGGGCGGTGGCCGCGTGACGAATTCCAGAAACACGGGATTGAATACGTCCCGTCCGACCGCGACCGCTCGCAGCTATATTTGGACTTCATGGCCCGCATCAATTCGGACGCGGTGCTGTTGCCGCCTGATCCGAAGATGCAGCGCCAATTCTCCAACCTGGAGCGCCGCGCGCACCGTGGCGGGCGCGACACCATCGACCACCCCCCCGGCGCACATGACGACCGGGCCAATGCCGTGGCAGGTGCTGTTGCATTCGCAATGGTGCGCCAGCCTGTTTGCCGCACAAGCGCCGTTAAATTCTAACCCTGAAAGGACTTTACCAATGAAGCCTACTGAAATGCGCGAAGAAGCCATCCGCCAGCAAATGAAGCCGAAGCCCAAGCCTATCCCCGTTGGGGATGAACTGGCGGGCGACCAGTATGCGCGTGCCGAATGGCAAAAGCGTATCGAGGAAGGCGACGGGGTGCTGGGTGGCCTCGCCAGTGCGCACCGGCAATATTACCAGTATCGCATCGACCTTCAGGAAGCGTTCGCGCGCCGCGATCCCGAGCAGACCGAGGACGGCCATTTCATGGCAATCAAGCGGCTTAGCGAGCAAACCCTGACCCGCGCTGCCACCGCGTCCGATGAAGCCCGCAAGCGGGCTGAAGGCGTGCTCCGGGACATTGGCGAGGCGCTGAGGCGCGAGCTTCACCTCACCGAAACCCACCGCGCTGGCGAAATCCGCACCATGCTGCGCAGCCTGCCCGAAAGCGAGCGCAACGCCATCATTCAGGCGGCGATTGGCGAACGTGACGGGCAGACGATTGCGGCAATCGTGGAGGCCCCGGCCTACCTGTCTGGGATGAAGCCCGAACAGGCGAAGGCGATCCGCTCGCAGTATGAGCGCACGCATGGCGGCGACCTTCCGGCGCGCGCCGAGGCGCTGGCGAAGGCAATCGAGATCAACCGCAAGACGGCAATGCAGGCGCTTCAGTTTCAATCGGCGCTGTTGCCGATGGAGCGGGCGAAAGAGATCGAGGCCAAGCAGGCGGCGGCTCGCAAGATGCGTGAGCGGCTGGGCGCATAGGTTAGCGCAGGCGGTTTCTTGAAGGTTTCCGCCAAGCGCGGGGGGCGCGTTATCTGTTTCGGGGTCGCGCGCCCCCTTTTGAACGGAAAGGAATTTTGAATGGCCAAGGTTTTGAGAGTGGTGGCAGTCGTGGCCAGCGCCGTTGCACTGGTGACACCGGGATTGCAGCCGCTTGGCTTGATTGGCTTCAAGACGGCGGCGACCATTTCCGCAATCGCGGGCGTTACCGCAGCCGTGGCAGGCCTAGGCGCGCAGCTACTCGCGCCCAAGCCTATCGCAAAAGGCTCACCCGCCAGATTTATGATCGAACTAGAGGAGCGCGCCCATGACGCTGCAAAATGGATTGCTGACACCGGAAGCCGCCTATCTGTGGAGCGAAACGGGGCTGTTCTCGTGGGAGGAAAAGCATCTGGTTGGCCACGATCCTTGCAAGATACACGTCGGCACGAGCTGGCCATGGGCGCTTATCCATAGCGGCACTGAGGACGTTTGGAGGCCGCTGGAATGTTCTTTCGGCATTGAGCAACCCCCATCCCTTGGCGCGCTTATCGAGCGCGTCCAGTGGGGCTTGCATCTCCACCTGGACCACGAATGGCCGAGCGGACAACGCGTGCTGATTGCAGCCTTCGAGGGCGAGCCGCGCCTGATCTACGTGGCGACCGAGGAAGTGCAGGGCTATCCCCCGCTCGCCCCCCTGCCGATCCGCACGCACATGATTAGCGGCGGGAGCGAGGCAATCCGGCGTGAGGTTGCCAAGGGCGTGACCGTGGAGAGCATGGGCCGCATCATCCGCCAGCAACACGCGGATTGCCTGCTAGAAGGCAATTGGCCGCTGACAGGCAAGGTGACGCGGGCGCGTGTCAGCGCCGAGGGCGTGGAGCTTGTCGAGGTGGATGAATTGCCGGAGCCGGTGGCGGCTTAGCGGGTGGGTTAGAAATTTTCTTCGAACGCCGCGCGTTTTGCCGCTGCTTTAGTGGGATAGCCAATTCCGAATTCTGGCGAGTCCTCTAGGCCATCTGCAATATCGTCTTCGTCCAATATTTCAGACAGGACGTAATTCCAGCCGTCGTCTTGCGGAAATATCGTGATCCGATGCCCTTCATATTCTGTTGTGTCGTTCCCCTTCGCGGACTTCGACCAGACCAATTTGGGCAGGGGCTGCGCTTTTGGCTTAGCGGGCGGCGGTGGTGTGAGGGCCTTCTGAATTTTCCTCGCCCGGTTGGCAGTTTTCTTGCCGAAAATGAGATCTAGCAATTTCATTGACCGCGAGTCCCCCTGAGCGCATAACCCCTAGCGAGACGACCCGGCGCGCCAACGCCGAGCCGCCTCTGATCATCACACGCTACTGAGGAGCGAATAATGACTGTTGTTTCCCTACAGGCGGAATCTGTCCGCGCAAACCCGACCGAATGCGAAATCCTCTACCGCGCCTGGCGCTATGCCAAGGCACAATGGGACTTGGCGGATAACGACCCCGCCAATCCCGAAGGCCTCACGCAAGAAGAAAGCGATGCGTTCTGCGATGTCGAGCACTCGGCGCTGATCGCCTTCTTTCTTGCCCCCGCCGCGAGCCTGCCAGATGTTGCCCGCAAGATGCGCGTGATGCGCGAACAGGCCGCTTGGGAGCTTAATCAGGCGAGCGCGATCATGGCGCGCATCCAACGCGACATTCACCGCTTCGCCTTTGGCTTCGACCCGGGCGAGGATTGATCTCCCCCGGCATTGGCGGGCCGGTGATCCACACAAGAGAGGGCGCGTCATGCAGGTGGCGCGCCTTTTCTTTGGCCTGTTATCCACAGGCTGAGACGGATTTTCCTAAGGGCGGATTCGAGGGTGGGGCGATGATCGAGCATCTCCGAAAATCGCCTATTTTCAATGCTTTAAGAAGGAAAATGGCTCCCCGAGTAGGATTCGAACCTACGGCCATTCGATTAACAGTCGAATGCTCTACCGCTGAGCTATCGGGGAGCAACCGGCGGCCGGAACCGCTGGCAGAGGCGCGCCTATATGGGGGGCGCTGCGGGATTGCAAGCGGGTTTTGACACTCATCCGCATGTGTAATGCTGTAATAATACGGCAATTCACATAGGCAGCGATACTCGTTCGTTCATACCCGGCGCGCGCGTGGCTTTCGTCAACTTAGGCGGTCACGAACTGCTCCGCGACGATGCGCTCCTCGAGACTCTGGCCGGGGTCGAAGAGCAGGGTGAGGTCGCGGTCGCGGGCGATTTCGAGCCGCACTTCGGCGATATCGCGCAGTTCCTTCTGGTCGGCCACCGCCGCGACCGGGCGCTTGGCGGGATCGAGCACGCGCAGGACGATCTTCATCCGGTCGGGCAGGATCGCGCCGCGCCAGCGCCGCGGACGGAAGGGGCTGATCGGGGTCAGCGCGAGCAGCTTGCTGTCGAGTGGCAGGATCGGTCCCTGCGCCGACAGATTATAGGCGGTCGAGCCTGCCGGGGTCGCCACCAGCACCCCGTCGCAGACGAGTTCGGGGATGCGCACGCGGTCGCCCACGGTGACCTCGATCTTGGCGGTCTGGCGGGTTTCGCGCAGCAGCGAGATCTCGTTGATGGCGTTCATCACGTGGGTCTCGCCGTCCTGCGTCACCGCCTCGACCCTGAGCGGCGTGATCGCCCAGCGGCGCGCCTTGTTGACCTTGGCGGATATGGCCGCGCGCCGGTCATAGCGGTTCATCAGGAAGCCGACCGTGCCGAGGTTCATACCGTAGGCAGGGATGACCCGCCCGCCGTCGAGCATGGCGTGCAGCACCTGGAGCATGTAGCCATCGCCGCCCAGCACCACCACGGCATCCGCGTCCGACAGAGGCACCCATTCGCCCTGGGAGCGCAGCGCCGCCTCGGCGTCCTGCGCCCGCTCGGTGTCCGACGCCAGCAGTGCGAGCCGCCGATAGGTCGTCCCAAGGCTCGCCATGTCATCCCCTCCGGCAGCAGAATCGGCGCGCACGGCAGGCCATCCCCCGCGCCGTGCCACGTGCTCGCCCTGATGTGCCAGTTTCGGGCGGATTGCAATTGATGCGAGTCAGACGGGATATCAGGGGTTAAGGAAAGGCGGGGCAAGAGGAGTGCGATGGAACAGGGTCGGATGTCGTTGCGCACAGGTGCGGTTCGCGGGAGCTTGCCCGGCGTGCGCGCCGGCGTGCTGGAGGCGGACCTGCTGCGCGCGCTCGACCGGCGCGAGATCGAGGTGCTGTTCCAGCCGCAGTTCT
>ERZ1066123.1578-NODE-1578-length-13329-cov-12.122646_pt1 | contig 13329 bp, 12 predicted proteins | sample MGYA00382770_ERZ1066123 | MGnify/ENA primary metagenome ERZ1066123 (study PRJEB33369, sample SAMEA5778353) | biofilm metagenome | biome: Industrial cooling water; feature: Water cooling tower basin; material: Biofilm | place: United Arab Emirates | collected...
TCCTCGCGGATCACCGGCTCGGTGCGCGGTTCGTCCCGCGGGGCCTCGAAGCGGGATTCCTCGAAGCGCGGTTCGTCCCGCGGGGCCTCGAAGCGGGGTTCCTCGAAGCGGGGTTCCTCGAAGCGGGGTTCGTCGCGCTGCTCGAAGCGGGGCTGTTCGAAGCGGGGTTCGCCGCGCTGCTCGAAGCGGGGTTCCTCGAAGCGGGGTTCTTCGCGCTGCTCGAAGCGGGGCTGTTCGAAGCGGGGTTCGTCGCGCTGCTCGAAGCGAGGCTGTTCGAAGCGGGGTTCTTCGCGCGGCGGCTCGATCCACGCCGCGCCCGGCTTCTCCAGCGGGAGCGGGTCGGGCAAGGCATCAGGCGCCGGCGTGCCGACCCGCGTGGTCGGTTCCTCCCAACGCTGCTGGCTCGGCAAGGCGCGGATCGGTTCACCGCCAATGCTGGGCCCGGACATCACCGGAAGGACGACGTCGGGACCGACGCTGCGGGCGATGGGCTTGGCGCGTGGCTGGATCGGATCCGGGCTCGGGGGTCGGGGCCGGGACGGCACGTGGCCGTGGCCATACCCGGGGCCGTAGCCCCACGACGGGCCGAAGCCGGACCACGGGCGATGCCATCCCCATGGGCTCGACCACGTCGAGCCGTACCACGAAGGGCCGTACCACGAGGGGCCGAACGACGGCCGGTGCCACGAGCTGCCCCATCGGCTGCCGCGCCACCCGTTGCCGTAGATGATGGTGACGGTGCTGCCGCCGTAGCCGAACCACGGGTCATAGGCGATGCCGCTGCCGTAGCGCCAGCCGTCGCCGCGCCAGCCGTAGAACCAGCGGTCGTAGGGGTCGTTGTCCCAGCCGCCGTCGTAGCGGTCGTACTCGTAGCGGCGGTCGCGGTAGCGATCGTGGCGACCGTCGTAAGGACCGTAGCGATCGTCGTAGCGACGATCCTCGTAACGCCGGCCGTCCTGGTGCGGGTCGTAGATCCGGGTGTAGCTGCCGTCCGCGTGGTAGACGCGGCGCTCGACGACTTCATAGGTGACGCAGCCGCTCAGCAGCAGCGACGACAGGGCGAACAACGCGGTGCGGCGCAGCATGGCGGCGGTCTCTGGAGGGGCCCACCCATCATCCGCCGCGGCAGTGAATGCGTACTTAAAGTTCCGCGTCTCCGGCGCCTCGTTCAGCGGCCGTGGCGCGGGCCGCCATTCACAGTCGCCCGTGCGCCATCGTCCAGCGCAGCGCCAGCGTGTCGCGGTCGAGCAGGATCAGGTCGGCGTCCATGCCGGCCGCGATGCCGCCCTTGCGCGGCAGGCCCCAGATCGCGGCCGGCGACGAGGTGGCCGCGGCCAGCGCGGTGGCCAGCGCCACGCCGTGGGACTCGACGGCGTCGCGGACGCTGCCCAGCAGGCTGCCGATCGGCGCGACCTCGAGCGACAGCAGGCGGCCCTGCGCGTCGAAGTGCGGGAGGCTGGCCTGCCCGTCCGAGCTGAGCGTGATGCGTTCGACCGGCAGGCCGGCGGCCAGCGCCTCGGCCAGCGCCCGCGCCGCGGGGACCTCGCCGGCGGCGACGAAATCCGGCGTGCTGCTGGTCGTGAAGTCGATGCTGCCGCCGTCGCGCACGAAGGCGAAGCCGTCGGCCAGCAGCGTCGCGTGCCGATTGACGTGGGTGGGATGCCACTGCCGGAGCGGCACGGGCCATCGCGCGCTCGCCTCGCGCAGCAGCGCGAGGCCCTCGGGCGCCTCGCCGACGTGCACCAGCACGGTGCCGGCCTTGCCCGCGAGCATGCCGCCGACGCGCGCGTCCGAGGCGAGCCGCGCGAGCTCCGCCGCGCTCGGCTGCGAGCCCCGATGGTCCGCGATGGCGATTTCACCGAGGCCGATCATTTCCGGGATGAAGGCGAGATCGCCGCGCACGCTCCCGGTCAGCGTCACCGGCGGCACCTGGTACGAGCCGGTGAGGACATAGGCCGACAGCCCGCTGGCTGCCAGGGCGCGCGCGCAGGCGAGCAGGTCGGCGTGGCTGCGCGTGACGTCGTCGGTGCCGAGCGCGCCGATCATCGTGGTGACGCCCGCGGCCAAGGCAGTGGTGGCGGCCAAGGGCGGCATGCGGGTGGCGAAGCCCCCCTCCCCACCGCCGCCGCCGAAGTGAACGAGGCCATCGACGAGGCCGGGGCACAGGTAGTGCCCCGCTGCGTCGATGGGGCGCACCGGCACGCCGCAGCCGCGCGGATCGAGGCCCGGGCCCACCGCGAGCACCCGCCCCTGCGCGACCAGCACGTCGCCGCGCCCGATGGGCGAGGGCGTCATCAGCTCCGCGTCGCGGATCCAGATCAATTCAGACATAGCCCATCCCGACGGCGATGGCCACGGTGAGGGCGGACATCGCCATCAGCAGCAGCATGAAGCGGAAGATGATGCGCACCCACGCGAGCCAGCCGAGGCCGGCCACGCCGATGGCGCCCATCATGGCGGCGGAGGTCGGCATCACGAGATTCGTGAGGCCGTCGCCGAGCTGGAAGCACAGCACGCTGACCTGCTTGCTGACGCCGACGAGTTCGCCCAGGCCCGCCATCAGCGGCATGGTGATCGTCGCCTGCGCGGAGCCGGAGCTGACGAAGAAGTTGAACGCCGACTGCGCGGCGAGCATGCCCCACGCGGCGATCAGCTCGGGGGTGCCGGCGATGGCGTTGCCCATCGCGTACAGCGCGGTGTTGAGCACCGATGGCGCGTGCGGGTCGCTGCCGCCGAGGATGCCGAGCATGCCCTTCGCCACCGCGATCACCAGCACCACCGGCACGAGGCTCCGCACGCCGTCGGTGAAGGCCTGCGCCGCGCCGTTCGCGCTGATGCGGCCGCCGATCACCGCCACGACGCCGGCGAACAGGCCGAGCGCGAAGAACTGCGTGGCGATCTCGGCGATGTAGTAGCCGGCGACGGTGACGCCCCAGATGATCCAGACCACCGTGGCGGCGGTGGCCCACAGCACGGCGTGGTCCACCCCGCCGAGGCGCGGACCGCCGGCGCCGTCGGTGCGCGCCGCCGCGCCGTCGTCGGCGTCGATACGGCGATGCTTCGTTGCGTAGCGCAGCGCGAAGGCCAGGCCGACCGCGGTGAACGCGGTCCACATCACGATGCGGAAGGGCGCGCCGGACAGCAGCGGCACGCCGGCGATGCCCTGCGCGACGGCGACGCTGAAGGGGTTCATCCACGACGTGCCGAAGCCGATCTGGCTGGCCATGTAGGTCACCATCACGCCGACTTCCGGCGGATAGCCCAGGCGCCGGATCAGCGGCAGCAGCAGGGCGAGGAAGGCGATGGTTTCCTCGCCCATGCCGAACACCGCCCCGCCGGTCGAGAAGGCGACGAACAGCACGGCCAGCAGCAGGCGCGGCCGATGCCCGAAGCGCGCGACCAGGCGCCGGAGGCCGTTGTCGATCGCGCCGCTGGCCTGCACGAGGCCGAAGGCGCCGCCCACGGTCAGCACGAACGCGATCACGCCGATGGCGGCGCCGTTGCGGCTGCCCGAGGTGAAGCCGTCGAAGAACAGATTGAGCAGGCCCGGGTGCTCGGCGCTGCTCGAGAACAGGCGCAGGCCCAGCGCCGACTCGCCGGGCTGGAAGCTGGCCAGCGACATCGGCTGCCCGGGCGCGAACAGGCCCGCGGGCACGAAGGGCACGATCGCCGCCAGCACGAGGGCGACGGCGAGCAGCACCAGCAGCGTGTCGGGCGCGCGCGAGGGCGCGGCGGTGGAAGTCATCGGAGCGTCCGGTGGGAGTGCGACGAAGCGCGGTGTGGCGACCCGCGCGCTCGGCGCACGGTATCGCAGGAGGAGGGGGGCATCCGTGCCCCGGACCCACCGGCGAGCCGGTGGGCGGTCCGTTCGCGGTGCTCAGGCCGAACCGATCAGAACCGGCCGATCCAGTTCAGCGTGACGTAGCGGCCCATCGCGTCGTGGTTGAAGGTGTCGACGCCGGCCCGCGAAGCGAGCGCCAGAGGCGGGTCGCGATCGGTGAGGTTGCTGACGTTGATCGACACGCGGTGCACCTCGTCGATGTCCCAGCCGAACGAGGCGTTGAGCGTCGTCCACGAGGCCACGCGGGTCGAAGGCGTCGCTTCCGGGTCGATGCGGAAGTCGTCGAAGTACGAGCCGACGTAGGTCGCCCACAGCGCCATGTCGGTGCGCCCGCCGCGCCAGTCCAGCGCCACGGTGCCGCGCCACTTCGGGTAGCGGTACTCGCCGTTGAGCTCGACCAGGCGAAGCCCGTTGACGCAGGCGCCTTCGCCGCGGGTCGGCGCCACGCTGGGCGAGCAGGACTCGGAGCGCTCGAAGGAGTTGACGCGGGTGGCGTCCACGCTGAGGTCGAGCGTGCCGCCGAACAGGTCGTCGCTGAGGCCGTGCTTGGCGCTGAAGTCCCAGCCGCTCGTGCGCTGCAGGCCGATGTTGCCGAGGCGCGCGAACACCTCGCCCGTGGACAGGCGTCCGACCGTGCCGCTGCCGAGCTCGATGCCTTCCGCGTCGACGGGGCGCGGACGGCTGCCGTCGACGAAGGTGTAGATCAGCGACGGGTTGGCCAGCGCCCGCCGCAGCAGGCTCAGGTAGTCGACGTCGACGAGGTTCTCCTGGTCGAAGTTCCAGTAGTCGAGGCTGAAGGTCGTGCGCGCGCCCGGCGACCACACGGCGCCGAGGTTCCAGGCTTCCGAGGTCTCCGGCTGCAGGTCGGGGTTCGCGAGCACCTGGCTGAAGATGGTCGGCGAGCCCGTGCGCGAGCCGCAGAAGTTGGCGAAGAACTCGCTGCCCGCGGTGCACGGCAGGGTGAACGACGCGGCCGTCGTGCCCGCGCCGGCCTGGGCCAGCGAGGGCGCGCGGAAGCCGGTGTTCCAGCCGCCGCGGAAGACCAGCGTGTCGGTCGGGCGGAAGCGCAGGCCGACCGACGGATTGAAGTCGCCGCCGAAGTCGGAGTAGTGGTCGTAGCGCGCGGCAAGGCGGACGTCGAAGGCTTCGGTCACCGGCAGCAGCGCTTCGGCGAACGCCGCCGAAACGTTGCGGTCGGCGCGCGCCGACTTCGAGCCGAAGCCGTAGACGCCCGGCTGGCCGGTCAGGCGGTCGACCTGCGCGAGCGGCGAGGGCAGGTCCGCGATGCGGTCGCGGCGGCCTTCGAGGCCGAAGGCCCAGGCGATGTCGCGGTTGCCGATCGAGCCGGCGCTGCCGTTGAGCTTGACGTCCACGCCGAGGCTGGTCGACTCGCCGTCGCGGGGCACCTCCTCGAGCACGAGCGCGAGCACGCGCGGGTCCTGGCTGGCCTGGCCGCCGAACGGGTTGTACCAGAGGCCGCCCGTGCTCGGCGAACAGGTCGTCGATCCGTCGGCGCACAGGCGGCCGCGCAGGCCGGCGTTGACGCGCAGGCGGTTGTAGATGCCGCCGCTCGCGACCTGCTCGGAGGCGCTGCTCGCGTACGTCGCGGCGCTCTCCCAGCCCCAGTCGCCGATCGAGCCGCGCAGGCCGCCGAGCACGCGCCAGTTGCGCGTCTCGATGTCGATCTGACGCGCGTCGGGGAAGCGGCCCACGCCGATGATGTCGTCGGTCGGCCGCAGGCCGTCGGCGATCATCCGGGCGCGCAGTTCGGCGGGGAAGTTCGGATGGTCGAACGCGATGCGCAGGCCGGCGCCCGGCCACGAGGCGGGGCTGCTGGTGGCGAAGCTCTCGTTGCGCTGCAGCTGCACCTCCGCGAACGACTCCAGCGTGTCGCCGAGGCGTGCGTGGAAGCTGCCGTAAACGCCGATGGCGCGCAGCTCGGGGTCGTAGGCGGTGAAGTTGCTGGCCTCGAAGTCGCAGTACTGGCCGAAGCGGCCGAGCGGGAAGCCCGGGCGGCCGTCGAAGCGGCGCGCGCTGGGGGCAGGCGGCTTCGATGAAGTCGTCGCCGAGCGCGAAGCCGAGGCCGTTGAAGCTCACGAACTCCGAGCCGCCGTCACGCGAGCCGCGTGCGCGCGCGGTGACCGCGCGGTCTCGGCTGTAGAACCCGTTCCGCTGGAAGCCGTCGACGACCAGCAGGCCGCCGAGGTCCTCGTCGCCGAAGCCCCAGGTCAGGTTGACGTTGATGCGGGCCTCGTCGCTGTCGGCGGTGGAGTCGCCGAGGCTCGCGGCGGCGCGGATGCCCTCGAAGTCGCGACGCAGCACGACGTTGATGACGCCGGCCACGGCGTCGGCGCCGTAGATGGCCGATGCGCCGGACGACAGCACTTCGATGCGCTCCACGGCGGCCATCGGGATGGCGTTGATGTCGACGAAGTTCTCCGAGCGAACGCCGTTCGAGAACGAGGCGGCGGCCACGCGGCGGCCGTTGACCAGGGTCAGCGTCGAGCCGGCGCCGAGGCCGCGCAGCGAGGCGCCCGCGGAGCCGGCCGGCGAATCGGCCTGCAGCGCGCCGGAGGATGCGGTGTTGAAATTGCCGGTGCCGCCGCCGGTCTCGGAGATCAGCTTGAGTGCGTCGCCGATCGACTGCAGGCCGAAGCGCTGGATCTGCTGGGCGTCGATGACCTGCACCGGCTGCGCTTCGGCGAGATCGACGCCGCGCAGGTTCGTGCCGGTGACGGTGACGGCGTCGAGCGTCTGCGTGTCGTCGTCGTTGGCCGGCGGCGCGGTCTGGGCGGCGACGGCCGGGGCGTAGGCGGACGTGGCGAGGAGCAGCGCGATGGCGGCGCTGAGTGGCTTCGTGGACAGCATGGCGGTTTCCTCAGGGGCGACGGACGGCCGCGCACGAGGCGCGGGCCGGGGCGTTCAGGGCAAGGGTGGCCGGGGACGGCCGGTCGGCGGCGTCGCCGGTCGGCGACGCGAATGCGCGCGCGCTCCGGGCCGTTGCGGCGCGGAGCGGCTCAGCAGGCGGGATCTACTCGTCCCACCACTCGCTGAGGTAGAAGGTCCGGGCGATGTGCCGGATGTGGTTGCGCGGCTTGGGCATTTCGGAGGACCGGAAACGTTCTGTCTTCATACGTCGTTCATTTCAGCGTCGTCAAGTGCCTTCGCGGTCTTCATGCGCCGCGGCCCGACGCCGCGAGTCGAGTCAGAATCGCCTCCCCCGTCCCCCGCGAGTGCCGCATGCCCTGTTCTCCTCCGTCATGGCGCCGTACCTCCCTCCTCGCGCTGGCCCTGCTCCCGCCCGCGGTCCTCGGCGTGGCGCCGACGCCAGCGCGCGACCTGTTCCTCGCGGGCGGCGCGCTCGCGATCTGCTCGGACCTGTCGCCGCGGGCCTGCACCGCGCCGCCGGCCGCCGAGCCCGGCCAGGCCCGGCGCGCGCCCGCGCATTACCGCCTGGATGCGCCCGGCATCGCCCGGGCCATGACGCCGGCGCTGTGGACGCATCCGGGTGCGCCCGACGCCGCGATGCGGTCGCGCTGGCTGCAGGCCGCGGCGGAAGAGACGCAAGGCGCGCGGCTCGACGCGGTGGCGATGGAGGACGCGCTGGCGGCGATCTGCGTGGCGGACACGTGCGCGGCCACTGACGCGATGCGGCCGTGGTCGGTGCTGCTGGACGCCGAGCGCGCCGCGGTGCTGGCCGCGCTGGAAGTGCCCGCGCTCGACGCGACGGGCGAGCGGCCGAAGGAGCGCGCGCGGCCCGCGCAAAGCCGCGTGCCCGGCGGCGTCGACGTGCTGCGCGCCTTCGTCGCCGCCGCGCAGGCGCGGACGCGGGGCCGCCCGAAGGTCGCCGTCGTCACGGCCTCGGCGTTCGATCCGATGGACCCGGTGGATTTCTACGTCGACGCGTTCCGCGAGCTCGGTGCCGACGCGGTGTGGTGGCCCGTCGATGCGGCCGCCGCGGCCGCGCGCTTCGAGCGCGGGGACTGCGCGGCGCTGCCGGCGCTGCGCGCCGAGCGGCTCCGGCTGGTGGGCCGCGAGGCGATCTATCCCGACCTCGCGCGCTTCCAGCACGACCACTGCGCGTCGCAGCCCGCGCTGATGCTGCAGGTGCAGGGCGTGTTCTTCGCCGGAGGCGACCAGTGGCGGCATCGGCAGGCCTTCGTGCACGCCGACGATCGCGCGAATCCCTGGCTGCAGGAGCTGCAGCAGGCGCACGCGGCGGGCCGTGTGGTGGTCGGCGGCACCAGCGCCGGGGCGGCGGTGCAGAGCGGCGCGTGGATGCTGGGCAACGGCGACGTGGAGGCCGCGGTCGCGCGGGCGGCGCGCGTGGCGCCGCCGCCGGAGCCGGGCTGCGCGCGCGGAGGCCGCTGCGGCGGCCTGCCCGAGGACGCGCTGACGCTGTGGCCGGCCGGCGGCCTGCGCCTCGCCGACGGTGCCATCGCCGACACGCATTTTTCCGAACGCTCGCGCGAGCTGCGCCTGCTGATGGCGATGCAGGCCGCCGACGCCCGCTGGGGCTACGGCGCCGACGAAACCTCGGCCCTGCACGTCCGCACGGTCGGCGCGCGGCGCGAAATCCGCGCGATCGGCGAAGCCGGGGGCTGGGTGCTGCGCCGGCCGGCGTCGATGCGCGACGAGGCCGAGGCCTGGTACCTCGTGCCGGGCGCGACGCTGGTGGTCGAGGAAGGGCTGCCGCCGAACGCCGAAGGGGCGGACGCGCTCGGTGAGCGGGTGACGCTGGCGATCGATCCCGGCACGCCGGGCCCCCTGCGCGAGCGGCGTCCGCTGCCGCCGAGCGCGTTCGACCCTGGCGCGCTGCGCGACGCTGCGCAGCGGCTGGCCTGGCGCTGCGGCAGTGGCCTGCGGCTTCCGGCCGCGCCCGGGATGGCGGCGCTGGACTGCGCGGACGGCGCACGCGGGTGGCGGCGCCCGGATCGCGCCGGGCGCGACGAGGGCGACGAGGGCGACGCACGCGTGCGGCCGGTCACCCACGGCGTCGGCCCGCTGCGCTTGCGCTTCCTTCGGGCGACCTCGACGTGATCGACGCGTCGTGGTCGCTGGGCCTGTGGCTGGCCGGCTGGACCATCGGCCTGATGCTCGCCTACGCGGTGATCCGCGAACGCCGTCCGCCGGCCGCGACGCTGGCGTGGATCGTGTTCGTGCTCGCGCTGCCCTTCCTGGGCGTGCTGGTCTACCTGCTGATCGGCACCCGGAAGCGCGCCCACCGCGAACGGGCGCGCCTGCGCACGCCCGTCGACCACCCTCGCCCGGACGGCGCGGCGCGCGCCTCGCTGGCCGGGTTCCTCGCGGGGTTCGGCCAGGCCGGACCGAGCCTGAACCGGGTCGCCGTGCACGCGGAGGCCAGCGCCGCGCGGCGCGCGCTCGTGGCGCTCATCGACGGGGCGGAACGCGAGCTGCACTTCGTCGTCTACACGTTCGAGCGCGACGACGCGGGCCGCGAGGTGCTGCGCGCCCTGCGCCGTGCCTGCGAGCGCGGGGTCACCGTGCGGCTGCTGGTGGACGACCTCGGCTCGTGGCACCTCGGCCGCACCCACATGGACAAGCTCGAGCGCAGCGGCGGCCGCGTGGGGCGCTTCAAGCCCCTCTGGTATGCGCTGCGCGCACGCACGGCCAACCTGCGCAACCACCGCAAGATCGTCGTCGCCGACGGCGCACGCGCGTGGACGGGCTGCCGCAACATCGGCGACGTGTACCTCGAGGACCATGCGGAGCAGACGCGCTGGGCGGACCTGAGCTACGTCATCGACGGACCGGCCGCGGCGGTGCTCGACGAGATCTGCCGCTGCGACTGGCAGTTCGCCACCGGCGAGGCCCTGCCACCGCCGCAGGCGACGGCCGCGGAGGGAACGCGCGGCGCGGCGCTCGCGCGCGTGCAGGTGCTGGCCAGCGGCCCCGACCATCGCGACGACCCGTGGCACGCGGCGCTGCTGAAGGCGCTGATGACCGCGCAGCGTCGGATCTGGATCGCGACGCCCTACTTCGTCCCCGATGAAGCAGTGCAGCATGCGCTGGTGATCGCCGCACGCAGCGGCGTCGACGTGCGCCTGCTGATCCCGAAGCGCTCGGACAACCGGCTGGTGGACTGGGTGGCGCGCACCTATCTGCGCGACCTCGCGCGCGCGGGCGTCCGGGTGCTGCGCTACGAGCCCGGGATGATGCACGCGAAGCTGATGCTCGCGGACGACGCCGTTGTCACCGGCTCGGCGAACATGGATGCGCGCAGTTTCTTCCTCAACTACGAGGTGGTGCTGCACCTGGATGGCGACGACGCGCTGCGCGACGAGCTCGACGCCTGGTACACGCGGCTCGAGGCGCGCTCGCTCGTCGGGGTGCGGCCGTATGCCGTCTGGCGCGAAACGCTCGCCGACCTGGCGCGATTGCTGGCGCCGATGATGTAGCCGCCGACGACATCGCCCCGGTGCATCCCGTCCGTGGGTTGCACCGGGGCCCTCCTACGCTGGGGCAGCGGCCAGCGGCCGGAGGCGGCGGCACCGTCACCCGCCCGAGGCAGGCCCGGCCCGCGCATCACTCCTTACTCGCGGCGCGCGTCCGCGGCGGCGTCGGCCATGTCACGGGCCTTCTTGGCCTCGAGTTCGGCCATGTCGTAGGCGCTCTTCGCCTGCGTCATGCAGGCATCGCGCTCGGCGCCCGCGAGCGCCTCGCACCGCTCTTCCGCCACGTCGTAAGCGGCCTTGGCTTCGGCGATCCGCACGTCGTAGGCGGCGCCGGCGTTGGCCTCGGTGGCGTCGGCCACGGCTTCGTTGTAGTCCTCAGCGCCGTCGTTGGCGTCCATCGCCGCGTCGTTCGCGGCCTCGTTGAGGCTCTCGCGCGTGTCGGCCGCCGTTTCCGCGGCGTCCTGGCGCGCGTCGGCGACGTCCTCGCGGCCGTCGGCGCGCGCCTCGGCAACGTCTTCGGCCGTGTCCTGCGCGGATTCCTGGCAGGCCGTCAGGCCGAGGACGATGGCGGAGGCGAGCAGCAGGGGCTTCAGAGAATTCAGGGTGTTCATCAGGGGGATTCCTTCTGGGAGGTGGAGGGGGCCGTGGGGCGAGCGGGCGCGATCAGTTCTTGGCGTCGTCCGCCGCTTCCTGGACTTCTTCGCCCGCTTTCTCGATGTCTTCGCCGGCGCCGCGGATCGTGTTGCAGCCGGTGGTGGCGAGGCCTGCCAGGCAGACCAGGGAAAACATCAGGGCGTTGCGGATGCGCAGGTTCATGGGGGATCTCCGGGACGTTGGGGAAACAGGTGGAGGGCAGGAGGGGGAACGCGGATCAGCCGAAGGACGGCATGCCGCCGAACAGCAGCGAGGCGATGAAGAGGATCAGGAAGACGAAGAACAGGATCTTCGCGATGCCGGCGGCGGTGCCGGCGATGCCGCCGAAGCCGAGGACGGCGGCGATCAGCGCGATGACGAGAAAGACGATGGCCCAGGTGAGCATGGCGGGACTCCTTCGTGGCGGATCGGGAACGGGAACGGAGGCAGGGTGGTCAGGGGGGGGGCGGGGGGCGACGTCGGGCGCGGGGTTGGCGAGCAGGGGGAGGGCAGCAGGGTCCGTGCCAAGGTCCGGGGGGCTCAGCCGGCCCGCAGGCTGCCCGGGCGATCGGGCGAAATGCCCGGCCACCCCCGCGGCGCCCGCGCGGATCGTGCGATGGGCACGACCACTCCGGGCGCGTTCGCGGCCGTGGGTCGAGCGGCCGGGACGCCGGCCGCCCGCGCCAGCAGGCGCAGCCCGCCGAGGCGAAGCGCCGGCGCCTCGGGGCGCGTCAGCAGGGCAAGGTCGGCGTCGGTCAGTTCGCTGGCGAGCAGGACGGTCATCCGCGGCCTCCGGTGCGGCGCGAGGGTGATCCACCGGCCGCGGTGCGGCGACTTGGCGCCGCCTTGGCGGCGGCCTTCCTGGCGGGGGCTTTCTTCGCCGGCCGCGACGCTTTCGCGGCCTTCGACCGGCCGGTGAGGTCCACGCGCACCTGCCCGCCGAGCGCCGACTCGTCGCCGGTGACGCGGGCGATCAGGAAGCCGACCGCCTTGCCCAGCCACGAACGGGGCCCTTCCCAGGCCTCGATGCTGGCGATGCGCACCTCGAGGACGGTGAGGTTGGGGTCGTCCTTGCCCTTCGGGAAGAAGGCCTTCAGCGCGTCATTCCACAGCGCGTCCTTGACCGACGGATCGTCGTTGGTGCCGGCTTCGCCCGCTACGGACAGGAACACGTTCTTGTCCTTGGAGGCGTAGGCCAGATTGATGCGCGGGTCGGCGGCGAGCTCGGCGACCTTGGCCGAATCGCGCTCGGTGAAGAACCGCACCACGCCGGCGTCGAGCGCGGCGTGCTGGGTGGACAGCGGCCGGCTGACCAGCCGGCCCGCCTCGCCCACGGTCGTGACCATGGCGATGTCGAGGCTGGCCATCTGCTCGGCCAGCCGCTTCAGCTGGGCGTCGCGCTCGGACGCCGTGGCGAGGCGGGCCATGGCTCAGGCCTTCCGGAACAGCTTGCTGCCGAAGATCAGCGAGCCGACGAACAGGACGAGGAAGACGAAGAACAGGATCTTCGCGATGCCGGCGGCGGTGCCGGCGATGCCGCCGAAGCCGAGGACGGCGGCGATCAGCGCGATGACGAGGAAGGTGAGGGCCCAGTTCAACATGGCGTGCTCCTTGAGTCGGGGGACAGGGGACGGGGGGATTCCCGCCCCCTCGACCGTCCAAGGCCCGTGCCAAGCGGTTTCGCACGATGGTCGGCAGGTTCGGCCGGCGGGTTGGCACGATTCGTGCGACCTGCGTCCTGCCCTTCACGGGCTTTCGTGCAATCTGCAATGACCTTGGAGCCCCCCCGGATGGATCGAGTTCTGAAAGGCGCCCGCGTGCTGGCCATCGAGGACGACGAGGACATCCTCGCGACCTACGCGGCCATCTTCGACATGATGGAAACCCACTTCTCGGCGGCGCCGACGCTGGCCGAAGGGATGAAGCTCGCGGCCACCCGGCCGTTCGACGTGCTGCTGCTGGACCGCTCGATCGGCTACGACTCCGGGCTGACGGCGATCCCGCAGATCCACCTGCATGCCCCCAGCCTGCGGATCATCATGGCCACGGCGCATCGCGACACCGACGCCGCGCTCGAGGCGCTGCGCGCCGGTGCGCACGACTACCTCGTCAAGCCGTTCTCGGCCGAGCAGCTGCGCATCGCGGTCGCCCGGCAGGTCGAGGCGCGGCGCCTCGCGGGCCGCGTCGAAGCGCTGGAGAAGCAGCTGCCGAACGACGGCGACCCGGCCCCGGTGTCGGCCTCCCCGGTGATGAGGCAGATTCTGGCGCTGGCGCAGCAGGTCGCCGCCACCGACGCCAACGTGCTCATCCTCGGCGAAAGCGGCACCGGCAAGAACGTGCTCGCCAAGCTCATCCATCGCCTGTCCGCGCGCCGCGATCGCGACTTCGCCACCGTGAACTGCCCGTCGCTGTCGGCCGAGCTGCTGGAGAACGAGCTGT
>ERZ1066123.1585-NODE-1585-length-13286-cov-18.101051_pt1 | contig 13286 bp, 14 predicted proteins | sample MGYA00382770_ERZ1066123 | MGnify/ENA primary metagenome ERZ1066123 (study PRJEB33369, sample SAMEA5778353) | biofilm metagenome | biome: Industrial cooling water; feature: Water cooling tower basin; material: Biofilm | place: United Arab Emirates | collected...
TGCAGGCCAAGATGGTCGAGGGCGCGGTGAAGAAGTTCGCCAAGGAAAACGCGCTCCTCAGCCAGATCTTCGTCAAGGACGGCAAGGCGACGGTCGAGGAATACATCGCCAAGGCGGCCAAGGACGCCGGCAAGTCGATCAAGCTGGTCGACTACGTCCGCTTCCAGCTCGGCGAAGGCATCGAGAAGGAAGAAGTCGACTTCGCCGCGGAAGTGGCGGCGACCCTCAAGGGCTGATCCGGCTTCGAACACTCAAGGCGGCCGCCGCAGCGATATGCTGCGGCGGCCGTTTCCGTGCCGGGCAGCGCGCTTACCCTTTGCGATTTGGCGCTGGTCCCGTTAAGTGCCCCCCACCCGATTTCAGCAGGAGCCCCGAGGCCTCATGTCTCTCCCCACGATCAAGCGCGTTCTCCTGAAGCTTTCGGGCGAGGTCTTGATGGGCAACCAGCAGTTCGGGATCGATCCCGAATTCGTCGCTGAACTCGCCAAGGAGGTGAAGGCGGCCAAGGAAACCGGGCTCGAGATCTGCCTCGTGATCGGCGGCGGCAACATCTTCCGCGGCATGGCGGGGGCGGCCAAGGGGATGGACCGCGCGCAGGCCGATTACATGGGGATGCTGGCGACCGTGATGAACGCGCTCGCTATGCAGAACGCCCTCGAACAGCTCGGCGTCCAGACCCGCGTGCAATCGGCGATCGAGATGGACAAGGTGTGCGAGCCGGTGATCCGCCGCCGCGCCGAGCGCCATCTTGAAAAGGGCCGCGTGGTGATCTTCGCCGCCGGTGTCGGCGCGCCCTACTTCACCACCGACAGCGGCGCGGCCCTGCGCGCGGCGGAAATGCGCTGCGACGCGCTCTTGAAGGGCACCAGCGTCGACGGGGTCTATGACAGCGACCCCAAGCACAATCCGCAAGCGGTGCGTTTCGAAACCGTGACTTACGACAAGGTGCTCGCCGACAATCTCAAGGTGATGGACGCCTCCGCCGTGGCGCTGTGCCGCGACAACAAGATCCCGATCGTGGTCTTCTCGATCCGCGAGAAGGGCAACCTTGCCCGCGTGCTGGCGGGCGAGGGCGTCCAGACCATCGTCCAAGACAGCTAAGCAAAAGGAACCCAGCCATGCCGCAATTTGACAAGGCCGATGTCGAGCGCCGGATGAAGGGCGCGGTGGAATCGCTGAAGAGCGATCTGCAGGGCCTGCGCACCGGCCGCGCCAACACCACCCTGCTCGATCCGGTGCAGGTCGAGGTCTATGGCTCGATGATGCCGCTCCAGCAGGTCGCGACGGTCTCGGCGCCCGAGCCGCGGATGCTGAGCGTGCAGGTGTGGGACAAGTCGAACCTCCACGCGGTGGAGAAGGCGATTGCCTATGCCAATCTCGGCCTCAACCCGATCATCGACGGCCAGACCCTGCGCCTGCCGATCCCCGATCTGACGCAGGAGCGCCGCAAGGAGCTGGCGAAGCTCGCGGGTCAGTACGCCGAAAAGGCCAAGATCGCGATCCGCAACGTGCGCCGCGATGCGATGGAAAGCCTCAAGACCGACGAGAAGAAGAAGGAAATCTCCGAGGACGAGCGCAAACGCGCCGAGGATCAGGTCCAGAAGCTGACCGACCAGTACGTCAAGGAAACCGACGAGGCGGCGGCCAAGAAGGAACAGGAAATCCTGACGCAGTGACCGGCCCGGGTGCTTCCTTTTCCGTTCGTGTCGAGCGTAGTCGAGACACAGGCGCAAGGCCTCTCGACTTCGCTCGAGGCGAACGGCGGTGGTGGATAGCGTCTTGAAAGCAGATCGCGCCAGACATGTCGCCATCATCATGGATGGCAATGGCCGCTGGGCCAAGAAGCGGGGCCTGCCGCGCGCGGTGGGCCACCAGCGCGGCGTGGAGGCGGTGCGGCGGCTGGTGCGCGCGCTGGAGCCGACCGGGCTCGAATGCCTCACGCTCTATGCCTTCTCCTCGGAAAACTGGAAGCGGCCCGACGAGGAGGTCGACGACCTGATGAACCTGATGCGCCGGTTCATCAAATCGGACCTGCCCGAATTCGTCGCCAACAACGTCAAGCTCAAGATCATCGGCGACTGGCAGAGCCTCGCGCCCGATATCGTCGCGATGCTGGAGGATGCGCTGGCGCAGACGGCGAACGGCAGGCAGACGCTTGCGGTCGCGCTCAACTATGGCGGCCAGCACGAGATCGCGCGTGCGGCTGCCAAGGCGGCCGGCGAGGGCGAGGTCAGCATCGAGACCATCGCCGCGCATCTCGACACCGCCGATCTGCCGCCGCTCGACCTGCTGATCCGCACCAGCGGCGAGATCCGCCTGTCGAACTTCCTGCTGTGGCAGGCGGCCTATGCCGAGATGCTCTTCGTGGACACGCTGTGGCCCGATTTCGCGCCCGAGCACCTCGCCCGCGCGCTCGACGACTTTGCCCGGAGGGAGCGGCGCTATGGCGGACGGTGATGCGCGGGTGCGCGACCCCAAGGCGGGGGTGAGCGACCTGCCGGTGCGGCTCGCGAGCGCCATCGTCATGCTGGTGCTGGCGGGCGGGGCGCTGTGGCTGGGCGGCTGGTTCTGGACCGTCTTCGTCGCGCTGCTCGCGCTGGGCGTGTTGTGGGAATGGAACCGTCTGGTCGGGCGCTTCGGCCAGTCGGCGGTGGCCGAGACCGTGTGGTTCTTCGCCGGGGTGGTCTATGTCGGCGGGGCGGCGCTGGCGATGATGGCGGTGCGCAACGGCCGCCAGATCCTGCCTGATCCCGAACTGTCGGGCTATGCGCCTCTGGGCGTGCTGGCGGGCTTCATCCTTCCCATCATCGCGGTCGATGTCGGCGCCTATTTCGCGGGCCGTGCCATCGGCGGACCCAAGATCGCGCCGCGCATCAGCCCGGCCAAGACATGGGCGGGGCTGGGCGGCGGGGCCGTGCTGGCCGCTCTGGTGGGCGTGGTCGTCGAACTGCTGGATATCGGCCCTGCCGCGCTCGTGCCGGGCTATACCGCCCTCGATCTCGCGATGGCGGGCCTTGCCGGCATGCTGATCGCGGTGATCGCGCAGGCCGGGGATTTCTTCGAAAGCTGGATGAAACGGCGCGCGGGGCTCAAGGATTCGGGCAGCCTCATTCCGGGACACGGCGGATTGTTCGACCGGCTCGACGGCTTCATCGCGGTGTTCTTCGTGCTGTTTGTGATTGCCACGCTGCCCGCTTTGCTGGGATGATGCAGCGATGACGCGGACGCTCACCCTGCTTGGCGCGACCGGCTCGATTGGGGCATCGACGCTCGATCTGGTGCGGCGCAATCGTGACGAATGGCAGGTGGAGGCCCTGACCGCGCAGTGCAGCGCGGCGGAACTGGCCGCGCTTGCCATCGAATTCGGCGCCAAGCTCGCGGTGGTCGGCGACGAGACCTGCCTGCCCGAACTGCGCGAGGCGCTCGGTTCCAGCGGTATCGAGGCGGCAGGCGGGCGCGCGGCGCTGATCGAGGCGGCGGCGCGGCCCGTCGACATGACCGTGGCGGCGATCGTCGGCTGCGCGGGCCTTGCTCCCGTCATGGCGGCGGTGGAGCGGGGCGGCACCATCGCGCTCGCCAACAAGGAGGCGCTGGTCTCGGCGGGCGAGGTGCTGATGGAGGCGGTCACCCGCCACGGCGCGACGCTGCTGCCGACCGATTCCGAACACAACGCGATCTTCCAGTGCCTCGCCGGCAGCCGGATCGAGGACGTGGCGAAGATCACCCTCACCGCCAGCGGCGGCCCCTTGCGCACCTGGACCTTCGAGCAGCTCCACGCCGCCACACCGGCGCAGGCGGTCAAGCACCCCAACTGGTCGATGGGCGCCAAGATCAGCGTCGATTCCGCGACGATGATGAACAAGGGGCTCGAATATATCGAGGCCTATCACCTCTTCCCGGTGGGGCTTGACCGGCTCGGGATCGTCGTCCACCCGCAGAGCGTGATCCATTCGATGGTCGAATTCCGCGACCGTTCGACCCTGGCGCAGCTTGGCCCGTCCGACATGCGCGTACCGATCGCCTCGTGCCTTGCCTGGCCGCAGCGGATGGAAACGCCGCTTCCGCCGCTCGATCTCGCCGCCATCGGCGAACTGACCTTCTTCCCGCCCGACGAGGACCGCTTCCCCGCCACCCGCCTTGCCCGGGAGGCGATTGCGGCAGGGGGCAGCGCGCCCGCGATCCTGAACGCCGCCAACGAGGTCGCGGTCGCCGCCTTCCTCGCCGGTCAGATCAGGTTCACCCGCATTGCGGCACTGGTCGAGGAAACCCTCGCGCGCAGCAATGACGCGCCGCGCCCGGCGAGCCTCGAGGAAGTGCTCGCCGTCGACCATTCCGCAAGGATGCAGGCACAGGCCCTGCTGGAGACCAACGCCCTTGTTTGAGAGCCCGCCTTTCTGGATGTACGTGATCGGCTTCCTGCTGCTGCTGGGGCCGCTCGTCACCCTCCACGAACTCGGCCACCTGCTCGTCGGGCGGCTGTTCGGGGTTCGCGCTGAGGCCTTCTCGGTGGGGTTCGGCAAGGAGCTGGCGGGCTTCACCGACCGCCAGGGCACCCGCTGGAAGCTCTCGGCGCTGCCGCTGGGCGGCTATGTCCAGTTCAAGGGCGACATGAACCCCGCTTCGGTGCCCGATCCGGACGCGCCGGTCGAGGAGGGCAGCTTCCAGAGCGCCGCGCTGTGGAAGCGCGCGCTGATCGTGGCCGCGGGGCCGGTCACCAACATCCTCGTTGCGCTGGCGATCTTCTTCGCCTTCAACATCGCTTTCGGGAAGCCCCTGCCGGTCGAGCCCGACGAGGTCGGCACGGTTGCCGCCTTCACCGAGGACTCGCGCGCAAAGGCGGCCGGTTTCCGGGTCGGGGACCGGATCGTGGCGATCGACGGCGTGGACATGACCAGCTGGCGCGAGATCCAGCAGACGATCATGCTCCAGCCCAATCACCGTTTCGTCATCACCGTGCTGCGCGACGGCGCGCGCCGCGACCTGCCGGTGACGACCGCATCGCAGCAGCTCACCGACAATTTCGGCAACAGCCAGACCGTCGGCCTGATCGGGATCCGCACGCTCGAAACCGAGGAACGCTTCGCGCCCCTTTCGGTCGGCGAGGCGGCGACGATGGCGGTGCAGCAGTGCCTCGACACGGGGCGGATGATGATCACCGGCATCGCCCAGATCATCCGCGGCGACCGGTCTTTCAGCGAGATGGGCGGGCCGCTCAAGATCGCGAAGTTCTCGGGCGAGCAGATGAGCCTGGGGCCTTTGAACTTCATCAGCCTCGCCGCGCTGATCTCGCTTAATTTGGCATTCATCAACTTCTTGCCAATCCCCGCGCTCGATGGCGGGCACCTGATGTTCTACCTGGCCGAGGCGATCCGCCGCAAGCCGGTGGGGCCGCGGGCGACCGAATGGGCCTATCGCACCGGGATCGCGCTGGTGCTGATGCTGATGGTGGTGGTGACGGTGAACGATATCGTCACGCTGCCGATCTTCGGCAGCTGATCCGGGCGGTGGATAGGCACGCCGGGGCGAGGCGGTCGCGGCTTGATTGCGCGGGGCACATCGGGCAGAGGCGTGGCTCGGGACACAAGGCGGCGCAAGGGCGGGCGCGGCAGGTAGCAGGCAGGATCGCATCACGGGCCGCAAGGCGCGCGGTGCACAGGGTTGAGAACGGGATTTTAGCTGCATGAACCGATTGAGCGAGACGGGCGCGGTGCCGGCCGATTGCAATCCTGCCCACCCGCGTCCCGCCGTGCGGCTGGCGAGCCTGCTGTGCTGCGGCTCGATCCTTGCAGGCGTGCCTTCGCTCGCGCTGGCGCAGCAGCAGGCCGAACTCGCGCCTGCGGCCCAGCCCGCCGCACCCGCAGCGCCCGCGCCGCGCGGCAACGTGATCCGCACCATCACTGTGGTCGGGGCCGAGCGGCTCGAGCCGACCACCATCCTCAGCTACATCCGCCTGCGGGTCGGCCAGGAATACACCGCCGCCGCCGCGGACGAGGCGATCAAGGATCTCGGCGCGACCGAGCTCTTCGCCAATTCCTCGATCCGCAACGAGAACGGCAACGTCGTCATCAACGTCACCGAGAACCCGGTGATCAACCGCATCGTGCTGGAAGGCAACGAGCGGCTGAAGAACGACAAGATCGTGCCCGAGATCAAGCTCGCGCCGCGCCAGATCTTCACCCGTTCCAAGGTCCGCGCCGACGTTGCGCGCATCATCGAGCTCTACAAGCGCCAGGGCCGCTTCGCCGCCAAGGTCGAGCCCAAGCTGGTGCAGCTGCCGCAGAACCGCGTCGACATCGTCTTCGAGATTTCCGAGGGCCCGAAGTCCAAGGTCCGCCAGATCAACATCCTCGGCAACGAGAAGTTCTCCGACGGGCAGCTGCGCGGCGAGATGGTGACCAAGCAGGCGCGCCTCACCAGCTTCTTCAGCTCGAACACCAGCTACGATCCCGATCGCCTCGCCTTCGACCAGCAGAAGCTGCGCCAGTTCTACCTGACCGAGGGCTACGCCGATTTCCGCGTCGTCTCGGCCGTCGCCGAACTCACCCCCGACCAGCGCGACTTCATCATCACCTACGTGGTCGAGGAAGGCGAGCAGTACAGCTTCGGCGAGGTCAAGGTCGACAGCCAGTTGCGCGACTTCGACAGCGAGGTGATGAGCACCCAGCTGCCGATGAAGAACGGCGATGTCTACAACGCCAAGACGGTCGAGGACACGGTCGAGCAGCTGACCGAGCTCGCCGGCCGCTACGGCTATGCCTTCGCCGACGTCCAGCCGCGCTTCAACCGCAACCCGGCCGACCGCAAGATGAACGTCACCTTCGTCCTGCGCGAGGCGCCGCGCGTCTATGTCGAGCGGGTCGACATCAACGGCAACACGCTGACGCAGGACAAGGTCGTGCGCCGCGAGTTCCGTCTGGCCGAGGGCGACGCCTTCAACTCGCTCGGCGTCCAGCGCACCACCGCGCGCATCAACTCGCTGGGCTATTTCCAGGAAAACTTCGAGGTCACCCAGACCGAGGGCAGCGCGCCCGACCGGATCATCCTCGAAGCCAACGTGGAAGAGCGCCCGACCGGCGAATTGCAGTTCTCGGCGGGCTTCTCGTCGATCGAGCAGTTCATCCTTGCCGGCTCCATCCGCCAGCGCAACTTCCGCGGGCGCGGGCAGACCATCGGCCTTTCGGTCAACTACTCGCAATTCTCGCGCTCGGCGCAGGTGAGCTTCTCCGATCCCTACATCTTCGATCGCAACATCTCCGGCGGGATCGACATCTACCGGCGCGATTTCAACAGCTTCAACTTCACCGGCAACAACCGCAACACGACCTTCCAGCAGGCCACCACCGGCTTCTCGATGCGCGCGGGTGTGCCGCTGACCGAATACATGTCGCTCGTCGGCAGCTACACGCTCAACTACGACGACGTGTCGCTCGACCAGAACCTGTTCTTCTCCGACATCAACGGCGACGGCACGCTGGAATGCGATCCGCTGCGCGCGGGCCGCTTCCTGTGCGACGCGATCGGTGAGCGGCTGAGCTCGATCGTCGGCCTCAGCCTCAACTACAACTCGCTGAACTCGCGCATCCGCCCGACGCGCGGCAGGACCGTCTCGCTCAGCGCCGAATTCGCCGGCCTCGGCGGCGACGTGCGCTACACCCGCTTCCGCGGCCGCGCGCAGCAGTTCTGGAACGTCGGCAATTCGGGCTTCATCTTCTCGATCCTCGCCGAGGGCGGGACGATCATCCCGCTCCAGGAACGCCCCGGCCCGGGCGTCGACGACGTGCTGCTGACCGACCGCTTCTTCCTCGGCGAGCCGCAGTTCCGCGGCTATGCGATCCGCGGCGTCGGCCCCCGCATCCTGACCCAGACTTCGCAGCTCGACAACTTCAACCGCCCGCTGCTCGACGAGAACGGGAACATCCTGTTCTTCACCGAGCGGCGCCAGGTGCGCGACGACGCGATCGGCGGGCGCAACTACTATCTCGGCCGCGCCGAGCTGGAGATTCCGCTCGGCACGGGCGCGCGCGAACTGGGCCTCAGGCCCTCGATCTGGGCCGACGTCGGCGCGCTGTGGGGCGTCGAGACCCCGGTCCTCACCGTCAACCCGGGCGGCACGCCGATCCTCGATGATCAGGGCCGCCCGCTCTACCAGATCCCGGGCACCAACACGACCACGATCGATGCCACCCGGCCGGACGGATCGCCCAATATCCGCCTGATCCAGCCCAACACCAACATCCGCGAGCTCTTCCTCGGCAACACTCCCAGCCCGCGCATCACCGCCGGGATCGGGGTCAACTGGAACTCGCCCTTCGGTCCTTTCCGCATCGACTTCGCCCAATCCATCCGCCGGGTGGAAGGCGACGACGAGCGGCGCTTCACCTTCAACGTAGGAACCCAATTCTGATGACACGTCTTGCCAAACTGATCGCCCCTGCCGGCCTGATCCTCGCTGCCACCGCCGCGCTGCCCGCGCAGGCGCAGGTCGAAGGCCGGATGGCCACGGTCGACATCTCGCGCACCATCATCGGCACCACCGCCTTCCAGACCGCCTACGAGCAGGTCAACACCACCTATGCCCAGCAGAACGAGCTGCGCCGCACCAAGGCGCAGGAGCGCCAGACCCTGCTCGCCCAGTTCGACAAGAACGGCGACAAGCAGGTCGACGACACCGAGCAGCAGGCGATGCAGAAGTCGCCCGATTTCTCCAAGCTCCAGACCCTCGAGCAGGAAATCCAGGGCCTCAGCAACCAGATCGATTCCGCCCGCGTCTACGCGATCGAGCAGATCATCATGCAGTATCCGGCCGCGCTTCAGGACGTGACCACCAAGCAGCAGATCAAGTTCGTGATCGAGCCTTCCTCGCTGCTGTTCGCACCGCCCGAAGCCGACATCACCCAGCAGGTGACCGCGGCGCTCAACACCAAGGTTCCGGCCGTCGGCGTGGTGCCTCCCTCGGGCTGGCAGCCGAGCCGTGAGGGCGTGCAGATCTTCCAGGACATCCAGCAGCGTCTCGCCATCGCCGCGCAGCTCGCCCAGCAGCAGCAGGCTGCGGGCGCCCAGCAGGGCAACCCGGCCGCGCCGGTCGGTCGCTGAACGCAGGCGGAGCAGGCAACATGAGCGAAGCGGGGAGCGCACCGGCAGAGGTGCTCGATTACGATATCGTCAAGATCCTCAAGGCCTTGCCGCATCGTTACCCGCTTCTGCTGGTCGACCGCGTGAAGGCGATCACCCTTGGTGAGCGCATCCACGCGGTCAAGGCCGTGAGCATGAACGAGCAGTTCTTCCAGGGCCATTTCCCGGGCGCGCCGATCATGCCCGGGGTGCTCCAGATCGAGGCGCTGGCGCAGGCCGCCGGGATCCTCGGGATCGAGACGATGGAGCTGGCCGGGACCGGCAAGCTCGTCATCTTCATGGGGATCGAAAACGCCAAGTTCCGCGCCCCCGTGACGCCGGGCTGCCTGCTCGACCTCCACGTCGAATTCACCCAGAAGCGCAGCCGCGTCTACAAGTTCAAGGGCGTGGCGAGCGTCGAGGGCAAGACCACCTGCGAGGTCGAATTCACCGCGATGATGACCGATCCCCCCGCCTGATCGGCGAGGGAGAACATCGAGGTTGCATTCCGGCGCATTGGCCACTAAGGCGCGCGCTTCCCATTCATAGCTGTGCCGGTCGGAACCGGCGCCACGCTGACAAGGAATTGCACCATGAAGGCCGAAGGTCACCCCGATTACCACATGATCACGGTCAAGATGACCGATGGCACCGAATTCCAGACCCGCTCGACCTGGGGCAAGGAAGGCGACGTGCTCGCGCTCGACATCGATCCGCTGAGCCACCCCGCCTGGACCGGCGGCAAGCAGCAGGTTTCCGAAGGTGGCCGCGTGGCCGCGTTCAACAAGCGCTTCGGCGGCCTCAGCCTCAAGAAGTAAGCTTCATCACAAGCTGCGCGGGCTTCGGCCCGCAACGAGGAGGGCGGCCCGACGGGGTCGCCTTTTTCGTTTCAGGCCGCGCACCTGATGCAGCGCGTGGCTACCGGCTGGGCCTCGAGCCGCTCGCGGGGGATGTCGGCGCCGCAATTGGCGCAGGTGCCGTAGGTGCCTTGCGCGATCCGTCCGAGGGCCGCGCGCACCCGCACCGCCTCGGCCTTGAGGATCTCGTCGACCCCCTCCAGCGCCTCGTCGTCGGCGAGGTCGATCGCCTGCTCTGCAAAATCCGCATCGAGCGGCTGGCGCAGGTCATCCTCGATCCCCTCGGCCCGCGCCGTCAGTTCGGCGAGCCGCGCCTGCAGCCGTGCCGCGATGTCCGCATATTCCGCCATCAACCCCTCCATTCGCGCTCGCGATACCACTTGGTGATCACGTATTTGACGCCCTTCCTGACCTTCATGCCGTGGTGGAGCGTCGCGTGATTCACCCCGCCATCGGCCAGCCGGTTGTTCCAGCAGAGCAATTTGCCGGCCTCGGGCTGGAAGGTCTTGTCGAGCAGCTTGAACCGGGTAGCGCCGCCCGCAGCGACGTCATTGAGATAGATCATGAAGGTCCAGGTGCGATTGCCCGAGAGTGCGCAGTAACGCTCGAAATCGCGGCCTCCCGGTGCGAAATAGTCGGTGTGGGGCTTGAACTCCTGCCCCTCGGCATAGCGCTGGCCCTGCAAGGGCTCGCCATAAGCCGGGTCGATGCCCGACAGCGTGGTCAGCATCGTCTCGATGCGCTGCACGGCCGGGAGGCCGGCGGCGAGATCGCAGGTCTCGCTGGTGCGAAAATAGGCATCGCCGTTGTCGTCGGCGATGGTCGAGGGCCGGCGGTCGGCGTCGATCAGCGCGATCAGCTCGGCGGCAAGATCGGGCGCGACGAATCGGCGCAGCTGGAACAGCTCGGCCTTGGGCGTGGGCACGCGCTGGATGGCGGGCTGCGCGGCCAGCCGCGCGGCGACGGATTCGCTGGTCGTGGTCATGGCACGGCAGGATAGGACGCGCCCCGTTCGTCGCAACGGTTTTGGGCCCGCGAAACATTCTTGCGCGAACGCCCCGTCAGCGCAGTTTTCGCTTCCCTTCAGCAGGGCTTTGTGCAAGAGGCGCGCCTCCCTTGTCGGCGCACTTGACGGTGTGCCTGCCTTGCGTCAACCGCAGCGCTTCGCGCAGGGCTTGGCAGCAACCGGAACGGTGGTATGCGGGCAGGGGCGTGTGGCGATCATAGCTCAGTTGGTTAGAGCGCCGGTTTGTGGTACCGGAGGTCACGGGTTCGAACCCCGTTGGTCGCCCCATCTTCCCCCTCTCGTCCCCTTTTCATTGCCTCGCGTCCCGCGCCGGACAGGGGACTGACATGACCGCATTCTGGGCCGAGCCCGATTTCGACGCGCACGAGCAGGTGACACTGGTTCACGACCGGGCGAGCGGGCTCACGGCGATCATCGCGGTCCATTCGACCCACCTCGGCCCGGCAGCGGGCGGGACCCGCTTCTGGCACTACAACGACCCCGCCGGCGCCATGCGCGACGTGCTGCGCCTGTCGCGCGGGATGAGCTACAAGAACGCCATGGCCGGCCTGCCGATGGGCGGCGGCAAGGCTGTGATCCTTGCCGATGAGCAGCGCATCAAGACCCCCGAGATGCTCGCCGCCTTCGGTGACGCGGTCGAGGGTCTGGGCGGGCGCTACGTCACCGCCGAGGACGTCGGCATCTCCGAGGCCGACATGGTCGCGGTCTCGAAGCGCACCGCCCACGTCTCCGGCCTGCCGGTCACCGGCGCAGGCAGCGCGGGCGGCGATCCCGGCCCGTTCACGGCGCAGGGCATCTATCTCGGCATCAAGGCGGCGGTTCGGCACAAGCTCGGCAAGGACAGCCTCGGGGGCGTCCATGTCGCGGTGCAGGGCACCGGCTCGGTCGGGGGCGGTGTCGCGCGCCTGCTGGCGAAGGACGGGGCGAAGCTGACTCTCGCCGACATCGACGAGGCCCGCGCCGCTGCGCTGGCGGCGGAACTGGGCGGCGTTGCGGTCGCGAGCGATGCCATCATGGCAACCCCGTGCGACGTGTTCAGCCCCAATGCGCTGGGCGCGATCCTCGACGATGCCGGGATCGCCCGGCTCGACTGCGCGATCGTCGCGGGCGGGGCCAACAACCAGCTCGCCCGTCCGGAGCACGGCGCGGTGCTGGCTGCGCGCGGCATCCTCTACGCCCCCGACTACGTCATCAACGCGGGCGGCATCATCTCGGTCGCGACGGAGTATCTCGCCCGCCGCGACGGGCGCGACGGCGATATCGCCGAGGTCGATGCGCTCATCGCGCAGATCCCCGGGCGGCTCGAATCGATCTGGGCCGAGAGCGATGCGAGCGGCGTGTCCTCCGATGTCGTCGCCGACCGAATGGCGCAGGCCCTGATCGGACGCGGCTGAAGGGGCGGGCGGCGGGAACAATTCCGCGCCGGTGCCATTTGCGCTCTTGTCGGGATCGGGTGTAAGGCTAAAAGCCCGCCCTGACTGCGAAACCGATGCACATCTACGCCAACCCCACCCGATTCCTTGCCCTTGCGAAGTGGCTGATGCCGCTCCTGTTCTGGAGCGGGCTGGTGCTGTCGCTGGGGGCAGTCGCCTGGGGCCTGTTCGTGGTCCCGCCCGACCGGCTGATGGGCGAGACGGTGCGCATCCTGTTCATTCACGTGCCCGCCGCCTGGCTCGGCATGGGCGGCTGGGCAGGAATCGCGATTTCCTCGGCGATGCTGCTGATCTGGAAGCACCCGCTGGCGGCGCTCTCGGCCCGCGCGATCGCGGTGCCGGGCATGGTCTTCTGCGCGATCTGCCTAGCCACGGGCTCGATCTGGGGCCGCCCGACCTGGGGCACCTGGTGGGAGTGGGACGGAAGGCTCACCTCGATGCTGGTGCTGCTGTTCCTCTATGCCGGCTACATCGCGCTGACAGAGGCGGCCGAGAAGGAAGGCTCCTCCAGCAAGATCGCCGCGATCTTCGGCATGGTGGGCGCGGTCAACGTGCCGATCATCAACCGTTCGGTGGTGTGGTGGAACTCGCTCCACCAGCCGCCGAGCATCACCGCCGGCAAGAGCGCGATCGAGCCGACCTTCCTCGTGCCGTTGCTGGTCGCGGTGGTGGGCTTCTCCCTGCTGTTCGGCGCGATCGTGCTGATGCGCATGCGCACCCTGATCGCCGAGGCGCAGGTCGAGGCGCGTCTGCGCCGCCGCGCGCTCGACGACGATGCGCCCGCGGCCGCCGCCGCCGCGCCCGCGATGGAGCAGGCGTGATGCGCGAGGAGCTCAACCAGTGGGATTTCGTGTGGTT
>ERZ1066123.1591-NODE-1591-length-13256-cov-6.873949_pt1 | contig 13256 bp, 6 predicted proteins | sample MGYA00382770_ERZ1066123 | MGnify/ENA primary metagenome ERZ1066123 (study PRJEB33369, sample SAMEA5778353) | biofilm metagenome | biome: Industrial cooling water; feature: Water cooling tower basin; material: Biofilm | place: United Arab Emirates | collected...
CCCCAACGCTGCTGACGCCGACCTCGACGCAGACGCGGAGGAGTTCGTTCCCTTTCATGTGCCGGCCGAACACGCCCGAGACGGCACGCATCGAGAAGAGCGTCCAGTCCCCGAGCCCCGCCGCCGCGTCGGCTAGGCCATCGGCCGGCGACGGTTGAGTTTCTTCGACCGTGGCCATCGGGCACCCCTAGCGGGAACCGGTACCGTCCGTGGGGAATCATGACCGGTCGAGGAACCCGCCGTCAACCCGAGCGGAACTCGCCCGAAACGCGACGACCCGCTCACTTCCGCGAGCGGGTCGACATCGGGGGCATCGATTTCCTTACCCCACGAACACGCCGTTGGTCAGCACGCCGCCGCCGAAGCCGGTGTCGACGAGGCCGTCCGGGGCCTGGAACCCGGACGTGAACGTCGTCAGGCGGGTGCCGAGGTAGTAGCCGACCTCGGCCGGGAACCCGTCGCCGCTGCCGACGACGAGGTCGGCGATGGCGTCGCCGTCGATGTCGCGGGCGGTGACGCGGATGCCGGCGCGGTAGGTGTCGAAGTCGCTCCGGACGAAGAAGTTGGACCGGCTGACGCCGAGTTGGTCGTCGAAGAAGCCGAAGTTCTTGGCCGCGAGGATCTGTGCCATGTCGCCGATCCGGACGCGGGGGCCGCCGCCGGGGCCGCCGCCGCCGATGAGGTCCGCGAGGCCGTCCCCGGTCACGTCCCCGAGGGTGACCCAGACGCCGCCCCGCTGCTGGGCCTCGAACACGAAGGCGTTCGCGAGCGGCGGCAGGGCCGGGAGGTTGCCGTTCGCGCCGGCGATGTTGACGCCGTCCCAGATCGTCGCCCGCGGGCCGCCGGCCCCGGTCGCCCCGACGACGAGGTCCGGGACGCCGTCTCCGTTCACGTCCCCGACGGCGACGTTCGCCCCGACGACCGCGAGGGTGCTCGGCGACGTGTCCGCGATCCCGTCGTTGGCGTCCGCCAGCCCCGCGAAGTTGGCCATCAGCACCGGGCTCGGGTTCGCGTTCGTCAGCGACGACCCGCGGAACACCCGGACCTGTGCCCCGAGCGTGCCGTTGTTCTGCCCCGCCCCGACGACGACGTCCGCCTTGCCGTCCCGGTCGAAGTCCGCACCCGCGACGTAGACCCCGGCGGTGCTGCCGCCGAACGCCGAGAAGTCCGCGAGGACCGCCCCGTCCGTGCCGCTGTACACGATGACCCGGTCCCCGCCCGGCCCGGCCCCGATGATGTCGTCGAGAACCCCGTCCCCGTTCACGTCGGCCTGGGCCGTCCGAACGACGACGTTCGACCCCGGCACCGCGTCGATCGGGGCCTGCGCCGGGGCGTACCCGTTGAACGTCGCGTTGACGGCGTCCTTCACCACGCTGCCGTTCGACGGGCCGCCGAGCAAGAGGTTCCCCGGCTGGCCGATCTGCCCGGTGACGCGGATCGCGGCGGCTTCCCCGGCCGACCCGGCGACGCCGACGATCCGGCCCTGGCCGTCGACGACGGCCCCGACGAAGTTGTTGGTGTCCAGCGCGGACTCGCGGGTGAAGATCCCCGTCGCGTTGAAGGTCGTGTCGAGGGTGACGTCCGGGTTCAACCGCACGATCGCCGCCTGGCTGCTCCCCGCGATCCCGGCGAGGTAAATCTTGCCTTGCTGCCCCGGCAGGAGCCGGGTGGCGAAGTCTTCGCCCGCGATGTTCCGGACGAACGTCGCGCCGATCGCGGAGAGAGTTGACGAACTGAATTCGAACGCGGCAAAGTCGGCGGCCCCGGTGCCGTCCGCCGTCCCGCCGACGTAGAACCGCCCGGTTTGCGGCTGGATCACGATCCCCGACGCGAAGTCCGTGCCCGCCGTGAGGGAGATCGTGTTCGAGGCGGACAGGACGAGCGATTCGCTGTACCGGGCGAGGAGGAAGTCGCCGCCCGCGCCGCCCAAACCGGCGGCGAAGACGTTGCCCGTTGCCGGGTCGACCGTCACCGCGACGAACGTGTCCGCCGGGTTTCCAAAGTCCGGGGTGACCGGGCCGCTCAACAGGGTCAGCGCGGTGTCGTAGCGGGCGAGCAGGGCATTGGTCCCCGTGGTTCCGGCAACGTAAACGTTGCTCCCGAACGCCGCGAGGCCCAGCGCCCGCTCGTCGAGCGACCCCGAGTTCGAAACGGTCTTCTGCGAACCGGGAACCAGCGACCCCGCGGCGTCCAGCTTGAAGATCGTCGCGTCGCGGTCGGTGCCCGTGAACTCGAACGACCCGGCCACGACGATGCTGCCGTCGGAAAGGACGACAACCGCCTCGGCCCGGTCGTCTTCGCCGGCCGGGTTGCCGTAGCTGACGGTCGCGATCCCGTCTCCCCCACCGAAGGTCTGATCGAGCGTTCCGTCTGCCTTGAGCTTGATGACGATCTGGTCCAACCCGTCGGTCCCGACGGCGATGTAGCCGCCGTCGCCGGAGTTGGCGACGGCGGTCAGGACGTTCGTTCCCGCCCCGAATTGCTGGGTGAACACCCCTGCGGTGGCGAACGACGGGTCCAGCGCCCCGATCAGGGCGGGCGTCGAGCGGTCCTCCAGGGGAGTCACGTTGAGGCGTGTGGGCGTAAACGTACGGGCCGGCTTCTGCCGGCGGGACGAGCGGTCCATGGGGCGGAATCTCCGTCTGGTTTAGGGCGTGAGAGAGGCGGCCGTACCAACTCGTGAGATGCGTCCTGCAGTCCGTCTCGGCAGGCGAGTCCACCGAGACTACCTATGTTACAACAGGATTCTTCGATGCAAACCGCCAAACTTTTCTATTTGACTCCCTTGTTTCAGGGATTCGGCACCTGGGGTTTCGGCCATGGCGTCGTCCGCCGTTCGGGTTCGCGATCTGCGGTTGATCCTCGAAATCGTCGGCGAATGCCGGGACCTCGGCGACGAGGCCGCTCGCTGGACGTTGCACCTCGCCGGTCGTGCCGCTCCGCTGATCGACGGCGACCACACCGTGACCGGTTTCTTCGAGGATCGCGCCCTGGCCGTCGTGCGGGCCGGGACCCCGGAGCATGGCGACCCCCGCGGCCGGGAACAGTTCGTCGAGGCCAGCGGATCGTTTCAGGTGGCGTGGGGGTGGGAGAACGGCTTCCGGCCCGAGGCATACTTCCGGCTCCACCGGGCCGTCATCGCGCGGGGGGAACAGTTCCACCCGCTGATGGCCGCGTACCTCGCCGCCCGCGACCGGGACGACGGTGTCGCCCTCAGCCGAGAAGACGTCGTCCGCGACCCGGATTGGTTCCGGTCGGAGTGCTACCGCGACTTCATCGAACCGGCCGCCGCCGGGCCGATCGTCATGAGTTACCGCCGCGGGCGGCACGTCGGCGGCTCCTGGTGTCTGATCGTGACCCGGACGGCCGGCCGACCAGACTACACCGCCCGGCAGAAGGCGATTCTGCGGGAGTTGAACGCCGCGATCGCACCCCTCGTCGGCGGACCGCTGGCCCAGCTTCGGGAGCCGTCCCCGGCCGCGCTGGCCCCACGGGTCCGCGCGGTGCTGAAGTGTTTTCTGGAAGGGGACTCCGACAAGCAGGTCGCGAAACGGCTCGGCATTTCGACGTACACCGTGAACCAGTACGCGAAAGTGATCTACCGCCATTTCGCCGTCGCGTCCCGTGCGGAACTGCTCGCCCGGTGGATCCGGCGGGGTTGGGGCAATCGCTTCGCCTGGGCGGACGAGTGACCTGCCCCGGCGATTGCTCCGATTCAGTCCGGCTTCACGCTCATCGGGCTCGACGCGACCGCAATCGGCTTCTCCCTGGTACTTCCGTCCGTTCCCCGGACCGCGAGCTTGTACGTCCCCGGCGGCAGCACGAACCGCGGCACGGCGGTCTGCCCGCCCCGGCCGTCGCCGCCGAAGAGTTCCGCCGAGGCGACCGGCTTGCCGTCGGCCCCGGTGACGGTCACTTTCCCGGACCCGCCCGGCACCTGCACCGTCACGGCGGTCGCCTTCGCCGGTTCCGCCGGCACCGCCGCGAACAGGGCGACCGAGTCCTGCCCCTCGTTGTTCAGGATCAGGTCGAGCCGGCCGTCGCTGTTCAGGTCCGCGAGCGCGGCGGCCTGCGAGTTGAACACCTTCTGCGACAGGCCGACGGCGTCCGTCCGGTCCTCGAAACTGCCGTTGCCGGCGTTGCGGAAGTACCGGTTCGGCCCGCGGAGGCACGCCACGACGAGGTCCGGCTTGCCGTCGTTGTCGAAGTCACCCCAGGCCGCCCCGACGGCGTGGGCCGACAGCTTGACGAGGTCGCCGGCCCTGGCGGTCGCGTCCTCGAACTTGCCGCCGCCGAGGTTGCGGAACAGCTTGCTGCCGGTCGGCTGCGGGACGAAGACGTCAACCGATCCGTCGCCGTCGAAGTCGCACAGCGCCGGCCCGATCTTCCCCGGCTTGTACGCGATGCCCGAGTCCGTGCGGCACTCGAACTTCCCGCTCCGGTTCAGCACGAGCACCCCGGTCGCCGCCCCGAAGAGCACGTCGGGCTTGCCGTCGCCGTCGAAGTCCGCGACGGACAGGGTGTCGCCGCGGTGGCTGCCGCAGAGCCCGTCCGCCCCGAGCCCCCAGGCGGCGGTCGCGTCGGCGAACGCGGGCTCGGTGCTGGGGCCGGACGCGGTGCCGCCGTTGAAGGCGAAGCCGTTCTCGCCGCTGCCGTGGCACGTCTTCACGAGAAGCTGGTTCTTCCCGGCCTTGAGCTTGAGCGTGACCCGCGACTGGTCCGCCGCGGCCTGGCGTTCGACTTTCTCCGAATGAATCTTCTCGCCGTTGAGCCACACCGTCAGGCTGCCGCCGGTGCCGAAGGTCACGGGCAGGTCGCGGGCGGCGGGGGCGCCGATTTCGCGGTGGAGGTAGACGGCACAGTTCGCCCCGAACGGCGCGAGGCTGCCGACGGCCCCGTCCGCGAACTCCTGCTTCGTCCACTTGCACTCCATGTCGCGCTTGCCCTTGTGGACCTTCGCGAAGTCCGGCAACGTCTTTTCGTCTTCCGGGGAGAACGCGGTCTCGAAATTCTCCTTGCCGTCCGGCATCTTCCGGAACGGGCCGACGGCGTGCCACGGGCCGAACGTCGGCGGCGGGGGCGGGGCGGTCTTCGGGACGGTGCGGATGTTCCGGAAGAGCTTCAGCCCGTCGAAGGCGGTGGCGAGCAGGACGTCGGGCATCCCGTCGCCGTCGAAGTCCCCCCACGCGGCGGCGGACACCGGCGTTTCGAGGGCCGGCATCACCTTCGTGTCGTCGCGGAACAGCCCTTTGCCGAGGTTCGTGTACAGCTTCGGCCCGGTCGCCGTGGCGAGGAGCAGGTCCGGCTTGCCGTCCGCGTTGTAGTCCGCCCACACCGCCGCCCGCGACCCGCCGACGAGTCCGGGCAGCGACACCTCGCCGAACCCGTCGCCGTTGTTCTGCAGGAGCGCGACCTTGTTCGCGCCGGCGAGGCAGACGTCCGGCTTGCCGTCGCCGTCGAAGTCGACGACCGAAATGGCCTGGGCGTCCGCGTCCGTCTTGCCGAGGGCCGCGAGCTTGTCGAAGCCGGGCATCCCCGCGACCCGGCGGATGTCCTCGCCGCCCCAGCCGACGAAGTCGCGCTTCGGGTTGTACTCCAGGAGCTTGTTGCTCGCCTTCACCCGCTGCACCTTGGCCGTCTTCTTGTGCAGGGCTTCCTTGTCGCCGTCGACCATGCACGAGACGACGATCTCCTTGCCCGCCTCGATGTCGCGGACGGCCTGGGCGCACTTGTCCACTTTGCCCGCGAAGCTGCGGAGCAGGAACGGCTCGCCGTGCGACATGCCCCACCACTCGCCGTTGGGGTACGCCTGGTACCACGACGCGCCGAAGAACGTCTCGGACGCGGAGCCGTTGTGGAAGAAGACGGCCGTCTTGCCGACCTCCGCCCAGTTCATGATCTCCTGCCATTCCCCCGGCCGCAGCCCGCCGCGGCCGATGTTGTGCTTGATCGTGTCCTGCGGGTGCTTCCCCTTCAGGTCCGCGGTCTTCTGGTAGATGATGAGGTTGTTCTGCTTGTCCACCTTCGTGACGGTCATCAGGCAGATCGTCTGCGACTGGCGGATGACCTCGCCGAAGGACATCGGCGCTTCGATCCACGCCGACGCGGGGGAGACGGAGGCGAGGAGGCAAACCGCGGCACAAATCAGGCGTGTTCGCATGGCCCATCTCCAGGTTTGCCGCCCCAACGGGGCGACCGTCAGTAGCCAGGGGTGGAGCGAAGCGCAACCCCTGGAATCCAGAACCCAACCGTCGCAGCCCCGAAGGGGCGACCCTCATCGGGTAACCCCGATGGGGTCATAAACCCTCATCAACATGCAACCAGTGGTTTCGCTGCGCTCCACCCCTGGCTAACAACGGCCGCCCCGTTGGGGCGAAGTGCGCTCGTTACTTCTTCAACTTCTCGAGCCTTTCTTGTGCCGCCTTCGCCCACTCGCTGTCCTTCGGCGCGTCCTTCAGCAACTTCTTCAGCACCCGTTCGGCGTCGGCGGGTTTGCCGTCGTCGAGCTGGGCGTGGGCGGCGGACAGGGCGGCGGCGTAGCCGATCTCGGGGTAGTCGTATCCGTAGGCGGCCAGCAGGAACGCGGCGGCGGCGTCGGCCTTCTTCCCCTGGGCGAACCGGCACGCGCCGATCTTCACCTGGGCCTTCGCCGCGACCTCGGCGTGCGAGGCGGCGATGACCGCGGCGTACTGGCCGACGGCCTCCTCGAACTTGTTCTGCCCCTGGAAGGCGAGGCCGATGCCGTAGCGGGCGTCGGACGCGAACGGGCTGTTGCCGTAGCGTTGCAGGAAGACCTCGAACGCCTGTCGGGCGGCGTCCCAGTTCTTCGCGGCGAGGTAGGCTTGTCCCAACCGCAGGACGGCCCGGTCGCTGACGCCGCCGACGTTGTGGAACTCCCCCTTGTCGCGGAAGACGGCGAGCTTCTCGGCGGCCTTCGCCCCGTCGCCGGCCGCGAGCAGGCACTCCCCGGAGCGGTACAGCGCCTGCGCCAGGTACGGCGACTTCGCGTTCGCGGCGACGCCTTCAAACTGCGCCCCGGCGGCGGCGTAGTCTTTCTTCGCGTACAGGCTGCCGCCGAGCCGCAGGCGGATGCGTTCGGTCGTGTCCGGGGAAACGGCCCCGTCGGTCGGCTCCTTGTCGAGTGCCTCTTTTAGCAGCTTCACCGCTTCGGCGTGGTCGCCGCGGTCGGCGAGCAGTTCGCCCACCTCGAACAGCGCGTCGACGGCGAGGGTCGCATCCGGGAACTCATCGGCGACGCGCTTGTAGGTGGCGAACGCCTTCGCTTCGGACGGCTGCACCGGGACCGCGCCGCGATCCGGGGTCGTGCCCGGCGGCAGCGTTTTTTGCACGTCTTCCCGCGCCTTCGCCACTTCGGGCTCGGCGAGCCAGCGGTACGCCCACGCCGCGTCGTAGTACATGCGGGCGCGGCCGGGGGCGTTCGGGATCGTCGGCTTGAAGCTGTCCGCGCGGGCGGTCAGTTGGGTCGCGACCGAGTCCGCGGCCCGGCGGGCGGCGTCGATCTTTTCCTGGGCGGTGCCGAGTTTCGCGGCGTTGCCGTTCGCCTCGGTGCGGATCTTGACGCCGTTCTCGTACAGAACTTTCGCCTCCGCGAGCGAGCACTGCCCGGACCGCAGGACGGCTTCCGCGGCGATCGGGTTGGCGGCGGCGTCCTTCACCACCTGCTCGAACAGCGGCTTCGCGTCCTTCGGCTTGCCGCTCTCCAGCAGCGCGACGCCGTGGTGATACCGCAGCAGGTGAGCCCAGTCGACCTTCTCCGGGTCGGCCGCGAGGACGCCGTCGAACCGCTTCCGGGCGTCGTCGAGGACGATCGCGGCGTCGGCGGGCTTGTTCTCTTCCCGCAGCAGCGTGGCCATGTGAAGGGCCGCGAGCGGGGCGATCGGGTTGACCTTCAGGTCGGCCCCCTGGGACGCCGTGCGGAGGTCGTTGATCGCGCCGCCTCGGTCCCCCATGAGGGCTTTCACCTTGGCCTGTTCGAGCCGGGCCAGCGGCGCGAGCGGGCTTTGCGGGTATTCCTTCGCGAGCTTGTCGTAGGCCTCGCGGGCGGTGTTCAGCGTCTGGTTCCGCTCGTTCGGGTCGGCCAGGGCCGAGCCGAGCCGCTTGCGGCAGTACGCGAGTTTCAGCAACGCGGCGGGGGCGTCCGGGGCCTTGGGGTTGGCGGAAAAGAAGCCGTCGAGCAGGTTCGCGGCGTTCGTCAGCTTCGTGCGGATGTCGTTCTCCGCGATCGCGTCCTCGGCCTTCGCGGGGGTCTGGCGGATGACGCAGTCCGCGAGCAAGAAGGCGGCCCCGGCGAGGTCGCCGGTCCGGTCGGCGGCGGGGATCGCGTCGAGGATTTTTGCGGCGGCGGCGACGTCCCCGAGTTGCGCGAGGCAGACGCCGGCCCCGTACCGGGCGTAGTTCACGCGGTCGAACTCGGGGTACTTTTCGGCGACCTCCTTGTACCGGCTCGCGGCGTCCTCGAACTTCTGCTTCATCGCGGCGAGTTGGTTCCGGTCCGTGGATTTGAGCAACTCCGCAGCGCGGGCGTAGGCGTTCTCGGCCTGCCGGAACATCACGACGGGCATCAGCGGGCTGTCCTTGAACGTGCGGCGGAACTCGTCCGCGCGCTGGTTCGAGCCGTCGAAGTTGCCGGCCGCGCCGAGGGCGGTGACGAGCCGGGAGAGCAGTTCGTCCCGCCGGCCGGGGAAGGCTTGCTCGTTCCAGAGTTGCTCGTACACGGGCACCGCGTCCTTGAACTGCCTCGCGAGTTGCAGCGCGTCGGCGTAGTCGAACCGCATCTCCGGCCGGCGGGCTTTCGCGTCCGGGTCGTTCTGCTGCGTCAGCTGGTCGACCCGCTCGACCGCCTTGCGGTAGGTGTCGAGCGCCGCCTTCGTCTTGTTCTCGCGGTCGGCCGGGTTGTTCGGGTCGGCGGCGAGGGCGGTCGCGAACTGCGCCTTCGCGAGCCAGAACGTCGCCTGATCCGCGAGCCGGGGGAACTTGTTCGCGTCCGTCAGCGGGGTCAGGGCCTTCGCCGCTTCGTCCGCATTCTTCAGCTGCACGAGACAGAACCCGATGCGAAGCTGGGCGTCCGGGGCGAGGGCCGACGCGGCGTTGTCCTTGGCGAACGCCTGGAACTTGCCGAGGGCTTCGGCGAACTTGCCGGCTTCGTAGTTGATGCACGCCGCGTGGAAGGCGGCCCCGGAGACGTGCTCGGGGACCGGGCCGGTCGCGAGGCGTTCGAGGCGGGTCTTCTCGGCGGGGTTGTTCTTGAACCGGTCCGGGTTCTTGAGCAGTTCGACGGCCTCCTTCCTCTGGCGGTCGAACTCGGCAAGGACGCCGTCGTAGTAGACCGCCGCTTCCGGCGTCTGGCCGTCGAGGTGCAGCACCCGGCCGATGAGGTATCGCGCGTGCGGGCCGAAGGCAGGGTCTTTCGCGTCGGCTTGGTTTAAGGAGCGCCCGGCGGCGACAAAGTCCCGGTCGAGGAAGCACGCCAGCCCGTGGACGTACAACCCGAGCGACCGGTTCTTGTTCTTTGCGAACGCGGGGTCTTTGGCGAACGGCTCGCAGGTGCCCCGCGCCTCCTTCACCTTTCCGAGCCGCAATTCCATCTCCGCCTGATCGCACCGGGCGCGGCCGGCGTCGTCGTCCTTCTTCTGGCCGGCGTACCAGTCGCGGGCGGCGGCGAACCACTTGTGCGCCTCCGCGAACCGCTGGTCGGCGGCGGGCTTGCCACTTGGACCTTTGTCGAGTTCCTGCAACCCGAGCGCCCGTTGGCAGGCGGCCATCAGGGCCATCGCCGAGCCGCGATCGGGAAAGCCGCCGTCGTTCACCGGCGGGCCGAGCGTTTCGATGGCCTTCGGGAAGTCGGGCGGCGGCGAGTTGACGAGCACCAGCGCCAGCCCGTACCGTGCGGCGTGCGCCTGCGGGGTGTTGCCGAACTTCGCGATGACCTCCTGGAACTGCTGCCCGGCGACCGGGAGGTTCCCCTCGTTGTACGCCTTCCGCGCGGCGGTCAGCACGACCTCGGCCTGCTTGTCCGGCGGCAGCGGTGCTTGTGCATTCGCCGAGAAAGCGAGGAAAATCGACAGGACAAGAGCGGGGGCGAATCCGCGAACACGGCGGGGGGAATGCATCTGAGCGGACTCCCGGAATCGGCGGAAGGAGAGCGAGGGCCGGCAAAGGACGGCCGGCAGGCGGGGCGTTCGGCGGTCCGCGGGACCGGGGCAGCGAGGGGAAACCGTCCGCGGGGGTGAGGACATTGGAGTCCGGAACCGGGGGGATGTCAACCGGTTCTGCGGGATTTATGGCTCCGGACCGCTGCGGCCGGCGTTCTTCCCGACACATTCTTCTCGATGTCGTGATCCTTCACCATCCTGGCACGGAATTCCCATCCTGCGGCGTTCGTTTCGATATACTGATCTTGCTACAGCCCCACTCGGTAGTAGCGGCTTCTCTGTTATTCGGAGCACAACATGTCGCACTTGTCCCGAATGTCCGCAACCGTGATCGCGATGGCTGCGGTTGGCGTTGTCGCCATCTCGCCGCCAGAACGCCCGGCGATGGCGCAGCCCGACAAGAAGCCAGCCGAGATCAAGCCGGTGGGGTCGGACTTTGCGTATGTCCCGACCGATGCGATCGGTGTCGTGCATCTTCGCCTGGGGGATCTTCTCAAAAGCGAAGGGTTCGGCCTCTATCTGAAGGTTCTCGGCAAGGCCGATTCCAAAGTGCTCGACATCCTGAAGAACGGCTTTGCAATCGATCCCCTGACCATCGAAACCTACACGGCCGTTGCGCTGCCGATCGCGGCAGGCAATCCCGAGCCGCAGATGGTCAGTGTCATCGCCTTCTCCAAGCCCTACGACAAAACCAAGATCCTCGCCACCGAGTTTTCCGGCATGAAGCCGAAAGTCGCGGGCAAGAAGGAGTACTACCTCGAGCGCGAAACAGGCTACTCTTTCTCCGATGATCGGCACGTTATCATCGGGCCAGAGGCTTCTCTCGTCGCGTACCTCACGCACCCCGAAAATCCGAACGGGAAATTCCGAGAGCGATTGCGAGCCGACGCCGCGGGCAAGCTGATTTATGCCACGGGCGACCTGTCGCGGATTCCCATCCCCGCCCAGGCGGCGAACGCCGTCCCTGCCGAGTACCGCGCGCTGCTGAAGGCGAAGTTCGCGACGCTCTCGGTAGACAACCGCGCCCCGACGGCCAAGATCGACTTCCATCTCACTTTCGCCAACGCCGATGACGCTGCGGACGGCGAGAAATCGGCTCTCCAAGCCACGCAACTGGCTCGGAGTTTCATCCCCAACTTGAAGAAAGACATCGAAGCGAAGTTGACCGCGAGTCAGCCCGCCGATGGGGTTCGCAAACTCGAAACGTACCCCGACGTTTTCGGAATGGCGATGGTGCTCGGCGGTCTGAACACGGCCGACGAGTGGCTCGCCGCGCCGCCGCTGAAGCGGGACGGCCAGAAACTGGCGATGACGGTGGAAGTGCCCGAGATGTCTTCGACCACGTACCTCGGGGTTTCCAGTATCGCGGTCGGGCTGCTGCTTCCAGCGGTGCAAAAGGTCCGCGAGGCAGCGGCACGAGCACAGGCCACGAACCACCTCAAGCAACTCGGCCTCGCGATGCACAACTATCACGACACGTTCATGCGGCTTCCACCCGCGGCGATCGTGGACAAGAACGGCAAGCCCCTCTTGAGTTGGCGCGTCGCGATCCTGCCGTACCTCGAGCAAGGTGAACTGTACCGGAAATTCAAGCTCGACGAGCCGTGGGATTCCGAGAACAACAAGCCGTTGATCGCGCTGATGCCGAAACTCTACACCGATCCGCGATCGCCGACGGAGCCGGGGCTCACGTACTTCAAGGTGTTCAACGGCAAGGGTGCGATGTTCGATGGTGCGAAGGGACTGAACTTGGCGGCGATCCGGGACGGATCATCCAACACGGTCATGATCGGGGCCGGCGGCGACGCGGTCATCTGGACGAAACCCGACGATTACGTCTTCGAGGCCGACAAGCCGCTCCCGGAATTGATGAAGCCGTTCCCCCAGTGGCTCGCCGTTTTCGGCGACGGCCATGTCCAGGTGATTCGCGTCATGAACCAAAAGAACCTGAAAGCCATGATCACGGTGGATGGAGGCGAGGTGGTTGACCTCGAATGATCGGTTCCGACCTCCGGCCGGGTTCGCCTTCCGCCGGACCGGTTCTTGCACTAGGCTATCCCCGCCGATTCCACCGCATCCGTCCGGGGCCGCCATGGAAGACCTGTTGTCCCAAGTGTGGGACCTCCTCACCGCGATCGTGCTGAACCTGACCAACCCGGACGCCTGGAAGGAGACCCTCGGGAAACCGGGCGTGTTCTGGGCCGCGGTCGTCACCCTGGCGGCCATCATCTTCGCGGAAACGGGCCTGCTCGTCGGGTTCTTCCTGCCGGGGGATTCGCTCCTGGTCACCGTCGGGATCGTCGCGCACGTCAGCGACTGGAACGTCGGGATCCTGCTCGCCGTCCTCACCGCGGCGGCGGTCGTCGGGGACACGGTCGGGTACTGGTTCGGGGCGAAGGCCGGGCCGGCGATCTTCAACCGGCCGTCGTCCCGGTGGTTCAAGCGGGACCACCTCCTCGCCGCGAAGGCCTTCTACGACCGGCACGGCGGCAAGACGATCATCATGGCCCGGTTCATGCCGTTCGTCCGGACGTTCGCGCCGGTCGTGGCGGGGGCCGCGAAGATGGAGTACCGGACGTTCCTCTTCTACAACGTGATCGGCGGGGTCGCCTGGATTCTGAGCATGGTGCTGTTCGGGTACACGCTTCACCTGTGGGCCGACGCCCTCCTCCGCCCGGTGTTCGGGCCGACGTTCCGCATGGAGAAGCACGTCGACAAGCTGGCGCTGGTCATCATCGCGGTGTCGATCGCCCCGCTGGTGTTCAAGGGCCTGTCCGAGTGGCGAACCGGCCGGCGGGCGAAACTCCCCGCTCCGGGGGCACCGGTCGGGTGACGCCTCGCCGGACGGTCGAACTTCTGATTCAATACCGTCATGCTGCCGTCCATCCCCACGCTGCTCGCCGAACTCGTTCGCCGGCCGTCGGTCAACCCGATGGGCCGGACGGACATTCCGCCGGACCTGCTGTACGAGACCCGCGTCACCGATTTCCTCGAAGACCGCCTCCGCGAACTCGGGGTGCCGTACCGGCGTCTTCCGGTCGCGAAGGGCCGGGACAACCTCGTCGCCACTTACTCGCCGCCGAC
>ERZ1066123.1592-NODE-1592-length-13252-cov-7.268243_pt1 | contig 13252 bp, 9 predicted proteins | sample MGYA00382770_ERZ1066123 | MGnify/ENA primary metagenome ERZ1066123 (study PRJEB33369, sample SAMEA5778353) | biofilm metagenome | biome: Industrial cooling water; feature: Water cooling tower basin; material: Biofilm | place: United Arab Emirates | collected...
CGGTCGCGCAGCTTGTCGCCGAGGTTCGCAACTCCCCCGCCGCCGGCCTGGTCCTTGGTCTTGATGTTGAGCAGCTCGCTCTCGAAGTTCGGCTCGTACTTCGACAGTTCCGTCGTGACCCGCTCGATCTCGCGGTCGTCGACGTAGGCCCCCTGGCCGCGGATGATCGTGCTCGTGCCGGGCTGCAGGAACAGCATGTCCCCCATGCCGAGGAGCTTGTCCGCCCCCTTCTCGTCGAGCACGACCATGCTGTCCGCCCGGCTCGCGACCTGGAAGCAGATGCGGGCCGGCAGGTTCGACTTGATGAGCCCGGTGATGACGTCCACCGTCGGCTTCTGCGTCGCGAGGATCAGGTGGATGCCGGCCGCCCGCGACTTCTGCGCCAGCCGGATGATGTGGCTCTCGACCTCCTTCTTCATCGACGACATGAGCAGGTCGCCGACCTCGTCGATGACGACGACGATGTACGGCAACTGCAGCGGGATCGCGTCCCGCTCGGCGGTCGACTCGTAGGGGACGCGCTTCAGGATCTCGGCGGCCGAGAGTTCGTTGTACGCCGCGATGTTCCGCACCCGGGCCTGGCTGAGCAGGTCGTAGCGTTCCTCCATCTTGTCGACGGCCCAGCCCAGGATCGCCTCGGCTTTCTGCTGGTCGGTCACGACCTTGGTCATCAGGTGCGGCAGCCGGCCGTAGTCCGCGAACTCGACCTTCTTCGGGTCGATGAGGATCAGCCGGCACTCGTCGGCCGTGCGGGTGAGCAGGAAGCTCATCAGGACGGTGTTCAGGCACACGGACTTCCCGGTCCCCGTCCGCCCGGCGATCAGCAGGTGCGGCATCGTCGCCATGTCGTAGACGAGCGGCTTCCCCTCGACGTCTTTGCCGAGGAAGATCGGGAGCTTGAACTTCGCGGCCTTCGTGGAGGTGGCGAGGATGACTTCCTTGAGCCGCACGGCCTGCCGGTGCTCGTTCGGAATCTCGACGCCCACGGTGGTGCGGTGCGGCAGCGGGGCGACGACGCGGACGCTGGGCACGCCCATGTTCAGGGCGAGGTCGTCGGCCAGGGCCGTGACCTTGTTCAGCCGCAGGCCGGTTTCCAGGCTCACTTCGTACTGCGTGATGACCGGCCCGGTGTGGATGCCGACCACCTTCACGTTCACGCCGAAGTCCGCGAAGGTCTTCTCCAGCAAGGCCGCCCGTTCGCGGAGCTTTTGCTCCTGGTCCCGCACCGGCGACGGGTCCGGGTCCGCGAGCAGGGATAGCGACGGCAACTGGTAGTCGACCGGCTCCTCCACCGGCGCGGCCGGGCCGACGGCCTTGCGGTCGATCACCCGCAGCGGGGCCGGCGTGTCGGTCGGCTTCGCGTCGTGCTTCGTGATCGGGATCGCGGCCACGGCCACCGGCGGCGGGATTTCCAGGTCGTCGTCTTCGTCGTCCTCGTCGTCGTCTTCCGGGCCGGCTTCCGGTTCGCGGACCGGCGGCGGCACGACCGCCGGGGCGGGCGGAGGGGCTCGTTCCGGCCGCTTCTTCGGCAGCGTGTTCTGGAACGGGTTGCTCTCCACCTTCGGCGGCGCGGCGGGCTTCGCCGTCCGCGGGGCACGTCGCAGGAGTCGCCGGAAGACGCCGTCCGCCGCGAGCAGCAGTCCCAGAAACCCCGACCCCGCGAGGACGAAGCCCGGAACCGGCGGCGGGACGCGGGCGTCCAGTTCGACCCGCAGGACCGCGCCGACCGAGCCGCCCTTCCCGAACGCGGACGGGGTCGGCCCGCCGAGGTGTTCGCCGGCGAGGTCGGCGGCGGCCGCGGTCGTGACGGTCAGCAGCCCCCAGCCGACCGCGCGCACGGCGAGCCGGAGCCACCCGCGCCGTGCTACGTACATCGCCAGGAGCACCCAGTAGCCGCCGATCAGGACGACCGCCCCGTCGCCGACGGCGTTCACGATCGCCCCGGCGAGGGCGTTCCCCGCCGGGCCGAGCGGGTTGTCCGCGACGCCGGTCAGCGGTCGGTATCCGGCCACGGCAACGGCGGCAACCGCCCCGGCGAGGGCGAGCGTGCCGGCGGCGGCGTCCAGGCGGAAGCGGGGTTCGGGCATGGTCGGCATCCGGCGGTCGGAGACACCAACTCGAATTCTGAGCTGGCCCGACCGCCGGACGGAAGGCGAGGCGAAGAATCTGGCGGAAATCCGAGCGGTCCGAGGCGGCCGAACCGGTGCCGCCGGCATCACGCGAACCGACTCCCCTTCCGCGGGCGGCGGTCACGGCACCTGGGCCGTTTCGCCGACGTTCCGGGTGCAGATTGCCCGGTAGTTCGCGAAGTCGATCGACTGGGCCACGAACCGGACCGACCCGTCGGCCAGGGCGAAGTTCGCCCCGCCGGTGTGGTAGCTGCGGAACCCGAAGGCGTTCGGCCAGTCCGACGGGTCCGTCACCGCCTTGTTGATCGGCCAGTTGCAAGTCCCGTAGTCGCCGTTCGAGTAGTACAGCGAGGAGTGGTCGTTCTGGGTCGGGATGTCCTCGCCGACCATCAGCGTGTTCGACAGCCCGTCCGTGATGGTGACGAACCGGATCGGCTCCCGGTACACGTTGCGGTAGAACAGGCCGTTGCAGCCGATGGTGTTGTGGCAGTCGGCGTACTCGCTCGTCCCGGCCCCGCCCATCCGGTGGTTGCCCATCACGCCCTTGTAGTTGTTCTGGGCGATCGGCGTCGGGTTCCACTGGAACTGTCTCGTGGTGGTCGGCTTCGTGTCCGGGTCCGAGGGGCAGCGGAACGTCGCGATGGGGGTGGTCACGAACGCCGTCAGGTTCGACCCGTTCAGGGCGTTGGCCCCGCCGCCGAAGCCGACCGTTCGGCTGGGCTCCAGCCCGCGGAAGATCGCCTCCTGTTCCACGTAGGGCAGAATCTCGGTGATCCACCCGCGGCCGTTGGTGACGCCGGGAGCGCCGTCCCCGTAGGTGGTGCTGATCGGCAGCCGGCCGTTCGCGTCGTGGTAGCTGTGGACCGCCAGCGCGATCTGTTTCAAGTTGTTCGTACACTTCGACCGGGCCGCCGCCTCCCGGACCTTCTGGACCGCGGGCAACAGCAGGCCGATCAGAATCGCGATGATCGCAATCACGACCAGCAGTTCGATGAGGGTGAACCCGGCACGCGGCCGGGAGCCGAAGCCACGGGACATGGGTGTGCTTCCGCCGGGAAGGGGGGAACGTCTGAGTCCAGCCGCGTCGAGTGCGAGTCGCGGGACTAAACAGTTCGATTGTCGGATTTCGTGGCAACCGTGTCAACGAGGATTTTGTCGTAGTCGCCCCGGCGAGCGGCGGGGCGTGAGCCCGCTGTGGGAGTCGCACCCCGCAACCACGGCGGGCTGACGCCCCGCCGCTCGCAAGAGCCGACCTCGCGAGTTGCTGCGGTTCATACAACAGCGTTCATGAAACTCGGCATCCTCGGCGGCGGGCAACTCGGGCGGATGATCGCCCTCGCCGGCTACCCGCTCGGCGTCCGTACCACCGTCCTCGACCCCGTCGCCGACCCGTGCGCGGGGCACGTCTGCCCGCACGTCCGCGGGGAGTTCGACGACTTCCAGGCCCTGTACCGGCTCGCCCGGGAGTCGGACGCCGTCACCTACGAGTTCGAGAACGTTCCGGTCGAGACGGCCCGCTGGCTCGAAGAGCGGGTGCCCGTCTTCCCCCCGCCGCGGGCGCTGGAAGTGTCCCAGGACCGGCTCGTCGAGAAGTCGTTCTTCCGCGAGCTCGGGATTCCCACCCCGTCGTTCGCGGCCGTGGACACCCGCGCCGAGTTCGACGCGGCCGTGCGGGAGATCGGGCTGCCCGCCGTACTGAAGACCCGCCGGTTCGGGTACGACGGGAAGGGGCAGTTCGTGCTGCGGACCGCGGCCGACCTCGAACCCGCGTGGACGGCCCTCGGCGGCCGGCCGCTGATCCTCGAAGGGTTCGTCGCGTTCGACCGGGAAGTCTCGGTGCTCGCCGTCCGCGGCCGGGACGGGTCAACGGTCGTCTACCCGCTGTCGGAGAACGAGCACCGCGAAGGGATGCTGCACCGGAGCCTCGCCCCGCCGACGGTGCTCGGGGAGGAACTGACGGAGCGGGCCGCCGAGTTCGCGGTCCGGGTGCTCGACGCCCTCGGGTACGTCGGCGTCCTCACGATCGAGTGGTTCCAGGACGGCCCCCGGCTGCTGGCGAACGAGATGGCCCCGCGGGTCCACAACTCCGGGCACTGGACCACGGAAGGGGCGGTGACGAGCCAGTTCGAGAACCACGTCCGGGCGGTGCTCGGGCTGCCGCTCGGGTCGGCGGCCGCGGTCGGGTACTCGGCGATGTTCAACCTGATCGGGTCCGCCCCGCCGCTGCCGGAGATGCTGGCCATTCCGGGGGCGCACGTCCACTGGTACGGGAAAGACCCCCGGCCGCGACGAAAGATCGGCCACGTCACGCTGGTATCCCCCACCGCCGAGGACCGCGACGACCGGGCCGCCGGGTGGGAGCGGGCGTTCGGGGTCGCGCCGGCGAAATCGGTCGGCGCGGGGTGAGTTAAGTACAACACCGACAAGGCTTTGCGGCCGATGGCTGCCGGAGGAAAATCTCCCGCCACGGCGTGTTTTGCCGCGCAAGTTTTCGCGGGGGTGGCGTCTAATTGCAGTCCGCTTTCCTTCCTGCCCTTGAGGAACCGACCATGACCCCGGCCAGCCACCCGCCGAAGCTCGACGACTTGACCGCCCGGTTCATGGCGCGCAAGAGCGCGGACGGGTTGGACGACGCGATCAACGAAGGGGACGTGGAGCCGCACGAAGTCGTGGCCGGGTTCCGGGTCGAGGCGCGGGTGTGCTGGACGGAAGCGACCGCGGCGCTGCGGTTGCTGGCGGCCACGGACGACAAGCCGCTGCCGCCGCCGGAATGGGCCGCCTACGCCGCGGTCTTGTCGTCCGCGTACGCGGTGCCGTTGGCCGTCGGGTTCTTCCCGCAACGGGTCCGCGAGTTCCACCCGCTGCTCGGCACCGCCGACCTGACCCGGTTCCGGCCGACCGCGACCGCGACCCCGGCCGCCGGGTTCGTGAGCCTGCGGGGGTGGGTCCGGAAGGTGGCCCGCGGGTCGTTCGCGGCGGACGCACTGCTGGCGAGCGGGCTGGCCGTGAACGTCGGCGACGCCGTGGACGCGGCCACCGCCCTGGCGACGGCCAAGCAGCGCGGGTCCGACGCGATGAGCGCGGTGCTCGCGAACCAGGACGCCGCGGTGCTGTGGGCGACGGGCCGGTGCGACGAAGCCCTCGCCGCGTGGGAGGCGATGCCGCTGACGGCCGCGACCGCGTTCAACCGCGGGATGGCGCTGCTGTTCCTCGGCCGGTCCGCCGACGCGGTCCCGCTCCTGGCCGACGCGGTGGCGAAGTTGCCGCCCGACACCGGCTGGTCGCACCTCGCCAAGCTGTACGCCTCCCTGGCCCGCACCCGGGCGTAAGGGCGGCAATCAGGTCGGCTCGCGGCCTCCTGGGGAAACTCGGGAGGCCGTGCTGTTCCCGATCGTTACCTGTAGGGTGGGTCGAGCGCTTCGCGAAGACCCGCCGGTCCGGGCAATCGCGTGTTGCCGTTTCGGTGGGTCTTCGCCGCAAAGCCGGCTCGACCCCCCCTACGAAGACGACCGATCTCGTCGCCGCTCGGCCTGCAGTCGTATAGTTAAGGGCAGACTCCCACCCTGCCCCGGTTCCCCTCATGCTCACCGCACGCGGCTGGTGGTTCCTCCTGTCGGCCGTCGCCGTCGCAGGGGCCGGCGCGGTGTGGCTCGGGTGGTACTCGGCCTCCGTACCGGTGCTCGGCCTCACGCTCGTCGTCTGGTTCGTCTGGGAATGGGTGCTGTTCGCGTACCGCTACCGCTCCTGCGTCGGGCGGTTCCGGGTCGACCGGGAACTGTTGCACGGCGAGCGGGCCGTCCCCGCGGCGTGGGCCGGGCACCCGGTCACGGTGCGGGTGTCGGTCGCGCTCGACGGCGGGGTGCGGCTGCCGTTCGCGGTGCTGGAAGACCGCCCGCCGGCGGACTGCCACCCGGACGGGGTTCCGATTCACGGCTGCGAACTGGTGCCCGGTCAGCCCGTCGAGTTCGAGTACCGCGTCGCGAACCCGAAGCCGGGGGTCATTCGCTTTGAAGGGGTCACGGTCCGGGTCGCGGACCTGTGCGGGTTCTTCTACCGCCGCGTGTTCGTGCGGGCACCGGTGGAATACCTCGTGCTCCCGCCGCTGACCGACGACGAGGGCCGGCAGCGGGCGGACAAGCGGTTCAACACGCTGCCCCCGCCGGGGGTCCACCGGATGCGGCGGCCGGGCAGTGGCAGCGAACTCCTCGACCTGCGCGACTACCGCCCCGGCGACCCGCCCAAGATGATCGCGTGGAAGGCGTCCGCCCGGCGGGACCGGCTCATCACGAAGGAGTTCGAGAGCGACGTGCCCGTGCGGTGCGTGCTCTTTCTGGATGCGTCCGACGGCGCAAGGGTCGGCCCGCCGGGAACGTCCGCCGTCGTGCGGCTGGCGGGCGTGGCCGCGGGCGTGGCCCAGGCGGCTGCCGCGTCGCGCGACCTCGTCGGGCTGACGGTGTTCGACGACGACCGCGCGGAGGCGACCGCCCCGGCCCGCACGCAGGCCCACGTCATCCGGCTGATGCAAACCATCGCGGACGCGGCGGGCCGGCTGCCGCCGGGGGACGCCGGGGATCCGATCCGCGCGGCGAAGGCGGGGTACCCCGTGGCCCGCGAACTCTACCCGGACCTGCTCGCCGCGGACGTGAACTCCCGCCCCCTCGGGCTGTTCTGGCGGCCGGTCTCGGACTCGAACTGGGTCTGGGCCGTCCTGGGGCTGTTCGCGCTGACGTCGGTCGTGCTGTCGCAGGGGGCGTGGTGGAAGATGGCGTTCAACACCGCCGCGGACCTGCGGCCGCACACCGCGTGGTGGGTCTGGAAGCTGCTCGTGTTCGGGCTCGTGTTCGTCCCGATCCTGTTCCTCCCGTCGGTGTTCGCCGGGGCGATCTGGGTCGTGTACGGCGTCCGCGGGCTGTTCGAGCCGCACCGCACGCGGACCTCCCGCCGGAAGCAACTCGGCGCGCTCTACGCCCACCTCGACGGCGACGGCCCGGACGCGATCGAGAAGCACCTGCACGACGACCGGCGGTTCACCGAGCGGACCGCCCGGTTCCTGCGCGACCACCGCGTCCGGATGCCGGTGGACCTGTACGACGCCGCGGGGAACTACCGCTTCCGCAGCGCGGGGAAGCTACAGGTTCTGGCGGACACGATCATCCGCTCCGTCGGCCGGGCACGGGACAACGAACTGTACGTCGTCCTCGCCGATGTCGCGGAACTCGCGGACGCGATCGAGCCGCTGGCTGCGGCCGCCCGGGTGGCACGGGCGCGGCACCACCAGATGCTGGTGCTCGTCCCGTGGCCGGCGGGGGTGCCGGCCCCGCTGGAACAAGCCGGCACGCCCCGACGGGGAAAGGGAGTTGAGGAGAACGGGAGAGGCAAGGAGACGGAAGCGACCGGCCTGTCCCGACTCGTGCAAACGGTGCTGCACGAAAAGTACCTGCGGGGCTACGCCGAGGTCCGAACGCTGCTGACGCGGGCGGGGGCGTCGGTCGTCCGCGTCGAGGACGGCGACCCCGTGCAACTGGTGCTCGACCGGCTCGACCGGCTCCGCGGGGCGAGGATCCACCGGTGAACCCGCCGCGCCGCCGGAACCTGGCCGGGCTCGACGCGCACCCCGTGGTGCGGAACTACCAGTTCGTCGGGCTGGCGGCGCTGCTCGTCGTGTTCGCCGTCCTCGCGATGCGGGGGGACCTGGTCGTCGCGCTGCTGCCGGTGCTGGTCGCGTTCCTCGGGCTGTTCTTCAACGCCCCCGGCCTGCCGATCGTGTTCCTGTTCGTGACGGTTTACCTGCTCGTGTGCCCGTACGGGCTGCCGTTCGGGCTGACGCCGGTCTCGGACATCCCGGACAGTGCGTTCCGCGTCTCGGACCTGGTGCTGTCGGCCGCCGCGGGGGTGTACTTCGCCTGCCAGTTCCGGGTGCTGAGCCTGACCGCGCGGGCGACGCCGCCGGACACCCCGGCCGCGGACCGGAAGACGCCGCCGGTCGTGCGGCCGCCCGGTGCGGTGGACCCGTCGGAAGTCGAGGGGCTGTTCGCGACGACGGCGGGGGTCGTGGTGGCGGGACAGATCGTCTGGCTCGCGGTGACGATGCTGCGGGTCGACCTGGCCGCGTTCCCGCCGCTACAAGTCGACCCGGAATTGCCGTTCCGGTCGCGGGCCGCGGCCGCGGCCGACCTGCCGCGGTGGGTCGGGCGGGCGCTGATCCTCTCGGGGATGGTGCTCGCGGTCGGGGCGGTGGCGGGGTTCGTCTTCTGGTACTGGCGGCTCGCCCGGCTGACGGCGGCGGAAGGGGCCGCGGTCCTGCTCGACACCGGGTGGCGCGAGTCCCGCCGGGAACTCAGCCGCCGGGAGGTGTGGGTGGCGTGGGCGGTCCGCGTGCGGCACGCCGTCCCCGCCCCGCCCCGGCCGCCCCGGTCGCTCGTCGGGTGGGTGCTGTTCATCGGCTGGGTCACGGGCGCGACGCTGTGGGGCATGGCCGCGGTCGCGTGGTACACGTCGTCGTGGAGCTTCTGCTCGCTGATCGTGCTGCTCGGGTTCGGGATGATCCTGTTCCTGTCCCGCCGGGTGCTGACCAACGCCCCGCCGCCGCCGCCCGACCCGGACGCGCCGAAGAACCCCGTCCTGCGGCCGCTCGTCCACGTCGCGATCGTGTTCGCGTGGGTGCTCGGGATCCTCGCGTGGGGCGTCTATTCCGGGATGCTGCGGCGGAACCCGCTGCCGGTTATCATGGTGTCGATCGTCGGGCTGGTCGCGATCTGGTTCGTGTTCCGGCAGAAGCCGCAGGAACCCACGGCGTGAGGGGACGATGACAGGGGCACACGGGTGGGCGTTCCGCGGGTCCGTGTGGGTCCGCGAAATCGCGGGGTGGGCGCTCGTCGGGGCCGGCCTCGCCGCGTTCGGGATCTGCTACTTCGTGTTCCTGCTGAACCGGCGGGTGCTCGAAGCGGCGGCCCTGACCTTCGTCGGGTTCACCGTGTTCCGCGGCGGGCTGCACCTGCTGAAGGTGTCGATGGCCGCCCGTGCCGCGGCCGACGTGAAGCCGCCGCCCCCGGCCGGCAAGCCCGTGCCCGCGACCCGGCGGGTGAGCCGCCCCGTCGTCGAGCACGGCCGGCCGACCGCGACCGTCATCCCCGGAGCCGAAGCGCCGCGGGACTAACTCGGGTTCGACGAGACGAAATTGGTGTGACATTGTTGCTCCCCTCTCCCCGCTGGGAGAGGGGCCGGGGGTGAGGGGTGAACCTCCGGCCCGGATCAGCGGTTGCCCTAATCCACGAACCTGGAGAGGGTCCGCTGTGTGATTTCGCCGCGGAGCGGCGTTCGTGTGTAGCCCCACGCGGAAGCGTGGGGAACGCGGTCCAATCAAATACCCGAGCCCCGTAGGGGCGTTCGTCGCGGAACGAACGCCCCTACGGGGCTCGATGAAATGGAGGATACGGCTGTGCCCACGCTTCCGCGTGGGGCTACGCACGAACGCCGCTCCGCGGCGAAAATGGAGACAGGTCCACTCGGTTCGGGGTCTAACCCCTCACCACCAACCCCTCTCCCCGCTGGGGGGAGGGGAGATGAACCACCCACCTCGCGCTCACTTCGCGTAGTCTTCCGGCTTCAGCCCCGGCTTCCACGTCTCGGCCTTGCGGAACGCGAACGGGGTCGGCTTGAACTCGCCGACGAGGTCCACCTTCGCCCCGTCGCCGATCTTGTCTTCCATGCCGAGCGCCCACAGGCACCCGTTCACGATCATCCGCCGGGTGCCCTCCCACTGCAAGTCCTGGGACGCGCCCATCGTCGTGGTGAAGACCTTGCCCTTCTTGCCGGCCTCCGTCTCGTAGGTCTTCGTCCACGCGACCGGCATCATCGGGTCGTTCTTCTTCCCTTCCACGGCCTTCGAGTCCGGCTTGAGCGTCTCGGTGACTTGCCCCATCACGATGGCCACGCTGTCGCCGGCCGGCTTCGCGGTGTACACATCCGTGGTGCCGAAGATGTCGCCGTCCTTGATGCCCTTCAGAATCGGGTGCCCTTCCTGCCCCTTCGCCGGGACGCCGCGGGTCCCCTCGGTGCCGTGCTTGCCGTGGTGGGCGACCCACTGCTCGCCGAGGATCTTCTTGCCGAAGCCGCCCTCCCAGTCCTTTTCTTTGCTGCCGTTCGAGAACCGCTTGAAGTTGCCGCCCATGTTGAAGGCGTGCGTCGCGGTGCGGAGGCCGACGACCGGCTTGCCCGCGTCGAGGTACTCGGCGAACGGCTTCATCTGGTCGTCCGGTAGGTTGCGGAACCGCGTGAAGATGACGAGCAGGTCCGCGGACTTGAGCTTGTCCGTGCCGGGGATGTTGTTCGTCACGTTCGGCGCGACGCAGCCGTCCTTCGGGTCGACCGCGAACAGCACGGTGCAGGTGAACCCGTGGTGCTTCGCCAGAATCTTCGCCAGTTGCGGCAGTGCCTCCTCGGACCGGTATTCTTCATCGCCGCTGACGAGGACGACGTGCTTGCCCTTGCCGGGGCCGTCGCCGCCCTCGATCGTGACCCACGGGTCGGCGGCGGTCAGCGGGGCCAGGGCGAACGCGAGTGCGGCGACGGACAGACGGAACATGGCAGCGTCTCGGGGAGGAAATGGACACGGGCAGGTCACGGGTAATATAGGCGTTCCGGAGCGGCGGGACGTGATTTCGGACGGGGCCGTTCGCGGCGGCGGTCTCCCCTTTGCTCACCCCGTGAACGCCCAGACCGCGACGGCGGCGGCGATGGCGGCGGCCAGGACGCCGGCGGCGGCCAGGGTGTACACCCACCCCTTCTCGTCCTTCGGAACGGGCAGGGGGTCGGTCGCGCCCCAGGCGACCCGGCTGCTCTTGGGCAGCGGGGACCGGGGGTGCGGCGGGGTCAGGTCGCGGCGGGTGTCTTCCGTCGGCAGTTGGGCCAACCCGGGGGGGCCGAACGGGCCGGGGGCGGCGAACAGGCCGGTCCGCTTCGGGACGCCGTGCGGGCCGGAACCGCCCGACCGCGGGGGCAGCCCCGTGCGGATGCCGCTCCCCACCGCCGCGAGCGTCCCGGAGCCCGGCACCCGCACCGCCGCGGGGGCGGGGGTCGCCTTCGCGGCCCGCAGCGCCACCGGTTCCGAGTCCTGGGACGAGGAGTCCGGCTCCAGCTCGGAGGCGTCCAGTTCCGCGGGCGGCATCCCCTCCGCCACCGCCGGGCAGAACAGCGGCATCTCGTGGACCGCCGGCGGGGGCACGTGGGCGGGCACCCACGGGGCCAGCGCCGCGGCCGCGGCGGCCGGGGTCTGGAACCGCTCGTTCGGGTCCTTCGCCATCATCTTCGCGACGATCTCGGCGAGCCCCTGCGGGACGTCCGGCCGGACCTCCCGGATCGGCGTCGGGTCTTTCGTCCGGTGCCAGAGCAGCTTTTGCGACACCGTCCCGGTCGGGAACGGCGGGTGCCCGGCGAGGACGAAGTAGAAGCTCGCGCCGAGGGCGTAGATGTCCGCCCGGACGTCCACCTCGTGCGAGTTCGCGACCTGCTCCGGGGCGACGTAGTCGGCCGTGCCGAGGACGATCTTGTCGTCGTACTTCACGGTCAGCATGTCCGTCGTGTCGCGGTAGAACCGGGCGAGGCCCATGTCGAGAATCTTGGCGAGCCCCTGGCGGTCCACGAGGATGTTGCCGGGCTTCACGTCGCGGTGAACGATGCCGTTCCGGAAAGCGTATTCCAAGCCGTCGGCGATTTGCCGGATGTACGACGCCGCCCGGCCGGGGTCGAGCGTGCCGTGCTTCCGCACCATGTCGAGGAGGTTCGTGCCGTCGACGTACTCCATCACGATGAAGTGCAGGTTCCCGTCCTGGTCGATGTCGTGGGTGCGGACGATGTTCGGGTGCTCCAGCGACCCCGCCGCCCGGGCCTCGCGGTAGAACCGGCCGAGGGCGGACGGCTGCTCGGCCTTCGCGGGGGGCAGCACCTTGATGGCGACCCGCCGCTTCATGAACATGTGCTCGCCGAGGAACACCTGCCCCATGCCGCCGACCCCGACCCGTTCGAGGAGCTTGTACTTGCCGATGGTGAACCCGCGCCACTTGCCGAGCAGGAACTGCTCTTTTTGGAACTCCGTGAGGATGCCGTCCCGGACCATCCCGTCCGCGAAGGCGAGCGCGTCGGCGGGGTCGTAGGTGCCGGCGTGGGATTGCAGGTAGGTGTTCAGCCGGGCGTCGTCGACCATCCCGCTCTTGCGGACGAGTTGGAGCAGGTCTTCGACCGACGCGGGGGCCGACATCGGAGTCACCGGGGGCGAGGCGGAGAATCGAACCGACCCCCAAAGTTTACCCGTCCGACCGGGGCCGTGCTACACCACAGCGCTAAATCGCACCGGGCGTCCGGCGATCCGGGAAACCGCTTTGACCGGAGTCCGAGGGGTGCGATAATCTCTGGAGGAACCGGAGAATCCGCCGATGGCCGTGCCGACCGACGACCGCGACCTGCTCGACTTGTACAAGGCAGGGAGCGAGACCGCGGCCGCCGAGTTGTTCGACAAGTACTGCGAGAAGCTGCTGCGGCTCGCGGAGAAGCGCATCGGCGCGCGGATGAACAGCCGCGTCGACGCCGAGGACGTGGTCCAGTCCGCGTTCCGCACGTTCTTCGGCCGGGCGAAGGCCGACAAGTTCACGTTCGAGGACCAGGACGACCTGTTCAAGCTGCTCGTGCGGATCACCGTCCACAAGACGCTGCGGCAGATCGCCTTCCACCGGGCGGCGAAGCGGAACCCGTCCCAGGAAGCCGGGCAGGGCGAGACCGCGAACGACCTGCTCATGCAAGCCGTCGCCGCCGGGCCGACGCCGGAAACCGAAGTCGCGCTGATCGACCAGTTCGAGTCGTTCATGTCGCAGCTCCCGGCCCAGGACCGCCAGATCCTCGAGCTCCGGATCGAGGGGTATTCGACGGAAGAGATCGCGACGAAGCTCGGCTCCTACGACCGCAAGGTCCGGCGGGTGCTCGAGCGCATCCGCGGGCTGGCCGAGTCGCAGAAGGTCGGAATCGAACGGCAGAAGTGAGCCTCTAACCCTCGCCCCGTGGGGGAGAGGGTGGCCGCAGGCCGGGTGAGGGGAAGACTTCAGGAGCAATGACGCTTCCACACAAAATCAGGA
>ERZ1066123.1594-NODE-1594-length-13249-cov-6.223890_pt1 | contig 13249 bp, 9 predicted proteins | sample MGYA00382770_ERZ1066123 | MGnify/ENA primary metagenome ERZ1066123 (study PRJEB33369, sample SAMEA5778353) | biofilm metagenome | biome: Industrial cooling water; feature: Water cooling tower basin; material: Biofilm | place: United Arab Emirates | collected...
GGCGTCGATGTCCAGGTGCGCGAGCGCGAACGCCCCAGCCGCAGCGAACGCGATAGCGCCGAGGAGAACGAGGAAGCGGTTTTTGAGCGAGACGTCGATGATCCAGTTGAGCATTCGGGAGCCCAGGTTGCGGAAGGCGTTCGTCTGTCAGTCACACCGAAGCGGACGGCCCGACCGGGCCGTTAGTTCTTGCAGTCCGTTCACCCCGCGCCGAGGTCGTTTTTCAGGAGCTCGGACCTGAAGACACCGCTGTTTTCAGTGGCGATCCACTCTCCCGGGAGAACGCCCGCGACGATCTCCGTTACCGCGCCGGCAGCGGTCGGAACGTCTTTCGCCCCCGGACGGACCTTCCGAACGTGGACGACTTTGAGCGCGTCGGGCTTCTCGTAGTCCTTGTCCCGGACGAAGACGACGTGGCAGCAGCCCTCCCAGTGGATGGCCCCGCTCGGGACGATGACCGCCTCCTTCTCCGCTCGGAGCACGACGGTGGCACTCCCGAAGGTGTTTGCCTGGTGACGGTCAGACGGGTTCGGGAGATCGACTCGCACCGGGACGGTGCGGGTCTTCTCGTCTGCCGCGGGACTAATCCAGACGACCGTCCCGGGATCCCACGCGGCAGGCCCGGTGTGACCCGGGTGTCGAAAGCGGACCGGTTGACCGCGCTTCACCCGGCCGGCGTCCTCAGGTCTGACCCGGAGCGTGAGCCACATTCGAGCGGTATCGGCGACGACGAAAAGCGGCTGGGAAGGTCCCGTGGCCTCGTCCTTTACGGCGGTGCGCGAGACCACCTCGCCGTCAAGAGGTGCCGTGACCGGGATGAGGTTACTCGACTCGGTTTTTCCTTCGAGCTCCTGGGTAAGCGCCTCGGAGAATCCGAGAAACTGCATCCGCCGGGCGAGGTCTGTGGGCGAAAGCCCCCGGACGTCCTCAGCACGAATCGGCATGCCGAGATTCGCGAGCGACTCCTCCGCGGTCAGCGCCCGGACCTCCGCCTCCTCCACGGCGGCCGCGGCTGCCTGCACGTCCTTCCCTGCGACCGTGGTCCCAGCCATCGGTCTTAGCTTCGCAAGCGTCTCCCGCCGGAGGTCGAGCTGGACGAGAGACTGTTGGTACTCGGCCTTCGCTTTCCCAACTTCTGCCGAGTCGATGATAGCGAGTACGTCGCCGCGCCTGACCCGGTCCCCCACCTGCCTCTCGACCCGCCAGACGGTGCCAACTACCCGCGAGGTCACCCGGGCGACCCGGGTCGGGTCATACCCGATCTCGCCGGGAGCATCGATTACCTCTTCGACTGCCCCGCGGCTCACCGCAGCGAATGAGATCCCGAGCCGATTCGCCATCTCCTCGGAGGGAAGTTGGAGGCGGCGGAGGTGCTTCTTACACTTCGGGTCGTTCTCGATGCGGGGGGCGAACGCAAGCGCCCTTGCGACTCGTTCTCGGTCGGCGTCCGTCACCACCGGTCGAGTCGAAAGCTCCGCCAAGTCAGGGTGGCAGAGCGGGCACTCGGGCACGCCGTGCTCCTTGCACCACTTGTAAGTGCGGCCGCGTGGGAGGAGTCCGGGCCGGCATTCCACACAAGCCGACTCGGGAACACCGTGCTCCTTACACCAGTCATCCGCCTCGGCCGTGGCCTCGCCCCCGAGCGCGGACGCCTTCGGGAGTTTCCAACTGGTCGCCTTCCCCAGAAGGACGACGCCTGACACGCAGGCAATCGCGAAAGCGGCCGGAACGACGTGCGCGAGGGCACGCCGGAGACGCCGCCGGGCGGCGCCCACCTGCTGCGCGGGGAGTGGTGGCCCGGGTGGTGGCGAAAGAACCGCGCTCACACCTGGCCCCTGTTCCGCTGGTGTCATGGAAAACTCCTCAGAACGCGATCTCGTGTTCCATCAACGGCCGAGAGACGCACGCGCGAGCTCGCTTGCCAGCGCGCTGCTCCCCTTCGTTGCCACGATCTCACCGGACGAGAGTCCGCGAACGATCTCCGTGTTCCGCTCATCCCGTCCGCCCGTTGTGACCACGCGGGCGTGGAACGCTTTCGGCCCACCTGGCTTAAGGAACTCCGGGTCGCGGACGAACACGATTGTTCGGCCCCGGAATGCGTGAACCGCTTCGTGAGGGACGACCACGGCCTTCGGCACCTCGCGAAGAACGATCCGGCCGCGGCCGAGTGTCGAAGCCCGGAGCTCGCCGCGGGCGTTCTCGACATCGACCCGCACCGGAACCGTCCGAGTCGCCTCGTCTGCGGCGCTCCCCACCGCGACTACAGTGCCCGGGTACTCGGCGGACGATCCGTCCGGGCGGAAGAACGTTTGCTGCCCCGGCGCTACCCGCCGAGCGTCTTCGGGACCGACGTGGAGGTTGACCCAGACCCGGCTCGGATCGACGACGACGAACAACGCCTTCCCCGCTTCCACGACCTCGCCCGCGACAACGTCTGCGGAGAGCACGACACCTGCGAACGCCGCCCGAACAGGGAGGAGGCTTGCGGTGATCGTTGCACGGTCGAGGTCGGCTGCGTCCTCGATCCCCGCACGTCGGATGCGCGAGGTGACCTCCTTCGGCGTGAGCGCGCGGAAGTCTTTGGGCTTTACCGGAAGCCCGAGGTTCGTGAGCGTCTGCGAAGCCGCAAGGAGCCTGACCTCTGCTTCCTTCAGTGCGGCCTCGGCCTCCCGAATGGCTGCTGGCGAGGCGGCAGTTTTCGCGCCGACAAGGTCGTCTCTCGTCTGCTCGCGAAGCCGAGCTTGAACGAGTGCCTGCTGGAACTCGGCTTTGAGCTTCCCGACTTCGGCAGAATCGATGAGGGCCAGAATCTCCCCGGCCTTCACGGAATCACCGGCTGCCTTGTACACCTGCCGCGTTACTCCCCCGGCGCGGGCGGGGATCCGGGCGACCCGTGCCGGGTCGAATGTGACCTCTCCTCCGGCGGTGACCTGTTCGGTGAGCTTTGTCGGCCAGACCGATGCAATGTCGATCCCTGCCACCTCAACCTCCCGCGCCGAGCCGAACTCGACGAGTGCGTTCCGACCCGGAAGGGGAAGCTCTCCGGCACCTGCCGCGGCGGGTACGAAACTGACGACCGGACGAAGTTCCTCCGCGGGAGGAGTACCCTGAACGACCTCGGACTTCCCCCCGGTAAAGCTCCAGCCGGTCTCGTGACCCCAGTACGCGAGGCCTCCCAGCGCGGCGAGAACGGCCGCTGTCGGTACGAGCGCGAGGGACCGGATAAGCACACCGGCCCGGGGAGGACTCGGCGCGCGTGCGGGATCGTCAACACTCGATGTGGGTGTGCCCACGAGAAACGTCCTCGCCTCGGATGGCGATGCTAGGTGGAAAGTAATCGAACGGAGTAGCCAGATCAGCGGAAGGCGCACGGGCACGACCGCCGTGAAAGATCAGCCGCTGGCTGATCGAACCTTCCGAGTCGTCGGGCGGCGGATCAGATCAGAAGTGAGCAGTGGGAAATGAAGAGAGGTAGAGTGGCAGTTTGCAGAGGCAGACGCAGAATGCGTGCGACCGGATTAGCCACCTCGCTCGTCGCGGTGACGAATTCGGAGACGAAGGTGAAATCGGCTTCCAGCGTGAGGGTCGGCAGTACCAAGCTCAGCGGTAGGGAATCAGCGGCGGCGGGGCAGCCGGGCCAGTGCTCCGAGGGGCCTCGAACGGGCTCTCGAGCGGGGAGCTCGTTATCGTGTCCAGCGACTGACCCCCGGGACCGGCACGAGTCGCACGCGCAATCCTTCTTCGGGCTCTGGGCGTGTGATGATGCGGAGCGGCGCTCGGCCGGGATGGTGGAGACCGGGGACGCGTTTGCGACAGGCGTGAACTGGCAAATGCACATGCCCGGGGGCATGAGCAGCGGCGGAAGGATCAGGAGCAAGACGAGCACACGGGCCATTTCGGTTCCCGAGACCGGGGTCCTTCTGGATACATTGTAGCGGCCCACTCCCGCGCGAACAATCCGAACTGCCCCTCCCCGATTCGACAGGCCAACGGGCCTGTTTAGTCAGGTGAGGTGCCCGCGCCCGCGCTACGCGGGCGGGGCGCCTCTGTGTGGTCACTTCTGCTTGAAGTCGCCCGAGTAGGGCTTCGTCCCGACCTTACCGCTGATCGTCCCCTCCCACTTCATGTCTTTCGTGAACGCGTCGTGCTTCCCGGTGAACTTCGTTGACGAACCCTTCGGGTCGTCCTTCTCCGGCGCCGGCTCGAGCTTCACGGTCGTCGCGGCCGGGCTCGTCTTCAGCACCAGGGTGAGCGACTTCGAGTCGATGGCTTTGAGCTTCTTCTTGTGGAGGTCATCGTGGTTCCCGTAGATGTAGACCGTCACCACGCCGGTCTTCTGGTCCACCACGATCTCCGGGTGGTATTCCTCGTCCCCCCACTCGACCACGATTCCCTTGTGCGGCCCCTCGTGGTCGTTCGCCCGCGCGGCCTGGGTCACGAGCCCGCCGAGAAGCCCGACCAGGGCCAGTCCGAACATCGTGCGCATCGTCGTCCTCCTGTTGAAAAACACCGCCATCCTCACGGCCCCGACTGGGGACGTGGATCGTCGCCCGCCGCAGGGTGCAGCGGGACGAGTTCGCTATGCGGGGCCGGGTGCGCTCCCGCCCCCACCGGGTTTGCCGGATCTTCGTCAAGACCGTCTGCCGACTCGTCAAGCTTTGCGAGAGTCACCGCCGCGGTCCCGCTGAATCTGAGGAACAGTCCGGGGCGGATCAGGAACTCGCAAAAAGTCGAGGTGATGAGCCCGCCGAGGATTACCGTCGCCACCGGGTAGAGGATCTCTCGCCCCGGCTCCTGGCCGACCACAACAAGCGGGATGAGCGCGATGCCCGCCGTGAGCGCCGTCATCAGGACCGGTGAGAGCCGCTCAAGGCTCCCGCGGAGGACCATCTTCTCGTCGAACCTCTCCCCCTCGTGCCGCATGAGGTGCAGATAGTGGGTGACGAGCAGAATCCCGTTCCGGGCCGCGATCCCGCCGAGCGAGATGAACCCGACGAGGCTCGCCACCGTGAGCGTCTGCCCGCTGACGACGAGGGCGATGACACCCCCGATGAACGCTGTCGGAACGGCGATGAGAATCTGCGCCACGATTCTCGCTGACGGAAACAGCATGTAGAGGACAAAGAACATCCCGACGACTGACGCCGCCGCAAGGACGGCGATGAGCCGCGTCGCTCGCTCCTGGCTTTCAAACTGCCCTCCGTACTCAACGAAGTATCCTTCCGGGAGCGGAACGTCCTGAGCCACGTTCCGCCGGATGTCCGTGACCACACTCTTGAGATCCCGACCGAGCGCGTTGCACCGGATGACGATCCGCCGCCGGACGTTGTCTCGTTTGACCTGGTTTGCGCCGGCATCCCCGCCGGTCGGCGGCGTAATGTCGGCAAGATCACCGAGCCGCACCTGCTCCCGGCCGCCGGGAAGATCAAGCCGGAGGTCTCCGAGGTTCGCCACATCGGCCCGGTACGGCTCTTCCAGCCGGACGAGAAGGTCGAAACGCCTTTGGCCCTCGACCACCTGAGAGACGACTTCGCCATTCAAGGCCACTTGGACGAAGTTCCCGACGTAGGCGCGGTCTACCCCGTAGAAGGCGAGTGCCTCAGGCCGTAGCTTCACGTGGACTTCGTCCACCTTCCGCATCGGCTCGACGGCAAGCGAGCTCACCCCGGGCACGGTACTGATCGACGCCTTGATCTGGTTTGCGAGCTTCTCCAAGGTGTCGAGGTCGTCGCCGTAGAGCTTGATGGCGATTTGTGCCGTGCTGCCGGAGATCATGTGGCTGATGAGGTGCGCGAGCGGTTGCTCGACCTCGACGTCGACACCGGGCACCTCCTCCTTCACCTCTCGCTGGAGCTTGGCGATCACTTCCTTCCGGGACTTCCCGCTCTCGGGGTTGATGACGACGAAGAACTCGTTCGCGTTCGGGGGCTCTGCATGCTCGTCCATCTCCGCTCGCCCGGTCCGCCTGAGAAAGGCGAGCACCTCCCCGTCGGGGTTAGCTTGAGACTTCTGGAGCGAGCGGAGCTTTGCGTCGACAAGCGCCGACGCCTGGTTCGAGGCGTCAAGCGACGCCCCCGACGGGAGCGTCACGTTCACCTGCACCACCCCTTCGTCGAACGGCGGGAGGAAGTCGGCTCCGATAGTCGTCAGTCGCCAGGCGCAGTATCCGACGAGGAGCCAGGTGACGATCTGAATCAGTACCTGCCGCCGGATGCTGAACCGGATGAGGTGCGCCCCCGCCCACTTCAAGCCCCGGAGCAGGAACCCGTCGCCGTGATGGTGGGCGGCGCTCGACCGGGCAAGAAGGTAGTACGAGAGGACCGGAGTGACGCAGATGGAGACCACCAAGGAGGCCAGGATCGATACGATGTAGGCGACCCCGAGCGGGGCAAACAGCCGGCCCTCGATGCCCGACAGGGCAAACAGCGGCAGGAAGACAAGGATGACGAGCGCTGTGCCGAAAACGATCGCCGACCGGATCTCGACGCTCGCCTCGTAGATGACTCGAAGGGCGGGTCTCGGGGCGGCAGACTGGGCGTTCTCGCCGAGCCGGCGGTAGATGTTTTCGACGTCGACGATGGCGTCGTCGACGAGCTCCCCCATCGCCACCGCAATCCCACCAAGGGTCATCACGTTGATCGACAGTTCAACGCCGGTCACGAGGCCGACCAATTTGAACACGAGGACGGTCAGAGCGAGCGAGAGCGGGATAGCGGTCAGCGAGATGAACGTAGTCCGGAAGTTGAGGAGGAAGAGAAAGAGGATGATGAGAACCAGACCCGCCCCGATAACGAGTGCCTCGCCTACGTTGTAGACGCCACGGTCGATGAAATCCCGGAGTTGGTACAGATCGGACTCGACCACCACGTCGGGCGGGAGCGATCCCTCGACCTCACGGAGAGCCTCCTTCACCGCGTCGGTTAGTGCTCGGGTATCGACGTGCGGCTGCTTGGTGACGGTGAGAGCGACCGCCGGGTAGCCGTTGATGGTCGAGTCGCCCCGCTTGAGCTGTGCCCCTTCAGTTACCCGCGCGATGTCTTCTAGCAGCACCGGCCGACCGGGTGGCTTGCCCGGCTCGTGCTTCTCGGGAGCCTTGACGGTTATGAGCCGAAGGTCTGTGACCACCTGTTTGGGGTCGGGGCCGAGCCGGCCGATTACTCGAATTGGGGTCTCTGTCCCCCCGGCAACCGAGTACCCGCCGGTGTGGTTGACGTTGTTCGCCCTGAGCGCGTCTTCGACGTTCTGGAGCGTGACCCCGTACTCGGCGAGCTTCACCGGGTCAACGAGCACCTGATACTGCTTCCGCCCGCCGCCCATCGTGATCACCTGCGCGATTCCGGTGATCTTCAAGAGCCGCGGCCGAACCACCCAGTCGGCAAGCGTTCGGAGGGCAAGCTGTCGCTCGGCCTCGGACGGGAAGACGATTTCTCGGGAGTGGCCCGCAACGGTGGCGCGGACTGTCTGCGAGCCGCCGGATGTCGGCTGCTGCCATGCGACGGCGGTAACGGGTATGGCCTCCCAAGAGGCCAGGTTCCGGCGGTCCGCCGGCTTCCAGACGTACAGGGTCGAAGCGCCGTCTGCGGCCGTCACCCGCTCGCCGTAGTACGGCGTTCCGGTGATGGCTGCAAGCTCCCCACCGTTCGGGCCGGGCTGTCGCCTGAGCCCTGCGATCATGAACTGGCCCATGATGGAGCTGATCGGAGCCATCTGCGGGCGAACGCCTTCGGGGAGGTCGCCCGCGACTGTAGTGAGCCGCTCCTGTACCGTCTGCCGTGCGGTCCGGATGTCCACGTTCCACCCGAATTCGACGTACACGACCGAGAGCCCGAACCCGGACTGGCTCCTGACGTCCTGGACGCCGGTCGCGCCGAGAAGAGCCGACTCGAGCGGGTACGTGACGAGCGTCTCGACCTCCTCGGGGGCGAGACCCGGGCACTCGGTCATGACCGTTACCCGCGGCCGGTCGAGGTCGGGAAAGACATCGATCGGCATGCGCGCAGCAAGGTAACCGCCGTACCCGAGCGCGACGAGGCAGAGGACCACGACGAGCGGGCGATGCCGGAGGGAGAACTTAATTAATGCGTTCAGCACGGGTCTATTCTCCGTTCCGGGTTAGTCGTGGGAGTGGCCTGCGTGGGGGTCCCCGCCCCCACCACCGGCCGCCTGGGCCTTCAGCGCCCGGTTCAAGGCGGCTGCCTGATTCCGCACCACGAACTCGGCCTCCGTAATGCTCCCGTCGTTTGCCACCACCACCTCCGATCGGTCCGCGTACAAGACGCGCACCGGCTTCCTGACGAACACATCCCCGGTCTGAATGAACACAAACGCCTCCCCGCCCTCGCGGACGACCGCCCCGGCCGGAAGTACGAACGGCAGGAGTTCGGTCTTCCCGTCGGGCGCGAGCGTCACGAGCTTCTCGACCGGCATCATGAGTCGCACCCGCTGACCCGGCCGGTAGCGCCAGACAAAGTGCGTCTTCCCGTCCCGCTCGAATGTCCGCGGCTGGTTGTCGAGCGGCAAATAGAAGGCGAACGTGCGAGTCGCCGAGTCCACCTGGTTTGACAGGTGGTGGATGATGAGCGGACCTCGAGCCGGCCACGCCCCGGCCGTCTCGTCCGCAAATTCTGCTCGGACCGGGGTCTTTTTCTCCGCCGCCGCGGCAAGCGCATCCGCCTCAGACTTGAACGCCCGACCTTCCACGAAGAGCCGCTGGTGGTTCGCAAGAAGGCAGAGCGTCTGCCCGGCCTGCACCTGTTCCCCGAGGGTTACTTTGAGTTCCTGCACTTCATAGAGCGTCGGGGACGCGGGCGGTTCCCCTTCTCCGGGGCTACCAGTCGGCTTACCGGCCGGCGTAACGGCCGGCGGGTTGCCGTTGCCGGGCACGCCCGGCGCAACGACCGTCACCTCCGTGATGACCTCTCCCTTCTCGACCCGGTTCACCTGGTCGGGGGTGAGTCCGAACACCTGAAGCTGGCGGCGGACTCCGTTCAGTTGGGTGGTCAGGCGGTCCACCACGTTCTGCTGCTTGAGGAGTTCGGCCTCGGCCGTAGTGCCCTTCTTCACCAGATTCGATATCCGGTCCCGCTCGATGATGGCGAACTCGATCTCCTTCACCGTCTTGACGAGGTCGGTCTGAGCACTCTGGAGGAACTCGCTTGCTAGCTGGATGGTGAACAGTGGGTCGCCGGCCTTCACCGTGTCCCCTGGCCGAGCCTTGATCGCGGTGACGACTCCCGCGACTTTCGAGGTGACACCTCGGTCGCTTTCCCCGGGCCGATCGACGACGACGCCCGGGATGAGTTTCGTACGCCAGTATTCCTGAGGCGTGACGGTGTCGACATCGAGGCCGAGGTTCTTCTGAGCCTGCGGCGAGAGCTTCACACGATCCCCGCGGGCCCCGTGGTCGTGGCCCGCATGGTCTTCGTGCCCGGCGTGGTCGCCGTGGTCGTCACCGGACTTGACTGTCTTGGCCGGGAAAACGAACGGCACCCACCTCTCCTGGGTGCGGTACGCGGCGTACCCGACCCCGCCGAGGACGGCGAGAGTGACGAGCGGAGAGATGACTCGACGTAGCCTCATGACACCCTCGGATGCTCGGGCGAGCGGAGCCGCGCTGCGGCCCTGACGGAGCGGTAGTACGAGACGGCTGGAGAGCGTCACGCGCGGGTGTAGCGCCCGCGGTGGCAGAGCACGCGCCCGGAGGGACGGCTAGATACGAAGGGAAAGGAGCGAGAGGTAGAGCGGAATGGCGAACGGGGAAAAGGTGAGACTGACTCGTTCTGAAACCCCAAGCCGATCGAATGCCGGCAATGCAACCAGCACGAACAGTCCGTCGCACGCGTCTGCCGGAACGTCCGCAACAGGTGTTACTACTGCGGAAACGGCCGGGCGAGGATTGATCGATGGGCAGTCGCGGTCATGCCGCTCCGGCTGAGACGGCGGCGAACCGGCAGCACGGAAGCCGCAATCCTCAGCGGCTGAGGATTCGGCGGACCGGGGTGATTCCTTTGCCGCCGCTCGATGGCCGCAGCCGCAAGCCTTACTCCGCTCAGACGGTGCTTCAACGACCGAACCCACTGCCGGTGCTTGCGGAGCATGGGCGGCAACGGCGCAGGTGCAGACGCGGACGGGGGTTGGCCCCGTCACCATCAGCACCGCAACCAGAAGCCGCACCAGCATCAACAACTCCTCGTCCAGTCGGCATTATCCGCCCGAGCCGTCCCGGGTCAATACTAACGTGGTTGTACGCCGTCCTTGCGCTTCGGCATCCCCGATGGTGCCGGGAGCACCACCGGCCCGGCTCCTGGTCCCGCCGTTTTCGGCGGCGGCCCTGGCCACCACTCTTCGAGTAGCAGTGCCGAAAGGTCGGCTGCCGACCGCCACGCCTCCCCGAGTGCTCGCACGTACTCGAGTCTTGCCTCGGCCACCGCCCGCTGGGCTTGGATCACCCGAAGGTACTCGAACTGCCCTCCCTTGAACGCCTCCAGTGAGAGCCGATACGTCTCCTCCGCCTTCGGAAGGATGTCGGTCCGGTACTGGTCGGCAAGTTTCAGAGCCGCAGAGTAGGCCCGGAGCGCAGTCGCCACCCGCTCGGCCAACTCGTTCTCCACTCGCCCGACCTCCTGGACTGCCATGCCGAGTTCGGCCTTCGCGGCCCGGATATTCCCCTGGTTTCGGTTCCACACCGGAATGGGAGCACTCAGGCCCAGCACCCAGTCGTCCGACTTGTTCTGATTCTGCCGGACGTAGCCAGTGGTCAGCGTGACGTTCGGGATGGGCTCAACCTCGGCCCGACGGATTGCGGCCTGTGCCCGGTCAACGCCCACCCGGGCTGACCGCACCTCGGGATGCGTAGCCAGAACCACGTCCAGGGTGCGGTCGGAGTCGTACTGAGGCACTTCCTCGAACGGGCCTGCCACGCTCCCGACCGCGAGCCGCGGGTCGCCAACGACGGCCGCGAGCCGTTTCCGCGCGCCGGGTAACTCCCGCCGGGCAGCCTCGGCCTGCGACCGGAACCGGGCGAGTTCGACTTCGAGCTGGACCAGGTCGAGTCGTGCAATCTGCTTATTCTCGAGGAGTGTTTGTCCGGTTTTCGTGGCGTCGCCGGCGAGCTTGACCAGTTCATCAAGGACAGCGATCCGCCGCTCGAGGGCGTAGAGGTCATAGAACGCCGACCGAACGGAGCCGATGACCCCGTACCTTTCGCGAAGGAGGCCGAGGGCCGCCTGGTCCACCTCGGTCGCGGCGACAGCCTGGGAGAGCGACAGCTTCCGACCGGTAACAATCTCCTGGCTGAACTGTGGGGCGGTCCAGATGCCGCCCGGCCCGGTGCGGTCACCGAGTTCGTCACCTGTGACCGCGAGTACCGGGTTCGGATAAAGGCCTGCCTGGATGTACCGTCCTTGGGCGGCATCGATGTTGAAGGTTGCCCGCCCGAGCCGCGGGTTACGTCCGACCGCGAACTGCACGAGCTCGTCCACCTGGACCGGTCGGTCAGCGATCGCGCTGGGCGGCGCGTCGGTTGTTCCTCCCTTCCCTACCGGCTCCTGGTGAGCGACTCGGGTGATTCCCGTATCGGCGGGCCGGGATTGTCGCGTGGACGCTGCGACGGGTGGTGGGTCATAAGCTTTCTGCCCGGAGGCACATCCGATCGACCCGATCGTGATGGCACCGCCGGCGAGCCACCTGAGGGCACGACTGCCGCTCGCCAGAATCGGATTGCGCATGGCCTTGCTCCCGAGCCGATCTCAATAGATCGGAGAACCGACGGATACGCCCGCGGGGTACTGCTGAACGGAAAACTGGGAGAGAAGTGTCAGAGTCTCAGCAGCGAAACGCGTGACAGTACCGGAGGCGGTCGGGAGGTGACCCGAAGAGTGCAGAGGTAACAGGATGCGCGGCCACACGCTCAATATCCAGACGGGCGGAAGAGCACGCAGAGAGATCGCTGGGTGCATGCTCGCTTGAGTCGCGGTCGCCAGTGCTCTTGTCGCCACTCGCGACAGGTAAAACCAGATCGACCGCCGGGCCGTGTTCGCACGGAGGCTTCCTCGGTGCGGGCTCCTGTTCTGACGGCAGTGGCTCGCTCGGCTGCTTGTGGGACTTACAAGAGCAAAGGGGCTCCGCGACAGGAGGCGAAAGACGCGGGCTTTGCGGCTCACAGGCCGCAGGGTGGGAAAACACCGCAGGGTGGAAAAACACCGCTAAGTGACACGGGCACCGGGCCGGTCCGATGACCAGCGAATGGGCAACCAGCACGAATGTAAGTAGCTGGCGGACCATGACACACACCGGGGCCCGAGCGAACAGGCGCTAACGGAATCTGGACACAAACGCGTCCCTGCACCCGTTATCGGCCGGGAGGGTACCGCTCGTGCAGGAATAACCGGAACAACGGTCAGAGGCAGGGAGATGTCGTTGAGCCGGAGTGATTTCAGTACTCGTCACAAAAGGTGTCTCGACCGGCCGTGGCCGCCGGGCGTCTACAATCGAAGGAAGCCCCGGCGAATAGCGACGGCGACGGCTTCGGCCCGGCTCCCGCAGCGGAGCTTCTGGAGAACGTTACAGACGTGCGTTTTCACTGTCCCTTCCGACACGTCGAGTTCGTAGGCAACTTCCTTGTTCGCCTTGCCCCCGGCGATGCTTCGGAGCACTTCGAGCTCACACTGGGTCAGGGATTCGGATCCGGAATCTACAACGGAGGGACGTGCTTTAGCGATGGCCGGGGCCGAGCTCTACAACTACTTCGGTTCTCATTCACCGACCTGATGCCACCGACAGAGCCACTGCTGCATGATGCAGACATCTCTCGACCAGACGCTAATGGCGTTCCGCGTAAGTTGACGGAGCTCGCCGTGGTAGCTCTTCCAGGTATTCTCCGTCCCGTGCGTAACCCCGGCCGCGTGGTGCCGGATCAACTCCTTAAGGATCTCGACCTCGAACTCATGGCCGTTGAGCGAGGTGAGTGTCTCGAGGACGAGAAGTTGGTTCTCCGTTACCTCTGGCTCGTGGTCTTGGGCGTACCACCTCTCGAACCACTCGTGAAGAGAATCCCGTTCATTTCGAAACCGCTCGATCATCTCCCCGCACAGAACTTTCAGGTCACCGTGAACCGCCTTCTTTGCCCCGAGCGTCGCGAGCTCAATGGCCATGGTGTGGTGGTCGATAAAGAAGGACAGCTCCTCTTTCTCATTCGTCGTAGGCGGCCCGATCGGCGCGGGCTCATCCGCAAGCACCGCTCCGGCTAAGG
>ERZ1066123.1597-NODE-1597-length-13226-cov-15.421684_pt1 | contig 13226 bp, 11 predicted proteins | sample MGYA00382770_ERZ1066123 | MGnify/ENA primary metagenome ERZ1066123 (study PRJEB33369, sample SAMEA5778353) | biofilm metagenome | biome: Industrial cooling water; feature: Water cooling tower basin; material: Biofilm | place: United Arab Emirates | collected...
TGCCGGCGGCGATGTCCCAGGCCTTGATGCCGGCCTCGAAGTAGCCGTCGAGGCGGCCGGCGGCCACATAGGCCAGATCCAGCGCGGCGGACCCGCTGCGGCGCACGTCTTCGGCGTGGACCAGCAGCGCGTTGAGGCAGTCCAGCTGCGCGGGCGTGCGCCCGCGCTCACGCGGCGGGAAGCCGGTGGCGATCATCGAACCCGGCAGTTCCCTGCGCTCGGCGACGCGGATCTTCTTGCCGTTGAGCTGTGCGCCACCGCCGCGACTGGCGGTGAACAGGTCGTTGCGCAGCGGGTCGAACACCACCGCGTGCACCGGGTCCGGGCCTTCGCACAGCGCGATCGACACGCACCAGTGCGGGATGCCGCGCAGATAGTTGCTGGTGCCGTCCAGCGGATCGATCACCCAGGTGAAGCGGCTGGGGCCGCGGTTGCCCTTGCGGTGGCCGCCTTCCTCGCCCAGCGAGGCGTAGTCGGGATGCGCGCGACGCAGCTCGTTCATGATCGCGTTCTCGGCGGAGCGATCCATGTCGGAGGCGTAGTCCATGCGGTCCTTCTCCACCACGTTCAGCGCATCCAGCCGGGCCATGCCGCGCAGCAGGACGTTCCCCCCCGCGCGTGCCGCTTTGATCATGACGTTGACTGCAGGCTGATGCATGGGCGACGACTCCGGCGCCGGGTCGCGGCGCGTCTGTAGGCAGGCGGGAAGGGCGGGGAAGGGTAAAGAGCAGGGCCGTCGGCACGTTCCGACGGCGGCCGCAGAGTTTACCATTCGCGCCATGCCGATCGCTTCTCCACAGACTCCCCCGCCCGAGCCCGACGCCGAGATCCGGCCGGAACACGCGGCGACGCGTCCCGCATCGGGACAGGATGCGCCCGCTCTCGGCACATCCGCTTCCGACGCGGAGACTCCCGACGGTCTGGACGCCGCGCTGGCTTCCCGCCTGCGCGTGGTGCTGGTGGGCACCCAGCACCCGGGCAACATCGGCTCGGCGGCGCGCGCCATCAAGACCATGGGCTTCGGCCGGCTGGTGCTGGTCGCGCCCGAACGCTTCCCGCATGCCGATGCCGCCGCGCTCGCGGCCGGTGCCGGGGATGTGCTGGAGGCGGCCGCGATCCACGCCACCCTGGCCGAAGCGATCGCGGACTGCCGCCTGGTGATGGGCTGCACCGCGCGCAGCCGGCGGGTCGCGCTGGACGAACTGGCGCCGTGGCAGGCCGCCGCGCGCGGACGGGAGACGGCGGCGGTGGGCGGTGAGGTGGCGCTGGTGTTCGGCCGCGAACGGACCGGTCTGGACAACGACGAACTGCAGCTGTGCCACGCGGCCGTGCACATTCCGGCCAACCCCGGGTACAGTTCGCTGAATCTGGCCGCGGCGGTCCAGGTGTTGGCATACGAATTGCGTATCGGTTGGGCGGCGGAGGGGGCCACGGGAAGGGCCGGCCCGGTGACGGGTGTGCGGGATGCAGCGCAGGACGGGGACGAGCCTCCGGCCACCCATGCACAACTCGAAGGCTTCTTCTCCCAACTGGCGGATACGCTCGATGCGATCGATTTCCACAAGGGCCGCACGCCCGATTCGGCCATGCGCAAGCTGCGCCGGATCTTCCTGCGCGCCGAGCTCGACGACCGCGAGGTGCGGATCCTGCGCGGGGTACTGGCCGATGCCCAGCGGATGGCGCGCCTGGCGGGCGAACGCGACGGCGGTCGCTGAGCACCGCGGCCGCGCCGCGACGGCGACGGTGATGGCGCGAGCGATGACGGCGCGGCCGGTGATGGCGCGGTCGGTGATGGCGTGAACCGTCTGCTGCGTGCGCTCGCAATGCTGGTGCTCGTCCTCGCGCTGCCGCATGCGCCTGCCGCGCATGCGCGCAAGGACCCCCAGGTGCTGGTGTTGGGCCGGATCAGCGACGATCCCAAGACGCACTACGAACAGCTCAAGCCGCTGCTGGACTATGTGGTGCCGCGGATGGCCTCGGTCGGCATCCGCGAGGGCCGGATCCTGATGGCGCGCGACCCGCAGCAGATGGCCAGCTACCTGCGCCGCGGCGAGGTCGACTGGGTCACCGAAACCGCCGCCAGCGGCACCATCCTGGAAGCCCGCGCCGGCGCCGTGCCCCTGCTGCTGACCGAGCGCGACGGTGTTGGTGCGTACCGCACCGTGATGTTCGCCCGCCGCGACAGCGGCATCACCTCCCTCGACGACCTGCGCGGGCGCAGCGTGGCCTTCCAGAATCCGTCCTCGACCAGTGCCTATTTCGTGCCGGCGATGGCCGTGCTGGGGCGCAAGCTGCCGCTGACGGTCCTGCTGTCGCCGATGGACCGCCCGGCGCCGCAGAGTGTGGGCTATCTGTTCGCGCGCTCGGAGCTGAACATCGGCGCCTGGGTGCACAAGCGGCTGGTCGACGTGGGGGCGATGAGCGACATCGACTGGAACAACCCGGCGCGGATGCCGCAGGCCTATCGTCGCGACCTGACGGTGATCCATACCAGCGACCCGTACCCGCGTGCCCTGGAGCTGATCCGGGGCGATCTCTCGCCGCCGGTGCGCGAGCGGCTGCGCGAGGTGCTGCTGCAGGCCGCCAACGACCCGGAAGGGCGCAGCGCCCTGCGCCATTTCTTCGGCACGACCCGCTTCGCCCCGGTCGATGCCGAGGCCGCCGAGAGTCTCGCCCGCCTGCGCCAGGGCGTACGCCGGGTGCGCGAGGAAGTCGAATGAGCGCACCCGCCGCTCACCAGCCCCGGCCGCAGCCGGACACGCAGCCCAACCTGCAGCCCAACCTGCAGCCCAACCTGCAGCCCAACCTGCAGCCCGTGTCTCGGGAGGGTGCGCCGCGCCGGCGTCTGCACGGCCTGCACGCCAAGTTCATCGCGGTGATCTGCATCGCGATGCTGGTGGTGCTGGCGCTGATCGGGGTGATGTGGCAGCGCCAGACCGAGATGCAGCGCGAGGTCCTGCGCACCAGTCAGGATGCAGTCCGCACCCTGGTGTCCGACCGCCTGCGCGAGCGCGGCGAAGCGCAGGTCGCGCAGCTGGCCGATCTGCTCGCCAATCCGATGTACTACTTCGACCTCGCCGCCATCGGTGAGGCCAGCCGCAGCGTGCTGGGCCAGTCCGATGTCGCGTATGTGCTGGTCTACGACGCCGAAGGCAACGTCCTGCACGACGGCTCGGGCGACATCCCCACCTTCGGCCAGCGCATGCGCGACCCGCTGGCGGAGCGCATCGTCGCCGCGGACGGACCTCTGGTGTCCACCGACGCCGATCTGCTCGATGTCTCGATGCCGATCCGCATCGGCGACCAGCGTCTCGGTGGCGTGCGCGTGGGTTATTCGCTGACCCGCATGCGCACCGAGGAGGTCGCGGTGGCCGAGCGCATGCGCAGTGCGCTGGACGAGATCGGCAGCCGCCATCTGGCGTGGATCGCACTGCTGCTGTTGTCGCTGCTGGCGCTGTTCGTCGCGGTCGGCGTGATCCTCGAACGCACGCTGGTGATGCCGATCCGCGCCCTGGCCTCTGCCGCGCGCCGGATCGAGGCCGGCGATTTCTCCGCGCAGCTGCCGCAGGCGGCGCCGGACGATGAGGTCGGCTCGCTGGTGGATGCGTTCTCGCGGATGGCGCGCAGCATCGACCGTCACGACCGCGAGATGCGGCGCATGGCCTACACCGACGCGCTGACCGGCCTGGACAACCGCCTGGCCTTCCGCGAAATGCTCGACCTGCGGCTGATGGAGCTGCGCGGCATCGGCCGCCAGATCGCGCTGCTGTTCGCCGATCTCGACGATTTCAAGCGGGTCAACGACACCCTGGGCCACGATGTCGGCGACGATGTGCTGGTGCAGTGCGCGGGCCGCATCCGGGCCGTCGTCGAGCGCATCGGCGGCCCCGGCGCGCAGCATGCGCGTTTCGGCGGCGACGAATTCGTCATCCTGCTGCAGGCCGACCACGAGCCCGGCGGCGATGTGCGCGCTCTCGCGGCGCGAGTGGCCGAACAACTGGTCACCGAACTCGGGCGGCCGGTCGTCGCGCAGGACCGGCAGGTGTTCCTGGGCACCTCCATCGGCATCACCGTCTTCCCCGACGACGCCTCGGGCGCGACCATGCTGATGAAGAACGGCGACATCGCGATGTATCAGGCGAAGTTGGCCGGCAAGCACTGCTACCGCTTCTACAGCCGCGCCATGGACCAGGCGGTCTCGCGCCGGGTGCGGATCGAACACGACCTGCGCGAAGCCTGGGAGCGGGGCGAGCTGAGCCTCTGCTACCAGCCGGTGTTCCGCCTCGCCGACCGCCGCCTGGTCGGCGCCGAGGCCCTGCTGCGCTGGGACCATCCGGTGCATGGCCCGGTGGCACCGTCGGTGTTCATCGACGTGGCCGAACAGTCCGGGCTGATCGAGGTGATCGGCCCCGAAGTGGTGCGCCAGGCCTGCATCGACGCGATGCGCTGGCGGCGCGGCGGTCCGCAGCATGCCGAGGTGTTCGTGTCGGTCAACGTCTCCGCGCGCCAGCTGCGCGGTGCCGATTTCCGCGAGCGCGTACTCGCCGCGCTGGAGGAGAGCGCGCTGCCGGCGTGGCTGATGCACATGGAACTCACCGAAACCGCGGTGCTGGCCGACGAGCGACAGGCGCGCGAGATCCTGGGCTCGCTGCGCGATCATGGCGTGCGGGTGTGGCTGGACGATTTCGGCACCGGGTTCTCCGGCCTGAGCCATCTGCGCCGGGTGCCGGTGGATGGTGTGAAGATCGACCGCAGTTTCATCGCCGACATGCTGCGCGACCCGGACGACCTGGCGCTGACCGCGGCCATCATCGCGATGGCGCATTCGCTGGGGATGACCGTGGTCGCCGAGGGCGTGGAAAAGGAGGGGCAGGCGGCACTGCTGCGCGACCGCGGCTGCGACCTTGCCCAGGGCTACTGGTTCGGTCACCCCATGCCTCTCGACGCATTCGTCGCGTTGCTGGAGACCGAGCTGCGGAACGGCGTGACACCTGTCCCGGCGTCCTAGCCGTCGTCGACCGGATCGACGGCGCGCTGCGTGTTGCCTGTCGAGTACCTGCCGCGCGGATCGAAGGCCCGGCGTCTTGCCGGCGGCCCTTCGGTGTGTGTCGGCATGTGCTGCGGAGTTTCGCTCCCTCGACGGCCTGGTGCACGGGGAAGGGCGCAGGGACGAACCCGGCCGCATCGTGGTGAATCCCGGGATTCCGGGTGCCTGGATCCGGCCCCGGGCTCAGAACACCTTTTCCAGCCAGGCCCAGGTCAGGGCGATCAGGTTGCCCGAGAGCACGCCGAAGAACCCGATCGCGCCGACGCCCAGCGCCCAGCACACCAGCATCAGCGCACCGTCGCGTTCGAGCAGGGCCAGCGCGTAGACCATGAGCAGGCAGGCGAAGGCGTAGTTGGTGAAGGGGATGGGCAGCGACAGCAGCAGGCCCAGCAGCACCAGTTGCAGGCCGGTGAAGACCACGGCCGCAGGATGCTCCACCACGACGCCCAGACGCGGGCGCACCACGCGTTCCAGCCATTTCAGCGCGCGGTCGGTGGCGCGTTCGAAGCGGATCACCGTGCGTCGCTGCGGGCCGCGCCGGGCGATGAAGCCGGGCAGCCACGGCCGCCGCATCAGGAACAGCAGCTGCACCGAGGTGAGCATGACCAGCGGGCCGCTCAGCGCGCCGGCCAGGCCGGGAATCGGCAGAAAGGCGGGCAGGCAGGCCATGAACAGCAGCACGCCGAAGGTGCTGCGCCCCAGGTCCTGCAGGACGTCGCTCAGCGCGAGGGTGTCGTCGGGATCGCCGTTGGCGAGTTCGTCGAGCAGGGCACGCATGCCGGCGCGAGGCGCGCGTCCGGAGGCATCCTCATCGTGCTGTGCATCTGCGGCCCCGTCCGCGTGCGCCGGATCATGCTCACTGTGCATCGTCGGCTTCCGCGATGCTCAACCGTCGCAGCAGCAGCTTGTCGATCCGCGGGCCATCCAGGTCGATGACTTCCACCCGCCAGGCTTCCCAGTCGAAGGCTTCGCCGGTGTTGGGAATGCGCCCGAACCAGGCGATCGCCATGCCGGCGGCGGTATGGTAATCGTGCTCCTCGCGCATCGGCAGTCGCACCCCCATCAGCTCGCCGAGTTCGTCGGCAGGCAGCGATCCGTCGACCAGCAGCGAGCCGTCCTCGCGCTCCACCACCAGCGCGTCCTTGTCGGAGGACTCGCCGGACTGCAGGCGGCCGACCACTGCGCCCATCAGGTCGTTCACCGTGACCATGCCGGTGATGTCGCCGTACTCGTCCACCACCAGCGCCAGCGACTGCTGCTCTTCGCGGAAGATCTCCAGCAGCTTCAGCGCATGGGTGGATTCGGACACGAACAGCGGCGAGCGCAGCTGCGCGAACAGGGCGGGCGCACGCTGGTCCAGACGGTCCAGCAGCGATTTCACCTCGAGCACGCCGAGCACATCGGCGTCGCTTCCGCGGAACACCGGATAGCGCGAATAGGGCGTGGTGCGCATCTCGGCCAGGTTCTCGTCGAAACCGGCGGTGGCATCCAGCCACACAATGCGCGTGCGCGGGGTCATGATGCTCTCGACCGTGCGGTCGCCCAGACGCATCACCCGCTGCATCATATTGCGTTCGTCGTCGTCGAGCAGGCCCTGTTCGTGGCCTTCGCTCACCAGCAGCTGGATCTCCTCCTCGGTGATCGCCCCGCGCGCGTCGTCGCGGATACCGATGAGGCGCAGCAGCGCGCGGTTGATCACGCCCAGCAGCCGCACCACCGGCGTGGCGATGCGCGCCAGCATGTCGAGCGGGATGGAGACGCGGCTGGCGATGAGTTCGGGATTGGTGAGCGCCAGGCGCTTGGGCAGCAGCTCGCCGAAGATGACCGACCCTGCGGTGATCAGCGTGACCGCGGTGCCGATGCCGATCTTCTCGGCGTACTCGTGCGCGAGCGGGAACACGCCGTCGATCCATTCGGCGATGATCTGGCCGATGGCTTCGCCGCCGAACACGCCGGCGAGCACTCCGATCGCGGTAATGCCGACCTGCACGGTCGAGAGCAGGCTGTCCGGATGCTCGGCCAGGGCCAGCGCCTTGGCCGCGCCGCGGCTGGTCTCGGCCATCTGCTTGAGCCGCATCTTGCGCGAGGTCATCAGCGCCATTTCCGACAGCGCGAAGAACGCGTTGAGCGCGATGAGGGCGATGACGATCAGCAGCTCGAGCATGCGCGCACCCCCTGTCCGTGCTGCATGCGTGCGTGGCGGCCGGCGTGTGCCGGCGCGTCGTGGGAAGTCGCAGGGTCCTTGCGACTGTCGCCGGAATCCGGTTCCGGTGTGTGGGCGACGGGCATTGTCGACGCGGAACGGGTCCGCGGGAGTCGGGGGAACGCGATCATATCAGGCCGTGGCCGCCGGGCTGCCACGCGGTGGCGCGCCCCAGCCGATCCCGTTCAGAGCAGGTCGCCCCCGGCCGACAGCGCGCGCTCCAGCTGGTCGCCCATGCCGCCGATTTCCAGCACCAGGCGGTCCACCTCGGCCGGGTTCAGGCCGTCGTAGGGCCGGTTCTCGCACAGCTGTAGGTAGGGCACGCCGTCGAGCTCGCCGATGGCGAGATAGCCGACCCGGCTCTCCCAGTTGAAGGCGAGGGCACGCCGGCAGTCGATTCCGGTGATCGGCGCGATCACCGTGCTCACGCGCAGGAAGCCGCGGCCGTCCTCGCTTTCCAGCTCGGAGAGGAAGATCGCCTGATGGCGGCTGCCGTTTTCAAGCGAGAGTTCCACGCAGACCACATAGGGCTCCTGCATGGTCACCCGGAAGTCGCCGGACGCGATGTGGCCGCGGACTTGTTCGAAATTCTGCATGGGGAACGACGCGCCAAGGGATGCGATGGCGCCTATGCTAACAGGCGATGGCGGTCGCGCCCGGTGCGCAGGGCGCGCGGTCTCGACGGAGAGTGGTCTGCGCCGTGGAATCGACAGCGCGGCCGCAGCCTTACATATCGACACGGCGAACAACGGGGCAGGCGATGGGCGGCGCGCGAAACCGGGATGGCATCGACGCAGGCGGCGCGGCACGGCGTGGCGCCCGCGACGGACGTGCGCCGCAGGCCTCGCCCGCGCGCAGCCCCGCCACCCGTCACGCCGCCATCCTTGCCGCGGTGCGTGCGATCCCCGCGGGCAACGTCGCGGCCTATGGTGTGGTGGCGCAGCGTGCCGGTCTGCCCGGATGCGCACGACTGGTGGCGCGCGTGCTGGCCGAGAGCGGCGAGGACGGCCTGCCCTGGCATCGCGTGCTGCGTGCCGACGGCCGCATCGCGTTCCCACCGGGCAGCGAGGCCTTTGTCGCGCAGGCTGCGCGGCTGCGCGCGGAAGGCGTGGAGGTGGATGCGCGCGGACGCGTGCGCGTCGCGCGCCGCGCGAGGATGCTCGATGAGGCCCTCTGGGCCGTCGACTGACGCACGCCTGAGGGACAGCGTCTGCTCGAAGGCTGTTCTCCGGGCCGGCTCTCCGGTGCGGTTCCAGGCGGTGCTCTGAATCGCAGTGCAACCGCACGCGGCGGCGGGCATCGGGCATCGTGCGCGATCCGGTGCGGTCCGGCCGTGCACGCCCGGGCGATGCGTGGGCGTCGTATCATTCCGCCACGACCGCCGTGCCGCGTTCGCCGCGCCCCGCGTGGCCGTGCCCACGGCATGTCGATGTTGCACATGCCTGTTTTCCGGGCCGCCGGCCCGCATTTTCCACTCCCCACCCGAGACATCCGGATGTTGTCGCGCCTGCCCGCGGTCACCCGCGCCCTGCTGATCGCGAACATCGCGATTTCACTGCTCGACCTCGCACTCGGCGCGTTCGATCAGTGGCGATGGTTCCTGCCGCTGCGGCTGTGGCCGCTGCTGCCGGCCGACAGTGCATGGGAGTACGGGTTCATGCCGTGGCAACTGGTGACCCATGCGTTCCTGCATGCGGACCCGGTGCATCTGATCCTCAACATGTTCGGCCTGGTGATGTTCGGCGCGCCGCTGGAGCACGAGTGGCGCGCCAGGCGCTTCATCACGCTGTATGCGGTGTCGATGCTCGGCGGCGGGCTCTGCCAGCTGGCCCTGACCAGCCTCATGCTGCGCTACGGCGGGCCGCCGATGTCCACGGTCGGCGCCTCGGGCGCGATCTTCGGGCTGATGGTGGCCTACGCACGGCTGCATCCCAACCACCGCATCGGCCTGCTGTTCCTGCCGGTGATGATGAAGGCGCGCACGATGATCGCGATCATCATCGTGCTGCAGCTGGTGCTGGCGATCGTGCCCGGCGGCGGCAATGTGGCCTATCTGGCGCATCTGGGCGGCGCCCTCTCGGGCTGGCTGCTGCTGCTGTGGTGGGAACGCGCACGCAGGAAGCCGCCGTCGCCGCCGACAGGCGGCCGGCGCGAGCGTCCGAACCATCTGCGCCTGGTGCGCTGAGCTGTGGGCCGCGCCGAGCCCTGTGCTATGTTCACCGCGGTGCCGTGTCGCGGGCGGACATCCCCGCATCGCCGCGACCCAGCGCCACGACCACGTCCCCTTTCCGGCCGATCACTGCATGCTCCGTCCCGCGCTTTCCCCGTGCCCGCCGCTGTTCCGCCCTCGCGCCTGAGCCCGCACGCATGACCTGGGACGTCTTCACCGTACTGGAACAGATGCTGATCATGCTGGTGATCGGCAGCCAGCTCTACATCGCGATCAACTTCATCCTGAAGTCGGACGGCGCCGAGCAGTATGTGCGGATCATGTCCTTCGCGACCGGCTTCCTGACCTTCCTCATCAGCCGCGCGCTGGGCATGACCTTCGCCGACATGATGCTGGCGGCGCAGATCCAGGACAGCATCTGGAAGACGGTGGTGATCGGCGGCCTGATCCCGTTCCTCGTCGGCATATTCGTTTCGGAAGGCACCATCCTCGCGCTGCGCATGGGAAAGCCGGTGCCGATCCGGCTGATCCTGATGATCGGTGCGTTCACCATCTGCCAGGCGGCCTACACCAACTACGTCGCGCTCACCGCGAAGGTCACCACCCTGGACAAGGCCTTCATCCCGAACCTGTGCTATTCGATCGCGGTCGGGCTGTGGCTCACCTTCCGTTTCCGCGAGGTCAAGCCGGGCGACCAGCCGCCGATGAAGGCCGGGCCGCGTCACTGAGCGCTCGGGTGGGACGCTCGCCCACGCGATTCGGGCGGATCAGCGGACCCGTGGGTCAGGAGGTCCGGGGATCAGGCGGCAGACGTCACCACCAGCCCCACCATGGCCAGGGCGCGGCCGGTACCCGGCGCACTTCCACCGGATGGCGACGCGGCCAGAGCAGGACCGTGTCGGCCTCGATCCGCGGAAGGCGCGCGTCGTACTCGCCGATGCTGCGGACCTCCACGCCGTCGATGCGGCCGATGAAGCTCACTTCGCGGCCCTCTGCGAACAATGCCGGGTCGTAGAAGCCCGAGCGGCAGGCGACGAAGCGGCCATGGGCGTCGTCGGTGTCGCGCACCGGACGGCCCGACGGGTCCAGACGCAGCGACAGCACCTCGAAACAGGTCCGCGCCTGCTGTGGCTCGGTCCGGACCAGCACGCCACCCCAGCGCACGCGGGCGCCGACATCGACGCTGGCGGCGGCTTCGTCGGCGCGCAGGGGCGAGACCTCGCCGCGCAGCGGTGGAGCGAGCGTCGCGCAGCCGCCGAGCACGGCGGTGGCGAGCAGGGCCGTGAGCGCGCGGAAGGCGTGACGCTGGCGGAGATGGCGATGGGACGGACGCGGCATGGGAGGCTCCTGGCGGCGTGCGATCAGGGACGGTGGCGCAGCAGGTCGCGGATCAGGGCCCGCTGGCGACCGCCGGGTCCGGCACCCGGCGACCGCGCTGGCGGTGTGTCGGGACCGGCATGTTCGATGATGTCGCGAGCGTAACGCCAGCGGGCGAAACGCGCACTGAGCGCGATCAGCGCCTCGCCCGACTGCGGGCGCAGCGCGGCCACGCGCCGGGCCCAGAGGCCGCCGGGCTCGTGCGGTTCGCGGCCGAGGCCCAGGCGCCGGTAGCGCCGCTCCATGCGCCGCCAGGCGCGCAGCACCGGGTCGCGCTCGCGTTCCTCGCGGGTGGTCAGCCACCACATGCCGCCGAGGGCCAGCGCGAGCGTGACCACGAAGATCAGCGCCAGCTTGCCGGCGTCGGCGTCCGGCATGCCCAGCCGCTGCAGCCAGCGGCGCTGGCGGTCGGCGCCGAAGCCCAGCACCAGGTCGTTCCAGCCGCGGCGCAGCCAGTCGCGCAGGTCGCCGACGCCGCCGAGGCCGGGCAGGGCGGCCAGGCCGCCCGCGGCGCGGTCGTCGAGGGTGTCGTAGATCCGCTCCGGGGCGACTGCGGCGGTGGGGTCCACGCGCACCCAGCCGCGTTCGGGCAGCCAGACCTCGGCCCAGGCGTGGGCGTCGGAACGGCGCACCAGCCAGTAGTCGCCCAGCGGATTGCGGTAGCCGCCGGTATAGCCGGTGACCACCCGCGCCGGCACGCCGGAGGCGCGCATCAGCACCACGAACGCGCCGCTGAAGTGTTCGCAGAAGCCGGCCTTGTAGTCGAACAGGAACTCGTCCACCGCATCGCGTCCGGGCAGCGGGGTGTCGAGCGTGTAGGCGAACTCGGCGCGGATCCACTGCAGGCTGCGCGCGACCAGCGCGGCGTCGGCCTGGGCGCCGGTGCCGGCCTCCGCGCGCCAGCGCCGGGCCAGGGCGAGGGTGCGCGGGTTGAAGCCGGCCGGCAGACGCAGGGCGCGGGCGCGCAGGGCCGGGTCGAGGTCGGGCTCGAAGGTCGCCGGCATCGCCGACTGCAGCCGCCAGCGGGTGAGCGAGGTCAGCGGCTCGCGGGTACGCAGGCTGTGGTCGCGGTTCAACCGGGTACCGGCGGGCGCGTCCAGCAGCAGGTCGAGCGCCACCATCGCGCTGCGGTCGGTGGGTTCCAGCTCGAGCTCGTAGTCGTAGCGGTTCGGGCCGGGGCGCAGCGGAGCCGGCGGCAGGGCGCGGGTCAAGTCGGAGGCGGTCCAGGTGCGGCCGTCGTAGTTGCACAGCACCGGCCCGCGGAAATACATCGCGTCGCGCGGCGGGGCCGGGCCGAAGAACTTGACCCGCAGCGCCGGGGTCTCGTCGCCGATGATGTCCAGCCATTCGCCGGGCGACATGGAGTCGGACAGCCCCGGCCGCGCCAGCGCACGTTCGGGCACGCCCCAGGCCGGGGTGCCGAGGCGGGGGAACAGCCAGAACGTCGCCATCGCGACCGGCAGGCCGATCGCGGTCATCCGTGCCACCGCACCCAGCCGCCGCCACAGCGGTCCCGCGCCTTCCTGGTCGCCGGATTCGGCCTCGGACAGACGCAGCATGGCCGCCAGCGCGGTGCCGGCCGCGGCCAGGCCCAGGACCAGCGACAGCGGCCCCTGGTCGAGCAGGAAGGTGGCGAACGGCGCGAACAGCGCGAACCCGATGAGGCTGCGGGCGTCGCGCCGGTTCCGCAGCTCCACCGGTTTCAGCGCGAGCAGGGCGGCCAGCAGCCCGCAGCCGGTGTCGCGGCCGAAACGGAAGCCGTAGAGGCTGAGCACGGTGGAGGTGAGCGCGACCACCAGCAGCAGGCGCAGCCAGCCCGGGGTGGTGCCATTGCGCGCGAGCAGCGGCACCAGCACGCCGAGGGCGATGATGCCCAGCGCCAGTTGCCCGGGCATCTGCAGCAGCAGCGGCGCCAGCGCGACCGCGCCGGAGGCCAGGGTCCAGCGCCGGCTGAGGGCGTCCAGACGGTCGCGCGGCTGCACGGGGCCCGCCGTGAAGGGGGCGTGCGCCACGTCGGCCGGCGTGGCGGTCCCGGGAAAGGGCGTCGCCATCAGCCCTGGCCCTCGGGCATCAGCGCCAGCGCGCGCAGGCAGGCATGGCGATGGGCATCGCCGCGGTCCGGGCCGAGCGCGGACTGGCCGGGCAGACGCAGCCGGTAGCGGCGGCCGTCGCGCTCGGCCTCGTCCACCCAGCGCGCCAGGCGGCGGATGCGCGGCTCCCAGGGCAGCGCGCTCACGTGGTCCCAGTCCAGGTCCACGTCCGCGCCCTGCGGCTGTTCGTATTCGCGCACCAGCAGTTCGTTGCGCCGGGCCGAGGCCTTCCAGGCGATGGCGCGGCGCGAGTCGCCGCGCCGGTAGCCGCGCAGATGGTGCACATCGTCGCCGGCCGGGTGCATGCGGATCTGGGCCTGATCGCCGGCGCCCTCGGGC
>ERZ1066123.1611-NODE-1611-length-13138-cov-7.056180_pt1 | contig 13138 bp, 6 predicted proteins | sample MGYA00382770_ERZ1066123 | MGnify/ENA primary metagenome ERZ1066123 (study PRJEB33369, sample SAMEA5778353) | biofilm metagenome | biome: Industrial cooling water; feature: Water cooling tower basin; material: Biofilm | place: United Arab Emirates | collected...
CGCCGACGGCGGACGCATCCTCACCAGCGCGAACTCCGGGGCGAAGTGGGGATTTGCGAACTTGCCCGCTGCCACCGAATCGCTCGACTTCCGTTGCGTGGCCTCCGCCGGAAATCACGTCTGGGCGGCAGGCCGGCCGGGGTCGGTCGTGTTCCACTCGTCGGACTTCGGCAAGTCGTGGGAAGTTCAGAAGACGAGCCACCCCGTTCCGCTCAACGGCCTCTGCATGGCGGACGCGCAAACCGGCTGGGCCGTCGGCGAACTCGGCACGATTCTGGGCACGAGCAACGGCGGGAAGACGTGGTCCGTGCTGAAGTGCGGCGGGCAGAAGTCCGCCGTGATGTTCGCCCACGCGAGCGCGAAGTCGACCCCGCTCGGCGTCGTCGGCACCGTCGGCGGGACGGACGGCTACCTCGCGGTGTCGCTGGCCTTCACCGGCTCCGACCCCGCCACCGCCGACCCGAAACGCGCCGCCGACGAGTTCCGGATGCAGGCAGCGGTTCGCGGAATCGGCGGGGCGACGGCGGAGAGTGACACCGGGGTGTCACCGGAGAACTTCCTTCGCAGCGCGGTCCTCGCCCTGCGGACGTGGCGGCCGGACGTCGTCGTGACGGATGCGTTCCCCGCCGCGGGCGTCGAAAAAGAAGTCCTCGCGGCGATGCACGAGGCCTTCAAGCAAGCCGCCGACCCGACGAAATTCCCCGAGCACATCGAGGCCCTCGGCCTGCAAGTCCACGCGCCGAAGAAGCTGTACGCGATGTCCGCCGACGCCCCGGAAGCGGCCGTGAAGTACGACCTGACGCAGTTCGCCGCACCCCTCACCGACTCGCCGCGCGACGCCGCCGAGCCGTTCGCCGCGCTCGTGCCGGGGTGCGTTTCCGCGGAACGGCAGTGCTTCCGGTTGCTGTCCCACCGCTTGAAAGGCTCGGAAAATCACGCGGTTCTGACGGACGGCCTCGACCTGCCGGAAGGCGGCACCGCCCGGCGGAAGAAGGCGGACCCGTCCCCGGCCGTCGCCCTCCTGCTGGGCGACCGCGAGAAGGCGGGCAAGCTTCGCCGGCAACTCGAACTGATGGTGCAAATGCCCGGCGACCCGGAGAAGGCGCTCGTTCACGCGGCCCGGAGCGTCTCGGAAATGCCCGACGACATGGCCGCACGCACGGCCGTCGCGCTTGGCAAGCGCTTCGCGGAAGAAGGCAAGTGGACCGCCGCCCGCGAAATGTATTCGCTCGTCGCGGAGAAGTATCCGGCCCACGCCGACTCCGCCGAGGCGTTCCGCTGGCTGGCCCGGTTCTACAGCAGCAGCGAGGTTCGCCGGCGCATCGAACTCGGGCAACTCGTCGTCTTCCAGAAGGCCGCGTTCGAGCCGGCCGGCAACCCGGACGTCAAGCAAGCCACGCACCTGGAACCGAGCTTCGCGAAGCAGGTGTACCGCTTCAGCAGCCCCGAAGCGGCCCGGCAGTGGAACCAGGCGTGCCTCGACCTCGAACCGAAACTCGCCGCGTTCGGGGCCGCCTACGCCCGCGACCCGGCGACGAACCTCTGCCTGCTCGCCGCCCGCCGGCAACTCGGGCTCTACGGCGACGCGGCGAAATCGGCTCAGATTCTGGCCCGAACCGGCACCACCGGCTCCGACCCGTGGCGCGAGTGCGCGTCCGCGGAAGTGTGGCTCGGGAACCCGCAGCAGTCCGGGGCTCGGCCGAAACCGCTGGCCCTGGCGGTGAACGCACCGGCGAAGCCGTTCCTCGACGGCAAGCTCGACGATGCATGCTGGAAAAACTTCAACCCGCAACCGCTGACCGATTCCGCCGGCACGTCCGCGAAAGCGTACCCGACTGATGTGCGGTTCGCGTTCGACGACAAGTTCCTGTACGTCGCGGTCCGCTGCGGCCACCCGGACGGCAAGCAGGTCATCAAGGCCGACAAGCGCCGGTACGACGACGACCTCCGCGGCCGCGACCGCGTCGACATCCTGCTCGACCTCGACCGCGACTACCAGACCTTCTACCGCCTGCAGGGCGACCACCGCGGCTGCGTGGCGGAAGACTGCTGGGGCGACAAGACGTGGAACCCGAAGTGGTTCGTCGCGGTGGAACCGACCCCGACCGGCTGGACCGCCGAGATCGCGATCCCCCTGACGGAACTGACCGGCACCGCCCCGACCCCCGGCGTCACCTGGGCCGCGAACGCGGTGCGGGTGACGCCGGGGGAAGGCGTCCAGTCGTGGAGCGGCCCGGCGGGCGACACGCCGCGGCCGGAGGGGTTCGGGCTGCTGCAATTCTCGAAGTAGACGTCCGCGCGTTCGCTCGTTCGAGTCGATCGCGGTTCGCGTCGTTGCCGCCGGGTGGGAGCCCCCGCTCCCCCCGTCGCGGCGTTGACCGGCCCGGACGGACCTCCTATCATCCACCTGATCGAAGCGACCGCGAATCCAACCGGGAGGCCCGCATGAAGGCGGAAGAACCCAAGAGCGCCGAAGCCCCGGTTACGACCACCGTCACCGACCCGACCGCCCCGACGCCGCACTCCGGCCCGCCGCCCGAAACCGTCGGCGAGGGGATCAAGGAGATGTGGGACGGCGCGAAGGCCGCGTTCGCGCAGAACGTCAACCCGAAGGTGCTGGCCGGCGTCATCGCCGTCGTCGTGGTCGGCGGGCTGTGGTGGTACCTCGCCCAGCAGAACCGCAAGTCCGCGTCCGCCCAGTGGTCCGGGTTCGAGCAGCTGACCACCGCGAAGGACCTGGACGAGTTCATCAAGAACAACCCGAAGACGACGGTCGGCAAGGTCGCGCGGATGGAACAGGCCCGCATCTGGCTCGGGCCGGAAGGGATCGCGTTCCTGTCCGTCCGGGACAAGGAGACGCGGAAGAAGGGGATCGAGGCGGTCGAGAAGGCCCGCGACGAGTTCACCAAACTGTCGGCCGAGTTCGACGACGTGACGCTGAAGGGCGAAGCCCTCCGCAACGCGGCCGAGGCGGAACTGGCCCTCGTCGGCATCCCGAAGGACGGCGGCGGCTCCCGCGGGTCGGTCGATGTCGCGGTGGAACTCTACCGCAAGCTCGCGAAGCTGTGCGGGGAAACCACCCCCGCCGGCGAGAGCGCCAAGAAGCGGGCCGACGACCTGGCCGCCCGCGCCACGCAGGTCGCGGACCTCGGGAAGATCCTGAACGAGCGGATGAGCCCGCTGCCGACCCCGGACATCAAGCCGCCCGCGGACATCAAGCCTCCGGAGATCCCGAACCCGACCCCGCCGCCGGACATCAAGCCGCCCGCGGACGTCAAGCCGCCGGTCCCGCCCGTCGTCCCGCCGCCAACGAAGAAGTGAGCCGGCAACATGGATGTCTAGTTTAGCCGCGACGCGAAGCGGAGCGTGGGGCCGGCCCCACGCTCCGCTTCGCGTCGCGGCTTACCGTGGTGTTCCCGTGGACGACGAAGACCTGCTGCCGCCCGAAGCCCCGTTCTTCCGCCACGCCGTCGACGTGCCGGACGGCGTCGCCCGGCCGCGCGAGCCGGTTCACCTGCACGTCAAGGTCAAGGCCGAGGGGATGCGGCTCGACCACTACCTCCAAGTCTTCTTCCACGAGTTCAGCCGCTCCGAACTGCAAAACGCGATTGCCGGCGGGCACGTCACCGTCAACGGCCGGACGACCAAGTCCAGTTACAAGGTGCGGAACGACGACCAGATCGTCGTGACGATGCCGGAACCGATCCACGACGTGATCTTGCCGGAAGACATCCCGCTCGAAGTGCTCTACGAGGACGACTGGCTCGCGCTCATCAACAAGCCGCCGGACATGGTCGTCCACCCGGCCCGCGGCAACTGGAAGGGGACGCTGGCCAACGCCCTCGCGTTCCGGTTCAAGGACGCGCTCAGCCGGGAGAACGGCACGTTCCGCCCCGGCATCGTCCACCGGCTCGACCGCGACACCAGCGGCGTCATCCTGATCGCGAAGGAAGACACCACCCACCGCGAGATCAGCCAGCAGTTCGAGGGGCGGACCGTCCACAAGGAGTACGTCGCGATCACGGCCGGCACCCCGGACCGGGACAGCGACTACATCGAGGCGGCACTGAAGCACCACCACGCCGAGCGGGAAAAGATGGTCGTCACCCGCGCGGACGACCCCGAGGCGAAGTCGGCGACGAGCTACTACGAGGTGATGGAACGGTTCCGCGGGTACGGCCTGGTGAAGATCCAGCCCCGCACCGGCCGCACCCACCAGATCCGCGTCCACCTGGCCTACGTCAAGTGCCCCGTGCTCTGCGACCGCCAGTACGGCAACGGTGCCCCGCTACGGATGTCCGACCTGCTCCCCGGCTTGCCGCGGCCGGACGACGAGGTGCTGCTCGACCGGCAAGCCCTCCACGCCCTGCGGCTCCGGTTCAAGCACCCGCGAAAAGGCGTCTGGGTCGAGGCGGAAGCCCCCTTCCCCCCGGACATGCGGCGAACCCTGGAGATGCTGCGCGTCCACCGGGCGCTGCGGTGAATGGGTCCCGCGTCCGATTCGGCGCGATTTGGAGTAGCCACTTGCACGTCCGGCCGCGCGTGGGTAATTATATAATTATTTTTATATACATGACCCGAGGAAGCTATGAGCACCGGCGACCCGTTTGGTCAATTCGATGATTCTGAAATCCAGGAAAAGAAGAAGAAAGCCATCGAAGGGCGGAACAAGCGGTTCACGGTGATGCTGGTGTTCGTCTCGTTCGGGATCGGGGTGGTCGGGCTGATCGTAGGGGTCTTCGCCGCAATCCTCGGCTCGGGACACGCCGGTTTGGCCGGACTGGCGTTCGGGGTTATCGGGATCGGCAACGGCTTCCGATGCCTGATGGACTTGTTCCGCGATCCGGAGAAGGAGAAGAAGAAACTTCGTAAACGTGCCGAGAAAAGTGCTCGCTGGAACGAGCGAGATCGCGATTCAGACCGACCGAGACGATCGACTCCCAGTCAGCCTGAGAAGTATGACGATGACCAACTCGACATCAAGTAATGCAACTCCACCAGTTGCCTCGACCATCGGCTACAACTCGAACCCGCCCGTCGAGGCGGTTCGCGGCGGGGGGTTCGAGGCGAGGTGGCGGGACGTTTGCAGGTGGCTGAGGTAGTGCTGGGTGATGACGTCCGAGAGGGCCGGCAGCACCACGCCGAGTTGGTCGAACAGGTCGCGCAAAAAGGGGCGGGAGCCGGCGTGGACCTGGCCGAGCTTCTCCACGTCGGCGAGTTGGACCGCGTTCAGCCCCGTCAGGGCGAGCCGCTGTTCCGGCCGGCGGGCGGGGCCTTGGGTCGTCCGCGGGAGCTTGTCCACGTCTTCCACCAGGGCGGACAGCTGGGCCGCCAGCGACCGCGGGTTCGTGTCGTCGGCGACGAGCAGGTCGAGCACCGCTTCCGTCCGGAGGGTGCCCATGTACCGCCGGCGGTAGGTCATGGAACTGTCCGCGACTTCGAGCACCGCTTCCAGCACCGGGCCTTCGTGGGCGACCGGGTGGAGCAGCGTGCCGCGGAGCAGGGCGACCATGTGGACGGTGCGCTCGAGCCGGCGGCCCATGTCGAGGAACCGCCACCCCTCGCCGCGGGTCATGCTCTCGACCGCCAGCCCGCCGAACGCGGACAGCGAGATGACGGTGCGGTTGAGCAGGTCGAGGACGTCCGCCGGGGTGGGGCCGTCCGGGCCGGCCGCGGGCACGTCGCCGAGCGTCGGGACGTCCGCCTTGTGGGCGTCGAACGGGAAGCTGCCGAGGCCGTAGATGACCCGCCACATGTCGGTGGAGATGCGGTCCCGGGCCACGCCGGCGACCCGCTGGAGGCCGGTGATGACCGACGCGAGGCTGCCGTGCCGGGACGTGTCGTAGACGAGCGCGAGCACCTCCGGTTCCGGGTCGCGGAGCCGGGCGGTGCCCCCCTCGCCGACGAACCCGGGGTAGCTGTCGCTGACCATCGTCAGCGCCCGCAGCAGGGGCGGCAGTTCCGGCACGTCGGCGAACGTGGACTTGTCCGTGAGCCGGGTGATGACGCCGCGGAGCAGCCGGGTCGTCCCCTCGGCGCGTTCGGCGTACCGGCCGAGCCAGAACAGGTTGTCCGCCGCCCGGCTCGGCAGGTCGCCGCCGGCGCGGCTCAGTTCCACGGGCAGCCCGCTCGGGGCGAGCAGGCTGAAGTTGCTGACCGTGCCCGCGGACAGGACCCAGGTGTCCTTGCTGCCGGCCCCGCGCTGCATGGACACGATCATCGAGTCCGCACTGGCCGCGACGCGGGTCAGCCCGCCGGGCATGACGGTGAACGAGTCCCCTTCCGCCGCGAGGTACGCCCGCAGCACCGCCGCCCGCGGCACGAACCGGTCCCCGACGAGGCACGGGGACATCGACAGCGAGATGCGCTCCTGCGCGACGTAGTCCCGCGGCTTCGCCTTCAGGCGGTCGACGAACGCGGCCCGGCGGTCGGCGTCCAAGGTCGCGGGGAACACCGGCTCCATCCGCATGCCGGGGAACGCCGGCTTGAAGACGTAGTCCGTCAGGTTCGAAAGCACGTAGCCCAGCGAAACCGGGTCGCCGCACCACCACGTCCGCACGTTCGCCAGCCGCAGGTCTTCGCCGAGCAGTTCGCGGCACAGCTTCGGAAGGTACGCCAGCAGCGCGTTCGCCTCCGCGGCCCCGGCCCCGAGCGCGTTCGCGACGGCGACGTTCCCGGCCCGCACCGCGTTCACGAGCCCCGGCACGCCGAGGAACGAGTCCGGCCGCAGTTCCAGCGGGTCGCAGAAGTCGTCGTCGAGTCGGCGGAAGATGACGTCCACCGGTTGCAGCCCGCCGAGCACCTTCAGGAAGACGCGGTTGTCCCGCACCGTCAGGTCGCCGCCCTCGACGAGCGTGTACCCGAGGTAGCGGGCGAGGTAGGCGTGCTCGAAGTACGTCTCGTTGTACGGCCCCGGCGTCAGCAGCACGATGCGGGGGTTGTCGCGGTTCCGGGGGGCGAGGGACTTCAGCGTGTCGCGCAGCGTGCGGAAGAACAGGGCGAGGCGGTGAACGCGACAGTCGCCGAAGGCTTCGGGGAGCGTTCGCGACAGCACGATGCGGTTCTCGAGGGCGTACCCGGCCCCGCTCGGGCCTTGCGTGCGGTCGCCGAGGATGACCCAGCCGCCGTCCGGGGTGCGGGACAGGTTCGCGGCGTACAGGTGCAGCCGCCGGCCGCCGGGGAGCGAGATGCCGCGGACGGGTCGGAGGAATCCGGGGTTCGCGAAGACGAGTTCGGGCGGGATCAGGCCGTCGGCGAGGAGGCGCTGCGGGCCGTACAGGTCGTCGAGGACGAGTTCGAGCAGACGAGCGCGCTGGATGAGTGCGCCTTCGAGGAACTCGGCATCGGACGGGGAAATCAGCAGCGGGATCGGGTCGAGTTGCCAGGGCCGGGTGGTGCCGCGGGGGTCGCCGTAGACGTTGTAGGTGACGCCGTTCTCGCGGATGATGTGCTGGGCCTCCCGCCACCGCCGGGACAGTTCCGGCATCCCGAGTTCTGCGACGGAGCGGAAGAAGAGGTGCCAGTGCGCCCGCGGCACCCCGGCGGGGTCCACGGCCTCGTCGAACCCGCCGGGCGGCGGGTCGTAGGCGATTCGGGCGGGCGTCCCGTTCGCATGGGATGGGCCAGCCGCCGGGGGGAGGCGCGTCGCGGTCAGGGAAGGCGTCTCCAAGGCACCGTGTAGCCGCGACGCGCAGCGGAGCGCGGGACTGTCTCGCTCCGCTGCGCGTCGCGGCTACACGGAAGGCTTATTCTACCGCACCCACCCGTTCCCGCGTCGAGGCCAATCGCGCCGGCGCGGCGGGCTCCGGGGGTTCCGGCCAGCCGTACTTTGCGGGTTCCGCCCGGCGGAGGTCCAGGGTGAACGGGAACTCCGGGTTCGGCTCCTCCGGCGGGACGCTCACCGGGCCGGGGGTGTGGCCGAGGGTCCAGAACCGGGCCAGCCGGCGGCTTTCCGCGGCGAGGCTGTTGACCGGGAACGTCTCGTTCGCCCGGCCGCCGGGGTGGGCGACGTGGTACACGCACCCGCCGATGCTGCGGTCGTTCCAGGTGTCGAGCACGTCGAACACCAGCGGCGAATGCACGCCGATGTTCGGGTGCAGGCAGCTCGGCGGCTGCCACGCCCGGTAGCGGACGCCGGCCACGTACTCGCCCTTGGTTCCCGTCGGGTGCAGCGGCACCCGGCGGCCGTTGCAGGTGATGACGTGCCGGGGGTCGGTCAACCCCTGCACCTTCACCTGCACTCGTTCGACAGACGAGTCCACGTACCGCGCGGTGCCGCCCGCGGTCGCCTCCTCGCCCAGGACGTGCCACGGCTCGATCGCCTGCCGGACTTCGAGGTTCACCCCGCGCTGGGTCACTTCGCCCAGCAGCGGGAAGCGGAACTCGTAGTGCGGGACGAACCACTCGGGGTCGAACGCCGCGCCGGACTGCTTGAACTCGTCGAGCACGTCGAGGAAGTCTTGCCGCACGAAGTGCGGAAGCATGAACCGGTCGTGCAGCTCCGTCCCCCACCGGACCAGCTTCCGTCGGTACGGCTGCTTCCAGAACTTCGCCACGGCCGCCCGCAGGAACAGTTGCTGGACGCAGCTCATCCGCGCGTGCGGCGGCATCTCGAAGGACCGCAGTTCGACGAGCCCCAGCCGGCCCGAAGACGAGTCCGGGGAGAACAGCTTGTCGATGCAGAACTCGGTCCGGTGGGTGTTCCCCGTGATGTCCACGAGCAGGTGCCGGAACAGCCGGTCGGTCAGCCATGCGGGGGGCGTGCCGCCGTAGTATTGCAGCTGGGAGCACGCCAGGCCGAACTCGTAGAGCGTGTCGTTGCGGGCCTCGTCGATCCGCGGGTGCTGGCTCGTCGGGCCGACGAACATGCCGCTGAACAGGTACGACAGCGACGGGTGGTTGTTCCAGAAACTGACGAGCGACGCAAGCAGGTCCGGTCGGCGGAGGAACGGGCTGTCCGCGGGGGTGGCCCCGCCCATGACGACGTGATTCCCGCCGCCGGTGCCGGTGTGCCGGCCGTCGAGCATGAACTTTTCCGTGGACAGCCGCGTCTTCTTGGCCTCCTCGTAGACCGTGTGCGTGAAGTCGACGCACTCCTCCCAGCTGCTCGCCGGGTGGATGTTCACCTCGATCACGCCGGGGTCGGGCGTCACGGAGAAGTGGTTGATCCGCGAGTCGTTCGGCGGGCGGTACCCCTCGATCAGCACGGGGATCTTCGTCTCGGCGGCGGCCGCCTCGATCGCGGCGATCATGTCCAGGTAGTCTTCCAGGAACCGCATCGGCGGGACGAACACGTGCATCACGCCGTTTCGCGGCTCGACGCACAGCGCGGTGCGGACCACGGACGAGTCGAAGTCGGTCGGCGTGTCGCCGCGGAACGGCTTGCCGTTGGCGGACGGCAGCGTCTTCTTCGGGGCGGTCTGCATCCGCGGCGGCAGCGGGCCGCGCGGGGCGAACGGGTCGCGCTCGTCCAGAAACTGCCGCCGGTGCTCGACCTCCCGCGGCAGCGAATCGAGCAGCAGCCGGAAGCCCATCGGCGAGTCGCCGGGGATCAGGAACAGCTTTTCCGGCCGCACGAACCACGGGCCGGACACCCACGCCGGCTTCGGACCCGAGTGGTCCCGGCGCAGCGGGAGCGCGTACCCGACCGTCGCCGCGAGCCCCTGCTCGAAGACCTTCGCCAGGCGCGCCCGGTCCTCCGGGTTGTCGAGCTTGCTGTCGTGCGGGTCGACGTTGGTCGGCAGCCGGCGTTCCTTCCACAGGTAGTACCAGGCGTCCTCGTAGCCGGGGACCGCGTACTTCGGGTCGACGCCCAGGATCTCCGCGAGCGTGACCGCGAAGTTCGAGGCCTCCGTCGCGGTGAACCCGTAGGCGACCCGCTCGTCCGCGACGAGGTCGGGATTCTCCCAGATCGGCTCGCCGTCCTTCCGCCAGAAGCACGCGAACGCCCACCGGGGCAGGGACTCGCCGGGGTACCACTTGCCCTGGCCGAAGTGCAGCACCCCGCCGGGGCCGAACCGGTCGCGGAGCCGCTTGAGCAGTTCCGCCCCGCGGAGCCGCTTGGTCGGCCCGAGGGCGGCGGTGTTCCACTCGTCCCCGTCGCGGTCGTCGACGGACACGAACGTCGGCTCCCCGCCCATCGTCAGGCGGACGTCCCACTCGCGGAGTTCGCTGTCGACCGCCCGGCCGAGGGCGTCCACGGCTTCCCACTGGTCTTCCGTGTACGGCTTCGTGACGCGCGGGGCCTCGTCGATGCGGGTGACGGACATCTCGAAGTGGAACTTTTCCGTCCCCTTCTCGTTGAGCCAGCCGAAGGCCCCCGTGATCGGCGACGCGGATTGCGGGTCGGCGGTACACGCGAGGGGGATGTGCCCTTCGGCGGTCATCAAGCCGGACGTGGGGTCGACGCCGACCCAGCCCGCGCCGGGGAGGTACACCTCGGTCCAGGCGTGCAGGTCCGTGAAGTCCGCAACCGGGCCTTCCGGGCCTTCCAGGGGTTTTTCGTCCGCGACGAGTTGGATCAGGTAGCCGGAGGCGAACCGCGCCGCGAGGCCGAGGTGTCGGCAGAGTTGGACGAGTAGCCACGCGGAATCCCGGCACGACCCGGACCCGCATTCGAGCGTGTATTCCGGCTCCTGCACGCCCGGTTCCAGGCGGATGACGTACTTCACCGCGTGCTGCACGGCCTGGTTCAGTTCGACGAGGTAGTCGACGCTGCGGACGTCCGTCTTGCGGTGCGTGTCGATCAGGGCTTGCAGCCTCGGCCCGGCGGGGAGCGTTTCCAGGTACGGGATCAGTTCCTTCGCGGTGATCTCGTCGTACCGGAACGGGTACTTTTCCGCCGACTCCTCGACGAAGAAGTCGAACGGGTTGATCGGCGTCATCTCGGCGACGAGGTCGACGGTGACGCGGAACTCGTGCGTCGGCTCCGGGAAGACGAGCCGGGCGTGGTAGTTCGAGTACGGGTCTTGCTGCCAGTTCAGGAAGTGCGTGCCGGGGTCGATCTTCAGCGAGTAGGAGCGGATCGCGGTGCGGCTGTGCGGGGCGGGCCGCAGGCGGACGACGTGCGGGCTGAGCGTGACCGGCTTGTCGTAAACGTACTCGGTGACGTGCCGGAGCGCGACGCGGATGCCCATGGTGCGAGTTCCCGTTGTCAGGTGCGGTCAGCGGTAGTCATATCGCGCGGCCGCCCGCCTCGGGGGAAGTCCGGTACACAGTCCGGGCAATCCGCCGGGCGGGCGGGCGGGTTGTAGGGGTTGCGCCGATTCATCCCTGACGCTGCGACTGCGTTTGCGTCGCGGCCGCCGGCTTGCCGTTCGTCGGCGGCTCCACGGGGGGGTTGAAGTACGTCCGGTCGACGGCGTGGCCGATGTCGTGGATCGAGTCCACGATCTTCGTCAGGCACTCGTGCAGGCCGTCGCGGACCACGTCCTGGATGTCGCGGGCGTCGAGCCACCCGATCAACTCGACGAGCTTCGTCTCGACCTCGTTCCTCTTCCCGCCGCCCGCCCGGACCGCGGACGTCCGACACTCGTCGAGGCACCGCTGGATCGACCGCGGGAACTCGGGGTCGAACAGCAGGAAGTCCGCGACGGCGGCACCGGGGTCGATCGGTTGCACCCGCGGCCGCTTGTGGAACGGCTCGTACCCGCTGCAACTCATGAGGATCGCCACCCAGTGCGCGTTGTCCACCGGCGTGCCGACGTATTCGACTTTTTGCAACAGGGTGTGATACTTCACATCCAAAATGCGGGCCGTCTGACAGGCGCGTTCGAGGTACATCCCGAACCGGAAGAACTCCCACGCCTCGCCGTGGGACATGGTGCCCGAAGCGATGCCGTGGATGAGTTGATTGATGCGGCGGATCTGGCCGTAGAATTCACTCCGGCTCGTCGCATACATGTTTTGCGAGGCTTGCGACCGGATCCACAGGTGATAGAAGTTCAGCCGCTCCCACACCTCCGCGGAAATCACCTCGCGGATGATCCGCCCGTTCTCGCGGGCCGCCGCCAAACTGGAGACAATGCTGAACGGGTTCTTCTCGTCCCAGGTCATGAAGTCCTGGACGTTCTCCGCGGTGGCTTCCTCCTTGTAGTCGTGGATGCCCGAAATAATCAGCAACGGCCGCCACTGCTGCTCGACGGGCACGTGGAAGTCGAGCAGCAGCGTGTGATTCACTTCCAGAACGCGGGCGGTGTTCTCGGCCCGTTCCAGGTAGCGGCTCAGCCAGTAGCAGTGCTCTGCGACACGTGAAATCATGTGTGATACGTCTGTTGATGCTGGTTCTATCCGGATCGATACACAAAGTCGAGTCTTGCTATTAGCTATCAGCGTTTAGCTAATAGCTATCAGCTAGAAACTAAGAGCTAGACTCGCATTACTGACCGTTTTCCATGACCCATGTATCCTTCGATCCACCCCCCTGGCTGCTGTTCACCACCAGCGAGCCCTTCACCAGCGCCGTGCGGGTCAGCCCGCCGGGGAGCACCCACACGTCCTGGCCGGTGACGATGTACGGCCGCAGGTCGACGTGCCGCGGGGCGAGGCCGTCTTCCGTCCACGTCGGGCAGGTGCTCAGCGTGACCACCGGCTGCGCGACGTAGTTGCGGGGGTTCTCCTTCAGCTTCGCGGCGAACTCGTTCCGCTGGGCCACGGTACTGCTCGGCCCCATCAACATGCCGTACCCGCCGGACTCGTTGACCGCCTTCACCACCAGTTCGGGCAGGTGCTCGAGCGTGTACTTCAGGTCCGCCTCGCGGGCGCAGATGTACGTCGGCACGTTCCGCAGCTTCGGCTCTTCCGACAGGTAGAACCGGATCATGTCCTCGACGAACGGGTAAACCGCCTTGTCGTCCGCGACCCCGGTGCCGACCGCGTTCGCGAGGGTGACGTTCCCCTTGCGGTACGCCTGGAACACGCCCGGCACACCGAGCAGCGAGTCCGGCCGGAACGCCTTCGGGTCCAGGAAGTCGTCGTCCAGCCGGCGGTAGATCACGTCCACCCGCTGCGGCCCGCGGGTCGTCTTCAGGTAGACCACGTCGTCGTGGACGAACAGGTCCTGGCCCAGAACGAGCTCGACCCCCATGTGCCGGGCGAGGAAGCTGTGCTCGAAGTACGCCGAGTTGTACTGCCCCGGCGA
>ERZ1066123.1622-NODE-1622-length-13086-cov-7.471491_pt1 | contig 13086 bp, 11 predicted proteins | sample MGYA00382770_ERZ1066123 | MGnify/ENA primary metagenome ERZ1066123 (study PRJEB33369, sample SAMEA5778353) | biofilm metagenome | biome: Industrial cooling water; feature: Water cooling tower basin; material: Biofilm | place: United Arab Emirates | collected...
TGGACCACGGGAAGCTGACCGACCACAACGGCAAGACCGTCGATTTCCGCAACGTGATCCTCATCATGACGACCAATGCGGGTGCCGCGGAGATGGCCAAGACCGCCATCGGCTTCGGCGCGACGGTCCGCGTGGGCGAGGACGAGGAGGCGATCAAGCGGATGTTCACGCCGGAATTCCGCAACCGGCTGGACGCGGTGGTGCCCTTCTCCGGCCTCACGCCGGAGATCGTTGGCCAGGTGGTCGAGAAGTTCGTCATGCAGCTCGAGGCCCAGCTCGCCGACCGCAACGTGACCATTGAGCTCTCCTCGGCGGCGAAGGAATGGCTGGCCGAGCGCGGCTACGACCCGCTCTACGGCGCGCGGCCACTGGCGCGCGTCATCCAGGAGCACGTGAAGAAGCCGCTGGCCGAGGAACTGCTCTTCGGCAAGCTCGCCAAGGGCGGCGCCGTGAAGGTCGGCATGAAGGAGGGCGCGCTCACCTTCGACTACATCGAGGCCGCGCCCCCCGCCCTGCCGAAGCCCGAGGAAGGCCCCGGCGACGGCGAGGCGGAGCGTGAGCCGGAGGTTGCGGAGTAGCTTTTTCACCGTCCCGGACGCAGATGATGAGGCGCCGGCCGCAGGGCCGGCGCCCTTTTCTTTGGCAACAGAAGGACGGCCGCGGATGAGCGGAATCAAGGACTGGGACGAATACAACGCCGCTGCGCGCGACCGCGGCCGTGAACTGAACGGGCTGCATCCGGAGCTGGTGAAGGGCTTCGGCGCGCTCAGCCGCGGCGCCGCCACCACGAAGCACCTGGACGCCAAGACGCGCGAGTTGATCGCGCTGGCCGTCGCCATCACCACCCGCTGCGACGGCTGCATCGACGCGCATGTGCGCAAGGCGAAGCAGGCCGGCGCGTCGAAGGAGGAGATGGCCGAGGCACTGGGTGTCGCCATCGCGCTGAACGCCGGGGCCGCCTTCACCTACGCGCTGCACGTGCTGGACGCGGCGGGGGGGGAGCCCGCCGCCGCAGCCGCGGAATAGGTCGCGCTACGCGGAGGCGACGAAGCCCGTCACCTCCTCCAGCACCGGCGCGCGGGCGAGCCCCATCGCGCGCACCGGCGCGGCCATCGCGGAGAGGATCGCGATGTGCCCGACGCCGGGGAACAGCCGCAGCCGCACCTCCCGCGCGCCCGCTTCCTCCAGCCGCGCCGCCATGCGCTGCGACTGCTCCGGCCGCACGGTGCGGTCCTCCGTGCCGTGCAGCAGCAGCATCGGCGGCGCGGCGGCCAGCAGCGCCGGGTCATCGGGCGCGGCGCGGATCGCGCCATCGGGCGCGGCCGCGAAGATCGAGGCCAGCGGCTCGCGCCGCGGCATCCAGTCGAAGGGCGCGGCCAGGGTGATGCAGCCGGCCAGCGCCGCACGCCGCGCCGCGCCGAGCCAGCGCGGATCCAGCGCGAGCGACGCCGCGATGAAGCCGCCGGCGGAATGCCCCATCACGAAGACCGGCCCGCCCCGCGGCACCCCCGCCGCAGCGGCCTCCGCCCCATCGATCCACGCCACCGCCGCGGCGCCGTCCTCGACGAAGCCCGGCCAGCGCCCCTCCGGCCACAGCCGGTAGTCCGGCACCGCCACCGCGAAGCCGCGGGCCGCCAGCACCCGAGCGACGAAGCCGTAGCTGCCGCGCTCGCCGCTGCGCCAGCCGCCGCCATAGAGGAAGACCAGCAGCGGCGTCGTGTCCCGCGGCGCCACCGGCAGGGTGAGGTCGAGGCGCTGCCGCGCGCCCGGGCCGTAGCCGAGGTTGGGCACCAGCCGCGTGCCGGCGCGTGGCGTCAGCGCATCGGCGATCGCGGCCGGCTGGCAGGCGCCGAGCAGCGCCGCCCAGGCGGGTGCCACCAGCGCTAGGCGGCGGGATCGGGTCAGTCTTCCAACTCCTTCCGGGCCTCCCGCAAACGCGCCAGGTCGGCTTCCGTCACCTTCGGATAGTGCAGGTCGAGATCGTGCATCGCCAGCGCGATCCCGGCCGAGACGGCGAGGCGGGTGAACCACTTGTTGTCCGCGGGGATCACGAACCAGGGCGCATGCGGCACGGCGGTGGCGCGGATCGCGCGCTCATAGGCATCCTGGTAGCCGTCCCAGAGCCGGCGCTCCGCCACGTCCGCGAGGGAGAATTTCCAGTTCTTCTCCGGCTCGTCGATGCGGCTGAGGAAGCGGCGCCGCTGCTCCTCCTTCGAGAGGTGCAGGAAGAATTTGAGGACCACCATGCCCTGGCGCGAGAGGTAGCGCTCGAAGCCGGCGATGTCCTCCAGCCGCTCGTCCCAGATGCGCTTCGTCACCAGGCGGGGCGGCAGCTTCTGCCGCCCGTGCAGGATCTCGGGATGCACGCGCACCGCCAGCACCTCCTCGTACCAGGACCGGTTGTGGATGCCGATCATGCCGCGCGCCGGCAGATGCGCGGCGTGGCGCCAGAGGAAGTCGTGATCCAGCTCCACCGGCCCCGGCGCTTTGAAGGCGGCGACATGCACGCCCTGCGGGTTGATGCCGGAGAAGACATGCTTGATGGCGCCGTCCTTGCCCGCCGCGTCCATCGCCTGGAAGATGCAGAGCACCGCCCAGCGGTCCTGCGCGTAGAGCTTGTCCTGCCATTCGGCCAGCAGCTCCGTGCCCTCGGCGAGCATCGCCTTGGCCTCGCCCTTCTGCATGTCGAGACCCCCGGTGTCCCCGGGATCGTGGTCCTTCAGGCGGAACCCCTTGCCCTCGGTCACCCGGAACCGGTCGATCAGCCGGCGCGTGCGCTTCAGGTCGATGGCCATGGCTCGCTCCCCCCTGCGCGGACAGCGTAGCGCGGATCGGGGCGCGCCGTTCAAGCGGTTCGCGGCGCCTCCCGCCCCAGCACCCTTGGCGCCAGCAGCATCCAGGCGATGCCCCCCGCCTGCAGCACCAGGGTCAGCCCCATCGCCCAGCCGTATCCGGCACGGTCCCAGCCATCCGAAGCTGTGCGCGGCCAGAGGTCGAGGATCAGCCCGATCGCCGCCTGCAGCACGAAGACCAGCGCCAGCATCGAGCCGTTCATGGCGGTGGAGACCCGCGCCGTCATCGCCGCCGGAAAGCGCTGCGCCAGCACGGCGTAGGCCACCGGCCCGCAGGAGCCGACGGCGGCGAAGGCGAACCAGGTCGCATGCAGCACGGCAGGGCTGGCTGGGCCGGTGATCAGCACCGCCTGCGCCACGGCCATCCCCGCCATGCAGGCGAAGGGCACCAGCATCGGGTCGCCGCCGCGCGCCTGCACGCGCGACGCGACGAGGCCGCTCAGCAGGTGGCCCGTCATCATGCCGCAGGCATAGGTGAGCAGCGCCGCCGCCCGCTCGCCGGTCCCCAGCCCCGCCACGTCGCGCAGCCAGGGGCCGGCCCAGAGCCCCTGGTAGGTGAAGACCAGCGCGGTCGTCAGCGCCACGGCCGGCGTGTAGCGCGTGAACTGCCGGTGGCGGAAGATGCGGCCGAACTCGGCGATTTCCTGGCCGAGCCGGCGCCGTGGCGGCGGCGGCGCGGCGCCCGGCGGCCGCAGCGGCACCGAAAGCCGGATCCAGGCCGCCGTCACCAGGGAGAGCCCCGCCAGCAGCCAGAAGGCGCCGCGCCAGCCGATGAGGGGCAGCAGCCATTGCACCGGCAGCGTCGCCGCCAGCGCGCCGGCGCCGCCGAGGACGCCCGCCGCCCCGGTCACCGCCGGCAGCGTGGCGCCGGGGTACCACTGCACATGCGCCTTCATCACCGCGATCAGCGCGCCGGCGATGCCGATGCCGCTGACGAAGCGCCCGACCGCCAGCCAGAACGGGTCCGCCGCCAGCGCCGAGAGAGCGAAGCCTGCGGCGGCGACCAGCGCCAGCGCCACCTGCACGCGGCGCGGCCCGTGCAGGTCCATCGCCACCCCGATCGGCAGCTGCGCCAGCGCATAGGCGGCGAAGAAGGCCGCCGCCAGGACGCCGAGGCCGCTCGCCGAAAGGCCGAATTCCAGCGCGATCGCCGGCCCCACCAGCGCCACCACGATGCGCCCGGCCTGGTTGATGAAGCCCATCGCCGCGAAGGGCAGGGTGACGCGGACGAAGATGCCCAGCACGCGCGCGCCCCTATTCGGGCACGCGCAGTCGGATGCTGACCGGGCAGTGGTCGGAGAGCCGCTCCCGCATCGCCGGGTCGCGCTCGGCATAGACCAGCACGCGCAGCGAGCCGCGCTGCACCAGGCGCTCCGCGCCGCCGCCGAGCAGGATGTGGTCGATGAAGGGCCGCCCACCCTGCGCGCCCGACCAGCAGGGGTTGGAGTGCCCCTCCGTCGCGCGCAGCAGCGCCGCCTTCGGCCCGGCCAGGGCACGCATCAGGTCGTCGCCCGGCGCGTTCATGCGGCGGTTGAAGTCGCCGAGGATGGCGAAGCCCACGCCCTCCCGCCTGCGGGCGGCCACCCAGCCGGCGAGGATCTCCGCCTGGCGGTGCAGCGTCTCGCACTCCCCGTCCGCCCGGTCGAGCGGGCCGGACTGGCAGCCGGCGTTCAGGTGGATCGACAGCAGCCGCAGCGGCACGCCCCCGGCCTGCACGGTGATGTCGGTGCCGCGGCGGAGCGACCGGCGCGCGCCGGCCCGCGTGTCCAGCCGCGCCAGATCCTCGTTCTGCACAGGCCGCAGGGTGCGCCGCACGGCGAAGCCGGTGCGCTGCACGTCATCCTCGCGGGCGAAGAAGAAGAGGTAGGTGGCCGGGTCGAAGATCCGCGCGGCAGCCGCCGGTCCGTCCACCTCCTGCAGCGCCACCACCTCGGCATCGAGCTGGCGGGCGTAGCGGGCGAGCGCGTCGAGATCGGACGTGGCGCGCGGCGTGAGGCCGCGCGGCAGTGCCGGATCGACAGGCGGGCGCAGCGTCAGCCAGGCGATGTTCCAGGTGGCGAGCTTCAGCTCGGCCGCGCGCGCCGGCAGGGCGGTAAGGAGGACAGCGAGGGCGAGCAGGAGCGTGCGCATCCCCCCAGCCTACAGCAGCGACGGCGCCGCGGCAGGGCGGGCCGGCGCAAGGGTGTCGGGATCGAGCGGTCGGGCACCGCAGGCGGTCAGGAAGTCGGCGATTGCGTCGTAGTCGGCGGCATCGCGCGTCGCGTCGTGCCATGCCTCGCCGCGCGCGCTGCCGCGTGGGATCCAGAGGATCGTCTCGTAGCGCGCCCGGGTCAGCAGCACGCGGTAGGTGTTGCGGATGAAGCGCTGCTCCTCCACGCCACGCACCATCTGCCAGCGGTCGCCGGCGAAGCGCCGCGCCCGCCAGCCGCTGCCGGCGATGGGCGCCAGGAAATCCCCACCCCAGGCGAGGCCCACCAGGTCCAGCTCCAGCCCTTGGCAGTCGTACTCCGTGGCATAGGTTTCCAGCGCTTCGGAGGCGCGGATGTCCGGCCAGCGGTTGAGGAACCAGTCCGCCACCTCCGGCACCTGAACGCCGAGGCCGTCGGCGCGCAACCGCTTCGCCCCTGCCGAGGCGACCAACCCCGCGCGCCGCAGCCCGCGCCCCAGCCGGCGCAGGCCGCCGCGCATCGCATCGAGATCGCGCGTGACCAGAAAGGGCACGTCCGCCGCCCGCGCCGCGATGGCGCGCGCTGCGGCGGCGTCGCCGGCCAGCACCGCATCCACCCAGGGCGCTGCCGCGCCATCGCGCACGCTGCGCATCGGCACGGTGAGATCAAGATCGGCATCGAGCGTCAGCCACGGCACCGGCCCGTCGGACAGGCGCTGTGCCGGTTCGGTTGCCGCCGGTACGCGTGGCGCAGCGACCGCGCGCCAGCCCCCGGGATCGGCGGCGATCACGCGGCCCCATTCGGGCAGCCCCGCCTCGCCGGTGTTGATCTCCTGCCCGTTGCCGATCAGCGCGACGATCACCGCCCAGCCCCGATGCCGTCCCATGATCTCCAAGGTGTGGGCGGGCTCGCTCATCGTCAGGCGGCTGACGCGACGCTGCGTGTCGCGCGTGGCCTGCCGCGCGTCCCAGGCGCGCTGCGCCTCGTCGAAGACGATGACGCGCGCCTCCGGCACCTCATCGGCATGGACGACATGGTGCTCCAGGAAGCGGTGCACGTTCTGCAGCGCGGTCTGTGCGCCGCGCCGTGCCTGGCTGCGGGCCTTGCCGCCGCCGCCAGGGGCGGCATCGCGCGCCAACGCCTCGCGCAACACGCTCACCAGCGGCACGTTGCCGGTCAGGAATGCGGCGCCGTGCTCGCGCAGGCTGCCGAACACCACGTTCAACCCGCACAACGTCTTGCCCGCGCCGGGGATGCCGGTGACGAAAACCACGCTGCGGCCGCCCAGCGCGCGCGTCGCCGCGATGGCGCGCCCAATGGCCGCAGCGGTGCGCGTCAGGTTCGGCGCATCGGCCCGCGCCGCGGCAATCTCCGCCACCGAGTTGCGGCGGTAGAGCAGCGTTGCGGCTTCCAGCACCGTGGGCACGGGCCGGTAGGGGGCGCGCTCCCAGGCGGTGGCGTCCAGCGGGGCCACGGGCTCGGCGATGGCCGCCTGCACGCGGGCGATCAGCGCGCCAAGGCCTGTGGCGTTGCTGCACAGCACCGGCGTGACGCCGTGCCAGAGCAGCGGCGGGTCGAAGGCTGCCGCCGGGGCATGCGTCGCCACCAGCACCGGCACCACCGGGTGAGTACGGCTGCCGGCGTGGAAGTCATGCAGGTCCAGCGCGTAGTCTTCAGCCTGGCGCTGGTCGGCGGGCTCGTAGCGCCGGGCGCCGTGCTTGAACTCCAGCACCAGGATGGCGCGGTCGGTCAGCAGCACCGCGTCCACCCGCCGCTCCAGGCGCAACAGGTCGCATTCCAGCAGCACGCGCCAAGTGCCCGGCGCCTGCGCCAGCGCGTCGGCGAGGATAGCCGCCTCGGCTTCCCAGGCGTTGCGCTGCGCCAGTTCCAGCGTGGCGTGGTGCGAGGCTTGGGCATAGGCCAAGCGTCCCGCCACCGCCTGCGGGGTCGTCGTGCGAAGCTCCGCGGTGGGGAGCGAAAGCCACGCCCTCATGCGCCGCGCCGCCGCGGCCAGGTCGCGAGCGCCAGGCTCGCCCCCATCAGCATGAAGCCCAGCGCATGCACCGCCCCGAACGCCTCCCCCAGCACCGCCACCGCCGTCACCGCCGCCGTCGCTGGCAGGAAGGCGGTGAACACCCCCGCAACTCCCGCCGGCACCCGCTTCAACGCCTGGTACCACAGCACCAGGCTCACCACGCTCGCCGTCAGGCTGTGGAACACCAGCAAGCCGGCCAGGCCGGGATCGGCGGCCAGCACCGCCACTGCGCCGATCCCCGGCAGCGCGAAGGGCGCCAGCACCAGGGCCGAGAACCCCTGCATCCAGAGCGTCGCGGTGAAGACCGGCACCTGCCCAGCCACGCGCTTGGCCAGCAGCACGTAGATCGCCTCGCCGCAGACCCCGGCGAAGACCAGCATGTTGCCCAGCGCATCGCCGCCTGCGTCGCCGCCCGTCCCCGCGCCGCCGAGCCGCGCCACGGTGATCGCCGCCATCCCGCCCGCCGCCAGCACCGATTGCCGCGGCGCCAGCCGCTCGCGCAGCCACACCGCGCTGCCGATCGCCACCACGGCCGGCAGGGTCGCCAGCACCAGCCCGCCCTCGAGCGCCGTGGTCAGCCGCAGCCCGGCCAGCAGCCCGGCATTGTAGAGGGCGGTGCCGAACAGCGCCTGCAGGAACAGGTTGCGGCCCACCGCGCCGCGCGGCCGCGGCACCCGCCCCTCCAGCGCGCGCGCCAGCGGCCATAGCACCAGGCAGGCGAGGATGCAGCGCAGGCAGACGATCAGCGCGATCGGCAGCGCCTCGGAGAGCAGCTTGGCGACCGCGACGTTCACGCCCACCAGCGCCATGGCGGCGGCAAGCTGCACATAGGCAGGGAGCAGGGGCGGCGACTCCGGGCGGGGTGCGCCGAGCATAGCATGACGCTTGCGCTTCCTCTTGCCCCTACCCCGCAGCGGCTGCTTGGATGGCGGCAACGACGCCAGCCGCAGGGCGACCCCGAACCGGGAGTGCCAACCATGCTTCGTCGCAGCCTGCTCCCCACCGGCGCCGCCGCCCTGCTGGCGCGCCCCGCTCCTGCGCAACCCGCCCCGGCGCGCGTGCTGCGCTACGTGCCGCAGACGGACCTGACCGTCCTCGATCCGGTGTTCACCACCGCCTACATCACGCGGCACCATTCGATGATGATCTACGACCAGCTCTACGGCATGGACGGCGACCTCCGCCCGCAGCCGCAGATGGTCGAGGGCCATGAGGAGGAGGATGGCGGCCTCACCTGGCGCTTCCGCCTGCGCGAGGAGCTGGCCTTCCACGATGGCGAGCCGGTGCGCGGGCGGGACTGCATCGCCTCCATCCGCCGCTGGGCGCAGCGTGACGCGCTCGGCCAGACCATGATGGCGCGCGTGGCGGAGATGACGGCGCCGGACGACCGGACCTTCGTGATCCGCCTGACGCGCCGCTTCGGCCCGATGCTGGAGACGCTGGCCAAGCTCGGGCCCTCGGCGCTGTTCGTGATGCCGGAGCGCATCGCCGCGACCGACGCGAACACCCAGATCCGCGAGGCGATCGGCAGCGGCCCCTTCCGCTTCGTCCCGGGTGAGCGCGTTGTCGGCGCCCGCGTGGTCTATGAACGCAACCCAGCCTACCGGCCGCGCGAGGGCGGCGCGCCGAGCTGGGCGGCCGGCCCGAAGCGCGTGCATTTCGACCGGGTCGAGTGGACCGTGATGCCCGATCCCGGCACCGCGGCGGCGGCGCTGCGGAGCGGCGAGGTGGACTGGTGGGAGAACCCGCCGAACGACCTGGCCCCGGTGCTGCGCCGCTCGCGCGACATCGTGGTGAAGCGCGCGAGCCCGCTCGGCACCATCGGCACCGGTATCTTCAACTGCCTGCACCCGCCCTTCGACAAGCCCGCCGTGCGCCGCGCCGTGCTGCGGGCGATGAGCCAGCAGGACTTCATGACCGCCGCCGCCGGCGTCGAGCCGGCGGACTGGCGCAGCGGCGTCGGCGTCTTCACCCCCGGCACGCCGCTGGCCAACGAGGCGGGGCTGGAGGCGGTGACCGCGCCGCGCGACCTGGAACGCTCCCGGCGCGAGCTGCGCGAGGCCGGCTACAACGGCGAGCCTATCGTCATGCTGGCGCCCTCCGACCAGCAGGTGCTGATGGCGCTGGCCGAGGTCGGGGCGGACCTGTTCAAGAAGCTCGGCATGACGGTGGACTACCGGGTCTCGGACTGGGGCACGCTGGTGCAGCGCCGCGCCTCGAAGGAGCCGCCGGACCGGGGCGGCTGGAACTTCTTCCACACCACCTGGAACGGCGTGGATGGGCTGAACCCGGGGATCATGCAGTTCCTGCGCGCCAACGGGGAGCGCGCCTGGTTCGGCTGGCCCGACGTACCGCGGCTGGTGGCGCTGCGCGACGCCTGGTTCGAGGCGCCGGACCTCGCCGCGGCGCAGGCCGTCGCGCGCGACATCCAGGCGACGGTGTTCGAGGAGGCGCCCTACCTGCCCTCGGGCCAGTATTTCGGCAACACCGCGCACCGGCGCACGATCAGCGACCCCATCTCGGAGATCTACGCCTTCTGGGAGGTGCGGCGGGTGTAGCGCGCAGGGACCGGAATTCTCTCCGCCGGGCGGGGCGAATATGCGATGATTCGCGCTCCGCGGGAAACCCCCGCGCGCATCAGGGAGAATGCCCGTGGCCGATGTCCATACCGGCACCTGTTTCTGCGGCGCCGTCGAGGTCCGCGTGACCGGCCAGCCCAACGCCATGGGCTATTGCCATTGCCGGTCCTGCCGCTCCTGGTCGGGCGGCCCGGTGAATGCCTTCTCCCTGTGGCCGCCCGAGGCCGTGGCGGTGACGAAGGGCGCCGAGCACCTGGCGACCTATGAGGGCTCCGAGCTCAGCCACCGCCAGTACTGCACCCGCTGCGGCGGCCACCTGATGACGCGGCATCCGCCGCTGAACATGGTCGACGTCTATGCCGCGACCATCCCGACCCTCGCCTTCGCGCCGCAGGTGCACGTGAACTACGCGGAGACGGTGCTGCCGATGCGGGACGGCCTGCCCAAGCTGAAGGATTTCCCGAAGGAGTTCGGCGGCTCGGGCGAGATGGTCGCCGAGTAGGCCGCGGCGCTCAGCCTTCGCCCTCGCCATCCTTGCGGAACGGCGAGAGCGTCGCCAGCGCCGCCATCTCCCGCTCCATCGCCGGCCGCTCGCGCTCCAGGAAGTCGGCGATCGCCCTGCGCAGCCCCTCATGCGCGATCCAATGCGCCGAATAGGTGGGGCAGGGCAGGTAGCCGCGCCCGATCTTGTGCTCGCCCTGCGCGCCGGCTTCGACGCGCGGCACGCCGTGCGCGATGGCGAAGTCGATGGCGCGATAGTAGCAGAGCTCGAAATGCAGGAAGGGGGCATCGACGATGCAGCCCCAGTTGCGGCCATACAGCGCCTCGGTCCCCAGCAGGTTCAGCGCGCCCGCCACCGGCTCGCCGTCCCGCTCCGCGACCATCAGCACGACACGGTCGCCCAGCCGCTCGCCCAGCATCGGCCAGAAGGCGCGCGTCAGATAGGCGCTGCGGCCCCACTTCTTGTCCGTCGTGCTCTTGTAGAAGCGGTGGAAGGCCGTCCAGTGCCGGTCCGTGATCTCGTGCCCACGCAAGGTCTTCAACGTGAAGCCGCTCTCGGCCGCGTCGCGCCGCTCGCGCCGGATCGCCTTGCGCTTGCGCGAGGACAGCGCACCGAGGAATTCATCGAAGCTGCCATAGCCGGCATTGTGCCAATGGAACTGCGTGCCCAGGCGGCGCAGCCAGCCGGCCTCGCCCAGCGCGGTCCATTCGGCCTCCTGGCAGAAGGTGACGTGGACCGAGGAGAGCTTCAGCTCCCGGCAGGCCTGGGCGAGTGCGCCGCCCAGCACCTCCGGCCCGATGCCGCTGCCGGGACGCACCAGCAGCCGCGGCCCGGGCACGGGGCTGAACGGCGCCGAGACCTGCAGCTTCGGGTAGTAGTCGCCACCGGCGCGCTCGAAGGCGTTGGCCCAGCCGTAGTCGAAGACGTATTCGCCCTGGCTGTGGCTCTTGGCGTACATCGGCGCGCAGGCGAGCAGGGTGCCGGACCCGTCGCGCAGCGCAGCGTGCTGCGGCATCCAGCCCGTGCGGGCGGTGGCGCTGCCGCTTTCCTCCAGGGCATGGAGGAAGGCGTGGCAGACGAAGGGGTTGCCGTCGCCCGCGCAGGCATCCCACTCCGTCGCCGGGATGTCCGCGATGGCGCGATGCAGGGTCAGGGAGAGCGTGGGTCCGCTATCGGGCATGCCGGGTCATGTCGGGCTGAAGGCGCTGCTGGCAACAGGGGGCGCGGCCCCCTGGCCCTCGGGCAGGCCGGCGCCGGCCTGCAGGGCACGGAAGCCGGCCAGATCCGGCCGGTTCGGGTAGAACAGGTTGCGGTGCCACCGCTGCACGGTGAAGCGCGGATTCACCGCGCCGATCCGGCGCACCGCGGCCTGCGCCTCCTCGTGCCGGCCGAGCGCCACCAGCAGCGTGGCAAGCACATGCGCCGCGTCGGCCAGGTTGGGGTCGGCCTCGACGGCCCGCAGGGCCTCTCGGCAGCCCTCCTCGAAGCGTTGCTCGACCATCAGCGCATGCGCCAGCTCGGCGCGTGCCAGCGCATGCTCGGGCACCAGCGCGAAGGCACCATCGAGCAGCCGTCGCGCCTCGGCCAGGCTCGCCCCCTTGTCGGGCGACCAGCCGAAGGTCGCGTCCTCGATATGCGTGCGGGCCAGCCCCGCCGCGGCGGAGATGAATCGCGGCGAGCGCCGCAGCGCCTCCTCGTAGCTGCGGCGCGCCCGCGCATTGCCGGCGCGCGAATACTCCTTGTACGCGGCGCGCCCGGCGAGGAAGTGCTCATAGGCCGCCGGGTCGCCGGCCTCCGCGCGCCAGACCAGCACCATCGCGCCGTCGGAGAGCCGCACTTCGAGGGCCGCAACGATCTCCTGGGTGATCCGGTCCTGCAGGTCGAAGATGTCGTCCACGGTGCCGTCGAATTTCTGTGCCCAGACATGCGCACCCGTATCGCGCTCGATGAGCTGCGCATTGATGCGAACCCTGCTGCCGGCGGTCCGCACGCTGCCCTCGATCACATAGCCGGCGTCCAGCTCGCGCCCGGCGACGACGGCCGAGGCGTTCCTGCCCTTGTAGACGAAGGCCGCGGTACGCGAGACCACGCTCAGCGTGTCAAGCTTCGACAGCGCGGTGGTCAGATCCTCGCAGAGCCCGTCGGCCAGGAACTGGTGCGCCGGGCCGCTCACCATGCTGTCGAAGGGCAGCACGGCGACGCGCGGCCGCGCGTCGGCCATCGGTGCCGCAGCGGTCTCAGGCGCAGCCGCGGAATACCGTGTGGCGCTGCCTGGCGGCCAGCGCCAGATCCGCACCGGATGATGGATGTTCTTCAGCGCCGTCTCGCCGCCATCCTCCAGCGCGAAGGGCAGCTTGCCGCGGGCTGCCTCGGCAACCGCGGCGCTGACGGCGATCCCGCCGGGCTCGGCCACACCCTCGAGCCGTGCGGCGATGTTCACGCCATCGCCCATCAGGTCATCGCCTTGCGGCAGCACGTCGCCCATGTGCACGCCGATGCGCAGCCGCAGTCTCGCCGCCTCGGGCAGCGGCGCCTCGCACGTCGCCATCGCCTGCTGGATCTCGGCCGCGCACAGCACGGCGCCGACCGCGGAGGGGAACTCGGCCAGGAAGGCGTCGCCCATCAGCCTGAAGATGCGGCCGTGGCGCGCCGTGACGGCAGGGCCGGCGACCTCGCACAGCAGCGACTGGACGCGGGCCAGCGTGCCGTCCTCGTCGGTGCCCATGAGGCGCGAGTAGCCGACGACGTCAGCGGCCAGGATGCCGGCGAGCCGCCGTCCCGGTCCCGTCGTCGCGCCGCTCTCCGCCCCTGTCATCCGACTGCTCCACACCCAGGGGACCGGGCCGCCGAGCTTCCCACGATGGCCCACAAAAGGCGATCTGGGCAGCCAGGCCTTAGTACTACTGTGTCATAAATAATGCTGTTGCACGGGACGTTGGCAGCACGGGCA